>Ga0187892_10011562_pt1 | contig 10766 bp, 9 predicted proteins | sample MA1701073metaG_FD_139345 | JGI IMG/M metagenome (GOLD analysis project Ga0187892, IMG submission 139345) | Bio-ooze microbial communities from a basaltic lava cave in the Kipuka Kanohina Cave System on the Island of Hawaii, USA - MA170107-3 metaG ...
GCGCGCTCCTAAAAGGTGTCCAAAACATACAAACACCCCAGGATTCTGCCAGCGCCAAACCTATCGCGCCATTAAAGCAGGGCGCGAATCATTCCGCCGCACCATCAGAAATGGCCAGACCCCGTGAACGCTTGCGGAGGCAGAAGGACGTCAATACGATCACTTCAGGCTTGGGGCCGAGAAAGTCGGGGATCGTAAATGGCGGATGTACGAATGATGCACCGTCTTGATGGCAAACGTGCCCTGGTGTGCGGCAGTTCGCAGGGGATCGGCCGGGCGTGCGCCGTGGAGCTGGCGGCATTGGGCGCGGAAGTGACGCTGATGGCCCGTGACGAAGTGGCCCTTCGTGATGTCCTGTCCCATTTGAACGCTGAGGGTGGGCGGCGGCATCAATGTGTAGTCGCTGACTTCGCTGATCCGGGAGAGCTGCGATCGAAAACCACCGCACACGTGGCCGCGACCGGCCCGATCCAAATCCTCATCAATAACACGGGCGGCCCACACTCCGGCGCGATGATCGACTCGTCGCCGCAAGAGTTCCTTTCGGCGTTTTCCAACCACGTGGTGTGCAATCAGCTTCTCGTTCAGACGTTGCTGCCGGGAATGAAACGAAGCGGCTATGGGCGGATCGTAAACATCATTTCGACGTCGGTGATCCAACCGATCAAGGGGCTGGGCGTTTCCAATACGACGCGCGGAGCGGTGGCCAACTGGGGGCGATCCATGGCCGCCGAGCTCGCGCCGCTGGGAATCACGGTCAACAACGTACTTCCGGGTTATACAGCGACAGCCCGGCTGACGACCTTGCTGCAGAGCAAAGCCGACAAGGCCGGCGTTCCGCTGGCCGAGGTGGAAGACCAGATTCGACAAGCGATCCCGATTGGCCGATTCGCCGAGCCGGGGGAGATCGCCGCCGTCGTGGGGTTTTTGGCCGGCCCAGCCGCATCGTATGTCACGGGTGTGAATCTGCCGGTGGATGGAGGCCGGACGGCGGCGCAGTGATCAGTGACCGGTGGTCGTGGGCGATGAAGATCGAAGTATGCAGGAGGGAGCGGCGGGTAGTGAGCGGCGGGTGAAGTGTGGAGCGGATTCAGAACTATATCGATGGGCGATTGGTTCCGCCGGCATCCGGGGCATATTTGGACAACGTCGACCCGGCTACCGGGCGCGTGTATTCGGAATTGCCGGATAGCGATCGCCGGGACGTCGAACAGGCGGTTGGCGCCGCGGAATCGGCGTTCGAATCCTGGTCGCATACCGCGGCGGCTGAGCGGTCCCGTATCCTCCTGCGGATCGCCGAACTGATCGAAGCCAACCTGGAGCGGCTGGCTCGGGCTGAATGCGTCGACACGGGCAAACCGCTGAGCCTTGCCCGATCGATGGACATTCCCAGGGCCGCGGCCAATTTTCGTTTCTTCGGGACAGCCATCCTGCATGTTCACAGCGAATCCCACGCCACCGACGACGCGGCTATCAATTACACACTGCGCCGTCCGCGCGGCGTCGCGGGCTTGATTTCCCCGTGGAACCTGCCGCTCTATTTGTTCACCTGGAAGGTAGCGCCGGCCCTGGCGACCGGGAACACGGCGGTGGGCAAGCCGTCGGAACTGACGCCGATGACGGCGTATCTCTTGGCGGAACTGTGCCGGCAAGCTGACCTGCCGCCGGGGGTGCTCAACATCGTCCACGGACTAGGAGCCAAGGTCGGCACGGAGATCGTGCGACATCCGAAAGTGAGCACGATTTCCTTTACCGGCGGGACGGCGACCGGAGGTCAGATCGCCGCGGCGGCGGCCCCCATGTTTAAGCGCCTTTCATTGGAATTGGGCGGGAAGAACCCCAACATCATCTTCGCTGACGCGAACATGGACGAAGTCGTGCAAGAGAGCTTGCGGTCGTCGTTCGCCAATCAAGGCCAGGTTTGTCTGTGCGGCTCGCGCATTTTCGTAGAGGAGAACTGTTACACTCCGTTCACGGAACGGTTCGCCGAGGCGGTGAAATCGTTGCGGGTGGGTGATCCGTTGGAATCAGGAACCGACCAGGGGGCGGTGGTGTCGGCCGCGCACTTGGAGAAGGTGATGTCCTACATTCACCTAGCCAAGCAGGAGGGAGGCGAGGTCCTGTGCGGCGGGAGCATCGTTCCTACGATCAATGATCGCTGCAAAGGCGGCTACTTTGTGACGCCGACGGTGATTACGGGACTTCCTCCGGGCTGCCGCGTCAATCAGGAAGAGATCTTCGGGCCGGTGGTGACCATCTCGCCCTTTCACACCGAAGAGGAGGTCATCTCCCACGCCAACGGCACGCCCTTTGGTTTGTCGGCCTCTCTGTGGACACAGAACGTTTCACGGGCCCATCGGCTGGCTGAGCAAATCAACTCCGGCACCGTGTGGGTGAATTGCTGGTTGCTGCGCGATCTGCGCGTGCCGTTCGGCGGGATGAAGAACAGCGGAGTCGGGCGCGAAGGCGGGGACGAGGCCATTCGCTTCTTCACCGAGCCCAAGAACGTGTGCATTCGCGTGCCGCGCGCCTCCGGATAGACGAACGAGGGCTGTGGAGACACGGACAATCGCGATGGGCGAAAACATCGTGAGTTCGCGGGCGCCGGAGCCGGTGGGCGCCTATCCCCACGCCAAGCGTGTCGGCGATCTGCTGTTCCTGTCCGGCATCGGTCCGCGGAGGCGCGGTAGTGCGGAAATTCCCGGTGTAACGCTTGACGCCGATGGGGAGATCATTTCGTACGATATCGGCGTTCAATGCCGCGCTGTCCTCGAGAACGTTCGGGCCGTACTGGAGGACGCGGGGGCACAGTGGGACGACATCGTTGATGTAACGGTTTTCCTGACGAACATGAAGAACGATTTCGCGCTTTTCAATCAAATCTACGCCCAGTATTTCACGTCCCATCAACCCACGCGTACGACGGTGGAGGTGAACCGGCTGCCAACGCCGATTGCGATCGAGCTGAAGGTTATTGCGACGATGCGCAGTTCGTCGTAACGCGAAATCCCACCGATGCGCAATGACTGATAACGCGGCTGGCCCATGCGCTGCACGCGCCGCGCGGAGTTAACGTACGCGCTGGCTAATCTTCGCAATTATGCGATTACCGGAAGTCGCACGCGACACGTCCATCGCGCCTGCGTCCGTCGCGAGCCTTTCAGTAAATCAAGGCTTCCAAGGTCATGAACGATAACCCTAGAAGGGTATTCTCTTTTCGTTTCTTTGCCAGTGTGGTCGACTCCATGAAACGCGCGTGGAAGACGTTTGGCGGGTTCTGGATCGCGGAGGAAGTTCCGCGCTGGTTCGGCCTATCGTTGGTGCTGATCTACCTGGCCGGCATCGGAGCGGTGGCGCATTTCGAGATGCTGCAGGCCCAGCGTGAGGCTAATGCATCTTCGGAGCGGAGCTTCCGCTATGCCGTCGGCGCCCTGGCTGAGCAGCTACTTGCCAGGAAGGCCGCAAATCCGGCCGAAGCGGCGCCGGCGGAAGAGGATCAATTTTTATTGGAGCGGTTCGCCTCGAGAGTTCCAACAAAGATTCTCCGCCTGGTTGATGCGAACGGTCGCATCGTCGCTTCGATCGCGTCCGAGGAGGTCGGCAAGCCCAGCTCTAACGACCTCGTCGAGGGGCCTTTCACAAACGCGGCGGGTGACATCGGCGCACCAAGTGGGGCTTTGGAAAAGCCGGCGCGTTTGATCCGCATTCCACTAGGAAGCACCAGCGGCAAAGGGGAGTCGACTACGGGAGGTCCGATTTCACCCGCCGGCGCGGGTCATGATCCAGCCAGTGACCTATGGCTGGTGGCTTGCGCGGTGTTGCCGAAGGCACCCACGCTGTTGAGTTCTGCGGGAGCGCTGACAGTCGTGCTACTGGTCTTGGGCGCCTTGTTTGCGGTCCATCGGCGGCTGCGGGGGCAGCTACGGGGGATTTCGCGCGTTGCCGATCGGCTGCGTTTGAATCGGGATCGCCTTGCGACCGACCTCGGGTCCCTTCGTGTCACGGACACCTTCGACCACATGACCGAGGCCTGGAATCAGTTGATCGACTCAGCGCAGGGCTGGTTTGACACGGTGCAGCGAACGCAGGCCAATGAGGAGTTATCACGCGTGCTTCAGCGCTCCGGCGGCGGGGCGTTGTCCGACGCGCTGAACGCCGTACCCGATGGGTTCTTGTTCATCACCAACGAGGTTCGCTTTGAGTATGTCAACTCCACCGTGGCCCGCCTTTTCGGATGGAGCCACGAGGAGGCCCGGCGGATAACGCTGCCGGAGGCCCATGCGGAGGGGATCGGCGGCGAGGTTCTGGCGATCGTGCGCGGTGCTTTGCAGGCGGACGGATCCTTTGAGGCCCGCACCCAGGTGCTGGAAGGCGGCGATGAGCAAGCGTCGAACCGAAGCTCGTATCGCGTTTGGGTGATTCCACTTCAGCGCATTCGGCATCAGGGCGAGTGCGTGGTTCTCATTCGCGACGTCAGTCAACAGATACAAGCCGATCGGGCCCGTGAGGAGTTTGTGACCCAGGTCACCCATGAGCTGCGGACGCCGCTGACGAACATCCGCGCCTATACTGAGACGCTTTCCAGCGGGATGTTCGACGATCCGAAGGTGATCAGCGAATGCTACAACGTGATCACCAAGGAGACTCGACGGCTGTCGCGGTTGATTGAGGATATCCTCAGCGTGTCACAACTGGAGGTCGGCAGCATCGAACTGACCGCTGACAACGTCGATCTTCGGACGCTCCTCAGCGATGGAGTGCGCGACGTGCGCGGGCTTGCCGACGAAAAGAACATCGATCTGCAAATGTTGGCGCCCGCTAAGCTGGAGCCGATCAATGCCGACCGCGACAAGCTTGCGGTTGTCATCAACAATTTGCTGGCCAACGCGATCAAGTACACGCCCAACGGCGGGAACGTGATCGTCGGATGCCAGTTCACGGCGGATGCGGCCGTGCTTACTTTCAAAGATAACGGGATCGGCATCGACGCGGCGGATCATGCTCGGATTTTTGAGAAGTTCCAGCGAGCCGATGATCCGGCGGTGCAACAGGAAACCGGAACGGGAATTGGCCTATACACAGCCCGTGAGATCGTTCGCCGGCACGGCGGGGATATTGAGTTAATTAGCGCCAAAGGCCAGGGTTCGACGTTTTTGGTCCGCCTGCCCCACCGCGGAGGCCGGGCGACGGCATTGAGCACCACGCAGGAGGCCTGATTCCGTGCAGAAGATTCTGATTGTAGATGATGAGGCGCACATCGCTCGAGTGCTTTCGTTGTGGCTGACGCGACACGGATACGAAATCCGTGAAGCCTGCAACGGCACAGCGGCGCTGAAGCTGCTGGCCGCGGAGCGTGTGGACTTGATCATCTCTGACATGAATATGCCGGGCCTGGACGGACTGGGATTGGCTGAGGCTGTCCGTAATCGGTTCGGGTGGGACATTCCGTTCCTCGTGTTGTCGGCTCGGTGCGATCAGGCCAAGCTGGCCGAAAAACTGGCGGCCTTTGGCGTCCGCCTGTTCCCAAAGCCGTTCATGCCGTCGCAGTTGGTGGCCGAGATGGAACGAATGCTCGGCGCCACCGGCAGCCGGAGTCCACAGACATGAGCTACGCATGTTGCATCGACCCGTCGCCCGCCGTTGCCGATCAGCCCCAGAATGTGGCCGGATGGTTGACGGCGCTGCGTGCATGCGTCGTCCGCTCGCCGAATCGCGGCGGCCTGGAACGCGTGTTAGGCGGTCTGTCGGACGCCGCGGAACGGCTGGCGGAGGAGCACGCGGGGTTGGCGGAAGAACTGCTCTGCGTTTACGAACAGTTGGGCGTGGTTTTCGACGTTACGCGAAAGCTCGCCGGAGTGCAGGATGAGGCGGGGGTGGTCGCCCTGTTTCTGGAAAGTTTGGGTCGAAGCTTTCAGACGGCGGAGGTCTTTGCCGTACGGCCGCGACAGGCCGGCGGCTGGCGGGTCCAGGGCGGTGATCGCGCGGTTGACGCCCGTCTTGCCAGGCAACTGTCCGTCGCCATGTCGGCTCGAAAGGTCTCGGTAGAGGCGTCGAATGCCGCGGTCAACGATGGCAGCGGGGAGGAAACGATGGTGGGGCCGGTCTTTTCCGGAGAGCAGTTCGTATGCGCCATCGTGTTGATTCGCAGATGCGCCGATCCGAGCGTCGCGCGGGGCAACGGTGCCGGCTTTCACGTCAGCGACATGCTCGTGGTCGAGTCGCTGACGACCTTTTGCGGCGATCTAATCCGCAACCACCGACTTGTCGCCGAGTTGCGGGAGATGTCCGTAACCATGGTGCGATCGCTGGTGAACGCGGTAGATCAGAAGGATGAATACACTTCGGGTCATTCGATACGTGTCGGCTACTACTCAACGCTCTTGGGGGCCTCGCTGGGGATGAGTGATGCGGACCTGCAAATGCTGCAATGGAGCGCGCTGCTGCACGATGTCGGCAAAATCGGCATCCGCGACGACGTTCTTAAGAAGCCCGGCAAGCTTAGCCCGGACGAGTTCGACCACATCAAGGAGCATCCGGTCCGCAGCCACAAAGTCGTTCAGCAGGTCCCTCAACTGGCGAATGCGCTGGACGGAGTTCTGCACCATCACGAGCGGTACGACGGAACGGGTTACCCGTCCGGGTTGGCCGGCGAGCAAATCCCGCTCCAGGCTCGAATTATCCAGATCGCCGACGTGTTCGACGCGCTGACCTCCACCCGCTCCTATCGCCCGCCGTACGAATGGCGGGAGGCGCTAGCCCTCATGGAGAAGGAGGCCGGAAAGACGATCGATCCACGCCTTCAAAAGACGTTCGATGGGTTGATCCGGGAGCGTTTGGACGGTCATCCGCGAGGGTGGGAGCGACTGCAGGCCCATGCGAATTGCCGCGACCACGAATTCAACCTTGCGGAATCAGGCCCCCTGGAGGCATGACATGACCATGACCCTATTGCTACCGTGGTTTCCGATTCTCTTGGGAGTCGGCGTGGGCGGCCGCCTGTTAGGGCGGAGGCGCGGGTATGCCCTTGGGTTGCTATGCGCTTTGTTTTGGATTGCGTTGCTGGCGGCATCGGCCCAGTCCGGCATCTGGACGGATCCCTGGAGCTTAGCCACCGTTGCAGCCGGCGTGGCTGCCATCATCGCCATAGGCGGTTGGGCCGGCGAAACGCCGCTTCGTCAGGACTCGCCGACCGCTGAGAGCAACGAACAAGCGCCGGCGGCCTCGCGGTCGAATGAACATGAGGTAGCCTTCGAGCGGATCGCCCGCGTGTTGGATGAGTTCGACGATTGGCTGGCGGATCATCGCACTGACAACAATCCCTGGCCCAAGTTCGATGAGTTCCTCCGCGGGGCAATGTACCAGATTTGCCAGGCCACGCATGTGCGCCCCTATCGCGTCGTGGGAGAGGGCGAACAACTTGCGTCCTTGTGCGAACCCGACCCGTTCACGGACGCGGGCGCTCCGCCGGTGCGCAGTGGAATCGTGGCGCAGGTCGTTGCCGGCGGCCGGGCGTACGTGGCCGGAGACGCTTTCGAGCCGACCGCGGGGCGGGCCCTCGGCGAGAACTCGCGGGAACCCATCGTCTGGTGCTTTGCGATCAGCCAAGGGACTAAGCGGCTGGGAGCCGTTGTGGTCGGCCGAGTCGACATCGATCCTCAGGTCCACCGTCGACTTCTGCGAACCGTCGAGCACCTGATTCAACTGGCCTGGTGCATGTTGCATGAGGCAGCCTACAGCCGCTCGGCGATGCTGGACGACCCGGTTTCCGGGCTGCGCACGAGAGAGGCGTTCCTACGTGCGGCCGGCGAGTCGTTGCAGGAATCGTATGCGCAGGGAGAGCCGGCGGCGATGGCGGTGATCGCACTTGAACGGCTACGTGAGCTCAACGACGTCGGGCGCTGGGACGTGGCCGACGAGTTGGTGAAAGCCGTCGGCATGACGCTCCGCAGGAAGGTGCGCATGGACGACCAACTGGGCCGATTCGACGGTTCGCGCTTTATCATCTTGCTTCGTCGAGTCGATTGCGACTTGGCCTCGCTGATCGTGGCCCAGATCATGTCGCGGCTGACCGCTCTTTGCGGCGATGAGGCCCGGTGGGGGGCGGCAATCGGAGTTCGCTGCGGGCTTGTCGGCAGCGGTATCGGCCGGCCGGACCTTCGCGTCCTGGCAGCCGGAGCTCTGGGGCAAGCCCGTCGTGCCCGCGTCGAAAGCACGCCGATCGCAAGTGATTTCGGGCCCGCGGCGTTATCAGTCGCATCCAGCACGCGGGGCACTGTCGTGGCAGGCGGCGATGTCGAGAGGATGAGTCCGGTGCGCGGGGGCGGACTTCGCACATGAAGGTGGAACAGCAACAGGTAGGCACGGTGGATGTTCTGACGCCGGTCGGCGCCCTGGCCGATGCGGACGGGGAGCGGTTTTGCAAACTGCTTCTGGAACGACTCTCGTCGCCCAGTCCGCGGGTCGTCGTGGCCATGCGCGACGTCCCCTACATGGACAGCGCCGCGCTGGAGGGCCTTCTGACCGCGTCGGACGGATTGGCGGAGCGAGCTGCGACCCTGAAGCTGGTCGGCGTCACGCCGACATGCCGGGAGATTCTCGATCTGATCGGCCACGCGTGGCGGTTTTCGTACTTCAAGGACGTACAGGACGCGGTGAAGAGTTTTCTCTAGGTCGGTCCGCAGGCGACAAACATGCAGAATCTGACGATTGAAAGCGCAGTCCGCCTCGGCGATCAACTGATTCGCGATGGGCACATCACGCCGGAGCAATTGACCCAGGCATTGGCCCGTCAGCAGGCGTCGGGGGGGCGAATCGGTTCGGCTTTGGTCGACGTCGGTGCAATCTCTGCGGCGGCCCTCGTCCAAGCCCTTGCGACCCGCCTGAATGTTAAGGGGTGCGTGCTGCGCCACGGGCTGATTGATCCCAAGGCGGCCAAACTGATTCCCAAGGAGGAAGCCGAACGGCTGCGCGTACTTCCGATGTTCCGCGTTCGCGAGGAGTTGACCGTGGCCATGGCCGAGCCTCAGTCGCTGCCCGTGCGGGACCGCCTCAAGAGCCTGACGCACTGCTCGATTCGACCCGTGTTGGTGCTCGAAGAGAATCTGCGCGAGTTTCAGCGGAAATACCTGGCGGCCGAGGTGACGGTGGACACCTTCCTCGCTTCGATAGAAGAAACCGACATCCACATCTCCGAAACCGAGGCCGTCGATGAAGGTCCGCTCACCGATCTGGACAAGATGGTCGAAGGCAGCCCCATCGTAAACCTCATCAATCTTGCCCTGCTCACCGCGCTGCGGGCCGGGGCCAGCGACATCCACATCGAGCCCGACCGGGACGCAACGCACATCCGCTATCGCATCGACGGGCAGCTTCGAGAAATGCTGAAACCGCCTAGGGGAATGCACGCCGCCATCGTGTCTCGCATCAAGGTCATCGGTCGGATGGATATCTCAGAGAAACGCCTGCCTCAGGAAGGTCGCGTCCACATCGTCGCCGATGGCCGCGAGATCGATTTGCGCGTATCGAGCATGCCCACAGTTCTCGGCGAGAAAATCGTGCTCCGAATTTTGGACAAGGCGAACCTCAGTTTTGAATTGGAGTCCCTGGGCATTCGCGGCAAGGACCGCGCCGCCATCGAGGCGATGATTCGCAACCCGTACGGTCTCATGCTGGTGACCGGTCCGACGGGAAGCGGCAAGACGACCACGCTCTACTCAGCCCTCGATCTGCTGCGCAGCGAAGCCGTCAACATCGTGACCATCGAAGATCCCGTGGAATACCAGCTTCCGCTGATCAATCAGATTCAGGTCAACGAGCGCGTCGGCCTGACATTCGTCCGAGCCCTGCGGTCGATTTTGCGCCAGGATCCGGACGTGATCATGGTCGGTGAGATCCGCGATCAGGACACCGCGCGGGTAGCAATCCAGGCGGCCCTCACCGGGCACCTGGTGCTTTCCACATTGCATACCAACGACTGCCCGGGCGGCGTGATGCGCCTGATCGACATGGGCATCGAGCCGTTCCTCCTTTCCGCCGCTACCCTGGGATTCGTCGCCCAGCGGCTGGCGCGGACCATCTGTCAATCGTGCAAGACGTCCTATTATCCATCCGCGAATCTGCTCAAGAGCGTCGGCTGGGAACGCCGCACCAACGAGTTGTTCCAGATGGGCGAAGGCTGCCGGCAATGCAACAACACCGGCTTTCGCGGCCGAATCGGCATTTACGAAGTCATGGTGCTCGACACGGAGTTGAAGCGCATGATTCAGGCCGGCGCCTCCGAGACCGATATGCGCGTCTACCTCGCTCAGATCGGTTGGCGAACCCTGCGCGAGAAAGCCCTGGACGTAGTCGAGCGCGGCGCGTCGACGCTTGAAGAGGTGCTTCGCGTCACCCGGTCAGAGCGGCTGGACGTTTGCGATCCCACGGGAACGGCGGAGGCGTCACTCGTATGATCCTGACCTACGACGCCATCGATGCCCAAGGCCGGCGGTCGGCGGATTCCGTCGAGGCCCACGACGTCAGGGAGGCGGTCGACCAGCTTCGCCGCCGCGGGCTCTATGTTACGCAAATCGCCGAGGCGGGCGGCGCCAAGACGCCGAGCGCCGCGAGCTCCTCCGACGCCACCGCGGTCCGGCTGCCGCTGAAAACCCTTGCCCTCTTCACCCGGCAAATGGCCATGTTGCTGCGAGCCGGCAGCGGCGTCGTACCCGCGCTGACCGCCATCAAGCGGCAGATGAAGCGGCCTCAACACGCCGCCCTGCTCGAAC
>Ga0187892_10011564_pt1 | contig 10761 bp, 7 predicted proteins | sample MA1701073metaG_FD_139345 | JGI IMG/M metagenome (GOLD analysis project Ga0187892, IMG submission 139345) | Bio-ooze microbial communities from a basaltic lava cave in the Kipuka Kanohina Cave System on the Island of Hawaii, USA - MA170107-3 metaG ...
GCTTCCGAAAGGTTGTGTTACTCGATTGAGCCGCAGACTCAGGATTCGGATAGCTTGACAGAAAAATGAAAAAGGCCGCGAAAATGGCGGGTTTCAGCCGCCTGTTTTCGCCAATGTCCAGTATCTAAGACCGCGCTTGACCCGATAATGGGGCTGTTCAATGACTGTAAAGCCGCCGCGCGCGCTTACCAGGCGCTGTTCAATTATGGATACACCCGCAATGAAATCACCGTGGGGATGAGCAATGAGACACGCAAGCTCTACTTTTCGCCAGCGGAACTGGAAGTCAATGATAAAACTCTCGAAGGCCTGGTTGCAGGGTTGGTCATCGGCGTCGTGGCGGGCGCGGTGGCGGGCGTGGCAGCAAAGAAGTGATTCGCCAATAATTAAGCGGTAAAAAGCAAAGAGGGCAAAAATGACAAAAACCCCCATTTCTGCCATTTTTGTCCTCTTTGCTTTTTTGCTTCCCGCTCGTCCTTCTCGATACGAGATCAACCTGACTTTCAATGCGCTTGGTAGGTCGTCAATCTATCAGTGACAAAGACGACTTTGCCAAAACTCTGCTCCCAATTCGATTGGATGTTGTAGGAGGCGATTTGTGATCTATCAATGGCACATGGAGAGTAATCAAATTAAGCACTTGCGTGGAGGCGCCGCCTTGCTCGGCCATCCCTTCCCCGCAGCAGGCTTGAGCCGCGATGACTGGGTCGAGTTGATCCATCCTGAAGACCAGGCAAAGGTACAGGAGCGCATCGCGGCGGCGCTGGAGAGAGGAGACGAAAGCTATCAGATTGAGTACCGCCTGCGGCGCGACAATGGAGCTTATCTGGCGATCTGCGAGGAAGGATGGATCACGCGCGATGAAGAGGGACGGGCGCAGCGTGCGCTATGCCGGGTTACAGAATTTACCGAACGTCAGCGCGAGGAAGAATGGATAGTGCGGCGCGGGCGTAAATTCAAGCTGTTGGAAGGGCAATCGCCGGAAATTATTTCGCGGTTGGATCGTGAGTTGCGACACGTTTATTTCAATTCGGCCATTGAACGCATCCTGGGCTTGCGCGCGCGGGATTACCTGGGCAAGAAAGCCAGCGAGTTTGGGTTACCGCTTGGCGCGCCGTGGATTTATGAGGAGAAATGTCTCTCCGCGTTCCTCAGCGGCGAGGAGGAATGGTTTGAATTCAGCTTCTCGACCAGCGAGCAGACGCGCTGTTACGAGACCCTGCTCATCCCTGAGTTGGACGAACAGGGCGCGGTGGAATCGTTACTCTCAGTGACCTGCGACATTACGGCGCGCAAGCAGATTGAAGAGAAGTGGCGTGATACCGATGAACGCCTGCATCAGATTTTGGAGGCGACGGAAGTCGGCGCCTGGCAGTGGGACCTCCTGACCGGCGGCTTCACGTGGTATGGAAAGACTGCTGAACTGCTCGGCGTGCAGCCTAAAGATATCGCGGGAACCTACGAAAACTCTCTGAAGATAGCGCATCCTGATGATCGCGGCGCCATCAAGCACGCCGTTAAACGCAGCATCGAAACAGGCGCGGAGTTTCGCGTGGAATTTCGGGTGATTCGACCTCAAGATGGCGCGCGCTGGCTGTTGGCGAAAGGCCAGGTCTACACAAATGCGCAGGGCGCGCCCGAACGGATGATGGGCATCGTTTATGACATCACCCCGCGCAAACAGGTTGAAGAGGCGCGCCAGGAGTTATTGGCGCAAGAACAGGCCGCGCGGGCTGAGGCTGAAGCGACCGCGCGGGCGAAAGATGAATTTCTGGCCGTCATCTCGCACGAATTGCGCACCCCCCTGAGCGCCATGCTCGGTTGGGCGGAAGTGCTGCGCTCGCGGCAGCCCGGCGACCCGGTCTATGAACGAGCGCTTCAGACCATCGAACGCAACGCCGAACGCCAGAGCCAATTGATCGAAGACCTGCTCGACACAACGCGCATTTTGAGCGGCAAATTACGGATCGAAGTGCAACCGCTCTACCTCGACGCGCTCCTCGAAGAATCGCTCGATGTCGTGCGCCCGGCGGCTGAGGCCAAAGAGATCGAGCTGTCCGCGGTTTTCGATACTGGGGCTAACCTGGTCATGGGCGACGCGAATCGGCTGCAACAGGTCTTTTGGAATCTGCTTTCCAACGCGATCAAATTCACTGAGCCGGGCGGGCGCGTGGAAGTGCGGTTGGAACGTGAGAACGCGGAAGCCAAGATCATTGTGCGCGACACCGGCAAGGGCATCACTCCTGATTTCCTGCCGCACGTCTTTGACCTTTTCCGCCAAGCCGATTCCTCGAGCGCTCGGCGTCAGGGTGGCCTCGGCCTTGGTCTGGCGCTTGCCAGACGGTTGGTCGAGATGCATGGCGGCACGATCAAAGCGGACAGCTTAGGCGAAGGACAGGGAGCCACCTTCACTATCAATTTGCCGGCGCGATCAGGAAATCGGACAACTACCGAAATGAAAGCGGTCGAAATCAAAAAGACACTTAATGCGAATGGCAAACCCAGCCTCGATGGCTTGCGCATCCTGGTGGTGGATGATGAAGCGGATGCCCGCGATCTGCTGGCGATCAGGTTGCAGCAGTATGGCGCCGACGTAATCACGGCGGCTTCCGTTGAAGCAGCTCTGGAATTACTGGCGCAACTGGGGCCGCTCCCTGATCTAATCGTGTCGGACATCGCCATGCCCGGAGAAGACGGCTACAGCCTGATGCGCCGGGTGCGGGCGCTTGAGCAGGAGCAAGGCGGACGGATTCCAGCAATTGCGTTGACGGCTTACAGCCGGACCAAAGATCGCGTGCAGGCGCTGGCCGCAGGCTTCCAACTGCACGTACCCAAGCCGGTGAACGTGGCGGAGTTGGCGCATGCGATTGCCAGCATCGCCGGCCGGTTCAGCCCTGGTTAGCGGGATCACCCGGCGCAGCATCGAGAGCCATCTTCCCTGACCCGTCATCGTCCCAAAAAGCCTCAATATCTACTCGCCCGCAGTGTTGCATCCCGCAACACTGCGGCGAAATGCCAGACTGCACAGCCTATAGATCGAAATGACAGCCTGTTGATAGGCGCTTACTTATCCACTCAGTGACGCGCTAATAGCCAGAAAAACTAAATCCGCAACGGCGGCATAATGCTTGCCCTCTCGATATTCGCAAGTCACAAGGCTTTGTCAGAATAGGAGAAGAAAATGAATATGCAGCCAAACAATGGGCAGATGCGGCGGGCGCGTGGCGCTTTTTTCAGACGAGGCTCGTTTACACAACGGACAGGTCTGTTTGTCATATTGGCGCTGCTGGCTCTGGTCGCAGTTGTTGGTGTTGGCTGGCAGTGGCAAATCTTTGTCCCGGAATCAGCGCGTGATATGTGGCGCGAGGTTTCCGACACCACAATCACCGGACAGGTCAAAGCGGCGTTTGCGCTTTCCAAGCGACTCTCGGCATACGAGATCGCCGTTGACACCAAGGATGGCGCGGTCAGGCTGAGCGGACAGGTACCTTCAGACCTCGTAAGATCCCAGCTCGCGACGCAACTCGAGGACTCTGAGAAAGCAATCCACCTGATCATCAAGATGCACAAACGCCTGGCCGTGATCGGCGGGACCGGAGAAGACGTAGCTTTCAAGCCTCTTTTCGTAAATGCTGCTGATCTGTTGGGCAATCGGGATCGAATGACAGCCTTCGTCGTAAATGCCCGCAATGCGCAAGATCACTGCCGGTATATTTCCTCGTTCCAACCACTCGTGCCACTCTTGTTGGATGGTCTGTTCGGCTTCGATCTTTGAGCGCGGATAATTCCAGGTCTCCTCCTCCTCCTCCCCCCGCGACCACTCAGTAATGACCTCATCCTCGGTCTCGACCGGATTCATCACGAGCAGCGCGCTCGAAAAGACGAACTGTTCGAGTTCGAAGGCGCCTAAGCCGTGGAGCAATCGCCACGTGCCCCCGATCGTGAGCTTGCGGTAGTGCGGGCTGGGCGCGCCGGAGAAGTCAGTGTACGCGGCGAGGTGAATCACACTTGCCACTTGATTGCCATACTTCTCGTAGACGCCGACTAAAGCTCTGACGACGCTTTCATCCCTCGTCAGATCGCACTCGATGAAATCAACGCCGGCTACTTCCTGCGGCGGGCGCTTCACGTCCAACCCGACGACGCGGTAATGGGCGGCGCAGGCTTCCGCGAGCCGCGAGCCGATGAGACTTGCGCTTCCGGTGATTAAGACGACGGGCATTTCCGCCGCCATGAATTCAACTTCCACGCTCGCCGAAATCGGCTCCGGCTCCAAGGTGATGACTAATTCGTTTTCCATCATTCAATTCCCTTTCTTCAATCCGGGCAGTGACATTATTCGAGGAACCGCTGGGGTACCCATCCCCTCTGCCATCCCTGATTGGTCTCTACCATTACTTCAACCCATACTTCTCCCACATTGGTTATGTGCAATTGCCTGAGAACCGCGACCTCCCAATTTCTGGGCAAAACATTGATGACAGCGTACTGAACGCCAGGTCCTGCGCGAAGGTTGAGTCTTTCGACCGCGACTCTGGCATAACCGATAACATCCGATTGCTGATCGGCAGGTATCACAGGTATCACTGGAGGAACAACTGGAGGCGCAACTGGAGCAACCTCACTTTCGACAGGGTTCGCGCCTCCGGAGACTGATAACTCAGTGGCCGGCCTCTCACTAATCAGTCTCCCAAAAGCTCCTACGCCTCCGCTCCGATATATCCACACTACGATCAAGAGAAGAACCAGGATAACCACGATAGAAGATCTTCCTCCGTATGAGCCATAGCTTCCAGGCTCAACGACCTCAACATCCTGTCTTACTGGACCCATCCTTGCGTATTCAGGCGCTTCAATCACTCTTACACTGCGGGCCATAAATACTCCTTTCCGCAAAAAGCTTCGATTACAAGTGCGATGCGCGTTATCAATATCCGGCAAGGGTGAATTCTCCGTAAGCCATCTCTGGTTCATCACTCTTCAACCCAGCCTCACCCAACGAAATGGCAAGGAATGTGCCAGTGAACGATTGGCGGCCCGAAGAGAAAGCCTTATTGGGCGTGTAATCCCACTTTGCTCCAAAAAGCCCCAATTCCTCCCTATCCGCATTGTTGCGTTTCGCATCAGTCTACCGCCTTGAATCCATATCCAACTTGATCGGCTTGATTGGCTTTAGTGGCTTGAGACTTGCCCTATGAGCGGCGGCTAAGTAAGGGCGCCAATGGCGCCAGACAGAAATCTTTGCGCTCAGGCGCTACTTAAGGAGGAAGAATATGATATTTCCGATTGGTGACGATAATTCATCGAGAAGAACCCTACCGGTGGTCACTTACGGGTTGATCGCGCTCAATGTGCTTGTCTTCTGGATAGAGATGAGTCAGGGAGAGCCATTCATTCGACAATGGGCGGTCGTGCCGCGTCAGTTGGTGGCTAATCCAACGGACGAGATTCCCACGATCTTTACATCAATGTTTATGCATGCCGGCTGGGTGCATCTGCTGGGCAATATGCTCTTCCTCTGGGTTTTCGGCGACAATGTCGAAGACCGCTTAGGGCGCGTCAAATTTTTGGTCTTCTACTTGATCTGCGGAATTGCAGCTATTCTCACTCAGGTGGCGCTAAGCTCGGAATCGAATATTCCCAACCTGGGCGCGTCAGGCGCCATATCGGGTGTCCTGGCTGGCTACCTGGTCTTGTTTCCGCAGGGGCGAGTCATGGTGTTGATGCCCGGCGGAACAGTGGCTGTGCCTGCGCTGTTAGTGATCGGGCTGTGGATTATCCTGCAACTCGTCAACGGGATTGGCTCGTTCACGCAATCAGCGCAGACGGGCGGAGTCGCTTACCTGGCGCACATCGGCGGGTTCGCAGCAGGGTTGGCGATCGCCTTTTTACTGACCTGGAGAAGCCCGCGGATGGCGGCCCTGAGGTAGGAGCGAGCGATTGTCGGTAGCGCGAAATTGACGATGAGTTCTTTTTTCCATTTGTCGTTTGATATTTGTCATTTGGTATTGCACGCAGGCAAGCGGGAATCAAGCCCGGATGAATATTGAGCGATTCGTGCGGCAATGACCAATGACAAATATCAAATGATAGTTACTGTTCTTTTTTTCTTTGACTGAAAGGCAGATGCGTTAATCGCCTGTCTTTGGCTGGAAAACCAGAGTCATCTCCCATATGCTATGCCAACAGCCTAAGCCCTCGTTGCATTGCGCTATTCAGGTTGAGGAGAACTCGAATGAAACAATCTCTTGAGAGAAATGTCATTGCCGGGCTGATTGTCGTGTTTCTGGTTCTGATCGCGAACGCCGTTCTGTCGAACCAGGCAGCCAACACGCTGGTGAGAAATGAAGACCTTGTCGTTCATTCCCATGAAGTGCGGAGGCAGATCGAATCGGTGCTCTCGACCATCAGACAGGCCGAGAGCAGCGTGCGTGGTTACGTGATCACCGGTGAGGAGCTTTACCTGGAACCATATCATCAAGTAATCGCCGAAATTGGCCCGGCGCTGGATCGCCTCGGTCAATTGACGGCGGATAATTCCGGCCAGCAGCAACGGCTCGCGCTTTTGCGCGATAAAATGCAGCGCAGATTAAGCCAACTCGCCGAGGTTAGCGAGCAGCGGCGGCGCGGTAGATTGTCAGCGGCGGCGGCGCCTCACGGTGGCGAGCAGCAGATGGACGATATCCGTCGGATTATGGCGGAGATGGACGAGGAAGAAGCGGCCTTGCTCAAGTCTCGTGATGCGGAGTCGCGGTCCAGTCACAGAGATGCGCAACTGACTTTCGCCATATCCACCCTGACCTCCGTGGCTTTGGTGATTTTGCTGGGCTGGGTGTTGATGCGCGGGTTGGCGGAGCGCCAGCGCAACGAGGCTGCTATTCGTGAACAACGGGAGTGGCTGCAAATCACGCTCTCCAGCATCGGCGACGCGGTGATTGCGACCAACGCGCACGGGCACATCCGAATTCTCAATCCAGTGGCTGAAACCCTGACCGGATGGTCTCAGGCGGAAGCGGAGGGCAAACCGCTGTCTGAAATCCTCAAGTTCGTCAACGAGAAGACTCGTCAGCCGATTGAAAATCCGCTGACGACAGTGTTCCGCGACGATCAGACGGCTGGTTTGGCTAATCACACGCTGCTGATCGCCAGGGACGGCAGAGAAACCCCGATTGACAACAGCGGAGCGCCGATCAAAGACCAGACGGAGAACATAGTGGGCGCGGTGCTCGTCTTTCGTGACGTAACCGCGCGCCAGCAGGCCGAGGAGGATCTGCGCGCCAGCGAGGAGTTCAACCGCGGCATGCTGGAAAGCGCGCCCGATTGCATCAAGGCGTTGGACCTGAACGGCCATTTGCTCTCGATGAACACGCCGGGCATGAGCTTGATGGAGATTGACGACTTCGGCCCGTTTGAGGGCGCGTACTGGGTTGATTTCTGGCAGGGCGCGGACCGCGAGGCGGCGCTGGCCACCATTGAAAACGCTCGCGGAGGTAAGACGGTACGCTTCCAGGGTTTCTGCCCGACCGCTAAAGGGATGCCCAAATGGTGGGATGTGATCGTCGCTCCGATCCGCAACCGGCAAGGCAAGGTGATCAAGCTGCTCGCCACCTCGCGCGACATCACCGCACAGCACGAGGTGGAGACCGACCGTCAACGGATCGCCCAGGAACGCGCCCGGCTGCTCAAGGTTGAACAGCGCGCGCGCGCTCAGGCGGAAGAGGCCAATCGGATCAAGGATGAATTCCTGGCGACCGTCTCGCACGAACTGCGCACGCCCATGAGCGCCATCCTCGGCTGGGCGAATTTGCTGCGCGCCGGCCAGATGAATGAAGAAGATACCAATCGCGCTTTCGAGACGATTGAGCGCAACGCTTCGGCGCAATCCCGGCTGATCGAAGACCTGCTCGATGTCTCGCGAATCATCACCGGCAAGCTGCGTCTGGAGCGACAGATGGTGGACCCGGCGAGCATCATCGAAGCCGCGCTGGAAGCAATCAGGCCGGCAGCCGAGAACAAGCAAGTCACAGTAGAGTCGAAACTCGACTCGCAGGCTGTAAAGGTCTTCGTTGACCCGCAGCGATTGCAGCAGATCGTCTGGAACCTGCTCTCGAATGCGGTCAAGTTTACTCCCAAGGGCGGGCAGGTGGAGGTGGTGATCGGCGGGAGCGAGTCGCAAATTGAAATCACCGTGAGCGACACCGGACAAGGCGTCAATCCTGATTTTCTGCCTTACGTCTTTGACCGTTTCCGTCAGGCCGAAGGTTCGACCACACGCAAGTACGGCGGTTTAGGACTGGGGCTGGCGATTGTGCGTCATCTGGTCGAGTTGCACGGCGGAAAGGTTTCGGCTGACAGCCCCGGCGAAGGACAGGGCGCGACCTTTACTGTTAGCTTTCCGATTCCTTCTGTGTATTGTGAATCGCCGCCGAAGCCAGAGGCCGTATCAACCGACGAAGAAGATGACCGCCTGCTGCTCGAGCACGCGCCGTCGCTCACCGGCCTGCGCGTGCTTGTGGTAGATGATGAACCGGATGCGCGCGATCTGCTGGCCGTCGTCCTCGGACAGCGCGGCGCACAGGTGACAACGGCGGATTCCGCAGTCACGGCGTTGGAGACGCTCAATGCGCAGCCGTTCGATGTGCTGATCAGCGACATTCAAATGCCAGGGGTAGACGGCTATGATCTGATCCGTCGCCTCCGCAGCGTAGAAGCCGGGCGAGGCAAGTTCATTCCGGCTGTGGCGCTGACGGCGCACGCCCGCGCGAAAGATCGGGCGCGCGTGCTCGCCGCAGGTTTTCAAATGCACGTCTCGAAGCCGGTGAGCGCAGCCGAACTGATAATTGGCGTGGCGAGCCTGATCGGGACTACGGGCAGAAATATATAAGCAGGCGGGCAGAAATTGGGGGTAATCGTTTTTATATTTCATATTGCATATGAAATATTGCATATGAAATATGATCTCAACCCTATGCCGATGAGCAGAGCGATCAAGCAATAAGGCGAGGATCCAATGAGCACACAAAACGTCCAAAACATCCGGGTATTGGTTGTCGAAGACACCGATGATATGCGCGATTTGATGCAATTGCTGCTGGAAGAAGCGGGCTATGAAACGCTCACGGCGGCGAATGGCGGCGCCGCGCTCAAATACATCGAAGACGACCGCGAGTTTATTGATCTGGTCATCACCGACGTGCAGATGCCGGAAGTGACCGGGCATGAGATTTTGGCCGCCGTCCGCGCGCGGCGAGGCGAAACTCCGGTGATTGTCATCACTGCTTTCGGTTCCGTCGAACAGGCGGTCGGCATGGTCAAGAGCGGCGCCTTCGAGTATCTGACCAAACCCTTCAACAAGAAGAAGCTGCTGGAGCTGGTGGCGAAGGCGTTGGAAAGCAGCGCCCCGCAGCGCGAGCAGGCGCGGCTGCGACGGGAACTGGCTTCGACCCCGCCGCGCATCATCGGCGCGTCAAAACCGATGCGCGAGCTGTTTGAACAGATCGCCAAGGCGGCGCCCAGCGCCAGCACTGTGCTCATCACCGGCGAATCGGGCACGGGCAAGGAACTCGTCGCTCGCGCGATTCACGACGCATCAGGGCGCAACGGCGCGTTCGTACCGGTCAACTGCGCGGCGATTCCGGCGGAGTTGATCGAGTCGGAATTCTTCGGCCACACTGGCGGAGCTTTCACCGGCGCCAAACAGCTGCGGGCCGGGCTGTTTGAAACCGCCGATGGCGGCACGATCTTTCTCGATGAAATCGGCGAATTGCCGCTGGCCATGCAGCCGAAATTGCTGCGCGTCTTGCAGGAAAGCACGGTGCGCCGCATCGGCGCCGACCGTGAACGTCAGGTGAAGGTGCGCGTGGTGGTGGCGACCAATTGTGATCTGGAAGAGGAAGTGCAGGCGGGCAAATTCCGCGAAGACCTTTACTGGCGCTTGAACGTGATTCAGTTGAGCCTGCCACCGCTGCGCAAGCGCCCGTTTGATATTCCGCTGCTGATCGAACACTTCATCGCCAGGTATTCCGAAGCTTCCGGCGCGCCTCCGCTCGAAGTCTCGGCGGAGGCGCTGGCGATCCTCACGGCTTACGGCTGGCCAGGCAACGTGCGCGAACTGGAAAACGTGATTGAGCGCGCAGTGGCGATGACCGGTGGCGCGGTGATGCTGGCGGATGATTTACCGGAGCGCTTGCGCACCGGCAATCCTGCAGCTTCAGTCTTAAACCAGGCGCGAGAAAACCAGATGACGCTCCGGCAGTTGGAGCAGACGTATGTGGCTGAAACTCTGCGCCGCACGGGTGGCAACAAGTCGCGCGCGGCAGAGATGCTCGGCCTTGATCGCAAGACGCTCTATCGCAAGCTCGAAGAATGCCGCGAAGCGGGATTACTGGACGACATGTGATCTGAAGCTTTGAAGGTTTATCTGTTTGATCGGAGCATTACGTTTTCAGCCCCGCTAAATCAAAACAAGCAACATTGGGACACTGTCTTGCGGATGCCACGACCTTGCGTCATTGGCATCCACAATTTGTGTAGATACCAATGACGCAAGGTCGTGGCATCTGTACCAATCTTGCTTGGTTCGATTGGAGCTGGAAATTTCAAACCCGCCCTTACACCGCCATCTTTCTATGCGCCAGCAATCGTGTCCTTGCGGCGAATGTGCATGATTTCGGGGCCGAACTATGCATCGCCCCAAAAATGATGACAATGACCGAGAGAATATGATAGAGAGTCGGCCGCGCCTCGAACGTGGCGCAGAGA
>Ga0187892_10011565_pt1 | contig 10761 bp, 8 predicted proteins | sample MA1701073metaG_FD_139345 | JGI IMG/M metagenome (GOLD analysis project Ga0187892, IMG submission 139345) | Bio-ooze microbial communities from a basaltic lava cave in the Kipuka Kanohina Cave System on the Island of Hawaii, USA - MA170107-3 metaG ...
CGGCTCGCCCTGCGGCGGCTCGCTCTGCTCGTTTCGGGGGTGCTGCTTTTCACGTTCGCGGCCATCGGCGCGTCGGCCGCGTTCTCCTGGCCTTCCGGCGTGCAGGAGCTCGTCATCGCGGCGACGCTCCTCCTCCTGGTGCTGCGGCTTGCGTGGATTCTCATCTCGGCGCTGCTCGCGCCCGGCCGTCCGCGCCTGAGACTCGTGCCGGTCGCGAACGAGCGCGCCGGCTGGCTCGCCGCGGCGGCGATGACGGTAGTCTGCCTGCTGGCGCTGGGAAGCTTCGTTCCCGACGTGATGGAGCGCATCGGCGGCGCCGGCCACGCGGCTGGCGCCTTGCGCCTCGTGGCCGCAACCGCAGCCGCGCTGCTGCTGATCATCGCCGCGTTCGCATTCTTTGGACGAACGCAGGCGGGGCCGCGGTTTCCAAAGTCCTTCATGCTCGCCCTGCTGGTCGTGATGGTCTACGGCGTCTGGCTGATGTTCGGCAGGGCGACGATCACGGCGATCATCGCCATCGTGATCGCGCTGCAGATCGGCCTGCGCCCCCTGGTGTTCTTTTTCTGGCCTGACGACGACCATGTGCTGCCGAGCATCGTCCTTTCGGCGGCGCGCTTCGTGGTCGTCCTGCTCGGGGTCGGCGCCGGCGCGCTGGCGGTCGATACCCCGGTGCTTGCGCTGGCGGCGGCGGAAAGCCCCATGGTTCGCTTCGTCCTGCGCCTGATCGGCGTCGCCACGCTCGCGCTCCTGACCCACGTGGTGTGGATCACGGTGCGCACCGCGATCGACCAGCGCCTCGGCCGGATCCGTCCCGCGGGCCCGCAGCATGAGCCCGACGAGCACTCGCGGCTGCTCACCTTGCTGCCGCTGCTGCGCGTGACGGCGGCGGTGCTCCTGATCGTGATGCTGGTGCTCTGCTCGCTCTGGGCCCTCGGCATCGAGATCACCCCGGTCCTCGCCGGCGCCGGCGTGGTCGGGCTCGCCCTCGGCTTCGGCGCCCAGGCGCTGGTGCGCGATGTGATCGCCGGCGTGTTCTACCTGGCGGAGGATGCGTTCCGCATCGGCGAGTACATCGAAGCGGGGGGAAATACGAAAGGCGCCGTGGAGCGCATCACCTTGCGCACGGTGGCGCTGCGCCACCACAACGGGCCGCTGCACTTCGTTCCTTATGGCGCGCTCGGAACGGTGCGCAACACCTCGCGCGACTGGGTGATCGAGAAGTTCAACCTGCCCCTGCCGATCGACGTCGACAGCGAGAAGATCAGGAAGCTGATCAAGAAGGTCGGCGAAGAAATGATGGCCGACCCCGAGACCGGCCGCCTGATGATGGAGCCGCTCAAGGGCAAGCTCTACCGCGTCGATCCCGGCGTGAAGATCTTCCGCTGCAAGTTCCGCACCGCTCCCGGCCGGCAGTTCGACGTGCGCGCGCAGGCCTACAAGCGCATCGAGGCCGCGCTGACGAAAATGGAGATTCGCTTCGCGGACGGCCGGCTGCCGGTGCTGACGAACGCATGAGCGAGATTCGCTTCGAGGTGGCGAAGCCGGCGGACCTGCCGCGCCTGGTCGGGCTGCTCGGCATCCTGTTCGAGTCCGAGGCGGAATTCTCCGCCGACGCGGAGAAGCAGCGCGTCGCGCTGCAGGCGATCCTCGCCGATCCCGCCAAGGGCAGGATCTTCGTCGCGCGCGAGGGGCGCGAGGTGGTCGCGATGTGCAGCCTGCTCTACACCGTCAGCACCGCCGAGGGCGGCAAGGCGGCGCTGTTCGAGGACCTGGTGGTCGCCCCCGACCGGCGCAAGCGCGGCATCGGCGCGGCGCTCCTCAAGCACGTCATCGAGCAGGCGCGCGCCGAAGGCGTGCTGCGCATCACGCTGCTCACCGACATGCAGAACGAGCGCGCGCAGGCGCTCTACCGCCGGCTCGGCTTTGTCGGCTCGCCGATGAAGCCGATGCGGCTCAGGCTGAAAAAGAGAACCTAGGCCGGCGCGCGCCCGGCGAAGATCTTGCCGAGGGTCGCGCGGAAAGGAATCACCTCGGCTCCCCCCAGCACGCCATGCTCCTCGAGCGCCCTGTGGAGCGCCGGCAGGTTGTAGTGCGGCACCGAGGCGTACAGGTGGTGCTCGATGTGGTAGTTGACCTGGTGCGGGAAGATCAGCCACTCGAGCCATGCCGGCGCGACGTTGGTGCGCGCCGCGGTGAGCGGCGATGAGAAGTCGGTGGTCGCGCCGTGCTCGGCGATCGCGCGCAGCCGCAGGATCGGCTGCACCACGGTGAGCAGCGGCAGCACCCAGAGCACCAGGTATTGCCACAAGGTGCCGCTCACCGCAAAAAGAACAAACATGAAAACATGAAAAGCAACCACGGCATTGCGATCGTGCCTGGCTTCGCTGCGCAGCTTCTGCGACGTGTCGTCGAGCGGGCGCAGCGCGACGTTGGTCGCGGTGTTGAGGCCGGGCGCGGCGAACAGGAAGTAGGCGTAGGTCTTCCACGCGGTCAGGCCCGAGACGTCCTTGAGCAGTTTCTTTGCGAGATAGGCGCGGCCGCGCGGATACCCTCCATGCAACGCCGTGTCCGGATCGAGCTCGCCGTACAGGTTGTTGTGGTGCATCCGGTGGATCACGCGGTAAGTGCACATCGACAGCCCCTGCAGCATCGCGCTGGTGCGGCCGACGATCTCGTTCAGCAGCCGGTTGTCGTAGAGGAGGTAATGCGCCGCGTCGTGCGCGATGACGAACAGCGCGTGCTGGCGGGTTCCAACGACAAGAACCGCAAAGAGCAGCACCAGAGGATTGGGCCAGAAATAGAGCCCGGCACCGATCGCCGCCGCAAGGATGAAGACATCATGGAAAACGGCAAGCGATGCGCGCCAGGCCGAGCGGCGCGTCAGGCGCTGGACGATCTCACGCGGCAGCGCCTTGCGATAGTCGTCCTTGAACTCTTCGCCCTTCACTTGTCGATGCCGCCCACCAGGATGTATTTCACCTCGAGGTACTCCTCGAGCCCGTACTTCGAGCCTTCACGCCCGAGACCCGACTGCTTCACGCCGCCGAAGGGCGCGATCTCGGTCGAGATGATCCCGACGTTGGCGCCGACGATGCCGGTCTCCATGGCCTCGGCGACCCGGAAGATGCGCCCGACGTCGCGGCTGTAAAAGTAGCCCGACAGCCCGAACTCGCTGTCGTTCGCCAGGCGAATCACCTCTTCCTCGGTGTTGAAGCGGATGAGCGGCGCCACCGGCCCGAAGGTCTCCTCGTGCGACACCAGCATGTCGGGCGTGACGTCGGTCAGCACGGTGGGCTGGAAGAACAGCCCGCCCAGGGCATGTCTTTTCCCTCCTAAAACAACCTTGGCACCCTTGCCGACGGCATCGGCGACGTGCTGCTCCACTTTCTTGACGCCTGCGTCGTTGATCAGCGGCCCGATCACCACGCCCGGCTCGGTGCCGGCGCCGACCTTGAAGCCCTTCACCTTCTCGGCGAGCTTCGCGGCGAAGGCGTCGTAGACCCCGTCCTGCACGTACAGGCGGTTGGCGCAGACGCAGGTCTGGCCGGCGTTGCGGTACTTGGAGGCGAGGGCGCCCTCGACCGCGGCGTCGAGCTCGGCGTCGTCGAACACGATGAACGGCGCGTTGCCGCCGAGCTCGAGCGAGAGCTTCTTGACGGTGTCGGCGCACTGCCGCATCAGGATGCGGCCGGTCTCGGTCGAGCCGGTGAACGACAGCTTCCTGACTTTCGGGTTCGCGCACAGCTCGGCGCCGATCGCCTTCGAGTCGCCGGTGAGGATATTCAGAACGCCGTTCGGGATGCCGGCGCGCTCGCCGAGCTCGGCCATCGCCAGCGCGGAATACGGCGTCTGGCCGGCGGGCTTGATCACCACGGTGCAGCCCGCGGCGAGCGCCGGCCCGGCCTTGCGCGTGATCATCGCGTTCGGGAAGTTCCACGGCGTGATCAGCGCCGACACGCCGATCGGCTGCTTGATCACCAGCACGCGCTTGTCGCTCTGGTGCGGCGGGATCACGTCGCCGTAGGCGCGCTTGCCTTCCTCGGCGAACCACTCGATGAACGAGGCGCCGTAGGCGATCTCGCCGCGCGCCTCGGTGAGCGGCTTGCCCTGCTCGGCGGTGAGGATCTGCGCCAGGTCCTCCTGGTTCGCCATCATCAGCTCGAACCACTTGCGCAGGATCGCGGCGCGCTCCTTCGCGGTCTTCGCGCGCCACGCCGGCCAGGCGCGCTCGGCGGCATCGATCGCGCGGCGCGTCTCCTCGGCACCGAGCTTCGGCACCGTACCGAGCTGCGCGCCGGTGGCCGGATTGACGACGGCGAAGGTCTTGCCGTTGCCGGTCCATTCGCCGTCGATGTAGCACTGGGTGCGGAACAGCTTCGGGTCCTTCAGGGGAAGCGCCGGGAGCCCGGCCTGGGTGGGTGCGTTCATGAGTGCCTCCGGGAAGACAAAATTGTACCTACAATAATTGTCTGACAACCTGAGGAGGAGTCATGCGAAAGCTGCTGGCCTTTGCCCTGCTCTTGGCGGCGTCTTCCGCCGCCCTTGCTCAATATCCGCAGCGCCCGGTGCAGCTCATCGTTCCCTGGGGCGCGGGCGGCGGCACCGACGCCACCGCGCGCATCATCGCCACGCTGCTCGAGAAGGAGCTGAAGCAGCCGTTCAACGTGGTGAACCGCACCGGCGGCTCGGGCGTGGTCGGCCACGACGCGATCGCCAAGGCGGCGCCCGACGGCTACACCATCGGGCTGATCACGGTCGAGATCACGATGATGCACCACGTCGGCCTCACGCCCCTCAAGCACACCGACTACACGCCGATCGGCCTGGTGAACGCCGATCCGGCAGGCGTGCACGTGCGCGTCGACTCTCCCTACAAGAGCACCAAGGAACTGCTCGCCGCGATCAAGGCGAATCCCGGCAAGCTCAAGGCCTCGGGCACGGGCCAGGGCGGCATCTGGCATCTCGCGATCGCCGGGCTGCTCAAGGACCAGGGCATCGACCCGAACGCGCTGCCCTGGGTGCCGTCGCAAGGCGCGGCGCCCGGCCTGCAGGACCTGGTGGCCGGCGGCGTCGAGGTCGTGCCGTGCTCGATCCCTGAAGCGCGCGCGATGATCGACGGCGGCAAAGTCAGAGCGCTGTCCATCATGGACGCGAACCCGCCCTCGCTCTACCCGAACGTTCCCACGCTCAAGAAGGAGCTCGGCACCGACTGGCAGATCGCGGCCTGGCGCGTGATCGCCGCGCCGAAAGGCATCCCGGACCCGGTGCAGAAGACCCTCGTCACCGCTCTGAAGAAGGTCTACGACTCCAAGGAGTACAAGGACTTCATGGCGAGCCGCGGCTTCGGCGTAGTGTGGGCCGATCCGGCAGGCACCACCAAGTTCATGGCCGAGTCCGACAAGAACCTCGGAGCCGCGCTGAAAGCGGTAGGGCTGGCCAAATAAAGGTCAACGACGCGCTGACCGGCGCGACGCTCGTCGCGCTCGCCACAGCGATCCTCTGGCACGTCCAGGGGTTCCCCGCCATGCCGGGCCAGAAGTTCGGCCCGGCGTGGTTTCCGGGCCTGATCGCCGCCGGGCTCGGAATTTGCGGCCTCGCTCTCATCTTCGCCGGCGTGCGCCGGGGCGCGCCGTGGCTCGCGCTGCCGGAGTGGATGTCGCGCCGCCGGCCGCTCGCCGGCGTGGCGAGCGTGATCGCCGGCCTCGTGTTCTACTTCCTCGCCGCCGACACGCTGGGCTTCCATCTCACCGGCGTGGTGTTGCTCGCTTTCTGGATGCGGATCCTCGGGAGCTCCTGGCGGGTGGCCATCCCGGTCGCCGTAGTGGCAACGGCGGCGATCCATCTTTCGTTCTACAAGGCGCTGCGCATTCCGCTGCCCTGGGGATTGCTCGAGCAGTATGCTTTTTGAGGCGCTGAAGCTGGTGCTCGATCCCTACGTGCTGTGGGTGATCCTGGCGTCGGCGGCGTTCGGCCTGTTCGTCGGCGCGGTGCCCGGGTTGACTGCGACGATGGCGACCGCGCTCCTCGTGCCGGTCACGTTCTTCATGGAGCCGGTGCCCGCCATCGCCTCGATCGTGACTGCGACCGCGATGGCGATCTTCGCCGGCGACATCCCGAGCTGCCTGCTGCGCATGCCGGGAACGCCGGCCTCGGCGGCCTATACCGACGAGGCGTACGCCATGACGAGAAAGGGCCAGGGCGAGCTCGCGCTCGGCGCCGGCCTGGTGTTCTCGGTCATCGGCGGCCTGTTCGGCACCGCGGTGCTGATCATGGCCGCGCCGGCGCTCGCCGAGGTGGCGCTCAAGTTCTCGTCGTTCGAGTATTTCTGGCTGGTGGTGCTCGGCCTGCTGTGCGCAGTGTTCATCGCGTTTGCCAATCCGCTCAAGGGCATCGTGTCGCTGCTGCTCGGTCTGCTCGTCGCCTCGGTCGGCCTCGACAACCCGGCGGGCTTCCCGCGCTTCACTTTCGGCAACGCCGAGCTCGCCGGCGGGCTCACCCTGATCCCGATCATGATCGGGATGTTCGCGGTGTCCGAGATCATCCGCAGCGTGTCGCGCATCGACCAGCCGTGGGAAATGGCGCAGGCGAAGATCGGCAACGTGTTCCGGGGCATGTGGGGGCTCACCAAGCGCTACCGCATGCCGGTGCTGCGCGGCAGCGCCCTCGGCACCGCGATCGGGGTGCTGCCCGGGGCAGGCGCCGACATCGCGGCGTGGATGAGTTACGCGGTCTCCAAGAAGCTCTCCAGGGAGCCCGGGAAGTTCGGCACCGGCCACGTCGAGGGCATCATCGAGGCGGGCGCGTCCAACAACAGCGCGCTCGCCGGCGCCTGGGTCCCGGCGCTGGTGTTCGGCATCCCGGGCGACTCGATCACCGCGATCGTGATCGGCGTGCTCTACATCAAGGGCCTCAACCCCGGGCCGTCGATCTTCATGGAGAACGCCGTGGCGATCTACGCCATCTTCATGGTGTTCATCCTCGCCAACCTGCTGATGCTGCCGCTCGGCATCGCCGCCATCAAGAGCGCGAAGCAGCTGCTGCGCGCGCCGCGCGACGTGCTGTTGCCGGTGATCCTGCTGTTCTGCATCGTGGGCTCGTTTGCGATCAACAACTCGATCTTCGGCGTCGTGCTGATGCTGGTGTTCGGCGTGATCGCCTACCTGATGGAAGAGAACGGCTTCCCCGTCGCGCCGGCGATCCTCGGCATGGTGCTCGGCGCAATGCTGGAAGAGCACTTCATCCGCGCCATGATCCGCGCCGACGGGAACTTTATTGCATTTTTCGAGCGCCCGATCGCCGCCGGGCTGGGCTTCGTGACGCTCGGCGTGGTGTCCATCCCACTCGCGCGCCTGTTTTTCGCGCTGCGGCAGCGCAACTCGGGTTAGGATTCGGTCTCCCGGGAGGAGGAAACGATGATCAAGTTTGTCGTCAACGGCCAGGAAGCCTATTCCGAACAGCCTGGCGATACCCCTTTGCTCTGGGTGCTGCGCGATGAGCTCGGGCTCACCGGCACCAAGTTCGGCTGCGGCGTGGCGCAGTGCGGCGCGTGCACCGTCCACGTCAACGGCCAATCGGCGCGGGCGTGCGTCACCCCGGTTTCTTCGATTCAAGGCAAACGAATTACCACGATCGAGGGGCTGTCACCGGCGGGCGATCATCCGCTGCAGAAGGCGTGGGTCGCGGAGCAGGTGCCGCAATGCGGCTACTGCCAGTCGGGCCAGATCATGCAGGCCGCCGCGCTGCTCGAGAAGAACAAGTCGCCCACGCGCGAGCAGATCGTGAGCCACATGAACGGACACCTGTGCCGCTGCGGCACCTACAACGGCATCGTGCGCGCCATCGAGCGCGCCGCGCGGGAGGCGTAGCCATGACCGAGCTCGAGCTGTTCGACTTCAAAGTCAGCCGCCGCGCCTTCCTCGGCGGCAGCGCGGGTCTTGCATTCGCGTTCACGCTCGGCCTGCCTGAAAAAGCGCAGGCGCAGGCCGCCGGCAGGCTCAACGCCTATGTCTCGATCGCGTCCGATGGCACCATCACCATCCAGTCGCCGGCGCCCGAGATGGGACAGGGCGTCATGACCGGTCTGCCGATGATCGTCGCCGAAGAGCTCGACGCCGACTGGAACCGGGTGAAGGTGGAGCAATCGCCGATCGACGCCGCCTACCACCACCCGATCTTCAAGGCGCAGTACGTGGTGGCGAGCATCTCGACCCTCGGCTACTGGACGCCGCTGCGCGTCGCCGGTGCGCAGGCGCGCCGCGTGCTCGTGAACGCCGCCGCCGAACGCTGGGGTGTGCCTGCAGCCGAGCTCACCACTGAGCCGAGCACCGTAGTGCACGCGGCGAGCGGCCGGCGCATGAGCTACGGCGAGATCGCGGCCTTCGCCTCCCCGCCGGCCTCACCGCCGGCGATCGACCCGGCAAAAGACCTGAAGACAACGGACAAGTACCGCATCCTCGGCAAGGAGACCCAGCGCGTCGACGTACCCGCGAAATCGACAGGCGCAGCCAAATACGGCATCGACGCTCGCGTGCCTGGCATGGCGTACGCCACGTTCGTGCGTGCGCCGATTCGCGACGGCGGCCCGCTCGCCGCGAACACGCATGAGCTGAGGAAGGTGCCGGGTGTCACGAACGTCGTGCTCCTCGAGCATGGCATCGCGATCGTCGGCGAGAGGTACGACGCGGTGCGCAAGGCGCGCCGGCTGCTCAAGGCCACCTGGCGCGAAGGGCTGCCGGGCGAGGCGGTCAACACCGACAAGGATCTCCAGACCTATCTCGCCCATGCCCGCGACTTGAAGCGCACTGGGGTCGAATGGAAGTCGAAAGGCGATGCCGCCAAGGCGATCGCTGGCGCCTCGAAGGTGATCACGCGCGAATACCTCACCGACCACGTCTACCACGCGCAGATGGAGCCGATGAACTCGACGGCCGACGTACGCCGCGACGGCATCGACATCTGGGTCGGCACGCAGGCACCGACGCGTACCCAGCTGGATGTCGCCAAGGCCCTCGGTGCCAGCCCCGACAACGTGCGCGTGCACCAGCAGTTCCTCGGCGGTGGATTCGGCAGGCGCGCGACGGTCGAGGCCTCGGTCGACGCAGCGCTCATCTCGAAGGCGGTGAACCGCCCGGTCAAGCTGATCCTGAGCCGCGAGGACGATCTGCAGGCGGGCACCTTTCGGCCGATGACCGCGCAGCGCATCGAGGCGGGGCTCGACGCCGGCGGCAAGCTGGTCGGCTGGCGCCACCGCGTGATCGGCGAGCCGGTGGGCGACTTCGTCTACCACCGCGGCTACATCAAGGCGGCGAAGGACCGCGATGTCATCTTCATGATGGGCGCGGACCTGCCGTACTACGACAAGGTGCCGAACTGGCTCTCCGAGCACATCATGGAGCCCGAGCGCACGCGCGTAGCGGCCTGGCGCGGTGTGGGCGCGGGCTACAACAAGTTCGCGATCGAGTCGATGCTCGACGAGCTCGCGCACGACGCCAAGATGGACCCGCTCGCCTACCGCCTGTCGATCACCGACACCGAGCGCGCTCGGCGCGTGCTGCAGCGCGTGGCGCAAATGTCGGCCTGGGGCAAGAAAGGCGCGCCGGGCACGGCGCTCGGCCTCGCTTTTGGCGACTACGGCGTGTTCACGCCCAAGGTCGGTTCCATGATCGCCGCGGTCGCCGAGATCTCGCTCAACGAGCGCACCGGCGTGATCCGCGTGCTCAACTACTGGGCGGCCGCCGACGCCGGCCTGGCGGTCAACCCCGCGGCGTTCAAGGCGCAGGTCGAAAGCGCCGTGGTGTGGGGATTAAGCTGCTGCCTCAAGGAGCGGGTCACGATGGTGAAGGGCGTGGTGCAGCAGTCGAACTACCACGAGTACCCGATCCTGCGCATGTCCGAGACGCCTGCGATCCACGTTGACGTCCTGAGCAGCGGCCCGCTGCCGACGATGGTTGGAGAGCTCGGCGTGCTGAGCGTCGCGCCGGCGGTGGCGAACGCGTTTTTCGCTCTCACCGGCAAGCGGCTCTACCACATGCCGTTCACGCCGGCGCGGGTGCGCGCTGCTCTCCAGGGTACGACGCTCAAGGTCTAGAGACTTATCTGGGACGGTCCCCGGCCAGGGTGATGCGATGCATCACCCGCCGGTGGCCGTGGTAGTCGTTGACCGGGTTGTGCTGGGTGCAGCGGTTGTCCCACCAGGCGAGGTCGCCCACTTTCCACTGCCAGCGGCAGGTGAGCTCGAGCTTGACCTGGTGGCGGAAGAGAAATTCGAGCAGCGGCGCGCTCTCCGCCTCCGTCATGCCGCGGAAGCGCACGGTGTGCCCGACGTTCACGTAGAGCGCCTTGCGGCCGGTTTCGGGATGCGTGCGCACGACCGGGTGCTCGGCTTCGTATTGGCGCGCATATTCCTTCACCATGTCCTCGCGCGTGCGCGTCACATCCGCCTTTGCGGAGCTGTTGACTGCAATCAGACCGTCGAGCACGCGCCTCATTCCGTCCGACAGCGCTTCGTAGGCGAGGTATTGGCTCGCGAACTCGGTGTCGCCGCCGTAAGGCGGCACTTCGCGCGCGAGGAGCATCGAGCCCATCGGCGGCTCCGCGAGGTAGGCGGTGTCGGAATGCCAGATGCCGCCGAAGTTGTGCCGCTCGTGCTCGAGCTTCTTCACCTCGATCACCTCGGGGAAGCCCTCGATGCCCTTGACGAACGGGTATTCGACCGGCTTGCCCATGCTGCGCGCGAACGCCATGAACCGCGCCGGGTCGAGC
>Ga0187892_10011566_pt1 | contig 10760 bp, 5 predicted proteins | sample MA1701073metaG_FD_139345 | JGI IMG/M metagenome (GOLD analysis project Ga0187892, IMG submission 139345) | Bio-ooze microbial communities from a basaltic lava cave in the Kipuka Kanohina Cave System on the Island of Hawaii, USA - MA170107-3 metaG ...
CCACGGGCCGACCCAGTCGAGCGCGGCCGCGAGATGGGTATGGTTGAGCACGCGCGCGCTGGCCTCGATCCAGGCGGCTTCGGTGACCACCTGGGCTCGAGGAACCCGCCAGTCGAGCGGCAACCCTAGCAGGCTCGAAGGAAAGGCCGGATAGCCGCTCGTCACGACGCCGCGCGTGAGCCAACCCAGCACGATGGTCGCGGGTGTTCCCAATGCGAGCCAGAGCCAGCGGCGGGGAGCGGCGAGCGCGCCGCGGAAGACCCACGCCGCGATGACGAACAACGCACCCGCACTGAGCAGCGTGCTCACCTTGACGCAGGCGGCCGCGGTCGTGAGGAGCGCAACTGCGCCGAAGGTCCAGCGTTGGCGAGCGACGTCGTCCGGCGGGGAGGTGATCGCGGCGTACAGGCGGGCCCCCGCCACGAGCAGCAGGAGCGTCGCGGGTACTTCGGCCGCGAACGAGGTGATCTCATGACCGATCATCAGGCCAAGGACCGGCAACAGGAGACAGGCTTCGAACGCGTCAGTCGAGCGGCGAGCCGGCGATCGGATCAGCCGTGACCAGGCGAGAATGCCCGTCACCCCACAGACGAAGAGCAGCGCTGAATTCGCGACGTGAAACGCTCGGCCGGCGAGCGGACCCTGGTCCAGCACGGCCGCGTAAGGGAGGAAGGCCCAGTTGTAGGCAAGCCGCCCGTGGAGGTTTCCGAGTCCGGGGACGATGGGATACGCTTTCGCCCACTCGATTGCCGGCACGTGATACATCCCGCTGTCGTAATAGGTCAGCGGGCCAATCGAGCGATTCGCCGCCCATAAGGCGAAGACTGCCAGTCCCCACCAGGCGGCGTCGACCGATCGGTTGGGGTGCCGGCGCCACCATCCCCGGAGTCCCTCACGCTCCTTCACGATCGCGATACAGCCGAGCCCCAGGAGCAGCGCCGTTAGGGGCCAGCGCACCGGGAGAAAGAGGTGCCACGCCTGCGCTAGTCCGATTGCGAGCGCGAAGCCGGTCCAGAACGAGAGACTCAGATCGCCGGGCTCGACCGAAACCCGAAACAGGCGGCGGTACCCGAGCCCGATCCCGGTGAGCCCCACCCCGATCAGGAGCCAGGCGGCGAGTACCGCTGCGTGCGCCGTGACGAGGTCACGCAGGGCCGTCACGGGCGGTGGACCACGGGTGGGGCGGGAGTTAGGCACCCGGATGGGACATCCGGGTGCCTAACAACGCCGGAGCGCTCACCTGCCGTGTTGGCGGAGTTCCGGTGGATAGACGCTCGCCACAACTCGGCACGGCTGCCATAACCCGCCTGTCTCGAGACGCGCCGTCGATTCGCTATCGTCCTGATTTTCGCGCTGACAACGTCGCTCCTCGTTGCCGCGCAGGTGAGGCGGCGTCGACTATTGCTTCGTTCTCTCGCGAAGTCAAGCCGAGTGCAAGGGAGGGCTGTGTGCCGCTTTCTCGGCCACGGCGTCGCCCTTCGCACGAATCTCTGCAGCAAGTCATAACGATGCGACGCTGCGAGATCATCGTCGCGCTAGACGTGGCTCGAAACCATCCACCAACCGTGGCTCGCGTCGCCCCCGATGGCATGATCGCGCAGAAAATTGCATCTCACCGTTAGGCAAGCGGTGTGCAAGTGCGACGTGCTTCGGAGTCTTCAGCCCGGGGAGCCAGTCCACCCCCCGTCAGCCCAAACAAAGTGAACCGACGTGCTCACGACATCCGAACGAGAGCTCGCGGAAGCGCAGCGTCTGGAGCGAGAGACGAGGCGTCCGGTCGATCGCCAGACGCAGGCGCGGAGTGGATTGTTCGACGACATGCTCGCGACGGTGATCATCGCCGTCGGCTCCGTGCTGCTGCAAGGGTTCCACTACCCCAGAAACAACAACGCGCTCCAGGTTCCCCTCGTCCTCGACTTCGCCGGGTCGATCGAGGGGCCGCACGACTGGTTTCATGGCGCGCTCACCCGATACACGTCGTTCCTCTGGCCGGCCCTCTCCCTGGTCACGACGGAGACCAGCATTCACTGGGTGTTTCTCGCCGGTCATCTGGTGACTCGAGCGGCCTTCGTTTTCCTGTTGATTCGACTCGTACGGAGCCTGGCCGGCCCGCTGGATCGACCTTTTTACGCGTGGGTGGCCGTGGCCATGCTCGCTGGCTTCGGATTCCGCCGCTCGCCCTTGGGCGGCAACGAGGTTTTCGCTGAATACCTGACGCAATCCGAGGTCGTCATGCCGTTCCTCATGGCCTCGTGGTTGCTCGCCTTGAGACGGCGTTGGATCGCGAGCGCCGTCGCTGTCGGTCTCGCGGTCAATGTGAGCCTCCTGGCGGCCGTCTGGGCGGGCGCCGTGCTGGTTGCGGCGGCCGCATGGTCGGAACGGCACGGCGGCAAGGCTCACGTCACCCGACTGGTCGCCAAGCTGGGACTGGTAATGACCGTGCTCGCCCTACCCACGGCGGTCTGGGTTGGCACGGAGGCGCTGCGGGCCCCGATCGCGGCGACCCCGGTCGACTACAGGCTATTCATATCGCAATGGTTTCCCGACCATTGGTATGTCACCGCCCATCTAACCGGGACGGGCTTGAGCCTGTGCTTGATCGCCGCGCTGGTCGTCCTGCTCGGCCGGTTCACGATTCTGCGGACGCCGGGGAGCGAAACGGTGCTCCGCGGTTTGGTCGGCGGCCTCTGCGGCGTCATCGGTTTCGGCATGGTGCTGCCCTACCTGACCGGCAACGCCATGATCCTCAATCTGCAGCCACTCAGGATGGACGCCTACTTGATCTTCCTCCTGCTGATCGCTTTGCTGGCATCGGTCTGGTTCGAGGTCGGCTCGGTCCGCCAGGTTCAGCGCGCTCCTTTTTCCGTCGTTGCTCTCACCGGCCTGGTGACCGGGAACGTGCTGGTGATGTTGATGGCTCTGGCATTTGGCGAACGGGACACACCCGGTTGGCGGCGGCTGGTGACCGCCGGGCTCCTCGCAGCAGTGGCCGCGGCAGTTGTCGGGGTCGGATTGGTCCCATTGTGGGGTGGACTGGAGCGCTGGGCCACGTGGCCCGCCGTCGTGGCGATGGCCCTGGGCTGGTCGATGGTCCTTCGAGGTGAACGAGACGGCGCCCTGCTGTCGGCATTGCTCGTTTACTCGCTGGTCCTGGCGGAGCTCGCCCGGGGTGAGGCATCGACGCCGGTGCTGGCCGGCTTGATTGCCTGCAGCATCGGGATGGTGTTTGTTGGCTCGCTTTCGTCCCGGACGATGGCCGTCATCGGAGCCATTGCGCTGGGTGCCTTCCTCACTGGCATCGCCACAATGGCCGAGCGATGGGTTGGTGATCCGATCGCCGTGGGCGCGATCGCAGTGGCCGGCGCGTCTCCGATCGTCGGATTGGGACCGCTGGGAAAGCGGCGACCGCCGCTCGCAGCGGTCACCGGGTTTGGTGTTGTGCTGGCCGTCCTCCTCATGGCGCTCGGCGTTCGGGCGTGCGTCACGAATGGCTGCCCGATTCGAACGACCGACAACCTACGTGCCTGGCGCCGAGTCCAGGAATGGGTTCGTGCCCACACGCCGCCCGGCACCGTTCTTCTCACGCCGACCGAACAGCTCGGGTTCTCCTTGTTCGCGAGGAGATCCACCTGGGTGGATTGGAAGTCCGGTTCCGCCGTCGCGTTGACCCCGAGCCTCTATTGGACCTGGCGGCGGCGGTACACGGAGGTGAGGCGGCTCGAGACGACATTCGACCTACTGTCGTACGCCCGAGCTCATTCGATTCCCTACATCGTGGTCGAGCTTGCAAGGCACTCGCTCCCGCGAGACGGCTCGGTCGATGTCCTGTACGAGAACCGCCGCTTCGCCGTGATCGCGGCGCGCTGAGCAGGTCGCTCCCGCTTGAGACCCGACTTTCCCTTGTGCGGGCGACAGCAGCGTGGTACCCTGGCGACGGTGTCCGGGATTCCGCTCCGGCTCGGCCGCAACCGATAATTAATCGTGACACACGCGGGACCCCGCTGACCTCGCCGGGGGCCGAGGCGGTTCATGCAACCCTTTTGGAGCGACCATGGGGCTCGTTCTCATCGCGGCCTGGTTTGGCCTGGCAACCGGCTTCGGCGAGGTGCTGTCGCTTGGAGTTCGGAAGTTCGGCTTCGACCGGATGCTCTTCCTGGGTCGCGACATTGTCTGGATGGCGCCGCTCGCCGACCTGATCCTCTTTCTGGCGTTAGGGCTCGGGCTCTCGATCGCCGGCCGGCTCTGGCCCCGGCTCGTTTCGATCCGGCTCGCGGTTGGAGTGCTCGCTTTCGTCGGCTTTCTGAGTCTGACGTTGACGTATCCGCGCCTCCACCGGGTGGCGCAGCTCGTGCTCGCGACCGGTCTCGCCGTTCAGTGCGCCTACCTGATCGGGGCGCGGGAGCCCGCCTTCAAAAGGATGGTGCGCCGTACCGCGGGCTGGATGGGTGCGCTGCTGCTCGGACTGATGGCCGGGATGCTGGGCTGGCAATGGCAGCTGCGCCGGCAGGCGGTGGCCGACTTACCCGCCCCGCGCCCGGGCGCCCCCAACATTCTCCTCCTCATCCTCGACACCGTTCGCGCCCAGAGCCTCAACCTGTACGGCCGCGACCGGGAGACCTCGCCCAATCTGGTCCAGCTAGCCAAGACCGGGGCGACATTCGAGCGTGCGCTCGCGCCCGCGCCATGGACCACGCCATCGCACGCGAGCATGTTCACCGGCCGCTATCCGCACGAGCTCTCCGTCGCCCGATCGAATATCGCGGGCGACGGTGTTGCGCCGCTCGACGACAAGCACCCCACTCTCGCCGAGGCGCTAGCCGGCAGCGGCTATCTGACCGCTGCGTTCGTGGCCAATTTCGAGTACGCCGGTTACGAAGTTGGCCTCGATCGAGGCTTCGCTCATTTCGACGACTACCCCAGATCGCCCATTGAGCTGGTGTTCAGCTCGGCTCTCGCGCGGGCCACCTTGAACTCGTGGAAGGTGAGGCGGGTGCTGCGCTACCACGACGCCGCGAGCCGACGAACGGCGCCCGATATCAACGACAGCTTTCTCGACTGGCTGGACCGACGAGAAGAGAAGCGCCCTTTCTTTGCCTTCCTCAACTACTACGAAGCGCACGAGCCGTATCTGCCGCCGCCGCCGTTCGAAGGCAGGTTCGGCCCGGTCAATGTGCGCAAGAAGGCACAGAACTATCCGATGGGTATCCATCAGGCCCTGCGCGCCGGCAAGCGGGCCATGACGCCCGAGGAGGTTCAGGGAGAGCTCGACGCGTACGAGGAGTCCATCGCGTACCTCGACCATCACCTCGGTGGGCTGTTCGACGAGCTTCGGCGCCGTGATCTCGTGGCCAACACACTCATCATTGTGACCTCGGACCACGGCGAGCAGTTCGGCGAGCATGGCCTCTTCGCTCACGGCAACAGCCTCTATTGGCCGTCCCTGCACATTCCGCTGCTGCTGTGGTTTCCGGCTCGAGTTCCGGCCGGAATGAGGATCTCGGCCCCGGTCGGCGCGCGCGACCTCGCCGCGACGATTCTCGACCTCGCTGGGGTCGGTAACCAGCTCGGTCTTCCTGGGGAATCGGTCGCGCGGCATTGGAATCGGAGTGATTCCACTACGGTCGAGCTGACTCCGGTTCGTTCGGAGGTCACTTCCCTGCCACGGGCGCCGAAAGAGTACCCGATCTCCAGGGGAGGCGACCTGACGTCGCTGGTATCCAGCCGGTACCACTATATCAGGAACGGTGATGGTCAGGAGGAGCTCTACGACCTCGAAGTCGATCCCGCCGAGGAACTCGATCTCGCGAAAACTGCGGCTGGTCGCGAGATCCTGGAGCAGTTCCGGCGCCGACTCGAGCCGGTGGCGACGGGCCAGACGGGAGGTCCGGGAGCCGCTCTGAAGTCAGGATCTTGAGCGCGAGTCGAAGGGGCGTCGCCGTCGGCGCGTCGCAATCGCCGCTCCGGATGCCAGGAGCAACGACGTTGCCGTCACCACAGCTCCGAGCCGATAACCCGGGGTCACGAAACTGAGCACCACCTCGCTCTGACCAGCCGGAACCGGCACTCCAATAGTCACATAATTCGTGGGATACACGTTTGCTGGTCGACCATTGACGGTGGCCGTCCAACCCGGATAGAAGTTGCTCGAGAACACCAGCAATGCGGGTCTCGTGCTTTGCACCTGGTACTCCACCCGGTTGCTCCGTTGCGCCGCCAGCCGGACTTCTCCTTCCGGGTTCGGGTCCGAAAGCTGTGGGGCGGCGGGCCCAGCCACCACGGCAGTCGTGCGATAGTCGATCGGGTGCTCGAGAATGTTGTCGACGATCTGTACCTCGGCGGCCCGGGTGTACCAGCTCACCACGGCCGCCCGGTATCCTCGGAGTCGATCCACCGCTCGCCGTTCCCACTCCGGGCGGAGCTCGATCCGCTCGGGCTGGGTCGTACCGACCAGGAAGGCGCGGGGCAATATGCGCGGGTTTCTCCAGAGCGTGGCCCGTTCTGTCTGGTGGACTCGCTCCCACCCCGTGAGCGGAACGCCGTTTGGGGCGACGATATACTTGACGTTGAGGGCGCCCAGGAATCCTGCCAGCCTATCGCCTGACGCGGGGGAGTCAAGCAGCTCCGATACGATCGACTCACGCACCGCGTAGTACCGCTTGAGCATGAGCGACATCCAGATGTCCGACGATTCGATCCCCCAGATCGCGGACAGATCTGCCTGTACGAACTCCCGCAAATCGTCGAGTCGATTGGTGAGCTCTTCCTCGGAGGCCGCGAGCGAAAGGACGCGGAACTGTTCCGGGTCCTTCTTCAACGTGTCAACCAGCTCCGGCGACGCCAACCCTGCCCGGGCCGGCACGGTCGGGGCGTATCCCGATCGGCTTCGAAAGTACCAGAGGTCAGCCAGCGCAAAGAGCACGATTAACCCGGCCAGGACCGGGCGGTAGGGGCGGCGGGCGACGACTGCGCTCCCCGCCAACGCGGCGGCGCCCATGAACAGCAGGAGCGAGGTGAGGATGCCGGATCGCAGATCAGGCGCCATCCGACCGCCGATGGCAATCGCATCACCGCCGACCCAGAGCAACCCGCCGAGCGCGAAAGCCCCACCGGCCAGAAGCAGGAAGGGGAGCGCCTCCCGGGGACGCAGCCGGCCCAGCCGGCTGCGCGCCAACAGGCGGTGGAGCCCGACGCCGGCGAGGCAGGCGAGGCAAAACGACGCCCAGAGGAGAAACCGGGAGGGAAATCGGAGTCCGTTCATGCCGGGAAGCGCGCGAAGAGCGGGGAACAGCGGCGTCCTCGCGCCTAACGCCAACCCCAGCCCAATGAGCAGGGAGGCGAGCAGGGACCAGGTGGGATCCGGCCAGCGCCGATGCCACCAGATCCCTAGCGCCGCCAGGACGACGGCCATCGCGCCGAGATACAGGCCCGACGAGGGCGCCACGTTCAGCGCGAACCCCCCGCCGCTGTGAGCCCGGACATAGTCGCCCTGGGCGTAGGCGTAGGGGAAAACCAGCTGCGGCAAGTACTGGAGCTTGGCCGGGAGCGAGGTGACGGTCGCGTACTCGAAGTCGAGACCGCCCTGGCGGATCGACTGCTCGACGTGCTTCAGCTGCGGGAGGAACTGAATGGCGGAGAGTCCGACCGCGAGGGCCACGACCGCGACCCAGCGCGCGAATGAGATGGCGAGGTGGCGGCCCGACGTGCGCATGGACTGGTCATCGTGCCACGATTGCTGGATCAGCCGGCAGATGAGGTACACCGAGCTTCCCACCAGCGTGACGATCGCGAACGTCGGATGTCCCGCCAGAAGCTGCAGGGCGAGCACGAGGCTCCCCATGAGACCGGCGGCGAGAGTCGGCCGGGTTGCCAACCGTTCGGCGGCGAGCATCGCCAACGGCAACAGGCAGAACGACCGATGCAGCGCCATGTTGCGAACAAACACGATCGAATAGCTGCCGAACATCTGGCAGAGCCCGGCGACCACGCAAGCGGAGGGGCGCAGCCGAAACTCGCGCAGGAACAGGTAGGTCGCGACCCCCGAGATCGCGAGGTACAGGCCGATCTCCATCGTGAACGCCCATACCGGAGGCAACAGGAACGCGAGCAGGAGGCGGACCGGATAGAAATGCGCGGCTTGGCCTTCGGCGATCACCGGGAAGCCGGCGCTGATATGTGGCCACCAGTGGGGCAGCTCCCCGGCCCGAAGAGCTTGGTGGAGGAACACCGTTTGTGCGTAATGCTGTTGGGCGTTGTCCCAATAAAGGAAAATCTCGCCCCTCGCGAGCGGGACCAAGGCAAAGCCGAGTCCCAGTAGGGCGAGGAATGCCGGGCCGGCGAACGACGACAGCTCGAATCGGCGGGTTGCTGTCACTGCTGGCTGGCTCTGGGTCTCTCGCGCAGCCTGTGCTCCATCAAGGCGATGGTTCGGACCAGCTCGACATGTCTACGCTCGAGGCGCTGAACCACGATCGAGAAGTAGAAAAAGAACAGCGTGATGACGACGAAGGCCAGTAAGGTGATCGCCGAGACCGGGAACTTCGCCCCGGTGAGCGCCGTGATTCCCTCGAGCAGTCCCGGCACGGCCAGGATCGCCAGGCCGGCGATCAAGAGACCCGTCCAGAGTAGCCCGGACGTCACGCTGAGTCGCTGCCGACGGACGAGCCGCAGGACGATCACCAGCAGCACCATCACGATAATGGCTGTGACGAGCCGTTGTTCGGGAAGCATGACTTACCTCTTCGAGGAGCCGGTGAGCAGGGCGAGCACCACCAGGAAAGAGGTCCTGAGGGTGTAGAGGATCATCTTGGATAGGTGATACATGGACGTGCCCTGTCGTCGGGCTTCCACCTGGATCGGCAGCTCCCGGATGCGACAGCCCGACCGGGACATGAAGACCAGGAACTCGGCGTGCCCGTCCTCAAGCACGAGGCCGCGCATAGTCTCGGCGGCGCGATGGTTCAGCAGCTTGAGCCCGCTGGTCACGTCGTAGATGGTTTGCCTGGTCGCCAGCCGGACGAACAGGGCGTAGGTCTGCCCTACCAGGTGTCGGAGCCCGCTGGCCGCCCGCTGCCCCCCGAGGTAGCGCGAGCCGATCAGGAGATCATCCTCGGGATGGGCGCGATGGTGCTGCACGAGCTGGTTCAGGTCTTCGATCCGGTGCTGGCCATCGCCGTCGAAAAACGCCACGAAGCCGTAGCCGTTCGCCAGCCCGTACTCCAACCCCGACCGAAGGGCCTCCAGGTACCCGAGATTGATCGGATGGTGGATGACGTTGCAACCTGCCGCCTCGAGCAGCTTGCCGCAGCCGTCCCGGCTCCCGTCGTTGATGAAGACCACGTCGCAGGCGGGGTCGCGCTGCTCGAGTCGGGCGCGAACCCGTTCGATGGAGCCCGCCTCGTTGTACATCGGGATGATGATCAGGCCACGATCGCCGGTCATGTCAGGGTCGCACCCGATAGAGTCGATATCGATGCCGCTCCGCGACCAGCTCGGCGCTGCCGGCGAACTCCGGGCTGGCCGGAGAGCCATCCGGTCCGCCTTCGGTCAAGATGAAATCGATCCCGCGGCGGGAGATCAACTCACGTTGACGCCCGGTCGCCGTGCCGGGAGCCAAGAGCTCCTTTACGTCCCGTTGCCGCCCGAGAACCCCGCTGTCGGCTGGATTGGCGTTGAACAGCTTCGGCGCCATCACCTTGGCGAGGTGAACAGCAGGCAATACCAGGCTCAATTGCGAATCCGCTGCCACGAGCGCGCCGCTCGGTACCACATCGCGCACCACCTCTTGCAGATCGTGGGCGCGGCGCAAGGCCTGTTTGTGTCCCTGGACCCAAGTAAGGTAGTCACGAATATCGCCCCGAAACAGCACGAGACCCGTGCAGGCAACCGTGAAAGCTAGGCCCAGCCGCGCGCCTCGGGTTCGGAGCGCGGGCCGGGCCAGCCAGGCGAGCGCGCCGGGGATGTTCACGTACGCGATCGCCTCTCCGATGTGACGCGCGCGCCGGAGGAGCCAGTACGGTACGATCTTGTTCAGCGCATCGAACAGGATGGGGGTGAACATGTAACCCAGCGACGTGAGGAGCAGCGCCGCCAAGGCGAGATGCCGGACTCGGGCCACCCGCGGCCGAATCGCAACCAGGAGGGCGGTCACGGCGGCCGCTGGTAGCAGCCAGCTGTAATGGGTAGGATCGAGGATGCTGAGCCTGAGCCCGCTCACGGAGACAGTCCGCAGCATCCAGACGTGGGCGTTCCCCTGCTGCGCGTCCACGTAGTTCGGTGTGAGGGCGGTCAGGAGCAGGAAGGGCAAGCCGATCGCAAGCCCGCCGGCGATCATCGCGGCGGCGCGCCACAGCGACGGGCCGCGATGTCGCCAAAGCACCCAGACAACGAGCGGCGGCACCAGGCACATCGCGGCGATGAGCCAGTGGCCGACGTGAAGCACGCAAAGGCTCAAGCTCGACAGGAGGACCGCCAGATAGCGTTTTGGGGCTGGGCGTTCGACCAGGTCGAGCAGGTGCGCGAGGAGGATGGGAAACGCCACATAGGCCGCAACGACGTACGGATAGACGATCGGCTTGAAGCTCCCCATCGCCGCCAGCGCGGCGAGCATGCTCACCGCTCCGATCCAGCGCGACCGGAACACAGCGGTCGCGAGGAACCCGAGGCCACCGACCGCCAGCAGGCGGAAGAACCAGGCGGATGTGAACCAGATGTCCAGAGGCTCTTCGCCCGTGATCCAGGAGGCGATCGCGAAGAACGCGTGC
>Ga0187892_10011568_pt1 | contig 10756 bp, 6 predicted proteins | sample MA1701073metaG_FD_139345 | JGI IMG/M metagenome (GOLD analysis project Ga0187892, IMG submission 139345) | Bio-ooze microbial communities from a basaltic lava cave in the Kipuka Kanohina Cave System on the Island of Hawaii, USA - MA170107-3 metaG ...
ATCAGCATCGCGAGCGTTTGCAGCACGATCGACACGCCGATCGCGGTGATCAGCGGCGCCAGCCGCGGCGCATAGCGCAGCGGCCGGTACGCCACGCGTTCGATCACCAGGCTGACCACGATGCAGGTGGGAATCGCAGTCACGAGTCCGCCGATCATCAGCAGCCAGCCGGGTGCGTCCGGAAACTGTGTCTTCAGAAACAGGATCGTCGTCAGCGCGGTCAGCGCACCGATCATCAGCACGTCGCCGTGCGCAAAGTTGATCAGGTTGAGGATCCCGTAAACCATCGTGTAGCCGAGCGCGATCAGCGAATACACGCTGCCCAGCACGAGGCCGTTCAGGATCTGCTGGATCAGAGTTTCCATGAACTCTTGTTATCTCCCCCTCCGGGTGGGGCACATCCTACTAGCAAGCAACAAAACGGCACCCGCAGGTGCCGTTTTGTGTTGTTGCGTCGGGCGAGTTTCAGCGCGACGTCGAGATGTACTCGAGCTTGCCTTCCTTGACCTTGAACATCGAAATGGCGCCGCCCTTGATGTCGCCCTTACCGTCGAAGGCGATCTGGCCCGTCACGCCGCTATACGACGTGGCAGGAACCGCGGCGGTCACCGCGGCACGGTCGGGCTTGCCGGCGCGCTTCAGCGCTTCGGCGAGCACGTAGGTCGCGTCATACGAATACGGCGAGTAGATCTGCACGTCGGTGTTGAACTTGGCCTTGTACTTGGCCACGAAGTCCGCACCCTTGGCGAGCTTCTCGACTGCTTCGCCGGCCATTGAGCAGGTAAGGAGCGGAGCCGCGTCGCCGGCCAGCTTGATGAACTCGGGCGAACACACACCGTCGCCGGCCAGCATCGGCGCCTTGATGCCGAGCTGCTTCATCTGCTTGGCCATCGGCGCAGCGGTGGCGTCCATGCCGCCGTACATCACGACATCGGGCTTGGCCGCGCGCACTTTGGTCAGGATCGCGTTGAAGTCAGTCGCCTTGTCGGTGGTGAACTCGCGTGCAACCACCTTCAGACCCTTTTCCTTCGCGACCTTATCGACCACGTCCGCCAAGCCCTGGCCGTACGCGGTGCGGTCGTCGATGATGGCGATCGTCTTCGCCTTCATTTCGCTAGCCGCGTAATTGGCCAGCACCGAACCTTGCTGATTGTCGTTGGCGACCACGCGGAAAGTGGTCTTGAAGCCCTGCTCGGTCAGCTTGGGATTGGTGGCCGACGGCGAAATCTGCGTGATACTGGCGTCCGAATAAATCTTCGACGCGGGAATCGACGTGCCGGAATTCAGATGGCCCACCACCGCGACGACGCCGGCGTCAACCACCTTCTGCGCGGCAAGCGTGCCTTCCTTCGGATCGGCCTTGTCGTCTTCGGCAACGAGTTCGAGCTTGTAGGTGGTCTCGCCGACCTTCAGGCCGCCGGCCGCGTTGATCTCGTCGATCGCCATGCGCGCGCCGTTTTCATTGTCCTTGCCGAGGTGCGCGATGCCACCCGTTAGCGGCGCAACGTGGCCGATCTTGATGGTGGCGGCGGGCGCCGCGGGTGCTGCAGCAGCTTTGGCGGCTTCCTTCTTGGCCGGCTCTTCTTTCTTGCCGCAGGCGGCAAGGGCGACCGCTGCCGCAATGGCAAGAGGCACGAACTTGATCGCGTGTTTCATCCAGATATCTCCTCAGTGATTGCGTTCGGCACAGGGTTGCGCCGTCAAGTAGTGATTCCGGAGCCGATGCGAGCGACGGCAGGGGTCTCCGAAAACGCGCGCGATTGTACGGAAAAATGGGGTCAGACCCCTTTTTCATTCCTCGTCGGCGAAAATGGGGTCAGACCCCATTTTTCTGTTTCTCATGCGCGTACTCGTTTTGGGCGGCGGCATCATCGGCGTCGCCAGTGCGTGGTTCTTGCGGCGCGACGGTCACGACGTCACGCTGATCGAACGCCAGAGCGGCGTTGCGCTCGAAACCAGTTTCGCCAACGCGGGGCAGATCTCGGTCAGTCACTCGGAGCCGTGGGCCAGTCCCGGCGCGCCGTTGAAGATTCTCCAATGGCTGGGCAAGGACGATGCGCCGCTGCTCGTTCGGCTGCGGCTTGAACCGAATCAATGGCTATGGGGTTTGGCGTTTCTGCGCGAATGTCTGCCGGGACGCAATGCGGTCAATATCCGCGCATGTTTGCGAATTGCCGCGCATAGCCGCGGCGTGCTGCAACAACTACGGCGCGAGCTCGCGATTGAGTACGACCATCTCGAGCGCGGCATCGTGCATTTCTACACCGACGCGCGGCATTTCGAAGCATCGCTGAAAGCCTCCGCGCTGATGCGCGAACTGGGATGCGATCGCCGCATCGTCACGGCAGACGAGGTCGTTCGGATCGAACCCGCTCTGGCGCACATGCGCGACCGCATTGCCGGCGCCGACTACTGCGCCGAAGACGAATCGGGCGACATCTTCAAGTTCACGCAGTCTCTGGCGCAACACGCGGCCGCGCGCGGCGTCGAGTTCCGTTTCAGTCACACCGTCACGCGGCTGATCGTCGAAGGCGGGCGCTTCGCTGCGATCGAGGCGGTCGGCCCCGATGGCTGGCATCAGCGATTCGACGCCGACGCCGCGGTCGTTGCAATGGGTTCGTACTCGCGTGAGATCCTGCTGCCGCTTGGCGTGCGGCTGCCGCTTTATCCGGGCAAAGGCTATTCAGCAACGTTCGACGTCACCGACGCAACACGGGCGCCGACGGTTAGCCTGACCGACGACGAATACAAGATTGCCGCGTCGCGCTTCGGCAATCGATTGCGGGTGGCGGGCACCGCGGAACTCAACGGCTACTCGCGCGAACTGAATACGACGCGGTGCGCGCTGCTGACGCGCCGGCTCGAACAACTGTTCCCCGGTGCGTGCGACTACACGCAACCGCGCTACTGGACCGGTCTGCGACCGGTTACGCCGTCAAACGTCCCGCTGATCGGCCGCACGCGCGTGCCGAATCTGCACGTCAACACGGGGCACGGCACGCTGGGCTGGACAATGGGCGCGGGCTCCGGGCAGTTGATTGCGGATGTGGTTGCCGGACGGCGGCCGGAGGTGGAAGGCTTTCCGTACAACGTGTGAGCGCGGCGCACTACGTCCATCGCCCAAGCTCAGCCGCGGCCTTGCCTGAGCGAAGCAAAGAGAAGGACGTCGGCTGCTGGAGCGCCTTGTTGGCATGCCTGACGATAAATGAGCCGTTCATGCCCAACGCTACGTTAGCCAACCCGCGAGAGGGCGAGGTGCACCGCCGAGCATGGCGTTGCTGACTACGACCGCAACCTTACTTCTCAGTTAGGAAGTAATAGTCCGCTGTGTAGGGTATCCGTGCGGTTGTCCCGACAGTAGATTGGGAACAGCCTGTCGTAGGCGCTACGCCTCCAACGGTGTTTACGCGTTGTATGCCCGTGATTTTGCTGAAGGAGCCTTGCGAGCCAACGGACTTCGTAATCAGTAGCAGCCAAGGTATGGCGTCGGCCTGTGTCGCATCGGTACGTTCCTTGACTGCACCCACGATCTTGCTGCCATCGGTCGATTCCCAATGCGGGCCGCCATAGTGTTTGCCAATCTTCCTTCCGCCTGTATCAAACAGATCGGCCTCGGGAGCAACGAATGCCCACTCGTAGGCGCTGGCTTGATCTTTTTTTGCTCGGCACTCGTAGATTTGTACGCCTTTTGCCGGAACGATCACCGCTAGTGATTCGTTTGGACGAGGGTTGAGCTTATCCGGCACCTTGACCGTGGGAGTAGGTTTTTGCAGACTCGCGCAGGCTGCCACAAAGAGAGTAAGAGAAGACGCGATGAATTTGCGATACATGCTGTTTTCCTTTCGCAAGAACACATTTGCGGCGCCTAACCGTCCGAGTGACGCTCCATTCCTTCGAAGTCCAGCCTCGCACGATCTCGGGCGGGGAAAAGCGTGGACCCAATTTCGCCGCAAGCTGCTCCGCGCGCGGGATGAAATGCTGCGTTCCGATCGCGCGAATGAACTGTAACGCGCCACCGGTCCACGCCGGAAAACCGAAACCGAAGATCGAGCCGATGTTCGCTTCATGTTCGCTCGTCAACACGCCTTCGTGCAGGCAGCGCGCGGTCTCGATCGCCTGCCGGTAGAGGAAGCACAGCGAATCGAGCTAATCGCACGAGTCGCAGCCTGCGTGTCGGTCGACCTACCTTGAGTTTCCCGAGTTGACTGCATAACTCAGCCGCACTACTTGTGTGGGTAGTGACACTGCAAAAGGCGCGTCCGTATCCTCTGAAACTTGCAAGGCCGAGGCGGTGCTTGCGCGCGGGTTGATTACCTTCTGAGATCGCCTTGTGGCGAGCGCGACGTATCGACGGCGCAATGTTATGGGCTGTGCTGCGTGCAAAGGGCGAGGATGCGGGTTGAAGCGAACGGTGGAATGCCTCCCGGCCTCCTGCATAACCCGAGCGAGGACGTTGCGGACGCGTCAGCGGTGCAAGCCGTAGGCAACCATGGCTGGACGCGTTCGACGGTGGGCGCTCAGGGGATCCATCCCGGCGACGACGGCGCGTCCGAGCGGCACGGGCAAGCTCCGGCCAACGCGCCCTCAACGCTGTCCGGCAGCGCGTCGCCGGACGCAGACAGCGCGGGGGTGCTGAATGAGACCTGGGGCGCGTTGCTGATGGAGCTTTCCGGTGCCGACGGTCCGAGTCGGCTACGCGAGGAGGCGAGGAACGCGCGCCAAGCGGGCGATGGGGAGCTGGCGAAGCTACTGCTGGCGGCGGCAGTCGCCCACGAATATGTGCTCGACCCGGTCATCGGTGGCGTCGCGGCGGCTGCCAGCGGTGTGCAAGCAACCGGCCAGTTTTTGTGGGAACTGTTGACGCTGGCCGGCGAAAATGCGGACCGCCGCTTCTTGCAACTACCCGGGTTCCTGGATCGGTGGATTGCACCCGAACGCGCCGCGCAAGACGACGCCGAAGCACGCGCGCGCATGCATGCGATAGGCGCGTTTCTTGAAAACGCGGGGCGAAGCGCGCTGGTCGCACTGAGAGATCCGGAGGCAGCAGCCAAGCAAGTGTGGGAGGGCTCGACAGTGGGGCGACTGGTGCGCGATGGCGCACCCGGAACCGCAGCGGGCTACGGCGCGGTGCAAGTGCTGATAGCGGCGCGACTGGTGCAACAGGCGCGCCACCTGCTGCAGGCCCTGCGCGATCCGTTGCGAGTGGCGCATCCATCGGTACCGCCGGTCGTTCCGCTCGAGCCGCCGGCCGAGCCGATGGACACGATGCCGCTAGCGGTGAATCCTCCCTTCATTCCGTCGCTGCCGCGCGAGCCACCGTCGTCGACCGCACCCGCGCTCGTGGAAGGAGCAAGCAAACCCGGTTTGTCTGCCATAGCAATACCGGTCGGGGACGAGCCGCATTCGCCTTCGACAATGTCGATGGCCAAGGCAGGAAGCGGTGCTCCCAATACGCTTAAACGGCCCGCCAAAGTCGAGTACTTCAAAGGGGTCGAGATTACCGACAGGGTTATCGAACTACTGGGCGGTGACCCCATCAGCGATGCCGAGATTACTTTTTCCCCCAACCCCCACACTCGTTTGTCCCTGATCACAGTCATTCATCCCGACGTTGAGCAGGTTTCCGTCGTCCTGTCCGAGTTCGAAGGCACCGCCGAGGTCCGTTTTTTTGGGGATAGCAGTAACTCGGCCTTTCGAACCTTTGTCTGGCGTGCCGCCAGGCATCAAGTCGAGGGGGCATCCCAGATCGGCACCCTTTTGCGGTTGTTGATTCCCTGCAACAACCCTGTTTTGGACAGACTCTCCGAGATGGGTTGGAATGGGCTGCTGCCGGACAGTGTTGTCGACCAACTGCCGACGGCTTGGAAAACAGCCGAGACCTTCAACGACTTGCTGAAATTGCCAGCAGGTCCGCAGTGGTTGGCAGCCCACGGGGGGGAGGAGCTTGTCCATCTCGAGTTCGACACCGCCCCCGGCAGCTCCTCAAGGGCGTCCCTACCGGAATACGATTACTCCCATCCTAAGGATTCGCCTCGGGCTGCGAGCCGCAGCGGTCCTTGAGCAGCTGGAGTGGCCGTTGCCGGCCACTACGCCCCTTCCCTCACAATCTCGGGCACTGCAAACCGCGGGCCGTGTTTCGCCGCGAGCTGCTCCGCGCGCGCGATGAAACGCTGTGTTCCGGTGGCGCGGATGAACTGAAGCGCACCGCCGGTCCACGCCGGAAAACCGAAACCGAAAATGGAGCCGATGTTGGCTTCGTGTTCGCTGGTCAACACGCCTTCCTGCAGGCAGCGCGCGGTCTCGATCACCTGCCGGTAGAGGAAACGGTCCTTCAGTTCGTCGATGTCGGCCTCGCCGTGCTTTTCAAACAGCGTCTTCAACTCAGGCCAAAGAAACTTGCGGCCTTGCGCGGGATACTCGTAAAAACCGCCGCCGGCGGCGCGCCCAGATCGTTTGAGGTCCTTGACCATCCGCTCGATGACGTCTTCACCGGCTCGCAGTTCGTAGCGCTTGCCCTCGGCGGCAAAATCTGCGCGCGTCTGCTCGATCACCTGCTGCGATAGTGCAAGCGACGTTTCATCGAGCACCGCGAGCGGACCTACCGGCATGCCGCACGCGAGCGCTGCGTTTTCGATCAATGGCGCGGGTACGCCTTCGCCGAGCATCGCGCAGCCTTCGAGCGCAAACGAGCCAAAGGTGCGGCTCGTGAAAAATCCCCGCGAATCGTTGACGACGATCGGCGTCTTGCCGATCTGCAGCACGTAATTGCACGCGTGTGCGATCGTTTCAGCGTCGGTTTGCTTGCCCTTGATGATTTCGACCAGCGGCATACGGTCCACCGGCGAGAAAAAGTGCAAGCCGATGAACTTGTGCGGCCGCGCGCTCGCCTGCGCCAGTCCCGAGATCGGCAGGGTCGAGGTGTTCGACGCAAAAAAGCCGTTCGCCGCGAGCTTCGGTTCAGCCTCTTTCGTGACCTGTGCTTTCAACGCGCGCTGCTCGAACACGGCCTCGATGATCAGATCGCAGCCTTGCAGGTCTTCGGCGTTGTCGGTTGGATGCACGAGCGACAGAACCTGCTCCTGCCGCGCCGTATCCATCGAACCCTTGCGCACGCGCGCGTCGGTGAGTTTGCGCACGTGATCTTTTCCGCTGCGCGCCTTCTCGAGCGAAACATCCTTCAGCACGCACGCCACGCCGCGGCTCGCGTTCGCCCACGCGATGCCGCTGCCCATCATGCCGGCGCCAAGGATGCCGACCTTGCCTGCTTTCCACTTCGGTACGTCGCGCGGCCGCGCGGCGCCGGACTTGATGGCGTTCAGGTTGAAGAAAAACGCGGTGATCATGTTCTTCGCCACCTGGCCGGTCATCAACGGCGCGAGGTAACGCGACTCGATGCGCAACGCGGTGTCGAAATCGACCTGGGCACCTTCGACCATCGACGCGAGAATCGCCTCGGGCGCCGGATAAAGTCCGCGCGTTTTCGCCGACAACATCGCTGGCGCAACGGCCAGCCCTTGCGCGATCTGCGGCGACGAAGGGCCGCCGCCCGGAAGCTTGTAGCCTTTCGCGTCCCATGGCTGCGTTGGGTTCGGATTTGCACCGATCCATTCGATTGCACGCACGCGCAAGGCATCCGCGTTGTCCACGAGTTCGTGCACCAGCCCAAGCGCATGCGCGGCCCGCGGCGACATCAACTTGCCTTCCATCAGATACGGTTGCGCGGCCGCGAGACCGAGCAGCCGGACCATTTTCGTGATCCCCGATGCTCCGGGCATCAGTCCGAGCGTGACTTCGGGCAAGCCGAACTGGATCTTCTGATCATCAATCGCGATGCGATGGTGCGCGGCCAGCGCGAGTTCCCATCCGCCGCCGAGTGCTGCGCCGTTCAGACACGCAACGACGGGTTTGCCGAGAGTCTCCAGCCGCCGGAAGCTGCGCTTCACGCCTTGCACTTCTTCGAAGCACTGCGGCGCGTCGCTCGCCTTCAGCTTCAACACTCCCTTCAGATCGGCGCCGGCAAAAAAGCTTGTCTTGCTAGAGGCGAGGACGACGCCCTTGATGTGCGCCTGCTCGGCCACAAGCCGGTCAACGGCCCGCGGCATGTCGCGCCGCCACGCCGGTCCCATCGTGTTGACCGGCGAATCAGGTTCGTCAAAGGTCAGCGTGACGATGCCGGCTTGGTCTTTTTCGTAGCGGATGGTTTGCATGCGTACAGCGAGACGGTCCTACCGAGTAGATGGTTAGGTATGGTTGGGGACAGAGCTCTGCGCGCTGCGCGCTCTGAGGGCTGTCCCCAAGAGGTTTCAGAGCCGTTCGATGATCGTCGCAATCCCCATCCCGCCACCGACGCATAGCGTCGCAAGCCCGTAGCGCAGCTTGCGCCGCTCGAGTTCGTCGAGCAGCGTGCCGAGGATCATCGCGCCCGTTGCGCCGAGCGGATGACCGAGCGCGATCGCGCCGCCGTTGACATTCACCTTCTCGTGCGGCACGCCAAGTTCTTTCATGTACCGCAGCGGTACGGCGGCGAAGGCCTCGTTCACTTCAAACAAATCCATCTGATCGATCGTCATTCCGGCCTTCGCGAGCGCCTTGCGCGTTGCCGGCATCGGTCCGGTCAACATGATGGTGGGATCGGAGCCGGCGAGTGCGGTGGCCACCACACGCGCGCGCGGTGTGAGGCCGAGCGATTTGCCCTTGGCCTCGGCTCCGACCAGCACCGCGGCCGCGCCGTCGACGATTCCCGATGAATTGCCCGCGGTATGCACGTGCTCGATGTGTTCGACCTGCGGGTACTTGCGAATGGCAACCGCGTCAAATCCCGCCGCGCCCATCTCGGCGAACGAAGTCTTCAACGACGCCAGACCTTCGAGCGTCGAGTGCGGCTTGATGAACTCGTCGCGTTCGAGGATCGGAATCCCGATCTGATCCCGCACGGGCACCACAGACCGGTCGAAACGGCCGGACTCGCGCGCGCTGCCTGCGCGCCGCTGCGAATCGAGTGCAAACCGATCCACGTCTTCGCGCGCAAATCCTTCCAGGGTTGCGATCAGATCGGCGCCGATGCCCTGCGGCATGAACTGCGTCTGCAGGTTGGTCTGCGGATCGAGCGCCCACGCGCCGCCGTCGCTGCCCAACGGCACGCGCGACATGCTTTCGACGCCGCCGGCGACGACGAGGTCCTCCCAACCCGAGCGCACTTTCTGTGCGGCGAGATTGACAGCCTCCAGCCCCGACGCGCAAAAGCGATTCAACTGCACGCCGCTCGCGTTGAAGCTCCAGCCCGCCGCGAGTGCCGCGGTCTTGGCGATGCAAGCGCCCTGATCGCCGATCGGCGTCACGCAGCCCATCACCACGTCTTCGACTTCGGCCGTGTCCAGATCGTGCCGGCGTTGCAGTTCGCGAAGCACGCCGGCGAGCAGCGTTACCGGCTTGACCTCGTGCAGCGAACCGTCGCGTTTGCCTTTGCCGCGCGGCGTGCGCAGCGCATCGAAGATCATTGCTTCGCTCATGTCGGCGTCCTTGGAAGATTTGACGGGCACCGGTTGCCCGCTCACACTCGACCGCATTATCCGACCCCTCTCCCCCGCCCCTCGCCCGCCAGGGGAGAGGGGAGGTCTGTGTATGCTCGAACGCAACCACTTCGAGTCCGAACACGAACTGTTTCGCAAGGGCCTGCGCGATTTCATAGCGCGCGAGGTCGAGCCGTATTCGCTGCAATGGGATGCGGCCGGCATCACGCCCAAGTCGGTGTGGCGGGCGGCCGGCGCCAACGGCTTCCTGTGCACGTGGGCCGACGCCGACTACGGCGGCGCAGGATGTCGCGACTTTCGCTACGACCAGATCGTCTGCGAAGAACTCGCGCGCATCAACGAAGCCGGGCTCGCGCTGCCGTTGCATTCGGCGATCATCGCTCCGTACCTCGACCGGTTTGCCAGCGACGAGCAGAAGCGCCGCTGGCTGCCGCGTGTCGTCAGCGGCGAAGCGATCCTCGCCATCGCGATGACGGAACCGGGCGCCGGCAGCGATCTGGCCGGAATCACAACGCGCGCGGTGCCGCGCGGCGATGACTGGGAACTCACCGGCAGCAAGACGTTTATCTCCAACGGCATCAACGCCGATCTGGTGATCGTTGCAGCAAAAAGCGATGCGGGCAACGCGCGGCGCATCGGTCTCTTTGTCGTCGAGTCCGGCATGGCCGGGTTCGAACGCGGGCGCAAGCTGGAGAAACTCGGCAACCGCGCGCAGGACACGGCGGAGTTGTTCTTCAATGCGGTGCGCGTGCCGCAAGCCAACGTACTGGGTGATCCCCACAAGGGCTTTCACTATTTGATGGCGCTGCTGGCCGATGAACGATTGACGGAGGCGTGCTCCTCTGTGGCGCTGGCGCGCGCCGCGTTTGACATGACGCTCGAATACACGCGCAACCGAAAGGCGTTCGGCCAGCCGATTGCAAGTTTCCAGGCGAATCGCTTTCGCTTCGCCGAGATGGCCACCGAGATCGATGTCGCGCAGGCTTTCGTCGATCGCTGCGTGATGGCGCACGTCGCGCGCTCGCTATCGGCCGAGACCGCAGCGGAGGCAAAACTTTTCACGACCGAACTGCTCGGCCGCGTGACCGACGCGTGCGTGCAAATGCATGGCGGCTACGGCTACATGCTCGAGCAGCCGATCGCGCGGCTTTACGCCAACGCGCGCGTGCATCGAATCTGGGCCGGCGCGAGCGAAGTGATGAAAGAGATCATCGGGCGGGGGTTGG
>Ga0187892_10011569_pt1 | contig 10756 bp, 12 predicted proteins | sample MA1701073metaG_FD_139345 | JGI IMG/M metagenome (GOLD analysis project Ga0187892, IMG submission 139345) | Bio-ooze microbial communities from a basaltic lava cave in the Kipuka Kanohina Cave System on the Island of Hawaii, USA - MA170107-3 metaG ...
ACCTTACTGGAGCAGGGACAGGATTCGGCTGGTCTGCGCGTTCGCGACACCCAGAAGCTGGGTGGCGGACTGGAGCAGCACGTTCTGGCGGCTCAGGTTGGCCGTCTCGGAGGCGTAGTCGATGTCCGCGATGGCGGAGCGGGCCTCCTCGAGCGATTTCTTGGTCGCGTTGAGGCTGTTGAGCGTGCTCTGCACGGCGAACTTCTGGAACCCGCCGACGCGGCCCTGGGCCGTTGCGACGTGCGAGATCGCCTTGCGCGCGATGGCCAGGGCGTTCGTCGCGTTGGTGGTCAGACTGTTCGTACCGCCGGCCTTGATCTGGCTCAGATAACCAGTGGCCGAGTCGCCGATCCGGTGCGACGCAAGCGAGTCGATGCCGATCGTCTGCTGCGTCGTGGCGCCGCTCGTGCCGAGCTGGAAACTCGCGCCGCCGCCCGACACCGTGACCACGCCGGCCGAGCCGGCCACGTTGCCGGCCGAGGTGAGCGTGAACTGACCGGAGATGCCGTTGCTGTTGAAGCTGACCGTCAGGCCATCGGCCGTTGAGGTCTGGCCGTTGACGGTGACGACAGCGTTGGCTCCGGCGGTGTAGGCCACGTTCGTGAAATCGGCGTCGCCGCTGATGCGCGACACGCTCACATAGGAACTCGTGCCGGTTTCGCGCGTGACGACGATGAGCGAGCTCGCCGTGGTGCGGGCGGATACGCCGGTCTCGCCAGCAGCGGCGATGATCCTGTCGCGGATTGTGGCCAACGTCTCGCCCGCCGCGACGGTGATGGTGGTGGTTCCCAGTTTGCCGGCGATGGAGAACGAGGCGGCGCTGACGCTCACAGGCGTGGCGACCGTGGCCGAGGCGACGCGGCCGGCCGTCGTGACGTTGAGCGTCAATGTATCGCTCGTGACGCTGGTGCGGCGCGAGAAGATGCGCACGTCCGAGACGTCCGTGTTGGCGGTGGCGTCGAGCGAAGTGCGAATCGACTGCGCGCCGTCAAGAAGCTTGGTGCCGTTGAAACTGGTGGTGTTGACGATTCGATCGATGGTGTCGATGGCTGAATCGATCTGGGCCTGGTTGGCCGCGACTTCAGCCGACGAAAGGCCGGCCGAGTTCGTGGACGCCGCGGCCAGAGACTCGATTTGCGACAGCAGCGAACTGATTTCCTGGAACGCGCCGTCGGCGACGCCCAGGAACGAGTTGGCCCGCTGCCCGCTGGCCAGGGCCGCATCGACCGCCGTGAGCTCGGCCGAGAGGCTCTGGACGGCGACCAGGCCGGCTGGATCGTCGGAGCCCTTGTTGATGCGGTATCCGGTGGACAACTTCTGGAGGGTGTTGGCCTGATCCGAGGACGTTCGGTTCAGGATGCTCAGCAACTGGAGCGTGTTCGTATTCGTGACCGTAAGAGCCATAAGCGTGCTTTCCTTCCATACCGGCGATGGTCGTGGAGAGACGAATCGAAGGTACGATACCGACCTGTGCGGCGGCAAATCGCAAAGTCAAGAATTCGAAAAAAAATCCTACCATCGACAAGGACCTTGGAAATCACGGTTTTTTCAGCCGCAGCGAGGCTTTTGGCGAATCAAAGTCACTTTCCAGTTCCGGACCTGCCGTGCCGGCGACGGCGGTCGCCGCCGTTGGCGATCCGGCGGAATACGGCTATATTGCCAGGGGGGCGTTCCGAAAACGCAAAGCGGGCCCGGCACACGGGCGACATGCAAACGAGGATCGCGCAATGGCCGGCTCAGGCAGCGTCAGAGAATACTTCAGCAACATCACGCAGGCGGTGAAGAGCATCGGCATCGGCATGCGCATCACGTTGAAGTACTGCTTCGCGAAGACGATCACCTTGCAGTATCCGGACGTGGCGCCGGCGCTGCAGCCGCGCTATCGCGGGTTCCACTGGTTCGAGGCCGAGAAGTGCATCGCCTGCGACCAGTGCGCCAAGGCCTGTCCGGTGGACTGCATCTACATCGAGAAAAGCGGCGCGAGGAAGATCGACAAGGAGACCGGCATCGCGGTCGGTGGGGCGTTGCTTCGGTACGCCATCGACTACAGCAAGTGCATTTTTTGTGCGCTGTGCGTCGAGCCGTGTCCGACCGACTGCATCCACATGGGCAACATCCACGACATGAGCGCGTACACGCGCGAGGACATGGTGGTGGAGTTCACGGACCTCGCCAAGCAGGGCCTGCAGACGCCGCAGCCGCTCTGGATGCAGAAGGACAACCTGCCCGAGTGGGCCGCGAAGCGCAAGCAGGAATGGATCGACCGGGCGATGCCGGTCCGCGAAGAGATGGTCAAGGCCCTGCAGGAGTCGGGCGTGAAGAAGCCCGCGGCCGCCCACTAGCAACGCAAGGAACGAATGATGCTCGCGCAGTCAGCGACGCCTGAGAACATTCCGGAGAACGTGCAGCTCGTGTTCGGCCTGTTGCTGTTCATTCTGGCCGGCACGGCGATGATCCTTGCGGCGCTGACGGCGGGCAGGTTCCTGCGGCCGACGTTGCCGCATCCTGAGAAGGACGAGCCGTATGAGTGCGGCGAGCCGACGGTCGGATCGAGCTGGGTGCAGTTCGATCTGCGGTTTTACGTGGTCGCGCTGGTGTTCGTCATTTTCGACATCGAGATCGCGCTGTTTTATCCATGGGCGGTGGTGTACCGCGATGCCGGGCTGGCCGGGCTGTGGGACATGCTGTTCTTCTTCGGCGTGATCGTGGTCGGATTCGCCTACCTGTGGCGATTCGGATATCTGAGCTGGGTCCGCGCGACGGACGAGGCGCCCGTGCGACCGCGCGTCCGTCCCGCCGATGCGCTGGGCCGGGCCGCGCGGCAGTGGTCGTGACGCTGTGCGCTGGCAGACGTTGAGGTGATGGCAAATGTCATGGATTGAGAATCGACTTGAAGAAGGGCTGATCGTCACGTCGCTGGACTGGGCGATCAACTGGGGCCGGTCGAACGCGATCTGGCCGATGACGTTCGGCCTGGCGTGCTGCGCGATTGAGATGATGGCCGTGGGCGCCAGCCGGTTTGACATCGACCGCTTCGGCGCCGGGGCGTTTCGCGCCACGCCGCGTCAGGCCGATCTGATGATCGTCGCCGGCACGGTGACCTACAAGATGGCGGCCCGCGTGAAGCGGCTGTATCACCAGATGCCGAATCCGAAGTACGTCATCGCGATGGGCGCCTGCACGATCGGCGGGGGGCCGTATTACAAGCATGGCTATCACGTCGTGAAGGGCGTCGATCTGGTTGTGCCGGTGGATGTGTACGTGCCAGGCTGCCCGCCGCGGCCCGAATCGCTGCTCGAGGGGCTGATCCGGCTGCAGGACAAGATTCGCCACCAGACGATCGCGAAGGACCCGCTGAATGCGGCAAAGGAAGCGGCGCTGGCGACGGCCTGAGCGTAATCGGTGGAGGTGCAGATGGGACTTGGCAGCAGGGTCGTCATCAAACGTCACGTCCTGGAGGAGCTGGCCGAGCAGAGGTTGGTCGATTTCGAAGCGTTGGTCTCGCAGGGCCGATATGCCGCGGCCATTTACCTTGGCGTCTATTCGGTGGAGTGTCTTCTCAAGGCACACTTCTGCAAGACACTTGATTTGGACGAGTTGCCCGAGACCTACAAAGGCCACCACCTGACCACCTTGCTGTTACACTCGGGTCTTTATAAGCGTATTCAAAACGCGCCCCGGGTCTACGAGAGTCTGAAGAAACTGGACGGCATTTGGAATCCGGCCGATGAGCAACGCAATATCCGCTACATACATGACCCTTTGCGCTATGATCAGGCGGCGGCGTTGGATGTAGGACGCTGGATGACCGACACTCAGGATGGAGTGATCACGTGGCTGCGCAGCCAATTGTAGATTCCGACATCGACTTCGTTCGCGAGGCACTCGAGCGCATAGTCCCTGCTGATCGTCCCCGCCGCATCGAGGTGTTTCGGAGTTCTGGACCCTTCATTCGTGCCATCGTCGTCAGCGACGATTTCCAGGGACAGGGTGCTACCGCCCGGCAGGAGCGGATGTGGGGCCAGCTTCGTGGAGCGCTTCCTCCCGACTTGCTCAACCGACTGTTCGGCGTTCATCCCTACACCTGGGATGAGTTCAACGAAGAATTTCAGGAAAACTGATCTTCCCCGCAAACGCTATGGCGCCTGAAGAAATTGCAACAATCCTGAAGAATGAGTTCGGCGAGGCGGTGACGGATGTTCACGTCACCGGCGCGCACCCGCATGTGACCATCAAGGCCGACGCGTGGCCGCGAGTGGCCCGCTTCCTTCGCGACGATCGCCGCCTGGGCTTCGGTTGGCTGCGCTGCATCAGCGGCGTGGACCTGCTTGAGGACAACCTGTTCGCGGCGGTGTATGACCTGCACGCGCCGGCGGCGCCCAAGGATCGGCATGGCTTGTGGAGCGAACGGCACGAATTCGCCGTGAAAGTGAAGGTCCCTCGCGACAATCCGCACATCCCATCGGTGGCGGACGTCTGGCCGGCGGCCGATTGGCACGAGCGCGAGACGTACGATCTGATGGGAATCGTCTTCGATAATCATCCAGACTCTGTCGAAGGTCCGGAGGGTCGGCGCCCGCGCCGCATCCTGTGCGCCGAGGATTGGGAGGGCCATCCGCTGCGCAAGGACTACGAATTCCCGATGGAATATCACGGCATTCCGTGCGTGACGGAATATGGCCAGACGCGCCCGCAACACTAGACAGGTCGAACCGATGGCCGCCAAAACGTCAGGTTGGGCGGAACTGGCGGAGGCCTGGAAGATTTCTCCAAAGATGGGCCCATCTGGGGCACGCTTCGCACCTTCCGATGCGCTGTCGGCCGCCGGCATACGGCACGTCGTGGCGGACTGGCCGTGTTTCTTCACGGCCACCGGCGCATGACGACGGACGTGGATCTGGTCATCTCGGCCGAGGACAGGTCGCGCGTTCGCGCCGTGCTCGAGCAGGCGGGCCTGCGATACCAGAAGGGCGAGTTCATCGGGGCTGATGACGTCCGGCTTCATCTGGCGTTCGACGACATGCCGGCGGGCGAGGATTGGGCGAAATCGATTCGATTCCCGAATCCCCGCGAGGCAAAGGAGCGATCCATTCTGGATGGGTTTCCGACTGTCCGCTTGGCGCGACTCGTCGAGCTCGAGCTCGCGTGTGGGTTGACGAACCCGCGTCGTCTTCAGGATGTTGCGGATGTTCTGCGACTGATCGAAATCAACGGTCTCGACAATCGCTTCGCCGGCAAGCTGCACAAGCTGTTGCGGAACGAGTTCAAGCGGCTGGTCGATATCGTCCGCACGTATCCGCCGTAGCGCAGCGCTCTGAAGGCGGCTATCCTGCGCCTACAATCACCCTTTAGAGCACGAGAGCCGCCGCGACCATGATTCGCTCATCACGCACATTGTCTACTCGCGTCCGCCCGCACAAGCTGGGTCCGCGCGATGCCGGCCAGATCATGACGCTCGAAGAGTACGAGAGTTGTTATGAAAAGCCCGGCTGGGTGGCAGAGATCATCGATGGAGTCGTGCAGGTGTCGCCAAGTCCGCGAATCGTTCACAATCGCTGGGAGGCCGCGGTCCATGAACACCTGCTTCATTCTTCAGCGGACCATCCAACTGTCATCAACTTCGTCTCGTCCGACAACGACGTGGTAATCCCCGGCCGGCCCGGCCCAACGCGTCCGCGGCCCGACATCTCGGCTTATCGTGATTTCCCCAAGCTGAGCGAAATAGACGACGATCTTGACTGGGCTGATTTCTGTCCGATCCTGGTTGTCGAGGTCGTCTCCCGGCGCCGGCTGATGAAGGACGTGCGTCGCAATCGCCAGCTCTACTGGCTGGCCGGCGGGATCGTCGAATACTGGATCCTCAACCCGAGAAAGAACGCGCGCGAGCCCGTCCTGATCGTCCTGAGCCGTCACGCCGAACAGCCCGACCGGGTTGAGACCGTGGTGCCGTTCGGCGAGACCTATGTATCGAAGCTGACACCGGGTCTTCGCATCAATCTCAAAGCTCTTCTGGAGCAGAACAAATAGACATATGCCTGAAACCATCATCGAAGCACAACCGGATATTCTGACCGACCTCGATCAGGAGACGATCGCCGAGGGCGACGTTCAGACTGAAGAGATGCTCGTCAACATGGGGCCGCAGCATCCGGCCACGCACGGCGTGCTGCGCGTGGTGCTGCGGACCGACGGCGAGATGGTGCTCGAGGCCGTGCCGCACATCGGCTATCTGCACCGCTGCGCCGAGAAGATCGGCGAGAACGTCGCGCCGTACCAGTACATCCCGTACACCGACCGCATGGACTATCTGGCCGGGATGAACAACAACCTCGCCTATGCGATGGCGGTCGAGAAGCTGACGGGCATGGAGGTGTCGAAGCGGGCGCAATACATCCGCATCATCTTCGCCGAGCTGAACCGGATCGCGTCGCACCTGGTGAGCATGGGCGCCTACGGGCTGGACATGGGCGCGTTCACGCCGTTCCTGTACGCGTTCCGCGAGCGCGAGATGATCCTCGACATGTTCGAGGCCACCTGCGGCGCGCGGCTGACCTACAGCTATATCACCATTGGCGGTCTCTCGCACGATTTGCCCGACCGCTTCATCGACGTCTGTTCCGAGTTTCTGGACTACTTCGAGCCGAAGATCAAAGAATACAACGACCTGCTGAGCTACAACCACATCTTCATCAAGCGCACCGGCAACGTGGGCGTGATCTCAGCCGAGGAGGCGATTCAGTGGGGCCTCTCCGGGCCGTGCCTGCGCGGCAGCGGCGTGCGTTGGGACATGCGCAAGGTGCAGCCGCTGGGCGGGTATGACGAATTCGAGTTCGACATCCCGGTCGGCGACGGCCGCATGGGAACGCTGGGCGATTGCTGGGACCGCTACTTCGTCAAGATCCTCGAGATGGAGCAGTCGGTGCGCATCGTCCGCCAGGCGTTGGCCAGGCTGCCCGGCGCTGCGGGCGACTTCAAGAACAAGGCCGGCAAGAGCGTGAAGCTGCCCGAGGACGAAGTGTACATGGAGATCGAGTGCCCGCGCGGCCAGCTCGGCTTCTTCGTCGTCGGCGACGGCTCCGCTATTCCTTACCGCGTCAAGGCCCGTGGTCCGAGCTTCTGCAATCTCTCGATCCTCACGCACATCGCGCACGACTGCCTGCTGGCCGACGTGCCCGCGATCATCGGCAGCATCGACATCGTGATGGGTGAGGTGGATCGGTAGCGGCGACGCGGCATCGCAGAGCGTCCCGGCGGCAAATAATGGCGGATGCCTATCAATGACAGCAATTCAGGCTGCTGACGGCGAGTCTCGTGCGCGGAAAAGAGTCTCGCGGATCTGGCGGCAGGGCAGCCTGTTTCACAATTTCTGGCGATACCCGCGAAACCCGGCAGCGCCCAGGATCGATCGGCTGGCAGGCATCCTGAAACAGGGGATCGTGGCGCCGGCGTCATGCCGGGATGGCTCGGTCCGTTCTGACCTTCACATCGTGATGAATGGCGCATCCATTGCCTATGACCGGATCGTGTTCCTTCACAAGTTCGGCCCACGCTCGGGCCTTTACACCATGAGCGAGCCAGGCCGGCTGACGGCATTTGTCGACCCGGCCCTGACCGTCCTGACTCCTCAAGACATGGGACGACGCTGGGTCATACTGTGCCAGGACGAAGTTTACGTGCGAGAGCAAGTCGCGGTCGAGCACTTGACCGGCATCGCCGTCCACCCTGCCGACGCGCCTTCAGTGCTGGCGGAGTTCCTGGAGGACTTTCAGCGTGTGGGAATCCCTCTGTATCTTCATGATGGAACCGGCGTCTGGCCCAGGCCGGAATAAGAGCCGCCCATCTCCTCGTTATCGGAGCACTCGGTTCTGTTGACGCCGCGGACCTCACCACGTCCGCCCGCCGGACCGATATTATCCGGATGGACCGGACTGGATGGCGCCTGGCGAGATGGCTGACCCGCGCGGCGGCGGGCGGGACGCTTCGGATCATCAACTTCCACGGCGTATGCCCGGATCGGATGCGCGATGCGCCGTGGATGCCGTCGCACTATGTCACGCAGTCTGCTCTGGATCGGCATCTGGATGCGATGCGGCGACGCGGGACGATCGTGCACCTGCGCGACGTGCTGCCAGAGTTGCGGCCCGGACGAGGCTGGCGCGAGCCGTTGTATGCCGTTACGTTTGACGATGCGCCGGCCAATCTCATTCCGTTGGCGCTGCCCGTGCTCGATGCGTACGGCGTTCGGGGCACGATCTTCGCGGTCACAGACCTGCTCGACGATGGCGGGATTCTTCCGAACGATCGCCGCCGCATGGCCGGCGCGGGGAGTCCGCAGCCCGAGTTGCTGCGCCACATGACGTGGGATGAGGCCGACGTTGTCGTGCGCAGCGGCCATTGGCTCGGGGCGCACACGCGCACGCATGCGATTCTCAGCCACGCCGGCGAAGCCGCGCGGCGCGACGAGATCGCCGGCAGCATCGAGGCGATCCGCTCGCGATACGGGACGGATGACGTGCCGTTTGCGTTCCCCAACGGGCTGGCCGGGGACTTCGACGAATCCGACATTAGCCTACTGCGCGAGTTGCACGTGCCGCTGGCCTGCACGGGGATCGCCGGCGCGAACCGTCCGCCCGTTGATCTGCTCCGGCTGCGGCGAAACGCCGTCGGGCTGCACCACGGCCGGGCGGCGTTCTCGGCGGAGATGTGGGGTCTGCGCGATTGGCGGCACGTCGAGCAGCCGAAGGTGGCCGCATGCACGTAGCGATTGAGCCGCCACCCGCGCCGTCGCGCGCGAGCCACGTCGCCGCCGCGCGATTCTCGAAGTGGACCGGCGGCGCCGCGCACCAGTGGCGCGTGATCAGCGATTTCCGCGACGTGCCGGTGATTGAAGCGCCATGGCGGCGGCTGGCGGATCGCGGCGCGGCCTGCCTGTTCGCGACCCCGGATTGGATCGGCGCCTGGCATCAGGAGATTGCTCCGCAGGTCACGCCGCGCATCATCACGGCGACGGACGCCGCGGGCCAACTGGTCGCCGTGTGGCCGCTTGGCGTTCGCGCTTTGGGACGAGGTGTGACCTCGTGCGCCCTTCTCGAGCCAATGGGCGCGAGGGTCGCATCAGGCGACCGGCTCGATCCTCTTGTGGCGGCGGGCGTCGCCGCCGGTGACGTGGTCGAGCAGGCGAGGTCGGCCGGCACGGGCATCGACCAGATTCGCTGGGCGGAGATCACCGCCACCGGCGCGGCCGCCAGCGCCATCACCGCAGGAGGGCGCACCTTGGCTGTCCGCGATCGGCGTCGTTTGCCAATCATTCGACTGCCGAACAGCTTTGACGAATACCTGGCGCAGCTCTCGTACAACCGACGCGGCCAGATCCGGCGCAAGGAGCGCGTTGCGATCGAGGGCCATGGACTCACGTGGAAGACAACTCGCGAGTCGTCCGCCCTGGAGCACGAGTTGGACGCACTGTTCGACCTGCACACGCGGTGCTGGCAAGGGCGCGGCCAGAGCGGCAACCTTCGGAATCCTCGCCTGGCGGCGTTCCTGCATGCATTCGGTCACAAGGCGCAGGACAATGGCTGGCTGCGGCTGCACCGACTGTGCGACGGATCGCGCACGCTGGCGGCGCTGCTTGCGTTCCACTACGGCCGCCGGGCCTATTTCTATCAGGCCGGCTGGGACCCGTCGGCATCGAACCTGAGTCCGGGCATGCTGTGCCTGGCGCGCGCGATTCGGGCGGCCATCGACGAGCGAATGGAAGTGTTCGACTTCCTGCGCGGCGACGAATCCTACAAATCGCATTGGGCCGCCGAGGCGGACGAGACCTGCACGATCGTGGAGCCGATCACGGCCGCCGGCCGCATGATGCTGCGCGCAACGGGCGTCAAGGAAACCATGAAATCGGGCATCCGCCGCATCGCCGGCGATGCCGCATGGGAACGCCTGAAGTCGCACGTGGCGTTTGTATCGAGGCTGGCAGGTGCGAATGACCGCGCCGCCGCCGTGCGCCCGTTGACTCGCGGCCCGCACCGCATTTGCCACGTGCTCTATCGCTGGTCGCGCAGCGGGATGGAGCTTCAACTGGCGGGGCAGTTGCGGTTCCTCAACGACGCGGGCATTCGCCCGACCATCGCGTCGAGCGTCGCGCCCGAGCCGCTGGTCCCGGACCTGCCGCCCGGCGTCGACGTGCGATGGTATCGGCGACGATGGAACGACCGCTTTGCAGGTTGGCTCGCGCGGCGGGCCATTCAATCGGACGTGAACTTGATTCACGCGCATGGGCTCTGGATGCTGCCTGGCGCGCTCAGCGCGGCGCGGCGAGCGGGAGGCCTGCCGGTCATCTTCAGCTTTCACGGCTTCGACGACGCCACCTCGCGATTGACCGGCCGGCGCAGGCGCCGCTGGTCGGCGGCGCTACAGCGCTGCGCGGCGGTGGTCGCGGTGAGCCGGGCGACGCAGACGCAGCTCGCGGCCGCGCTGGACGTTGACGCGGCCCGAATTCGCGTGATCCACAACGGTGTCGATACGGAGCGTTTTCAGCCGGCGGCAGACCGCGCGGACATTCGGTCCCGGCTGGGTATCGACGCCAACCGTCCCATGCTGCTCTGCGTGGGGTCGCTCCTGCACGTGAAGGGATATGACGTTCTCGTCGATGCGCTCAGCCGCTGCGCGGTCGCCCCGACGAGCTATCAACTGGCGTTCGTCGGCACCGACCACCTCAACGGCGCCGTGCAGCGGCAGGCGGCCGCAAAGCTCCCCG
>Ga0187892_10011570_pt1 | contig 10755 bp, 10 predicted proteins | sample MA1701073metaG_FD_139345 | JGI IMG/M metagenome (GOLD analysis project Ga0187892, IMG submission 139345) | Bio-ooze microbial communities from a basaltic lava cave in the Kipuka Kanohina Cave System on the Island of Hawaii, USA - MA170107-3 metaG ...
CTTTTAATCAGGGGGTCGGTGGTTCGATCCCACCACGGCTCACCACCCTACATGACATTCGGACGAGGCGACGTGACGCTCTTCCTCATCGGGTTGGCGGTTCTGGTCTTCGCGATCTGTTTCACTATCATCGGGCGGCTGTGGCAGTGGCACGAGCGCGCGCGTACGGCCCGGAAGTGGGAGGAGCGGGAGCGACTGCTCGACCGGCGGAGACCGACCGCCACCCTGCGGGACGTCCTCCAGCGGAGAGCGCGACCTCGAAACTGAGGCGGGGAGACTGACGCCGAGGCGGGCTAGCCGTTCCCCTTGGTGAGGGCCTGGCGGACGGTCTGGCGCAGATCTTCGGGGCTGAACGGCTTCGACAGCACCGGCACGCGCGAGGCGGCCAGGAAGCCGGCGTAATCGAGCGAGTGGGCCTGGCCGGTGACGTAGATGATGCGGGGCATGCCGGAGCCGTGGCGCAGCTGGAGCGCCCAGTAGAGCGCGGCCCCGTCCATCTTGGGCATGCGCAGATCGCTGAGGATCAGATCGTACTTGCGCTGGTCGCAGAGCTGCAGGGCGGCGGCCCCGTCCGAAGCCACCTCGATCTCGTAGCCGTTCTCGGAGAGCACGTCGGCGATGAGCTCGCGCACGTCGGGCTCATCTTCCACGACGAGGACAAGAGCGCGGCCCGTCATCAAACCTCCTTGGATGTCCTGCGCGATCAGGTTCCCGAGGGGCCCCCGCGCGAGTCTAGCAAAAGCGCCGCGCCGTCGGCACGAACTTCCCCACCGCTAGCGCCCGGCGGGTCGGACCAGCAGTGGGTACCGACCGACCCGGTGGCCCGAGATCAGCAGCTCCACGGCCCACACCCCGGCTTGCGAGAGGTCCCGCTTCTCGAGGCGGTCCACCTGCCACGTCCAGAGCGCGCCCTGCCGCGACTGATCCATAGGCTGATCGCTTGTCCTCGCCACGGCCCCATCGGGATTGATCCACCGGACCTGGATGTCCAGCAGGCCGCCCGTCTGCTGGATGCCGTAGAAGAACGTGACCGGGTTCTTGACGGTGAACTCTTTGACTCCGGGCGGCATGTTCCGACGGAACGCGGTGTAGAGCAGGGTGCCCGGGACGGGCGCTTCGTCGGTGAAGTAGGCGAACTTGACCAGGCTCGCCGCCTCGATGCCGGAGAGACTGCGCGCCGTCGGCGCGGGCCGGCGGGGCGGCCGTCCAGGCTGATCCCGTCGTGGCTGGTTGGGCACGTTGACTCAGGGCTGCAAGTCCGAGGCCATGGGTAAGTGTAGACGGATTCGGCGATTTTGCCCAGGGCACGCTTTCCGGTCGCCCCGGGGCGGCGGCGCAGTGACGAAAGTTGGACAGGCCCGGGCACTTCGCGGCGCTGACACTGTCACATCGTGCTCGCGCCCATCTGGCGCCGAGCTTCGACTCGCGCGCGCGCGACGCTCTTTCGCGACGCCGCGTTCCCCGCGCTCGACATCACGTTTTGACGACGTGAAGAGCGTCGGGAACCCGCTCGTGACGATGCGCGAGACTGCGGGCTATCGGTTCGCCGGGGCCCGACAGCTTCGAGCACCTCGTCGTGCCGGACAACTGGCAGGGCCTCGCACGCTGCGGCTGGCTCTCACGACGCTGGTGAGCGCCGACCCTCTCCCCAGGCGGGAGAGGGCGCTGGGCTCACCCGGTCCGGCTCGCTCGCCGAGGGAAAGGAGTCCTGGTTGACCGGAAGTATCCGGACGGTTACCATCGGGTCATCCCGGCCATGCCGACCGCCGCCCGAGCGAAGCGCCTCCCTCCCAGCCACGCCCGCGATCCGCGGGGAACGCAGGACCGGATCCTGGCCGCCGCCCTCGCGGAGTTCGCCGCCGAGGGCTTCGCGGGGGCCCGCGTCGCGCGCATCGCCCGGCGGGCGCGCGTCAACAAGCGGATGCTCTATCACTACTTCGGCAACAAGGAGGATCTCTTCCGCGAGATCTTCGACCGCAAGCTCCGGGAGCGCGCCGGCTGGATCACCGAGGCGCCGGCCGACCTGGGCGCGAGCCTCATCTACTGGTTCGAGATGGCCTGCGAGGACAGCGATTGGATCCGGCTGATCCAGTGGGAGGCGCTCGGAACCGGAGAGGGGCCGGTGATCCGCGAAGAGGAGCGCCGGGCCTCCCTCGCGGGCGCGCGGAGCGACCTGCGCGACCGCCAGCACCGCGGCCTGCTGCCCCGTGACCTGGACGCGGGCCAGCTCTTGCTGGCGATCCTGGGACTCATCACGTATCCGCTCGCGTACCCGCAGGTGACCCGGATGGTGACGGGAAAGAGCCCGTCCGATCCCGCCTTCCGCAAGGAGCACGCCGAGTTCCTCCGCCGCTTCTCCGCGGCACTGCGCGGGCCACGACCGCGAGCTACGGAGGTGCCCGCGTGAAGGCCTCCCGCCGTCTGCTCGTCGCGGGCGCGCTCATCGTCTCAGCCGCGCTCCTCGCGGGCTGCGACAGGGGCGCGGATCCGGCCACCGCCAAGAGCACGCCGCCCGGCGTGGCGGTGACGGTGGCGGACGTGGTAACGCGCGACGTCCCGGTGCAGATCCGAGCGATCGGCAATGTCCAGCCCCTCGCCACCGTCTCGGTCCTGTCCATGATGATCAACGGTGAGGTGCTCAAGGTGCACTTCAGCGAGGGTCAGGAGGTGCCGCCGGGCTCGATGCTCTTCACGATCGATCCCCGGCAGCTCCAGGCGGCGCTCCTGCAGGCACAGGCCACCCTCGCCCAGCACCAGGCCCAGGTGACCCAGGCCGAGGCGAACCTGGCTCGGGACATGGCGCAGCTCGAGAACGCCCGGGTCGACGAGCAGCGCTACCGGAAGCTGGTCGAGGGCGGCTTCGTGGCGCGCGAGCAGTACGACCAGATCCGCACCCGGGAGCTGACGCTCGCCGCCACCATCGAAGCCGACCGAGCGGCGGTGGAGACGGCGAAAGCGCTGGTGCGCGCCGACGAGGCGGCGGTCGAGAACGTGCGCGTGCAGCTCGGCTACACGGAGATCCGCGCGCCCATCGGCGGCCGCACCGGCAATTTGCTCCTGAACCAGGGCAACGTGGTCAAGGCCAACGACGTGGGCAATCCCCTGGTGGTGATCAACCGCATCCACCCGATCTACGTGGCCTTCTCGGTGCCCGAGGCGCAGCTCGCCGAGATCAAGCGCTACCGAACCGCCGGAGACCTGCCGGTGGAAGCGCAGGTGGCCGGCGCGCCGGGCGGGGCGGTGCGCGGCAAGCTCACCTTCGTGAACAACACGGTCGACCCGACCACCGGCACCATCCAGCTCAAGGCGACCTTCGAGAATACCGAGAACGCCCTCTGGCCCGGGCAGTTCGTCAACGTCGCGCTCACGCTCGCGCGCCAGCCGGGCGCGCTCGTGGTGCCGTCGCAGGCGGTACAGAGCGGGCAGAAGGGCCAGTACGTCTTCGTGGTGAAAGCCGATCAGACGGTGGAGGCGCGGCCGGTGGTGCCCGGCGCCGCCGACGGGCGCGACGTGGTGATCACGAGCGGGCTTCAGGCGGGGGAGCGCGTGGTGACGGACGGACAGCTCCGACTGGTACCCGGCGCGCGGGTGGACGTCAAGGCGGCCACGCCGTCGGGCCCCGCGCCGGCCACGCCGAAGGCGGGGCCCGAAGCGCAGTCGCGCCAATGACCACCGATCTCTTCATCCGCCGGCCCGTCATGACTACGCTGCTCATGGCGGGCATCCTGGTCTTCGGCATCATGGCCTACCGGCTCCTACCGGTGAGCGACCTGCCCAACATCGATTTCCCGACCATCCAGGTCACGGCGAGCCTGCCCGGGGCGAGCCCCGATACCATGGCCTCGGCGGTGGCGACGCCGCTCGAGAAGCAGTTCTCCACCATCGCGGGCATCGACTCGATGACCTCGACGAGTGCGCTCGGCACCACCCAGATCACCATCCAGTTCACGCTGGAGCGCAACATCGACGCGGCGGCCCAGGACGTGCAAGCGGCCATCGCGGCCGCCCAGCCCCAGATGCCGCCGGGCATGCCCACGCCGCCCTCCTACAAGAAGGTGAACCCGGCGGACCAGCCGATCCTCTACCTCGCGCTCAGCTCGCCCACCCTGCCGCTCTACGTGGTGGACGAGTACGCGCAGACCAACCTCGCGCAGCGCATCTCGACCATCTCGGGCGTGGCCCAGGTGTTCATCTTCGGCTCGCAGAAGTACGCGGTGCGCGCCCAGCTCGATCCGAGCGCGCTGGCCACACTGGGCATCGGCATCGATGAGGTGCAGCGAGCCCTGGCCAGCAGCAACGTGAACCTACCCACCGGTACGCTGTGGGGGCCGAACCAAGCCTTCAGCGTGCAGGCCACGGGCCAGCTCACCACCGCCTCCGCCTACCGGCCGTTGATCGTGGCCTACCGCAACGGCTCGCCGGTGCGGCTCGAGCAGCTCGGCCGGGTGATCGACGGCGTGCAGACCGACAAGGTGGCCTCCTGGTACAAGAACGAGCGGGCGGTGGTGCTGGCCATCCAGAAGCAGCCCGGAACCAACACCATCGAGGTGGTGGACTCGATCAACCGGATCCTGCCCGCCTTCCGGGCGCAGCTGCCCGCCTCGGTGAACCTGAACACGCTCTACGACCGGTCGGTCTCCATCCGGGCCTCGGTCCACGACGTGCAGTTCACCCTGATGCTGGCCATCGCGCTGGTGGTGCTGGTCATCTTCCTGTTCCTTCGAAATATCTCGGCCACCCTCATCCCGAGCCTCGCCCTGCCCATGTCCATCGTGGGCACGTTCATGGTGATGTACGCGCTGGGTTACTCCATCGACAACCTCTCGCTGATGGCGCTGACCCTGGCCGTCGGGTTCATCGTGGACGACGCCATCGTCATGCTCGAGAACATCGTGCGCCACATGGAGGAGGGCAAGGGCGCGATGGAGGCCTCCCTGGTGGGCGCCCGGGAGATCGGCTTCACCATCGTCTCCATGACCGCGTCGCTGGCCGCGGTGTTCCTGCCCGTGCTCTTCATGGGCGGCATCGTGGGCCGGCTGCTCCACGAGTTCGCGGTCGTCATCGGGGCGGCGGTGATCGTATCGGGTATCGTGTCGCTGACCCTCACCCCCATGGCGTGCAGCCGGTTCCTGCGTCCGCCCCGGCGGCCCCACGGGCGGGTCTACGCGGCCTCGGAGCGGGTCTTCACCGGCATGCTGGCCCTCTACGAGCGCACCCTGCAGCTCGTGCTACGCCACCCGCGCTTCACGCTGATGACCTTCTTCGCCACCGTGGTGCTGACCGGCTACCTCTTCTGGATCATTCCCAAGGGCTTCATCCCCAACGAGGACACCGGCCAGATCTTCGCGTTCACCGAGGCCTCCCAGGACATCTCCTTCGACGGCATGATGGAGCACCAGGTGAAAGTGGCGAACATCGTCGGCCAGCAGCCGTACGTGCAGCAGTTCTTCTCGGCCATCGGAGCGAGCGGCTCGAGCGTGGTCATGAACACCGGCCGCATCTTCATGCGGCTCACGCCACGCTCCGAGCGGCCCAGCGCCGACGAGCTCGTGCAGGATCTTCGGCGCAAGCTGAGCGGCATCCCGGGCATCAACGTCTATCCCCAGGTGCTGCCCACCATCCGCATCGGCGGCAACCTCACCAAGGGGCAGTACCAGTACACCCTGCAGGACGCGGATCTGCAGGCGCTCTACCACTGGGCGCCCATCCTCCACGGCCGGATGCGCGCCCTGCCCGGCTTCCTCGACGTCAACTCGGATCTACAAATCACGAGCCCGCAGGTGCTGGTGGAGATCGACCGCGAGAAGGCCTCCGCCCTCGGGGTTTCCGCGATGCAGATCGAGAGCGCGCTCAACTACGCCTACGGCTCGCCCCAGGTCTCGACCATCTACACCCCGACCAACCAGTACTGGGTGATGATGGAGTTGCTGCCGCAGTTCCAGCGCGACCCGGCCGCCCTCTCGCTGCTCTACGTCCGGTCCTCCACCGGCAAGCTGCTGCCGCTCGGCACGGTGGCCCGGCTGACCCGCACGGTGGGCCCGCTGACCGTGAACCATCTGGGCCAGCTCCCGGCCGTGACCATCTCGTTCAACCTGCGGCCGGGCGTGGCCCTGGGCAACGCGGTCGAGCAGATCCAGAACGTGGAGCGCGAGCTGCGCCTGCCCGCCACGCTGAACACGAGCTTCCAGGGCACGGTGCAGGCCTTCCAGCGCTCGCTGCAGGGGCTCGGGCTCCTGCTGGTCGCCGCGATCCTCGTGATCTACCTGATCCTGGGCATCCTCTATGAGAGCTTCATCCACCCGCTGACGATTCTCTCCGGGCTGCCGTCGGCGGGGGTGGGGGCGCTGGTGACGCTGCTGCTCTTCAACCAGGAGCTGAATCTCTACGGCTTCGTGGGGATCATCATGCTGGTCGGCATCGTGAAGAAGAACGCCATCATGATGATCGACTTCGCCATCGACGCCCAGCGCGGGGGCAAGTCGGCCGCCGACGCGATCTACCAGGGGTGCCTGCTGCGCTTCCGCCCCATCATGATGACGACGATGGCGGCGCTGATGGGCACGCTGCCGATCGCGGTGGGCTTCGGCGCGGGCGCCGACTCCCGTCGCTCCCTCGGCCTGGCCGTGGTCGGCGGCCTGATCCTCTCCCAGCTCTTGACGCTCTACATCACCCCCGTCATCTACCTCTACCTGGAGCGCTTCCGGGAGCGGGCCGCTCGCCGGCGCACCGCGCTGCCCGGCATGACGCCACGCCCCGCGGCCTGATGTTGGTCTTCGACGCGCTCCTGACCTAGCTGCCCGTCTCCGGCACCGTCATGACTTCCAGCAGGTGGCCGTACGGGTCCTCGAAGTAGAAGCCGCGCCCGCCCCGACGCGTGTAAATCCGGCGGTTGGTGTGGCTGTCGGGTCCGTTGCCGTACGCGATCCCCTTCGCCTTCACCCGCTTCCAGACCGCGTCGAACTCCCCGTCGCTGACGTGGAAGGCGTAGTGATGGCTCCGGCCCGTCCGGGGATCGAACCCTGGGCCACCCCATGGTTCGGGCTCGTCGGCGAAATCGAAGGTAAGGCTGTCGTTGACCTGCACCTGCGCGAAGTGGCCGCCCGTCTTCGCGGTCAGGCCGAAGATCTCGGCGAAGAACTGGGCCGAGGCGATCTTGTCCTTGGCCGGCACGATCGTGTGGTCCAATCGAATCGTCATCGTCGACCTCCCGGATTCGGAGCATACACCTCACCCGGCGCCTCTTGCCATCGCAGGGGGGTAATGCGGTAGGGTGGGGGGCCACGGAGGGCGTCCATGCAGAGCAAGACGAAACGGAAGCGAACGGCGCAGCGCAGTCTCGCGGCCACCAGGCGTCCGAAGGAGCCACCGCGCGGCCTCGTGAGCCGCCGCGTGACGGCGCGGCAGAAGAACAAGCTGCGGGGAAGCTGATCGACCTGCCCGCATGAAGACCCTGGTCCTGGGTGGCGGCGTCGTCGGCGTGACCACGGCCTATTTCCTGGCCCGGGCCGGTCACCAGGTGACGATCCTCGAGGAGAAGGACGGCGTCGGGACCGAGGCGAGCGCCGGCAACGCCGGCATTATCGCGCCCGGGCACGCCTTCGCCTGGGCCCAGCCGAAGGCCCCGGCAATGCTGCTCCGCTCCCTGCGCGGCGACGAGACCGCCATCCGGGTGCGGTTCGCGCCCGATCCCCACCTCTACACCTGGGGCCTGCGCTTCCTGCGCGAGTGCACGCCGGCGCGGGCCCGGCGCAACACGCTCGTCAAGCTCCGCCTCTGCCAGTACAGCCAGCGGGTGATGAACGAACTGGTGCGGGCCGAGGCCCTCGAGTACCACGCGACCGCGAAGGGCGCGCTCTATCTCTATCGCGATCCGGCGCTCCTGGAGGCGGGGATCAAGAAGACAGCGCTCATGGCCGAGCACGGCCAGAAGCAGGAGATCCTCGACCCGAGCGGCGTGGCGAGGCTCGACCCCGTCTTCGAGCCGGTCACCGGCAAGATCGCGGGGGCGATCCGCGATCTCGGCGACTCGAGCGGCGACTCGCGCCTGTTCACCGAGAGCCTGGCCGCGCTCTGCCGGGATCGCCTCGGCGTCACCGTGAAGCTCGGCTGCCGCGTCACCGCGCTCCGGTCCGGCGGCGATCGGATCGACGGGGTCGTCACCGGCGACGGAGTCCTGACCGCGGACAGCTACGTGCTGGCCCTCGGCGTGGGAAGCCCGATCGTCGCGCGGACGGCGGGGGTGAGCCTGCCCATCTACCCGGCCAAGGGGTACTCCTCCACCTTTCCGCTGAAGCCGGGCGGCCTCGCGCCCGCCATTCCTGGAGTGGACGAGCAGTGGCTGGTCGGCTGGTCGCGGCTGGGAGACCGACTGCGCTTGACGTCCACCGCGGAGTTCGCGGGCTACGACTGGGGCTGGACGCCCCGCGACTTCAACAACATCCTGCGTCTGGCGCGCGACCTCTTCCCCGACGCCGTCGACTACGATCGCGGCGAGTACCGCGCCTGCCTCCGGCCCATGACGCCGGACGGCCCGCCCATCCTGGGCCTCGGCCGCCACCGCAATCTCTTCTTCAACTGCGGCCACGGCCACATGGGCTGGACGATGGCGTGCGGCAGCAGCCGGATCGTTGCCGATCTCATGAGCGGACGCATGCCCGAGCTGGATCTCGAAGGTCTCACGGCCCGGCGGTAGCTCGGTCTGATCCTTACCCTCCCCCCTCAGGGGAGAGGGCCGGGCGAGGGGCCCGCCGGTCGGCCGTCGTAGGCTGTGCCCGGAGGCCCCGCTCCAGCTCCTCGAGCCGCGCCTTCACCTCCTCGATCGCCTGCAGCAGGGCGTGCTGCGGATTCTGCCGGTCTTCCCCGGCCTGGAGCTCGAGCTTGGCCGACTCGAGGTTGTTGAGCACGACGGCGATGAACAGGTTGACCACCACGAACACCGCGATGAAGACGAAGCTGGCGAAGTACACCCACGCGAACGGAAAGTCGTCCAGCACCGCCGCCTGAACCTCCACCCAGCCCTCGAGCGTCAGCATCTGGAACAGGGTCAGGAGCGCGGTGCCGAGATTACCCCAGTGGGCGGGGTCCTGCTCCCGGAAGAGGTAGAAGCCGAGCACGCCGTACACGTAGAGCAGCAGGCCCAGCATCATGAGGATATGGCCCATGGACGGAATGGACCGGAGCATGGTGCTGACGATGAGGCGCAGCTCCGGAAAGACCGAGACGAGCCGCGTCACCCGGAGCAGCCGGCCGAGCCGGGCGACCATCGCGAACGTGCCGGCCTGGGGCAGCAGGGAGGCGGCGACCACCGCGGCGTCGAAGACGTTCCAGCCGTCCCGGAAGAACTGCCCGAGCCGGGGCCAGTGGGCCAGGAGTCGAATCGCGATCTCCAGCACGAAGACGGTCTGGATGACCACGTCGAGCAGCTCGAACACCGGCCCGTAGCGCTCGGCGAGCGTGTCGGAGGTCTCGAGCCCGATGATCACCGCGGTCAACAGGATCACGCCGAGCATGAAGTTCTGGAAGGCGGGGCTCTCCGCCACGCGGCCGGCGAGTGTCGTCACCGGAACCTCCTTGGCGCCGTTGACGGCGCGATGAATTGGTCAGCATCCATGTCGTGGGCCCTGAGATTCTAGCCTGCTCGAGCCGCCAGAGGTTGTCGCGGTGTCGGGGGCCTGCTATCATGCCGCTGTTCCGCTTCCGTGCTCTCGCGGCAGCCCAGGGACCCCGTCGTCTAGCCTGGCCCAGGACGCGACCCTTTCAAGGTCGAGATCGCGGGTTCGAATCCCGCCGGGGTCACCACATTGCTTCAGGTATTTCGCGCAGTTCACGCCGAGTTACGCGAGCGGGGGCCGAGGACACAAAAGGACAGAAAGACCCGCAAAACACCCTCGGAGTGACAGCGGAATGGCAGCGGAGCAGCGCGCTCCGGCGCCATTGTCGAGAGGTGAGTGCCGCGGTATCATCCAGCCCCCGATGACGCCCGACGCGGAACCGCGCCCGCCAGAACCGCCGCACCCGGACTTGGCCGCCATGCTGGTCTGCGACCAGGTGATCAAGGATCAGGCCACCCGCAAGGCGAGCCTGATCGGCATCTTCGACAAGATTCTCGCCTTCAAGTTCCCGGCAGATCACGCGCGACTCACCGTCTTCGTCTCGGTCCGCGATGCGGAAGGGGACTATCGGCTGCGGCTTGAGATGGTGCGCATTCGGGACGGGATGACGATCGGCCGCGGCGAGGGCCAGGTCAGCGTAGCTGATCGCTTCAGCCCCGCAGAATGGGTGTTCGAGCTGATGGGGCTGCGCTTCGACGAGCCGGGGCCGTACGAGTTTCGGCTCTGGGCGAACGACCGCCACGTCGGCTCCAAAAGCTTCTCCGTGCTAAAGTTGGAGGGAGGACCGCCGCATGTCTGAGACCATGAATCAGCCCGCCGAGGTCGCGACTTCTTCGATGCCGGGGTTCCGCATCGTCGTGGCGGAGCGGTTTGTGATCGGGCGCCGTTTCATGCTGGATGTGGCCGAGCCGGCCACTCCGCTTCCTGACGACATCGCTGATCGTCAAGCGCTGCGCGCCGCGCTCAACGACCCAGAGCCGCGAATCCAGTACGACAAGCTGAGGCGAGACCTGGGACTCGGCTAGGTGGCGTCCCGGCCGTACCGGGTGGCGTTGGCTGCTCCCGCCGCCCGTGATCTCACCGCACTGGTCAAGCGTCCACCTGCCGGCAATCTTCTCCAGCGAATCGATCAGGCCCTCCTAGC
>Ga0187892_10011571_pt1 | contig 10754 bp, 3 predicted proteins | sample MA1701073metaG_FD_139345 | JGI IMG/M metagenome (GOLD analysis project Ga0187892, IMG submission 139345) | Bio-ooze microbial communities from a basaltic lava cave in the Kipuka Kanohina Cave System on the Island of Hawaii, USA - MA170107-3 metaG ...
AAAAAACTTCATCAGCGCTAAAATATAACTTAAAACCCTTGACTGCTGAACACAGTTATTTTATATTCCTCCTGACATTTCTATTGTGGCCAAAACCATGACATTTCTATCGAGCTTCTACACGGTGGTATCGTGCCCCTCCGGTCGCTGCTAAGAAGCGGTCATTCGTGCGTTTTGCGGCGAAGCAATCTTTTAAAAATTAACAGATCGCTTCGTCGCAAAGAGCGCTCCTCGCGATGACGTTTCTTTCTGAAAAAGCCACGAATTGGGTGGTATAACACTCACAGTGACCGCTCGGAGTTTTCAAAAAAAATCTGCCGGCAGCCGTGGATTTTTTCCGCAAGCCGGCTTGGCAAGGCGTATAGCTTGAGCATGTTTAATAAACCAAAAAGCCGGCGTCTCCTTGCAACGAACGAACGCGGCAAGATCAGTTTGCCGGCGCGGTCTGTGGGGAATTATAAACGATTTCTTCGTCATTTGAAATTCTTGCCAACATTACGCAAACAACAAACTTGACGGTATTTATTTAGCAATTTTGTTTAACAACTCAAGGCTGCGCGAGGGTGAGCAGTAGTTAGTGTGGGTTGCGCACGCAAGTGTGATGGGTCTCAGGGAATGAGCGAAATTTCCAATGGGCCAAGTTTTAGGGGGCAGCCCGATGGTTACAACCCTCCGAGAACGGACTCTCCTTTTTATCTTCATTTTATCTTACAAACGATTGAGACTTCGTCGTGAGCGCTCAGTCGAACGACGGCCATAACGATTTTATGGCGTCTCGAGGCGTGGACATTTCGGCAGAAATGGCCGCCGCATTTTTTCGTCGCCAGTTTTTGACGATCTTTGAATTGTCGTAAATCGGTTGAGAACTATTCTCTTTTCCTGGCTGAAGAGGGGAGGATAGTTTAACCCATTTATGGCGCTCGATCCATCTCTAGATTCTCATCAGAAAGACACCTCATGCCTAGAGTGGGGCCGCGCAGTAAACGGTATTCAAACTATTCTATCCAGACTCGGTTGAGTTCGCGGCGCGGCGGCCTGCCAGCCGTGGTTTGCCGGGAACGGAACGAGCTTGATCAGTTTAATCCATTTCACATTTATTTTCAATCTGGAGAAATGTTATGCAACTTTCTAACGACTCCACCTCTGGCAAGCCGAGGGCAATGTCGGCGTTCGGCGCCCGTACGGGCGTAGCCGGCTGGGTGTTGTGCAGTCTGCTGATGTTGCTGCTCGGCACGACGGCGCTTTTTGCCCAGGCCACGACCCCGACCAACGTCCAGGCGACCGCCGATGACAGCAGCAAAATCACTGTCACTTGGGATGACGTTGCTGATGAAGAAGGCTATAGCATCGAACGCAGCGCGACTTCGGGCAGCGGCTTTGCTGAGGTTGGCACGGTTGGGCAGGATGTGCTGAGCTTTCAAGATACGGGGCTTAATGCCAACACCACATACTTTTACCGGGTGATTGCGACGCATTCTGTAAACGGCAATTCTTCACCTTCTACTGAAGCAAGCGCCACCACCGATCCGAAGATCCCGGCGGCGCCGAGCGCCTTGGCGGCAACGACGGTGAGCAGCAGCGCCATCGATCTCACGTGGACCGACAATTCAGACGGCGATGATCCGGAAGATAATTTCAAGATCGAGCGCAAACAAGGCGTGGGCGGGAGTTACTCGCAAGTTGCTACTGTCGGCGCCGGTGTGACCAATTATTCCGACACCGGCCTGAACGAGGGCACAACGTATTACTATAAAGTGCGCGCCAGCAATACGAGCGGCAATTCGGCTTTTTCCAACGAAGCGAACGCCACGACGAAGCTGACGACACCGACAAGCTTGACGGCCACCACGGTGAGCAATACGCGCATCAATCTCGCGTGGACCGACAATTCAGGCATCGAGGATGGATATAAAATCGAGTTTTCAACCGTTGGCGCCAGCGGCCCGTTTACGGAAATTGCCAGCGTCGGCGCGAATGTGCAAACCTATTTAAGCTTGGGCTTGAATCCGAATACGCAGTATTTTTACCGCGTGCGCGCTTACAAAAGCACGAACTACTCGGATTACTCGAATGTGTCGAATGCGACAACGCTCCCCGACCTGCCGGCCGCGCCGAGCGGCTTAACGGCCACGGCGGTGAGCAATACGCAAATCAATCTCAGTTGGACGGACAATTCGAGCAACGAAACCAATTTTAAGATCGAGCGCAAACTCACCTCGGGAGTAACATTTACCCAGATTGCAACGGTCAGCGCCGGTGTGACGAGCTATTCCAGCACGGGTTTGAGCGCGAGCACGAGTTATACCTATCGCGTGCGCGCTTCCAACGCTGGCGGCAATTCCGGCTATTCCAATCAAGCCAGCGCCACGACGCTGATCAATCCGCCGGCCGCGCCAAGCAGCTTGACGGCCACGGTGGTGAGCAACAGCCAGATCAATCTGGCCTGGACGGATAATGCAACGACTGAGACCGGCTTTAAAATCGAACGCAAAACCGGCGCGGGCGGAACGTATGCTCAAATTGATTCAGTCGGCGCGAATGTGACGAGTTACTCCAGCACTGGTTTGGCCGGCAACACGGAGTATTACTATCGCGTGCGCGCGAAGAATGCCGGCGGCAATTCGGCTTATTCCAATGAAGCGAACACCACGACGCTGCAAGATCCACCGGCCGCGCCGAGCAACCTGACGGCCACGGCGGTAACCAATGCGCGGATCGATCTCGCCTGGACCGATAATTCGGCCAACGAAACCGGCTTCAAAATCGAGATCAAAGTCGGCGCCGGCGCCTACACTGAGATTGCCAGCACCAACGCCGATAGTACGACATTCTCCAGCACCGGTTTGGAAGCCGGCACCGAATATTTTTATCGTGTGGTCGCTTTTAACAGCACGGGAAATTCCGCTTATTCCAACGTAGACAGCGCCACGACGCTGCCGGAGCCGCCGGAAGCGCCGAGTAATTTGACGGCAACGGCGGCGAGCCAAACCCAAATCAACCTCGCCTGGATGGATAACGCCGACAATGAAGCCGGTTTTAGAATCGAGCGAAAACTCAGTTCCTCGGCTTTCTACACTGATTTTGATACAGTCGGCGCGAATGTCACGAGTTATGCGAGCAGCGGTTTGAGCGTTGAGACCGAGTACACCTTTCGTGTGCGCGCCTTTAACGTGACCGGCAATTCCGCTTATTCCGATGAAGTCAACGCGACGACGCTGCCCAATCCACCCGCCGCGCCGAGCAGCTTGACCGCGACAACGGTGAGCAATTCGCAAATTGATTTAAGCTGGGCGGATAACGCCTCGACGGAGACGGGATTCAAGATCGAGCGCAAAGCCGCCGGTGATACGGCTTACACTGCAATCGATTCGCTTGCCGCGAACGCGACGAGCTATTCCAGCACGGGTTTGACCGGCAGCACGCAATATTTTTATCGCGTGAGCGCGTTCAACACCGGCGGCAATTCGGCTTATTCCAATGTAGCGAACGCGACGACGCTCAAAGATCCGCCGCCGGCGCCGAGCGGTTTGACGGCGACGACGGTGAGCAATACGCAAATCGATCTGAGCTGGACGGACAATTCTTCAGAGGAAGTCGGCTTCAAGATCGAGCGCAAGACCGGGGCAGCCGGCACGTATGCGCAGATTGATACGGTGGCGGCAAATGTTACGACTTATTCGAGCGCCGGTTTGAGCGGCGGCACTGAGTATTTTTATCGCGTGCGCGCTTATAATAGTGACGGCAATTCGAATTATGCCGATGAGGCGAGCGCCACGACGCATCCGGATGCGCCGGCGGCGCCGAGCAGTTTGACGGCGACCGTGACGAGCAATACCGAGGTCGATCTGGCGTGGACGGATAATTCGGATTCTGAAAACGGTTTTACGATTGAGATCAAACTCGCCAGCGACACTTCGTTTACGGAGATTGATTCGGTCGCCGCGAATACGACGAGTTATGCGAGCGCGGGCTTGAATCCCAACACGCAATATGTTTATCGCGTGCGCGCGTTCAATATCACCGGCAATTCGGCTTATTCCAATGCAGCGAATGTCACGACGGATCCGGAGCCTCCCATCGCGCCGAGCGGTTTGACGGCGACGGCGATGAGCAATACGCAAATCGATTTGGCGTGGACGGATAATTCGAGCAATGAAAGTGAATTTCTGATCGAATTCAAGCTCAGCTCGGCGGCGACGTTTACGCAGCTTGCATCGGTCGGCGCCAATGTGACGAGTTATTCCAGCACCGGGCTGAGCGGCAATACGGCTTATAACTATCGCGTGCGCGCCAGCAACGCCACGGGCGTGTCGTCTTATTCCAACACGGCCAGCGCGACGACGCTGGTCGATCCGCCGGACGCGCCGAGCAGTTTGACGGCGACGACGGTGAGCACCACCCAAATCAATCTGGCGTGGACAGATAATTCGAGCAACGAAGATGGATTCAAGATCGAGCGCAAAGCCGCCGGCGACACCGCGTATACGCAAATTGCCGCTGTCGGCGCGGGCGTGACAAGCTATTCCAACACGGGCTTGACGGGAAACACGCAATATTTCTATCGCGTGCGTTCGCATCGAGCCGGCAGCCATTCGGCTTATTCCAACGAGGCGAATGCGACGACCTATCCAAACGGGCCAACCGCGCCGAGTGGTTTGACGGCGACGGCGGTCAGCACGAGCCAGATCGATCTGGCGTGGACGGATAATTCCAATAACGAAGCGAGCTTCCGGATTGAGCGCAAAGCCGCCGGCGACACCGCTTATGCGGAAATTGACACGGTGGCGGCAAACGCATTCAGCTATTCCAACACCGGCCTGAGCGCGGGCACGCAGTATTTTTATCGCCTGCGGGCGCGCAATCTCGGCGGCAATTCGGCTTATTCCAACGCAGCCAACGCTACGACGGTGCCGAATCCACCGGCAGATCCGAGCAGTTTGACCGCAACCGCCGTGAGCAATACCCAGATCAATCTTGCGTGGGCGGATAATTCGAGCAACGAAACCGGCTTCAAGATCGAACGCAAAACCGGCTCTGGCGGCACGTATGCGCAAATTGACACGGTCGCAGCCAATGCAACGAGTTATTCGAGCACCGGTTTAAGCGGCAGCACGGAGTATTATTATCAAGTGCGCGCGTACAACTCCGGCGGCAATTCGTCTTATTCCAACGAGGCGAATGCCACGACGCTACCGAATCCGCCGTCTGCGCCGAGCAGCCTGACGGCAACTGCGGCGACCAACTCGCAAATCAATCTCGAGTGGACCGACAATTCCGGCGACGAAACCGGGTTCAAAATCGAGATCAAAACCGCCGCCGACAGCGTGTATACTCAAATTGCGACGGTCGGCGCGAACAATACGACGTATGCGAGCGCGGGTTTGAATCCGAACACGCAATATAATTATCGTGTCCGCGCTTTCAATGCGAACGGCAATTCCGCCTATTCCAATGTGGCGAATGCCACGACGCTGCCGGATCTGCCGTTGGCGCCGAGCAGTTTGACGGCGCTCGCCGTGGGCAGCAACAGAATCAATCTGGCCTGGACGGATAACTCGAACAACGAAGGCGGCTTCAAGATCGAACGCAAGCTCAGCACCGCGATCACGTTTAATCAGATTGCGACGGTGAGCGCGAACGTGACGAATTATCAGAGCACAGGCTTGGCGCCGAACACGATCTATGTGTTCCGGGTGCGCGCGTTCAATACGACGGGAAATTCGGCGTATTCCAACACCGCCAGCGATACCTCATTGGTCAGCCCGCCGGCCGCGCCGAGCGCCCTGGCGGCGACTGCCGTGAGCAGCAGCCAGATCAATCTGGCGTGGACGGACAATGCGACCAACGAAGACGGCTTCAGGGTCGAACGCAAGGCGGCGAGCGATACCTCGTACACTGAAATTGCCTCGCTTGGCGCCAATACGGCGAGCTATTCCAGCACGGGCTTGACCGCGAACACGCAGTATTCTTATCGTGTGCGTTCTTTCAGAAATTCCGGGTCTCTCAAGAGCTATTCAGCTTACTCCAACGTCGCGAGCGGCACCACGCTGCCCGAAGTGCCGGCGGCGCCGAGCGCCTTGACGGCCACAGCGGTGAGCAGCAGCCAAATCAATCTCGGTTGGACGGATAATTCGAATAACGAAACCGGCTTCAAGATCGAACGCAAAACCGGCGCGGCAGGCGCTTATGCGCAGATCGACACGGTCGCCGTGAATGTGGCGACTTATTCGAGCACCGGTCTGACCGGCAGCACTCAATATTTTTATCGGGTGCGCGCCTCCAATGCGAACGGCCATTCGGCTTATTCGAATGAGGCGAACGCCACGACGCAGTCCCCAGCGCCGGCGGCGCCGAGCGCCTTGACGGCCACAGCGGCGAGCGGCAGCCAAATCAATCTCGGTTGGACGGATAATTCGAATAACGAAACCGGCTTCAAGATCGAACGCAAAACCGGCGCGGCAGGCGCTTATGCGCAGATCGACACGGTCGCCGCGAATGCGACGACTTATTCGAGCACCGGTCTGAGCGGCAGCACCGAGTATTTCTATCGCGTGCGCGCTTACAACGCCGGCGGCAATTCGGCTTACTCGAATGAGGCAAGCGCCACGACGCCGGCTTCGACGCCGAATCCACCCAGCAATTTGATTGCGACGGCGATTAGCAAGAGCCAGATCAACCTGACGTGGACGGATAATTCGAGCAACGAAACCGTTTTCCGGATCGAGCGCAAAGTCGATGTTGGCGGCACGTATACGCAAGTCGATTCGGTCGGCCCCAACGTCACCAGCTATTCCAATATGGGTTTGTTTGGGAACACACCCTATTATTATCGGGTGCGCGCTCGCAATGCCAACGGCAATTCGGCGTATTCCAACGAAGCCAACGCGCTCACGCTCATGAACGGACCGAGCAATTTGACGGCCACGGCCGTGAGCAGCAGCCAGATCAATCTGGGCTGGACGGATAATTCCGGCGGCGAGATCGGCTACAAAATCGAGCGCAAAACCGGCGCAGCCGGCACGTATGCGCAAATCGACACGGCCGTTGCGAACGCAACCGCCTATTCCAACACCGGCTTGGCGGCGAGCACCGAATATTTTTATCGCGTGCGCGCGTACAGCGCCACCAACGTTTCGGCCTACGCGAACGAAGCGAACGCCACGACCTTGGCTCCGACTCCTCTGCCGGCGGCGCCGAGCGGCTTGACGGCGACTGCGGTGAGCAAGAACCAGATCGATCTGGCGTGGACGGATAACGCGAGCAATGAAACCGGCTTTTTTATCGAGCGCAAAACCGGCTCGGCGGGCACTTATGCCCAAATTGCCAGCGTTGGCGCGAATGTGACCAGCTTTGAAAACAACGGACTGGCCGTGAACACCCAATATTTCTATCGGGTGCGCGCGACCAACGGTAGCGGCAATTCGGCTTATTCCGACGAGGCCGGAACGTTCACCTTCATGAACGGGCCGACCAACTTGGCCGCCACCGCCGTGAGCAGCAGCGAGATCAGCCTGACCTGGACCGATGGCGTGAGCACGGAGACCGGGTTCAAGATCGAGCGCAAAACGGGTTCGGGCGGCACGTATGCCGAGATCGGCACCGCGGCGAAAAATGCGACGAGCTTCTCGGATGCAAGCGGTTTGGCGGCGAGCACGCAGTATTTCTATCGCGTTCGCGCTTTCAATGCCAGCACCGTTTCGACCTACTCGAACGAAGCCAGCGCCACGACCTTGGCTGCCAGCGGTGGCCTGCCGGCGCCGAGCAATTTGGCGACCACGGCCGTCAGCATGAGCCAGATCAACCTGACGTGGGCGGACAACTCCTCCACCGAAACCGGTTTCAAGATCGAGCGCAAGCAAGGCGCGAGCGGCACCTACAGCCAGATTGCGACGGTCGGCGCCAATGTCACCACCTTCGCGAACACCGGCCTGTCGTTGAACACGACGTATTTCTATCGCGTGCGGGCTTTTGACGCCACCACCAACTCAGCTTTTTCCGCTGAGGAGAGTGCGACGACGTTTATCAAAGCCCCGAGCAACCTGACTGCCACCAAGATCAGCACCAGCCAGATCAATCTGTCCTGGACTGATAATTCCGGCACGGAAACCGGTTTCAAGATCGAGCGCAAGATCGGCGTCGGCGGCACCTACGTCGAAATTGCGACGGTCGGCGCGAATGTGACAAGCTTCGCGAACACCGGTTTGACCGTGAACACGACGTATTTCTATCGCGTTCGCGGCGTCAGCGCCACGACAGTGTCGGCCTACTCGAACGAAGCCAGCGCCACCACTTCAGTGACGAAAGAGAATGAACTCAGCCTCGATGCGGCGCAGCCGACGGACATCGTGTTGGCCCCGAACTATCCGAACCCGTTCAATCCTTCGACGACGATTGCTTTCGCGTTGCCGGAAGGTATGAACGTCAGCCTCAAGGTGGTCAATGTCACCGGACAGGAAGTGGCCACTTTGGTCGACGGTTACCGGGCAGCCGGAACGCATCGGGTGACCTTTAAAGCCACGAAACTGCCGAGCGGGATTTACTACGCGGTTTTGAAGGCAGGCGAGGTCACGCAGATTCAGCGCATGACGTTGGCGAAATAAGGTCCGAAGTCGAAAGTCCGAAGTCTGAGGGCGATTGACCGGACTGCAAGTAAATTATCGTAGGGCAAGATTCATCTTGTCCGTCTAAAGAAAAGGGCAGATCGTGTTGGCATGACGATCTGCCCTTTTTTATCAAATTCAAAAAATCCCCGATCAAATTTATCTCTTGTCTTGACTGTAATACACGGATTTTTTACATTTCTTCAAAATGCATGAAATTGTGTTGAATAACTTTTTTGAATAGACCGCCGCCATGAGCCAGTTGGGGAATATTCGCGCCAGCGATATTGAAAAAGTTTTATGCAAACTCGGTTATATTTTGCATCATAAACGTGGCAGTCATGTTATTATGTGAACAACGGCAAGATCATAACCGTGCCGTTCCACAAAGGTAAAACATTGGGAAAGGGACTGGCAAACAAGATTATCACAAGAGACATTGGTATTTCTGTAGACGAATTCTTTAACTTGCTATAGAAGAAGAGGCAACTATGCAATTTCTTGAGTACAAGGTTGTGATGCAGAAAAATGAGGAGGGAGATGGCTACTGGGCTTACTGTCCGGATTTGCCCGGCTGTAATTCGATTGGCGAAACACTCGCCGAAGTAAAAAACAATATCAAAGAAGCCATTTTGGGTTATTTGGAAGTTTTAACCTCGATGAATCAAGCGATTCCGTTTCCACACGATGATTCAGTTTTTTTAGAAACCGTCGGAATCAATTTCTAACACGCAAAGCCGCGCCATCCGCTGTTCAGTTCCTCTCCGGTCGTTCCCCTTCCTCCAAAAAATGCGGGATGGCTTTCATATCAAAATAAACGCGTTTCCCGAAAATGCGCCACGTCGTATCCGAAATATAGCCAAGCCAGCCCAGGCCGAGCGTGCCGGCGATAATTAGAATGCCGAGCGTTGTCATGAACTTTCGCCGTTTCGGATGGCGCTCCGGTGAGCGGTCGAGCAGCGGGAGCAAAAGGACCAGCAAAACAAACGCACCGTTGCCCAACACCCCGAGCCAGCCGGGAACGTATTTCAAGCTTTGATAAACCGGCAAAAAATACCATTCCGGTTTGATGCCGGGCGGCGTCACCATCGGGTTGGCCGGCTTGCCGAGCGGAATGTGAACCGTGATCGCCGCGATCACCAGCGCGACAAGGACGGCGTAAGACACCAGCAATTCTTTTTTGAAATGATCGGGGAAATAGGGCCGGTTTTGATCGGCAAAATTCGGCGCGGCAGCAGGATCCGGTTCATCCGTCCGATTCAGCGGCGAAATGTGATGGTAGCGAATCAAAAATAAATGCAGCCCCAGCAGCAAAAACAACATCGCCGGCAGCAAGGCCACGTGCATCGCGAAGAAACGGCTCAACGTCACGTCGGTGACATTCTCGCCGCCGCGCAAAAACACCAGCAAAAAATTTCCGATCAGCGGCACTTCTTTCATCGAATCGGTGCCGACCGTCGTGCCCCAAAACGCCAGTTGATCCCACGGCAGCAGATAGCCGGTGAAAGCGAACCCCAGCATGACGGAAAACAAACCGGCGCCGGCCATCCAGGTCAGCTCGCGCGGCTTTTTATACGCGCCGTAAAAGAACACGCGCACGAGATGCAGCGCCACGACGGTGATGATGAAATTCGCGCCCCAAATGTGCAATTGCCGGAAGAACCAGCCGAACGTCGCTTTTTCCGCGATGAAGGTGACGCTCTGGTAAGCCGTCGCCGCGCCGGGCTTGTAATAAAAAAGCAGCAGCACGCCGGTAAAAATTTGCAGCGCCAAAAGCAGCAACGCCGTAAAGCCGAGCGTGTGCAGCCAGCTCACGTGGCGCGGCTGCGGCTCGGCAAGCTGCTCGCGCGTGAATTTCGCCAAAAAATCTACCGGCAGGCGTTCGGACAGCCAGGCGTGTAGTGACATATAGGTTTCTCTCCCTCGGGCGCAGCCCTCGCATGTCATTCCGCAGGAATCTTTTTTAAATCTAAGTCATGCGCTTAAATCAAAAAAGTTTTCTGCGAAATGGCAGGTTCTTTTTATGTGAATGAGCAAATGTCAAGAGTTGTGTAAACTTTTTTTCAAGTTTTAAGCGGCCTTCCGAAAGTTAGAGCGCTGTGATTGCTTTAAGCAGTCAATGGTCTCAGCAACCAGCTCATGACCACAGATTTT
>Ga0187892_10011572_pt1 | contig 10750 bp, 8 predicted proteins | sample MA1701073metaG_FD_139345 | JGI IMG/M metagenome (GOLD analysis project Ga0187892, IMG submission 139345) | Bio-ooze microbial communities from a basaltic lava cave in the Kipuka Kanohina Cave System on the Island of Hawaii, USA - MA170107-3 metaG ...
AAATACCCGGGTGCACGATCTGCTACACGGAGCAAGATCGTTCGATTCGTATCGGGAGTTGGCGACGCAGTCACCACTAGCCCTCAGAGGGGAGTTACGCTGCGCAGATCGTACGTCGTCCGCGGGCAGCAGACAAGCGCTGCACCTTTGCGAATTCACACGCCGGTGAAAGATTTGACGCACGCGCATCGGCGTGCATATCTACCTTTCTCAGGGGGGGCGATGGGGATCACGAAGAAGCCGAAGAAGAAGGGAACTACGAAGAAGACAACGAAGAAGAAGAAATGACGCAGCAACGGCGCGGCTCCGGGCCGCGCCGTACGCCTCCTAACGAGTGACTGTCTACGGCGTTCGCGTCGCGCCCGTCTGCGCGCGATAGATCTCACGACCACCGACGAGAGTTCGCTCCACGCGAATCTCCCGGATGCGCACCGGGTCAATCGTTAGGATATCCTCGCTCAGCACGGTAAAGTCGGCGACTTTCCCAGGCTCGATCGTCCCACGCGTCTTCTCGTCGAAGGTGAAATACGCCGACTCGACCGTGTGCATGCGCAGTGCGTCCGTCACACTCACAGCCTCACTCGGCCCTCTGACCTTGTCATCCCAGCCGCGCCGTGTGACAGCGGCGTAGATTCCGACGAGCGGCCCAAATGGACCGCCATCGGATCCATACGACACTCGGATCCCACGATTCACCAGCGACTTGCTCGGATTCTGCGTCGCCTCCTGCTCCGCGTCCAACGCTTCCTCCGCGTACGCGCCTAGCGCGACGAGAAACCCCGGCTGACTCGCGACCATGATGCCGTTCTTCTGCATCTTCTCCAGAGTCGCGTTAGGTGGGAGCACGGCGACATGATGCAGATAATGCCTGTGATCCGTGCGCGGACGCTCCTTCAGGATCTTGTCCAGCTCATCCACCACCATCGCCGCCGCGGCGTCGCCCATCGTGCGGATGCCGAGCTGCCATCCCAGCTCGTGTGCCCGCTTGGCGACACGGTAGAACGCCTCGTTAGGTATGCGCTGCGCGCCGTGAAAGCCCGGGCGTCCCTTGTATTCCTTGACCGACCAGAAAACCGGTGCGCTCAACCCGCCGTCGATGCTCATCTTGATCGCGCCAACCTTGAGGCGCTCGTTGCCGAAGCCGGTCCGCATCCCGAGTCCTTCCATCAGCGCGATCGACTCACGGATACCCAATTCCGTATCGTCGTAGGTGTCGTGCCCGGGACTCAATCGGATCTGCACCGTCATGCGCGGCAGCTCGGGACCGTGGCGCTCGTACATCTCCTGCAGCACGCGCAAATCCGCTGGCCCAACACCGGCCACGTTTAGGCTCGTTATGCCTAGCGCCGCCATATGACCGAGGAACTTGCGATAACGTGCTATCGTCGCATCGACACCGCCCGCACCTCGGCTCTCCCCTCTTCGCGGCGCAACCTGCTCGACAATGCGCCGAGCAGCCTCCAACACTCGCCCGTTAGGCTCGCCGCGTGAATCGCGGATGATCCAGCCACCCGGCGGATTGGGTGTGTCGCGCGTGAACTTGGCGAGCGCCAGCGCCTTCGAGTTGAGCAGCAGCGTGTGCGGACCGCGCACAAGCGCCACCGCGTGGTTCGGCGCGGCTGAATCCAACTGCCAGCGTGTGGGCACCTTCTGATTCGGCCAGATCTCCCGCGACAGCGAGCCCCGGATCCACTCGTTAGGTGGCGTTTGCGCGGCCCTCTTGCGCAGCGCCTCCTGCAATGCTGGAATCGTCTCCACGCCGTCGAGCCACTCCGGTACGGCGCCGATCATCCCTCCCTTCCACTCCTGCAGATCCTCTCCCAGGTGCACGTGATTGTCGTAGAAGCCTGGGATGACGGTGCGCCCGCCCATGTCGATCGTGCGCGTATCGGCCGCGACCTGTCGCCGCACCTCGCCAGCCGTCCCGACGGCTATGATCCGACCCTCGCGCACACCGACTGCCTGCACGATCGCAGCGGCCGGGTTGAGCGTGACGAACTTGCCGTTGATGTAGATCGCGTCCTGGGCGCGAGAGGGCTTCGCGACTAGTGTGAGTGCGCAAGTGAGCGACAGCAGGCAGCGACGCAGCATGGACGGGCCTTCCTGGAGTCCCTGGATACCCGACGATATCGTTCTCCCACACACCTGTCAAAGCTGCTCGCGCCTGATAACTCATGGTGCGCCGAAGTGCAGCGCCGTAGGTTGTTGACGCGTTTCAAGTTTGGAGCTCCCATGTCATCCCGCCGCAATTTCGTCCAGCAAGGTGCCACCGCGTTCGGCGCAATGGCGTTAGGCCCACTCGTCAGGCTGCCGCATCTCAATCCGGCGCACGCGCCTCCGATGATAGCCTCAGAACAGGTCGCGCCGCTCAACATCCTGATCCTCGGCGGCACTGGCTTCACGGGACCGCACCAGGTGCGTTACGCCGTGTCGCGCGGCCACAGAGTCAGCGTCTTCAATCGCGGGCGTCGTCAGGCAGACCTTCCTGCGTCCGTCGAGCATCTCGTCGGTGACCGAATGACTGGCGACCTTGCTTCGATCCAGAAAGTAAATCGTTCATGGGACGTCGTCATCGATAACCCAACGACGCTTCCATTCTGGGTGCGCGATGCAGGTCAGGTGCTCAACGACAAGACGAAGCACTACATCTTCATCTCCACAATCTCGACGTACGCGCACTATCGCACCGCCGGCATGGACGAGAATTACGAGCTTGCTGCGTACACAGGAACCGACGATCCCCTAACGATCAAGCAATCGACTGGTGCACTCTACGGACCTCTGAAGGTCCTCTCGGAGAAAGAGGCTGAGAAGTGGTTCCCCGGAAGGGTGACGGTGATACGACCGGGACTGATCGTTGGACCCGGTGACGAAACCGATCGGTTTTCCTATTGGCCGGTGCGCATCGAACGTGGCGGTGAAGTCGCAGCGCCGGGGAATCCGGAGGATCCGACGCAGATCATCGATGCGCGCGACCTCGCCGAGTGGACCATTCGGATGGCGGAACAGCGTACGTTAGGCATCTACAACGCGACCGGACCTCGTTCTCCGTTGAGCATGGCCGAAATGCTGTACGGCATCCGCGCCGTGCTGCCTGGCAGCCACGACATCAAGTTCACCTGGCTCCCCGTCGACTTCTTGACCGAACAGAAGGTGCGTGGCTGGTCCGACATGCCCACGTGGCTCCCGATGCGCGCGGACAATCAGGGCTGGGGACGGGTGAGCATCGCTCGCGCGCTGGCGAAAGGCCTAACGTATAGGCCGCTGGCCGACACGACCCGCGATACGCTGGCCTGGTTCAAGACGCAGCCCGCCGAACGTCAGGCGACGCTCCGCGCAGGACTCAAACCCGAGCGCGAGGCCGAAGTGTTGGCTGCCTGGCGCGCGCGCCCGCGGACTTAGGCGTGGCTGATTCCGCGCCGGCCACATCAGCAATCGTTCGCGCGATCCAGCGCGTCGTCGATGTTCGCGAGGAGGAAGCGACTGCCCTCGCGTGGTCGTGCGCGTACTTCTTCTTCGCGCTCTCCGCGTACTACATCATCCGTCCGGTGCGCGATGCCATGGGTACGGCTGGCGGCACGCGCAACTTGCAATGGCTGTTTCTTGGCACGATGACGGCGATGCTGCTGGTGCATCCGCCGTTCGGCGCCCTCGTCGCGAAATTGCCGCGGCGCAAGTTTGTGTCGTACGCGAACAGGTTCTTCGTGTCGAACCTCGCGATCTTCTATGTGCTGTTGCGGGTTCTTCCAGAGACTCGGCTGGTTTGGGTTGGGCGCGCATTCTTTATCTGGGCGGCCGTGTACAATCTATTCGTCATTTCGGTTTTCTGGTCCGTGATGGCGGATTCCTGGTCGACGCCGCAGGGGAAACGCCTCTTCGGCTTCATCGGCGTTGGCGGCACGTTAGGCGGCATCGTCGGATCGCTCATCACGACTGTTCTCGCCGAGCAGGTGGGTGTCTACAACCTGCTTCTCATTTCGGCGCTGCTTCTGGAGCTGAGTACGCAGGCGATGTTGCGAGTCACGGCAACGTCAACGACTGCGGCTCCGTCGGCCGCTGCGCAGCGCGAAGACAAGGAGCGCGTCATTGGCGGCGGTGTGCTGGCGGGGATCGTGCACGCCGCGAAGTCGCCGTACTTGTTAGGCATCTGCCTGTACATGCTATTGTACACGTTCGGCTCCACTGTTCTTTACTTCCAGCAGTCCGGCATCGCGGAAACAGCCTTCAGCAATCCCGACGTGCGCACGACGTTCTTCGCCCGTATCGATCTCGCGGTCAACATTCTCACGGCGTTGACTCAGATATTCCTGACCGGCCGTATCGTGAAGCTCCTCGGCGTCCCCATCACCCTCACGCTGCTGCCGGCGCTGTCGGTGCTCGGCTTCCTGGCGCTCGCCGTGTTCCCGCTGATCGGTGTGCTGGTGACGTTCCAGGTGCTGCGCCGTGCGGGCGAGTACGCCGTTGCGCGTCCGACGCGCGAACTGCTCTACATCGTCGTGCCGCGTGAGGACAAGTACAAGGCGAAGAACCTCATCGACACGTTCGTGTATCGTGCGGGCGACCAGCTCGCGGCGCAGTCCATGGCGAAGCTGACAGCCAGTGGTCTCGCAATGGCAGGGACCGCGCTCGTTGCGGCGCCGCTCGCGCTGGTCTGGCTCGTGATCGGCTGGTGGTTAGGCAGACAGCAGGAGGCCAAGGCGCGCGAGACACCGGCGATGGCGAAAGCCGCTTAAGTGCACTCGCGATGAACGTGAAGCGCCTGCTCCTTGGCGGCATGGCGTCCGGCGCGGTGATGTGGCTGCTCGAGAGTCTCGTCAGCCAATTGTACTTAACCGAGATGCAGACCGCGCTGCGCAGTCACAACCTCGCGCTGAATATTACGGCGAGCGGCTGGTTTTGGAGCGTCATGATCGCCTTGCTCATCGGCCTAACGATGGCGTTCATGTATGTGGCCGCACGCAGCCGTTTCGGGCCCGGGCCCAAGACCGCGGCCCTCGTCGCCTTCGTACTCTGGCTCGGCGGCTACGTCCCGTCGCTCATCGGCTATGATATGATCGGGATCTACTCGCGCCGTCTGCTCGCGCTGTGGGGCGTCGTTGGCTTGGGCGAGATGATCCTGGGATGTATCGTCGGCGCGTGGATCTATCGCGAGGCGACGCCCGCCGTTCCGTAGCGTGAACGTCCGCCGTGGTTGGATCCTGCTGCTGTCGGTCGTCGCGACGTTCCTCGTTATGAGAACCATGCTGACGATTCGGCCTAACGCGGATTTCACTGTCGCCGGCTACAACATCCATCACCTCTTCACCGGCCTCGTGATCCTAACGATTTGCGGCCTGCCGCTCGTGCTCGGTCTCGGGCGCGGTCGGCTGGGCGACGCGCTGATCGCCGGATTCGGTATCGGGCTGAGCCTCGCGTTGGATGAGTGGGTCTATCTGATCGCGACGGACGGCTCGAACGCCTCGTACCTTCTCCCCGTGTCGTTCTGGGGCGGCATCGTTATGGTCGGGGCGGCCGTGCTATATGTCGCCATCCTGATCTGGCGCCGACCGCGCTAACGACACTGCGGACATTGCGATGGCACGAACAAGGGTAAAGATCTGCTGCATGGGGTCGACCGGCGAAGCCGATATGGCGATCGCCGCCGGTGCGGACGCCATCGGGCTTGTGTCCGCGATGCCCAGTGGTCCTGGGCCAATCGATGAAACGCTGATCTGTGAGGTCGCGGCGTATGTGCCGCGTTCAGTGGGGACCTTCTTGCTCACCTGCCTGACGTCAGCCGAGGAGATCATCGCGCAGCACGGCCGCTGCCTAACGACGACGATCCAGCTCGTCGACGAGATCGAGGACGGAGCGCATGAGAAGCTGCGCGAGGCGCTGCCCGGCATCCGGCTGGTGCAGGTGATTCATGTAGCAGGCCCCGAGTCGATCGACGAGGCGCGCGCTGTGGAGCCGCTCGTCGACGCGATCCTGCTCGATTCAGGGATTCCGAAGCTCGCGGTCAAGGTGCTGGGCGGAACCGGCCGCACGCATGACTGGAGCGTGAGCGCGCAACTCGTGGCCGCCGTGGAGGTGCCAGTGTTCCTCGCCGGTGGACTGCGCGCCGAGAATGTCGCCGCGGCGATTCAGCAGGTGCGGCCCTATGGCGTCGACGTCTGCTCCGGCGTTCGTACCGGCGGCCGCCTCGATTCAGAAAAGTTGCACGCCTTCATCGCGGCTGTGGGTCGTGCCTAACGTGGAACACTGCAACAGAAAAACTGAGGACTATTGGGTCGCTTGCGTTTCAGCGTCAATCTGTGGGCACTTTGGTTTCCAGTTTGGTCCTTCGGACATGTGTAACTCTGCCCGAGGGGTTCTTGATTCCGCGTCGATCATGCGTAGCGTTGCCGCCAACGAATTCCCACGGAGCTCGACCCATGCAATCGCTCAGCTCGCTAGCCCGTAAGTCGCATGCGTTGCTGTTCTCCGTTCTGCTGTTGCTGCCCGTCGCGTCGCACTCGCAAGGCGTCACGACCGCGGCGCTCAATGGCGTCGTAACTGGCGAGGACGGCGTTGCGATCTCGCGCGCCAACGTCGTCGCGATACACGTCCCCAGCGGCACACAGTACCGCGCACTCAGCACGTCCCTCGGCGCGTACAACCTGCCGAACTTGCGCGTCGGCGGCCCGTACCGCCTAACGGTCACGCTGCTGGGTTACGAGCCACAGACCCGCGACAGCGTCTTCCTCGATCTCGGCCAGACGCTGCGTCATGATTTCAGGATAGTGAGGCGCGCCGTGCAGATCGCCGGCGTTTCAATCACCACGGATCGCGACCCCACGCTGAACGCGGGACGCACAGGAGCGGGGACGTCGATCGCTCCCGAGCTCGTCATCGCCGTACCTTCGATAAAACGCAGCACGCGCGACCTCACGCGCCTGGACCCGCGCAGCGACGGCAACTTCTCTTTCGGCGGACGCAACTGGCTCTACAACAACATCTCGCTGGACGGATCCTACTTCAACAATCCGTTCGGACTGGACGATCCGGCGCCGGGCGGACAGACGAACGCGGAGCCGGTTCCGTTCGATGCCGTGGAACAGGTGCAGGTTTCCATCGCACCGTTTGACGTTAGGCAGGGCGGCTTCACCGGCGCCAATATCAATACGGTGACAAAGAGCGGCACCAACCGCTATACCGGGGCGATCTACTCATTTGTGCGCAACGACGCGCTTCAGGGGAATGAAGTCAGCGGCTCCAAAGTTGTCGCGAACCCGAGCCTCAAGTTCTTGCAATCCGGCTTCTCGATAGGCGGGCCACTCGTCAAGAACAAGCTGTTCTTTTACTTGAACGGCGAAATCGAGCGCACCGAAGACCCCGGAACCAACTTCGTCGCGAACCGCGGCGGCGCCACGCCAGGATTCGGCGTATCGCGTGTGCGGGCGAGCACAATGGATTCAATCAAGGCTCGACTGGCGACGTACGGCTACGATACTGGGCCCTATGAAGGATTCATCCACGAGACGAACAACGACAAGCTCCTGCTCAAGCTGGACTGGAACGTCAGCGACGCGCACGCGGCGATCTTCCGCTTCAACTATCTGGACGCCTCGCGCGATCTGCCGCCGCACCCCTTCGTGCTCAGCTTCGCGAATACAGGACGCGGCCCTAACGAGAGCAGCCTCCCGTTCCGCAACTCGGGTTACCAGATCAACAACAACCTGCAGTCATATGCCTTCGAGCTGAACTCACGCGGCGCCGGCCTCGCCAACCGCTTCTTTGCCAGTTACAACCGCTTCCGCGATCACCGCGCGCCGTTCAGCACGGACTTTCCCACCGTCGAGATCGGCGAGGGAGGGATCACCTACACGACGGCGGGGCACGAGCCTTTCTCCATCCACAACATTCTCGATCAAGACGTCTGGCAGTTCACGGATAACCTCAGCTTCTTCCGCGGCAGCCATGTTTACACGTTAGGCGCCAACTACGAATCCTTCAGCTTCTTCAACTCGTTCAACATTTTCAAGCACGGCGTCTTCTTCCTTCCACCACAGACAGGCATCGGCAGCACCTTCTCGTCGCTGAACGAGTTCTTCACGCTAACAGATCCGCGTAATACGAATCGATTGGACCTGCGCAAGTTGATCAATTTCGAGTCCGGGCCATTCAAGGGTGAGATCATCGACGTGAGTCAACTCTCGCTCTATGCCCAGGACGAGTGGCTCACCACCGATCGCCTGAAGCTCACGTACGGGCTGCGCGTCGACTTTCCTATCTATGGCACCGATCCAATTGACAATCCGTTCTCTCGTGGACTGCGCGCGCTGGACGAGAACCGGCAGACCGAGATCGTCGATCAGAGCAAACTCCCAGGGGCGGACCCCTTGTTCTCACCACGCGTCGGTTTCAACTGGAACGCGCGTGGCAATCGCGAGACGCAGCTGCGCGGCGGCACTGGGATCTTCACTGGACGTGTCCCGTTTGTCTGGGTCGGCAACGTGCTTTCGAATCCGGGGGCGAATCCGAACTTGTTCCCCGCGCAGGGCGCGCAGCAGCGACCAACGCGAAAAGGGTCGATACTGCGACAGTCGTTCGACCTCAACGCGATGGACCCGGACTTCAAGTTTCCACAGGTGTGGACCACGGACCTCGCCGTGGATCATCAGATCACGTCGGATTGGTTAGGCACCGTGGAGCTGATCTACGGCAAGGACATCAATGCGGTCTTCATGCGCAACGCTGATCTCGTCGCGCCGCGCCGCACTATGCCTGACGGTCGTCCGTACTATGGTGGTGCCGGCAATAACGAGCTGAATCCGGACGGTGCCGGCATCTACGTGATCGACAACACCGACGAGGGCTATTCCTTCAACGCCACGGCGCAGCTGCGCGGCACGTTAGGTCCTGTCGAGACGAGTGTCGGCTACAGCTATACGCAGGCGAAGAACAACCTCAAGTCTACCGAGATCGCCTTCGTGCTCTGGCAGAACCAGCCCGTACAGGGGGATCCGAACAACCCCGAGCTGAGCTGGTCCGAGTTTGGCCAGCAGCACCGCATCATCGGCAGCGCCATGTATAACAAGGCGTGGTCTACGAGTTTGCGCACGCAAGTGGGATTGGTCTTCGAAGTGTCGCAAGGGAATCGCTTCGGCGGCGCGGGTGGCAATCGCTACTCGTTCATCTATTCCGGCGACGTCAACGGCGACGGATCAGGCGGGAATGACCTGATCTACATTCCGCGTGATGCGAACGACGTCGCGCTCGAGGCATATACTGATCTGTCTGGACGCGTGCATACAGTTGCCGAGCAAAGAGCACAGCTCAACGCGTTCATCGAGCAAGACAACTATCTGCGCGATCACCGCGGCCAGATCGCCGAGCGTTTTGGCGCTCTCAATCCGTGGTACAACAACGTTGATTTCCGCGTCCTGCAGGATTTCGCCGTGCCGAGTGGCGGTACGCGTCACGCCTTCCAGCTCACGATCGACGTGCTGAACGTGGGCAACCTGGTCAACTCCGACTGGGGCGTGCGCAAAGTTGCCAGCGCTTCAGCAACGTCGCCGCTCAGACTCGCAACAGACGCGAGCGGCGCGCCACTCTTCACTCCGGCCGGTGCGCCGAGGCTCAACTTCGTCGGTCCATCGACAACGTTTATCGACGATCCGGGTTTGTTCTCCCGCTGGCGCGCGCAGATTGGCTTGCGGTACTTCTTCAATTAGTTGCTAGTTCGCTCCGTGCTTCTGCGAAGAGGCTCCGGTTTCCGGAGCCTCTGTGGTACCACTGCCTAACGCGTCAAGAGCAACGCCCATAAGAATTACGCGGATCTGGCGGATTTCACGGGTACAGTCTCTTAGTGAAGCTGCCCCGATTTGGTGGACACCTCAAATACTTTCATGCAGGAGGTGTCCATGGTTCAGCGACGCGATCGACGACAGCGGCAGACGCCAGAGTTCAAGTGCCAAGCGGTTCAGTTGATGCATGAGCGAATCGCGGCAGGTGCCACGTTACAGCGGGTGAGTGACGAGTTAGACGTGAGCCCCGATCTGCTGCGGGTGTGGAGCAAGCAGGTGGCGGCCGCCCCGGCGCACGCCACGGCGGTAGAGATTTTCCCAGGCCATGGGAAGCGCCGCCTAACGAAGTGGCAGCCTCGAGGCCAGCCCGCGACGTTCGTGCGCTCGCCGGAGCAGGAGCTGGCGCGCTTGCAGCGTGAGGTGGAGCGACTGCGGCGCCGAAGATTCATGACGAACTCCGCGGGCCGCAGATGTCACCTATCTCGCGACAGGCCAAGGGTGGCTCTACCTGGCCGTGATTCTGGATCTCGCCTCGCGGCGCATCGTGAGCTGGTGTGCGGACGCGCGGCTGGATCAAACGCTCACGCTCCGAGCCCTGCGGATGGCGCTGCGGCAGCGACGACCAAACGCTGGTGCGCTGCATCATTCGGATCGCGGCGTCCAATACGCCAGCAGTGATTATCGACAGCTGCTGGCCGACCACGGGATCGCGTGCAGTATGAGCCGGCGGGGGGATTGTTGGGACAATGCCGTGGTCGAGAGTTTCTTTGCCACCTTGAAAACCGAACTCGCGATTGATGCCGCGTGGCCCTCTCGTTGGGCCGCGCAGCGGGCGCTGTGGGAATACATCGAAGTCTGGTATAACCGTCAGCGCCGTCACCAAACGTTAGGTTACCGAACGCCAGTGCAGTACGAACGCGAAGTCCTCAAAGCGAGTTAACTCCACCGTCCACGAAATCGGGTCAAGTCCATAGGTAAACAAA
>Ga0187892_10011575_pt1 | contig 10747 bp, 8 predicted proteins | sample MA1701073metaG_FD_139345 | JGI IMG/M metagenome (GOLD analysis project Ga0187892, IMG submission 139345) | Bio-ooze microbial communities from a basaltic lava cave in the Kipuka Kanohina Cave System on the Island of Hawaii, USA - MA170107-3 metaG ...
CGGATGATCTCCTCGAGCTCGTTCCGGAACAGCATCTGCTGGCCGAGCGTCGAGACGCCGCGCTCGAAGGAGAGTGTCGCCATCGCCACCTTCCAGCCCTCGCCCGGCGCACCGAGGACGTTCTCGCGCGCGGTGCGCGCGCCGTCGTAGAACACCTCGAAGAACTCCGCGTCACCGGTGATCTGCTGGATCGGCCGGATCGTCACGCCCGGCTGCTTCATCGGCACGAGCAGGTAGGAGAGCCCCGCGTGGCGCTTCGAGTCGGGGTCCGTGCGACAGATCACGAAGCACCAGTCGGCCCACTCGGCCCACGAGGTCCACACCTTCTGGCCGTCGATCACCCACTCGTTTCCCTGAAGGCTTGCGCGCGTCTGCACGTTCGCGAGGTCGCTGCCCGCGTTCGGCTCGGAGTAGCCCTGGCACCAGACCTCGTCGCCGGCCACGACCTTCGGGAGGAAGCGCTGCTTCTGCGCGGGCGTGCCGAAGGCGATGCAGGTCGGGCCGAAGAGCGTCTCGCCCATGTGGTTGAGCCGGCCCGGCGCGCCCGCGCGCGCGTACTCCTCGTGGAAGATCACCTGCTGCGAGAGCGAGAGCCCGCGCCCGCCGTGTTCCTGCGGCCAGCCGACGCAGGTCCAGCCGCCTGACGCGAGCTTCTTCTCCCACGCGCGCCGCTCCGCGACGAACGCGCCCTCGTCGCCCGCGCCGCCCCGCCCGCGCAGCGCCTTGAACTCGCCGCTGAGCGCCGCCTCGAGCCAGTCCGCCACTTCGCGGCGGAAGGCCTCGTCCTCGGGCGAGAAGCGGATGTCCAAGCGTGCTCCTATAGACTGGGGGCCGCGCGAATCGCCGGGAGAGATAGGTACCGCATGGCCGCCGCCGAGGACATCCGCTGGGGCGCGATGACGATCCCGCGCACGCTCAGCCGCGCCGCGGAGCGCTTCGGCGCGGCGTGCGCGCTCGACGACGAGGGCGTGCGCATGAGCTTCACCGAGCTCGCGGACAGGGCCCTCGCCGCGGCGCGCGCCTTCCTCGCCGCCGGCGTGGCGCCCGGCGACCGCGTGGCGATCTGGGCGCCGAACCTGTGGGAGTGGGTGGTGGCGGCGCTGGGCATCCAGTCCGCTGGCGGCGTGCTCGTGCCGCTCAACACGCGCTACAAGGCGCCCGAGGCCGGCTACATCCTGCGCAAGAGCCGCGCGCGTGTGCTCTGCACCATGGGCGAGTTCCTCGGCACGAGCTATGCGGACTCGCTCGCCGGCGAGGCGCTGCCCGACCTCGAGCGCGTCGTGGTGTTCCGCGGCGCGTCACAGCGGGGCGGGCCGTGGGCCGGGTTCGTGGCGCAAGGAAGCCGGGTGCCGGCGGCGGAGGCGCGGGCCCGCGCCGAGGCGGTCCGGCCCGAGGACCTCTCCGACCTCCTCTTCACCTCGGGCACGACCGGCAACCCGAAGGGCGTGATGACCGCGCACGGCCAGAACCTGCGCGTGTTCGACGCCTGGAGCCGCGGCGTCGGGATCCGCGAGGGGGACCGCTACCTGATCGTCGGGCCCTTCTTCCACTCCTTCGGCTACAAGGCGGGCTGGCTCTCGTGCCTGATCCGGGGCGCGGCGGCGATCCCGCAGCAGGTCTTCGATGCGGGCCGGGTGATGGAGCGGATCGCGCGCGAGCGCATCAACGTGCTGCCGGGCGCGCCGACCATCTACCACTCGCTGCTCGCGCACCCCGACTTCGGGAAGCACGATCTCTCGTCGCTGCGGCTCGCGGTCACGGGCGCCGCGCCAGTGCCGGTCGAGCTGGTGAAGCGGATGCGCGGCGAGCTGGGCTTCGAGAGCGTGATCACGGCGTACGGGCTCACGGAGAGCTGCGGCACCGTGTCGATGTGCCTGCCGGACGACGAGCCGGAGACCATCGCCACCACCGCGGGGCGCGCGCTCCCCGACACCGAGGTGCGTTGCGTGGACGAGGACGGCAAGGAGGTCCCGCCCGGCACACCGGGTGAGATCTGGGTGCGCGGCTACAACGTGATGCGCGGCTACTTCGAGGACCCCGGCGAGACTGCGAAGACGATCGACGCCGACGGGTGGCTCCACACCGGCGACGTCGGCGTGATGGACGAGCGCGGCTACCTCCGCATCACCGACCGCATCAAGGACATGTTCATCAGCGGCGGCTTCAACTGCTATCCGGCGGAGATCGAGAACGCGATCTACCGGCACCCCGGCGTCGCGCAGGTGGCCGTGATCGGGATCCCCGACGAACGCATGGGCGAGGTCGGGATGGCGTTCGTGGTGCCGCGCCCCGGCGCCGCGCTCGACCCGGCCGAGCTGATCGCGTGGTGTCGCGGCGAGATGGCGAACTTCAAGACGCCGCGGCGCGTCGAGGTCGTGAGCGCGCTCCCGACCAACGCCTCGGGCAAGGTGCTGAAGTACGCGCTGCGTGAGCGCGCGGCGCGCGAGGTCGGAACCGGCGCCGGATGACGACGCGGGTCGAGTGGGTCGAGGATCCCGCGCGCTTCGAGGCGCTCGCCGCGCCGTGGGACGCGCTCGCCGCGAGCCAGCGCACGCCGCTGCTCCTCTCGCACGCGTGGTTCTCGGCGTGGTGGCGCTGGTTCGGGGAGGGCCGACTCCAGACGTGCATCGTCTGGGAAGGCCAACGGATGACGGCGGCGTTCCCGCTCCTGCTCCAGCGCGGCGAGCTCCGGCCCCTCGCCTCCACCCACGGCGACTTCCTGGTCCCGCTCGCCGCGAGCCCCGAGGCGCTCGAGCGTCTCGTCGAGGCCGTGCTCGCGCATCGCTTCGCGGCGTTCGTCTACGTCGGCATGCCGCGCGAGCATCCGGTCGCGGCGGCGCTCGCGCGGCTCGGCGCGCGCCACCTGCGAATCGAGCGAGGCGTGGACCCCGACTCCGTGATCGACCTTCCCCCGAGCTTCGCCGAGTACGAGAAGAGCCTGAGCCACAATGCGCGCGGGCAGATCAACAAGTTCCGCCGGCGGCTCGCGAAGGACCACGCTCTCTCGGTGCGCGCGGTCGAGCCGCCCCAGGACCTCGAGCGCGACCTCGCCGCGGCCCTCGCGATCGAGGCGAGCGGCTGGAAGGGCGAGGAGGGCACGGCGATCACGTCGAGCGTCGCGAGCGAGGGCTTCTACCGCACGATCTGCGCCGCGCTCGCGGCGCGCGGCGGCCTCCGCCTCTCGTTCATGGACGTGGACGGCCGGCCCATCGCGTTCGACCTCGCCGTGCTCGACGGCAACTGGCTCTACTCGCTCAAGATGAGCTACGCGCCCGAGCTCGAGGAGTACTCGCCCGGCATCCTGCTCCGCGCGGAGGTGATCCGGCGCTGCTGCGAGCTCGGTATCGTGGCGAACGATCTCGGCGGCGGCGGCTCGCGCGGCCGTACCAAGCAGCGCTTCCGCACGCGCACCATCGAGGCGGCCGAACTCCGGCTCTTCCCCCGCCGGCCCGCCGGCGTGGCGCGCTACCTGCGGCAGCGCGCGCGGCTCGGCGTCCAGGCGTGGATCGCGGCGGACCCGCGCCGGAAGCGCCTGAACGCGGGCTTCTGGCGCTTCCTCCGGCGCCGCTTCGCGGGTCTCCGGCGCGCCGGGAGCGAGCTCGCGGTCGCGCGGCGCGGTGCGCGCGACGAGCGCGACGCGGGAACGTGACGAACGCGGAGGAGCTGCGGGGCGATGCGCTGCTCGCGACGGAGCGCGTGCGGCTCCGCCCCTGGCGCGACGCGGACCTCGCTCCCTTCGCGGCGCTGAACGCGGACCCCGTCGTGATGGAGCACTTCCCGGCCGTGCTCTCGCGCGCCGAGAGCGATGCGGCTGCGGAGCGCATCCGCCGCGAGCTCGCGGAGCGGGGCTTCGGCCTCTGGGCGCTCGAGCTGCCCGGCGTCGCGCCGTTCGTCGGCTTCACAGGGCTCTCCGTCGTGCGCTTCGACGCGCCCTTCACCCGCGCAGGCGAGGTCATAGAGATCGGCTGGCGGATCGCGCGCGAGCACTGGGGCCGGGGCTACGCGACCGAGGCCGCAAGCCAAGCGCTCGCGTTCGGCTTCGAGCGGCTCGGCCTCGCCGAGATCGTGTCGTTCACCGCCGCCGGCAACGAGAAGTCACGCCGCGTGATGGAGAAGCTCGGCATGACGCACGACCCCACCGACGACTTCGAGCACCCGTCGCTCGCGCCCGGTCATCCGCTGCGACGGCACGTGCTCTATCGCATCCGGCGTGGGGAGGACGCACCCACGTGATCCAGCTCGCCACCTCGGAGGGGCTCCGGACGCTCGGGCGCGTCGAGCGCGATCCGCTCGCTGGCTTCGACACGACCACGCTCGTCGCGGGCGGCGGCGCGCTCTGGGCGCTCACGCGGAACCGGCGCATCTGGCGCATCGCGGGCGGCGCCGCCGAGCAGCTGGCGCGCGTCGACGGCGCGATCGCCTGGTGCCTCCTCTGGCACGCGGGCGCGCTCTGGGTCGGCACCGACGAGGCGGGGCTGCTGCGACTCGCAGGCGAACGCCTCGAGCGTGTGACCGGCTTCGACCGCGCCCCCGGTCGCGAGCGCTGGGAGCAGCCGGTGCGACGCCCGGCCACGACCTGGACGCTCGCCTCCGACGGCGCGCGGCTCTACGTGAACGTGCACGTCGGCGGGATCCTGCGCTCGGACGACGGCGGCGCGAGCTTCACGCCCACGATCGACCTCGCGGACGACGTGCACGAGGTGAACGTCGGCGCCGACGGGCGGCTCTGGGCAGCCACCGGGGAGAAGGGCTTGGCCGAGAGCCGCGACCACGGCGCGAGCTGGACCCACCACGCGCGCGGCCTCCACGCGCCCTACCTGAGCAGCGCAGTGCCGACGGACGACGGCGTGCTCGTGGTCGCCTCCTCGGGCTACGCCGCAGAGGACGACTCCGTCTACCGCTTCGACGGCCGGAGCTTCGCGCGCAGCGCGGGCCTCCCCGAGCGCTTCGGCGCCTTCCTCGGCGCGCGCCAGCTCGCGGCGCACGGGAGCCGAGCGGCCGTCGCCGACGCCGCAGGCCACCTCCACGTGTCCGAGGACGCAGGTCGCAGCTGGACCGTCGCGGCCGAAGGGCTTCCCGCGGTGCGGGCGATCGTGATCGAGTGAGGGCGGGGCGCGCTACGGTAGCCCCGTCCGGAGGCGCACGTGAAGGTCGGGATCCTCGGCATCTTCCAGAACTACCAGGGGCGCATCGGCGACGCGGAGCACGTGCAGGCGGAGATGCGCCTCGCCGAGCTCGCCGAGCCGCTCGGCTTCGACAGCTACTGGCCGCCCGAGCACCACTTCACCGACTACTCGGCGTGCCCCGACAACCTGCAGTTCCTGTCGTGGCTCGCCGGCCGCACGAGCCGCATCGGGCTCGGGACGGGTGCGGTGATCGTGCCCTGGAACCACCCGCTGCGCGTGGCCGAGAAGGTGGCGTTCCTCGACCACCTGTCGGGCGGGCGCGCGATCCTCGGCCTCGGGCGCGGGCTCTCGCGCCTCGAGTACCGCCACTTCCAGATCGACATGAACGAGGCGCGCGACCGCTTCGACGAGGGCTCGCGCATGATCATCGAGGCCCTCGACAAGGGCGAGATCGAGGGCTCGGGCCCGTACTACCCGCAGGTCCGCACACCGATCCGCCCGCGCCCGTTCGCGGGCTTCCGCGAGCGCTTCTACTGCGTCGGCCTCTCGCCCGAGTCCGTCGAGCAGGCCGCGAAGCTCGGCGCCACGCTGATGACGTTCACACAGATGCCGTGGGAGATGTACGCGGCGGGTCCGCTCGCGAACTACCGCAAGGCCTTCCGCGAGCTCCAGCGCCGCGAGGCGCCGTTCCCGCTCACCGGCGACCTGATGTTCTGCGACGCCTCCGCCGAGCGCGCCGAGGCGATGGCGCGCGAGTACATGGCCAACTACTTCCTCTCGATCGCCGGCCACTACGAGCTCATGAGCGAGCACTTCCGCGAGACGAAGGGCTACGAGCTCTATGCGAACGCGTCCGACGCGTTCCGCGCGGTGGGCATGGAGCCGGCGTTGAACACGTACCTCGGCATCCAGACCTGGGGCACGCCGCTCCAGATCCTCGAGAAGCTCGAGGCGCGGAGGCGGCTCCTGGGCGGCTTCGAGACGCTCGTGATCGTCCGCTATGGCGGCATGAGCTTCGAGGACGCGGAGAAGAGCATCCGGCTCTTCGCGAGCCGCGTGCTGCCCGAGGTGCACGCGTGGTGAGCGCCGCCGGAGACCGCACGGGTGCGGCGAGTCACGGCGAGCCGCAAGCCGACGGCGAAGCCGTCCGCGCGCAGCGAGCCGAAGGCGAGCGGAGTCACGACAGCTGGGACTTCACGCGCGCCGACTTCCAGGAGCGGCTCCACGAGCTCTACCGCGAGCTCCGCGACCGGGAGCCGCTCGCGAGGAGCCCCACGGGCCTCTGGGCCGTCTCGCGCTTCGCCGACGTCTTCGCGCTCGCGAGCGATCCCGCCACGTTCTCCTCCGAGCGCACCGTGATCAGCCCGCCCGGCCTGGTGCCCACCATCCAGAGCCTCGACCCGCCGCGCCACGACCGGCTCCGCGCGCTCGTCTCGCTCGCCTTCACGCCGAGCCGCGTGCGCGCGATGGAGCCGCGCGTCCGCGCCATCGCGCGCGAGCTGCTGGAGCCGCTCCTCGACGCGAAGCGCGCCGATCTCCTCGCCGGCTACGCGCGCCACATCCCGAGCCGGGTGATCGGCGAGCTGATCGGGATCCCGGCCGAGCGCATCCCGGATTTCCTCCACTGGACCGAGGCGATGGTCGAGCTGCCCTCGGGCCAGACGCAGTCGCAAGCGATCCAGAACCCGGTCGCCTCGATCTACGCCGAGTTCGCGCGGCTCCTCGACGAGCGGCGCCGTGCGCGCCGCGACGACCTGATGAGCGCGCTGATCGACGCGGAGCTCGAGGGCCGGAAGCTCACGCAGGAGGAGCTCCTCGGCTTCTGCTTCGTGCTCGTCGTCGCGGGCAACGACACCACCACGAACCTGATCGCGAACGGCGCAGTGCTCCTCGCCGAGCACCCCGATCAGCGGCGCCTGCTTCGGGATTCCGCGCTCCTCGACGGCGCGATCGAGGAGATGCTCCGCTACGAGTCGCCGGCGCAGGCGCTGCCGCGGCGGCTCACCCGCGACGCGACCCTCCACGGCGTGACGCTCCGCGAGGGCGAGCAGGTCTTCCTGCTCTTCGGCTCCGCGAACCGCGACGAGCGCGAGTTCGAGCATCCCGACCGCTTCGACGTGCTCCGCCGCTCGAGACGCCACCTCGCGTTCGGTCATGGCCTCCACTTCTGCCTCGGCAAGAGCCTGGCGCGGCTCGAGGCGCGCGTGGCCTTCGAGGAGCTGCTCGCGCGTGCGCCCGACTACGCGCTCGACGGCCCCGCGCCCTGGCTACCCTCGATGTGGGCGCGCGCGCACGCGCGCGTGCCGATCGTCCTGCGCTGAATGGAGCACCGCCTCGCCGCCATCTTCTCGGCCGACGCGGCGGGCTACACACGGCTCCTCGCCGAGGACGAGACCGCGACGATCCGCGCCCTCGCCGAGGCCCGCGAGCAGATCCAGAAGAGCGTCGCGCGCCATCGCGGGCGGGTGATCGACACGGCTGGCGACAACGCGCTCGCCGAGTTCCCTTCTGCCCTCGACGCCGTGCGCTGCGGCGTCGAGGTGCAGCGCATCCTCGGCGATGCGGCGGCTGCGCTGCCCCCCGAGCGCTGCCTGCTCTTCCGCATCGGCCTCCACCTGGGCGACATTGCCAGCGAGGGCGAGCGGATCTACGGCGACGGCGTGAACGTGGCCGCGCGCCTCCAGACGCTCGCCGAGCCGGGCGGGATCTGCCTCTCGGCCGCGATCCACGAGAACGTGGCGGGCCGTCTCGATCTGCCCTTCCACGATCTCGGCGAGCAGAGCCTCAAGAACTTCCCGCGCCCGGTGCGCGCATTCCGGATCGGCGGCGCCGTGGCGCCGCTCACGCCGCCCGAGCCGCCGGACCGCCCGTCGCTGGTCGTGCTCCCGTTCGCCAACGTGAGCGGCGACGCCGAGCAGGAGTACTTCGCCGACGGCCTGAGCGAGGACCTGATCAGCGAGCTGGCCCGCGTCCCGGGCCTGTTCGTGATCGGGCGCAGCACCTCGTTCGCCTACAAGGGCAAGAGCGTCCCCGCGCGCGAGCTCGGGCGCGAGCTCGGGGTGCGCCACCTCGTGGAGGGCAGCGTCCGGAGGAGCGGCGCGAAGGTGCGCATCAGCGCGCGGCTCGCCGAGGCCGCCTCGGGGCGCGAGCTCTGGTCCGAGCGCTACGACCGCGAGCTCGGCGACGTGTTCGCGCTCCAGGACGAGGTGGTGGGCGGTGTGGTGGCCGAGCTGCGGCGCGCGCTCGGCGCCCGCCTCGAGCACACGCCGCGCGAGCGAGCGGTGCGGCCCGAGGTGTGGGAGCTGCTCGTCCAAGGGCGGGCGCAGATCGAGCTTACTACACACGGAGGTGTCGTTGCGGGTCGCGACCTGCTCTCGCGCTGCGTCGCGCTCGACGCGGGGCTCGTGCCCGCCTGGGTGGAGCTCGGCCGCGCCGAATACATGATGCACTTCTACGGCATGGGCGAGGGCGAGCATCTCGAGCGGGGTCTCGCTCACCTCCGTCACGCGCTGGAGCTGGATGCCGAGGAGCCGCTCGCGCACAGCTATCTGGGCATCGCGCTTGCCATTCGCGGGGATCGCGAGGCTGCGGTCTCGGCGGGCCGCCACGCGCTCGAGCTGGCGCCCGGTCGTGCGGACCTGCGTCTCGGCTTCGCAATGCTGCTGAACTTCGTCGGTCTCGAAGAAGAGGCGATCCCGGTGCTCCGGAGCCTGACCCGGCTCGACCCCGCGCAGCGCTACATGCACCTGTTCCAGCTCGCCGCCTGCTACCGGCGGCTCGGGCGCATCGACGAGGCGATCGCGAAGCACCGCGAGTCCCTCGCCGCGAACCCCGAGTTCTTCGGCGCCCACATGAACCTGGTGGCGATCTACGCGCAGCTCGGCGAGATGAACCACGCGCGGGCCGAGCTGAACGAGCTGCTGCGCCTCCGGCCCGACTTCTCGCTCCGTACGGTGCCCCGCCTGCCGACCGGCCGCGACTGGCTGATCGAGAACCTTCGCAAGGCCGGGCTCCCCGAATGAACGATACCCGGCGCCGAGCTCGTTCCGTCTCCGTCGCGATCCCGGTCTACGACGAGGAGGCCGTGCTGCCCGAGCTCCTCGCGCGGCTCCGCGCGCTCGCGGAGACCGAGCCGGCGCTCGTGTGGGAGTTCATCCTCGTCGACGACGGCTCGCGCGACGCGACGCCACGCCTGCTGGCGGAGGCGGCGCGCGACCCGCGCTTCAAGTCGATCTCGCTCTCGCGGAACTTCGGCCACCAGCAGGCGATCAGCGCCGGCCTCGACTTCGCGGGGGGCGACGCCATCGCGGTGATCGACGGCGACCTCCAGGACCCGCCCGAGCTGATCGCGGAGATGCTCCGCGTCTGGGAGCGCGGCGCCGACGTGGTCTACGCGGTGCGCCGCACGCGGCAGGAGTCGCTCGCACTCCGCCTCGCGTACAAGGCGTTCTATCGGCTGCTCCGCTGGGCCTCGGCGAGCGAGATCCAGCTCGACGCGGGCGACTGCTGTGTGATGGACCGGCGCGTCGTGGACGCGCTCCAGCAGCTCCCCGACCGCTCGCGCTTCGTGCGCGGCCTCCGCGCCTGGGTCGGCTTCCGCCAGGAGCCCTTCCCCTACGACCGCGCGCCGCGCCGCGCGGGGCAGGCGAAGTACACCTGGTCGAAGCTCTTCCTCCTCGCGGCGGACGGCCTGGTCTCGTTCTCCGAGGTGCCGCTCCGGCTCGTCACCTGGCTCGGCATCACGCTCGTCGGCGGGGGCCTCCTGTACGCCGTCGTGATCGCGCTGCTCTCGATCCTGCCCTCCTGGCAGACCCGCCCGCCCGGCTTCGCCACCCTGATCGTGGCGGTGGCCTTCCTGAGCGGGCTCCAGATCCTCGTGACGAGCGTGATCGGCGAGTACGTGATCCGGATCTTCCGCGAGAGCAAGGGACGTCCGCTCTACGTCGTGAAGGAGACGCACAACCTCGCGGGCCCGGCGCGTCCCCCGCTCGGCATCCTGCCCCGCCACGAGTCAGGTCTTGCGCGCGAGGAGCAGCAGTGACGCGCCGAGCGGGGGCCGTTGCAGCAGGCGCGTCTCGAGCGACATCAACGCGCGGAGCGCGCCGTTCGCGAGCCGGTTGGGCGGCTCGAAGCCGCGCGCGTGGGCATCTCGCGGGGACAGCGCGAGCATCAGCTTGCGCGCCACGACGAGCGGAATAAGCGAGAAGCCCCAGTAGCGCGCTTCGAGCGGGACGAGGGGCTGCCCGCGCAGCTCGTCCAGGAGCGCGTCGCGCGAGTAGCGCCGGTGGTGCCCGGCCGCGACGTCGTAGCGTCCGTAGAGGCTCGGCAGCGCCGGCACGTTCAAGAGCAGGTGGCCGCCCGGCTTCAGGTGGAACGCGAGCGCCTCGAGGAAGGGCGCGGTCGGCGCGACGTGCTCCAGCACGTCGAAGAGCAGGAGCAGGTCGTACGCCTCGCGGAAGCGCTCGCGCTTCTCGAGCACGTCGTAGAGGAAGATGCGACCGCGACCCTCCGGAACCCGCGCGAGCGCGTCGCGGTCGAGGTCGGTGCCGTCCACGCGCCACGCCGTCGCCGCCTCGAGCTGCGCCCGCACCACGCCCGAGCCGCAGCCCACGTCGAGCACG
>Ga0187892_10011576_pt1 | contig 10747 bp, 6 predicted proteins | sample MA1701073metaG_FD_139345 | JGI IMG/M metagenome (GOLD analysis project Ga0187892, IMG submission 139345) | Bio-ooze microbial communities from a basaltic lava cave in the Kipuka Kanohina Cave System on the Island of Hawaii, USA - MA170107-3 metaG ...
CGACATCGATGCCTACAAGCACCTGACGCACCTGTACGCGGCGGTGCGGAATGCCTATGCCGAGAAGGTCGGGTTTATTGCCGACCTCGCCTACAAGACTAAGCGGCTCATCGAGGAGCGGGCAACCCAGGAAGGTCTGGGCAGGTTCACCAAGAGCGTGACCTTCGATGTGAAGACGCTGGAGTCCCTGCGCGGCGAAAAGGGGCCGGACGAGGGCAAGGTCTTCAACCTCGTGCGCGGCCTGCAGCAGGAGATGGACGAGAACGCCGATATCGCGCCAGTCCTGCAACCGCTCAAGGAACGGGCCGAGCGCATCCTGAAGGACCTCGAGGACCGCAAGACCACCGGCATCGCCGCGCTCGAGCAGTTGGCCGCGCTCGCCGCCGACAAGGAGATCGCGCTCAAGGCCGCGCAGGAGAGCGGGCTGTCGTCGCGCGCTTTCGCCGTGTACTGGTCTTTGCGCGAGGACCCGGCGCTCAAGGCGGCAGGCGTGGAGGCGATGGCGCTCGCCAGGGAAGCGGAGAGCCTTCTCGGGCGGTTCCCGAACGCGGCGGTCAATCCCGACGAAGAACGCCGCTTCCGGGCTGCGCTCTACAAGCCTCTTCTCGTCCTCTCGAAGGAGCAGCGGGCCCGCACGGTCGAACGGGTGGCGAGCCTACTACTGGACAGTGGTCGATGAAGTCGAGCCCCTATCCAGCGCAACTTCTCAAGCGGCGGGCGCTCGCCTGGGCGATCAAGCTCAGGGTCAATCCGAAGGCGATCCGCGTGCAGGAGATGACGCGCAAATGGGGATCGTGCTCGTCTGCCGGGACAGTGACGTTCGCATCCGACCTCGCCCGGGAAAGCGATCGCTTCCAGGACTACGTGATGGTGCACGAGCTATTGCACCTGCGCTATTCCACGCACGGACGCGTGTTCAAAGCTCTCATGAGCGCGTACGTCCCCGGTTGGAGGAGATTTGCGGTGTCAAGACTTGAGGGCTGAGCTTTGCGGTGGGAAGCACAAGCATGTCGCGTGTTCGCGCTGCGGAGTGACTGCTCTGGGTCGCGAGCAGGCAGTTGCGAGTTGGCTGTTAGCGACCGAGGCTGTGTGAAAACTCTTAACCCTGCCTGCCGCACGACGGATTCTTTTGTTTCACGTTTTGCTCAGGACTCCCCTCCGGCCGAGCTTTTGCGGTTCACTACGCCGCGGAGTGCGTGATGAGACGACTGCATGACTTGCTTGAACCACAGCAGTTGAAGGACGTCGAGAACGCGCCGCTCATTCTGGGGACGAGGCATCCCACATGGTTTCCTCTTTTTTATGAGGAACCTCGCGCCATTGACCATCTCGTGCATGAAGCGGTTGCGCGGGTTCATCGCGAACCCAACGGTGAGGGATGGTTGAAAGACCTCGTACCGCGACTCTTGGATTTCAAGGATATCAGCGGTGCATCCTCTGCATTGGCCGAGCTGCGCGCCTATGGCGGATTATTGGAGGCCGGGTTCTCGGTCGAGCCGATTCCGCACAGTGATGACAGCACGCCAGACTTTCGGATCGATGCAGGGGATGGTCCGATCACCGTCGAGGTGTTTGCCAAGCATCAGGACAAGGAGCAGGACCGCCTGCTCGATGCGATCCACACGCCGGGTGCGCCGCTTCCCGCCGGCGTCGAGCGGCACGTCCAAAAGGCCGCTTCGCGCAGCGTCATCACAACAACGGCCGAGCTGATGCCGGCAGGCAGGCCCGATCCGACAAGGCCCTTCGACAGCATTCAGGCCAACCTGGTAAGCCGCGTATGCGCGATCAAGCAAAGGGAGCACCAGCTACCCCACGACGCGCCGGTACTTCTGGTCATCGACTTCACGAACTTCGGCGGCCCGCACATTGCACAGTTCCTGAAACCCGGACAGACCGCACCGATCGAAAGCGGTCATCGTGGGATCACGTGCGGTGCGATCTGGTATGCGATGTACGGATGGAAGGGTGCGCCGCTGTTTGAGGAAGGTTCGCACAAGCTCGTCCGAATGGGGCATGACGGCCGCTTTCGTCTCACAGGAAAGCAGACAACCAAGCTCTCGGGCGTCCTGGTCGTATTTTGCGAGGGCGCGGTGTTCCTCGAGAACCCTTGGGCAGCACACCGAATCCCTAATCGAACACGGCTGACACTGTCCCGGTTTCCGTGGTTCGATCTTTCGCGATCGATCGCCGACTGGCAGCCAGGTGATGCATCGAAGCAGGTCGCTTTGCAGCGCTGCATGATCGAGATCCTGGAGCGGGATCGTTCGCGCTTCGAGTTCGAGTAGCGCGCATGTTGTGCCTGACGCCTGTAGTGGGTCGTGACAGGTCGTGAACCGATGGACAACGAACACCCGGATGCACCCGACATCGATGCTCTCCTCGCCGAAATGGCACCGCCGAGCATCCCCGAACAAGGGTTCGGACCGGACAATCCCGACCTATTTCAGATTCGGGGTTGGAACAAGATCCATGCGGCAACGGTGCTTGCAGGCCTGGCCACCGTACCTGACTTTCACGCAAACGATATCCGGCTGGACTGGCTGCTGCGGCTGATCCTGGCCAAGTCAGAAGGCCACATCAAGGTTCCGCCGGTTCAGTTACAGCGGGCACTCAATGCGGGGCTGTCCAAAGCGAAGGTATTGAGAGCCGAAGACCCGATTGAAGATCTTTTCTGCGACCGGATCGCGACTCCCCGCGGAAATTTCCGGATCATTGCCGGCAGATGGGAGGCGCCCGGTCCCTATACTCAGACTCTGCTTTCGGCATTCGAGGCGCTGCCAGCTAGCGGGCTGAAGGATGCGGCCCTGGCCTCGGTCTACGCGCTCCTCTTAATCAGCGACGAGATCGCCCGCAGGGCAAACCTGCATCGTTTTACGCCGTCAGACGGCGTGGAGATGAGTCAGTTTTCCGTGCCCAGTGCCGATTCGCTGAAGAGAATCTCTCGACGGGTTGTCTTCACAACAGATGCGTTGAGTAACATCGGGATAAGCAAAGAAGCCCTAGCTCCATTCGTTCTCCAGCAGGAACATTTTTCTTACGTCGGCGCCGTACCTCGGGGCGAGTCCCCCCTTGAGCTGCATCCGCTTATAGAGCACCACAACGGCGTCGCGGTCGTGTCCCCGACGGATTTGTCACTCGCCGTTCGGGCAGTGATGGTCAATGCTGCAAAGCGCGGTGGGGTTGAGCGGCTGTTGCTGGGGGAACTGATGTATGCCCAAGAGAAATACGCCGAGATTTCCGGCTTCTGGAATGGCCCCCTTTCGTTACCGGCGCCAGACGTCCATTTCGTCCGGACGGCGATTGTCGAGACAGGAAGCGGGCGATATCTGCAGGTGATACAGGTTCCGCCGACGTTCGAGTATTTTCCTCAGCGCTTGTTTTTAGCCATAGCGGAGATCGGGGCGGAAGTGAATCGAGCAATCGCCGATCATGTCATGGCCTTCTTCAGCTTCCTGAGCGGTCGCTCGGACTATCGCGACGCAACGACATTGCTGTTGACGAGTGGCTGGGGTGCCCCGCATAGCCTGGCGCCCCCAATTGACGATAGTCGGGCACCCCGGAATTGGCGGTTTCTGGCATTGAGCTTCTTCGAGGCGTCCGTGCTCGGTGCTTGCGATGATGGAAAGCTGTCGGACTTCCTTCGCATCAACGCGCAGAAGGAGCGGTTGGAGACGGAGGGATTCTCATTCGAGAATCCAAACGGCCCCATCAATCTGTTCGGGTTCTGGCGCGATACGCGGAACAATCTCATTCCTGAGCATATGACGGACATTGCGCCGCCCTTTGGATTGATGCTTCCCGTTGACAGCCTCCGCCAGCCGCATATCGAAGCTGCGCGGCGCAAGGATCTCCAAGCGTTGCCCTTTATCGATAATACCTACCGGTGGGTACAGCGAGAGAACTGGGACGATGACGACCAGCTCCAACCGATCTACGCGAGCCTAGACGACATCGTTCATCACCGGCTGCTCGGCGCAGTTGCGATCAAGGACCGCGTCTGGTGGCTGGAATCCCTGGAGGTCGATGGGGCCTCGCGGGAATGGCGGTACCGGCTATGGCACGCGATGCTCCAGTGGCTGGAGGCAATCGGGCCGCAGTTGATCGACCGCTTTCCCAACAGCTTTCCCCGTGGAGCCCGCTGTGTGGGTCTCTCCGTGCCAACTGAAACGGAGTTTCAGAGCATTGGCGACCGCCCCGCTGACAACGCGCAACTCCCGCAAGCCGTGGTAGTCACTCCTGCGCAGGCCAATGCACCGGCTTCGATAGCCGTGACCGGCTCATGGCTCGCCCATGTCCGTAGGCCGGAGAATGATGCCGAAGTCGAGCTCGTTGCCGCGATTCTCGAGCAGTTGGCAACGACGGGGACCAACGGCCTGTCCAGGGACGCCCTTCGCGGAATCGTTAAGGTGGCCATTGGCTCGGAGCATTGGCGGTGGACTCATGCGGGCGTCGCCTTGACCCCTCTAGATCGCATGGCGGCGCAGGGGCTGCTCGGGTCATTCAAAGCCATTCGAAAGTCCGCTTTGGCTCTCGCCAAGTGCGGCTCGATTTGGCGGTTTCACTCCCGGTCGGCTGGAGTAGAGATTGTCGGCGAGGCGCCTTGCATGGAATTCCTCGCCCGCTATCGCACCAGCATGCTCGATGCGTTGATCGAGAGGATTCAGACGTTCAAACGCACCGAATTGGTCCTCCTGGCTGCCGGGCGCTATCAGGCTTCGCGACACGAGCAGTCATCGTGGCGACGAGCGATACGAGCCATGCGGGCGATTCAAGGTAAGGCGGCCGATCACCACGCCTTTGAGCGTCAGAACGAGATGAATGCAGTTCAACGCGCAGCGAAATCCGTCATGGAGATCGCCGCCTGTGAGGCTCAGATCAACGGAGGGGTGTCACCGGATCAGGATGACCTCGACGACTTGTTCGCGACCGCACTACTACTTTTGGGCAACGGGCAACTGTTTGCCTGTATCCGCGCTGGTCTTGTTGAACCTCGGCTGAAGATTAGCCCGGCTGGAGACCTGCTCAGCAACCGCAGTCTGGCCGAGGTTGCTTTCCGTCCAGGCGCTGAATGGAAGAATACTCAGACGCTTGACGAAGCTGACCGCTCCTACGGGCGAGACAGGACTTCGCCAGACGTGGAGGGTCGCAAGCAAGGATTGCAGCTTGATGCCCGGCTGCGAGCTGCGATCGAGGCGGAGTACCAAATATCTGCAGAAGCGTTTTTCGACTTGCAGTACGCGGTCGTAGCAATGGCCTCCGCTGCCCGGCAGGAGAATATCGTAATGCGCCGTTCGGAGCTTGCCCGGGCCTTGGCGGCCGATGCATCGTTCCCGCGTGAGGACCCGACGCCGCTTCTTGCACGACTCACGCTTCAATGCCGCAAGTCTTGGCACGATCTTTCCGGCGACTTCAAGGCGATTGATTTCGATCTCAGCAGGTTCGACAGACCTCTATCCTTGATCGGACGCCCATTGCTCGCACTGGACAATGGCGCCGACCCGACCGTGTTGGTTGCGCCGTTACTGATAAGTGACTCAACGATGTATTCGTTCTCCGGGCTGATGGACGGATCATTACAGAATCAGTTCTGGACATCCGATGTTGCCCGCCGTTACGTTGGAGAGGTTTCGGCGGAGGCAGGGCCTCGGTTCGAGGAGTTGGTCGCGGAGAAGCTGAGAGGTATCGGCCTCCGAGCATGGGTGCGCTGCAAGCCGTCTTGGGTGCTGAATCAAAAGGTCAGCCAGGAGCTTGGCGATATAGACGTGCTGGCAGTCAGCCCGGACGGCCGCCGCGTGTGGGTAATTGAGGCAAAAAACCTGCGGTTATGCAGATCGGAAATCGAGGTGGCGTCCAGGCTTTACGAATACCGGGGACGCACGGTGATGGATCGCAAGGGCAAAGAAGTTCCGGACGCACTTCTGAGACACATTCGCAGAGTCCGCTATTTGCGCGAGCGCAATGATGCCTTGTGCCATCGGCTGGAACTAGAGACACCACCTGAAGTGCGCGGACTGCTGATCGTTGATTCCCCTCAGCCAATGAACTTCTACACGCTCGAAAAGATGGAGGACGCCGACAGTGCGTTTCTCGGCGCAATCGACAAATTCAAATTTTGACCGAGCGACTGAATCGGATCGACAAGGCGTTATCCACAGTGGCAGGCCGGTTGCGCCTTTCACTCAGGGATCGGCCGACGCGCTGGGTAACGCCGACCCCCAGGTCGGTCAGGCCTCGAAGATCCGACAGGGCATGTCCCGGGTGAGCAGCGTCAGCGGGTGCTGTGGCTCCAGGACGTATTCGGGCCATTCGCCGGCGACGTTCTTGACCATGCCCTTGTAGATCGGCCATTCGCCGGGGCGGGCACTGGATCGCGCCATGTCGATCATGTGGTCGAGAATCTCGATCACCCGCTGTGCGCCGAGGATCGCAGGGATCGTCACCCGGATGCTGTCGGCGCGATCCTCAAGGCAGATGTGCGTGACGTGCTGATGCAGCCTGCGTGTGTTCTCCAGCCAGTTCGGGTATTCGAAATACCGGCGTCGGCTTCCGCGAAGGTAGATGTTCGCGTCGTAGAAAATGCCCTCCTTGCCGGCCACGGGTTCCGTCCAATTGGCCCAGGGCCGGACGGTCGCGGCAACCGACACGCCGAACCACGCGTCGTGCGGGATGGAGCCGACCTGAGCCCACCGGCGCGGTTCTATTTCGACGAAGGGAATCAAGTCGAGAGGGAGGAAATGGGCGAAAACCGGGTCGCGGTCTTGCGGCAGGACGTGGTGCTGGTCGTTGTACGACGTGATGAACTTCCAGAATCCCGTGTCCAGATCGCGCAGCAGATGCACGACGCGAGCGAGGTCGCGCTCGTTCCCCTGCCGAAAGTGTGCGACGCGGTGACGAACCTGGGAGACTTCCTCCATGCGGCCTTCCCATACCTTCTGCGGCGGCAGGACTGGATCGAACAGCCGGCGGTTTGCCGAAATGATGCGGAGGAGTTCCGAGAGCTGCACGTAGCTGAGCGGGTCCTCCTCCGGGGTAGGCATGTGGACGAGGGCCTTGTCCTCCTTGTGCGGGAATTCCGCCTTCTCGAGCTTGACCTTGTTCTTCCAGCCGTCGCCGAGGTGTGCCCGCAATTCCACGTACACCATGCGTCGCAGCCAAGTTTCCAACTGCCAGAGGCGGGCATAGGTTTGCAGAATTCGCTCCGGAAGCTCGTGCACGTCGTGCGCCCGCCGCCGAGGCGGAGACGGTGGCAGGAGCAGAGGGTCCTCGTCCATGGCAATCAGATACCTTGGGAAGCGTTGACGGCTCGCATGCTCTCGACGATCGCCGCTCTGTCGGCGGCGCGCTTTGGTCTTGGGTCGGGAACAGCGACAACGGCTTCGATCTTCGCAATGTAGTCGGCAGGGAGCCGGTGATACCGCGCGCCGAGCACGACCATATCCTTGTACCAGGTGTAAGGGACGAGTGTGGGGTCGATGTGCGTCGAGGCGGCCACGTACACGAGTGCGTGGTATGTCGCGCCGTTCAAGGGGAATGAGACCTGTTGCTCGTTGTAGCCCTTGCCCAAGCCCTCAAGGTCGTCGAGGATCGGCTTTTCGGCCGCATCGATCTCGTAGGCAACGCCGTACATCATGTCCTCGGCGCCGCCCGGTTCGTAGAACAGGCACTTGCCGGAACCGTCGTCGCTTTTCTTGTGAAAAGCGAGTCGCTTGCCTGGCATCGGCACCACGCCAATCGGTGTGGCCGAGCGCACGCGTTGCGTCAACCTGAACGGGTGCAGGTTGGAGCCGTAGGCAAGGGATATGACGCGGGCGAGGGCCATGATTGTGCAAATTATTTCATGGCTCCTCAGCGGCTTCCCGGGTTGGACATTATGCGAGTGAAGCCGATCTACGATGCGCTGATCGTCCAAAGGCGTCCCGCCTTATCCTGATCGCATAGGACCGATTATTCGGGTGTGAGAGGAGGCTCGGCGCAATCCCTACCGGAACTCCCGTGCACGGAGCCGGTCAGATGTCTGGTTGCAAAGGTGGCGCTATAGCCCGAGTGATGCCCGTCAGCGCATCGCCCAATGCTCGCAAGAGCGCCTGAAGCCGGCTAGATCTCCTGAGAGCCGGTGGCCGCAAGGCCGGAGGTATTAGTAATTGCCACGGTGCCCGACCTGCGCTTCGCGCGCGGCTCGCTCCGCCAAATGTCCCTCGTTTCACTGCGCCAACCGTTTGCGCCAGCGGCGTCGTCACTGGCAGCTTGCTGCTAGTGACGACGCGCGTAAGTTCTCGCGCGTAAAGGGCTTGCGCCTAGCTGGCGCAGGTGACGCACGCAAGTGATGGGCTCCCTGACCCATTGTCTGTAAGAGACCGCGCAAGGCGGCCATCCTTTTGCCCGACCTCTGGGCAATCCACCCGCGCCCCCAAGGCGCTCACCCCGAGTCCTGGGTCAATGACTCAGCTCGATGGACCGCCTCCCCGCAGGGAGCGCCCTCGAAGCCAATGCCGCGTGCCGCGGCGGCAAGCAGCAAAGAAACGGCACAAACGGGAATGGTGCCCCGGATCCCTCGTAGTTCTTGTCCGAGCTTCGGCCGGCAAGACGGATAGAAACACTGACCGGACAGGCAGCACACACCGAAGGACCGATGCGAGATTTGAATTACGAGTTGAAACAGCTCTGCCACCGTAACCGCGACGGCAGCCACGCGACCCAGGTCGCGCGCGAGCGCATCCTGACGCAGATCGCCAACCAGCTCCACGAGATGGGCTTCCGGCATATGCAGGCTGGGAGCCTGAAGCCCAAGCACGTCGAGGCGCTGATCGAGCGCTGGAAGACGGAGGAGCGATCCCCCGGCACGATCAAGAACCGCATGGCGGAGTTGCGGTGGTGGGCGGAGAAGATCGGGAAGCAGGGCGTCATCGCCAAGGACAACGACCGCTACGGTATCGCCGAGCGGACGCACGTGACGAACGAGAGCCGGGCACGCGAGCTATCGAGCGGCGATCTGGCCAAGGTCACCGACCCATACACCAGGCTCTCGCTCAAGCTCCAGGCCGTCTTTGGCCTGCGGCGGGAGGAGTCGATCAAGATCAGGCCGCAGTGGGCCGACCGGGGCGACAGGCTCGTCCTCAAGGACACCTGGACGAAGGGCGGGCGGGAGCGCGAGATCCCGATCCGCAACGCCGCGCAGCGCGAGCTGTTGGAGGAGGCAAAGCAATTCGCCGGCGCCGGGAGCCTGATTCCGAAGGAAATGAACTACGTCCGGCAGCTCCAGCGCTTCAGGGCGCAGTGCGCAAGAGCGGGCATCCACCGCGTCCACGGGCATCGGCACCATTACGCCCAGGAGCGCTACCGCGAGCTGACCGGCTGGGCCTGCCAGGGCGGGCCGACGTCGAAGGAGCTGACGCAAGATCAGAAGGCTGTAGATCGCGAGGCGCGGCTCGCGATCAGCAGCGAGCTCGGCCATGGACGCGAGCAGGTCGCCGCGATCTACCTTGGGAGATAGACCTGTGCGTTTTCCACGGTGGCGGGCGTGTGGCGCCTCTTACGCAGGCACGGCCGCCGCGGTGGGAAACGCCCAGCGGCATTAAGACTTCGGCGGTCTCGATTCTTTCCGCTTCGGTCTTTGACCGGCGAACGACCGGAGAGCCAGGATCACGGTGTCATGGAATCGATCGCTGACGATGCGGGACTGCCGCTACCGATGCGCCGCTGCCTCACGAAGGAGCAGGCGGCCGATTACTTGGGTATCGGCGTCACGTTGCTGCTCCAGGCGGGGCCGGCGCCGATCAAGATCGGCCGGCGCTCGGTGTGGGACGTGGTTGACCTCGATGCATGGCTTGACCAATATAGGGACCGAGGGCGGGCCGGAAAGGAGGTCAACCAAGAATGGCCCGTGAAGACGGAATCTATCAGCGGCACGATTCGCGCTACTGGTGGATCAGCGTTGTACTACCAAACGGCAAACGCCTACGCCAAAGCACTGGGACTGAAAACCGAGAAGAGGCGAAAGCACTCCTCGCAAAGCTGAAGCTGGAGTCGTTCCGCGAGGCGCATCTCGGCATCAAGCCGAAGCGCTCATGGCAAGAGGCGGTGGTTCGGTATCTCGAAGTCAAGGCAGCACTGCGAAGCATCCGTGATGTGAAGCGCATCTGTCGCAACCTGGACCCGTACCTCGGGGACAAGATGTTGACGGAGATCACAGGAGACGTTGTGTGGTCCGTTTGTCAGCGTGAGATTGCAAAGGGCAACAAGCCTGCCACCGTGAATCGTTATCTCGCGGTGGTGCGCGGCGTCCTTCGCACGGCACGTGACGAATGGCAGTGGATCGACAACTTTCCGAAGATTCGGCTCTTGCCGGGCGAAGTGGAGCGCGACCGCTGGTTGACGCGAGAGGAGGCCGACAAGCTGATCGCAGCTTGCGCTCCTCACCTTGCGGCGATCGTCCGGTTCGCGCTCGCGACAGGGTGCCGAGCAAGCGAGATCACCGGCCTGGAGTGGAGCCGCGTCGACCTGGAACGCAGGACGGCGTGGCTGAACCACACCAAGAATGGAACGCCGCGAGGCGTCCCGTTGAACGAGGATGCGGTCGCCGTCTTGGAAGGCGAGAAAGGGAAGCACTCGCGTTGTTGCTTCACGTACCGCGGAGAGCCGATCCGGTGGGGCGTCTGCAACACCGGCTGGCTCGAGGCGGTGAAGAAGGCGGAGCTCGCCGACTTTCGCTTTCACGACTTGCGGCACACCTGGGCTTCGTGGCATCGGC
>Ga0187892_10011578_pt1 | contig 10746 bp, 9 predicted proteins | sample MA1701073metaG_FD_139345 | JGI IMG/M metagenome (GOLD analysis project Ga0187892, IMG submission 139345) | Bio-ooze microbial communities from a basaltic lava cave in the Kipuka Kanohina Cave System on the Island of Hawaii, USA - MA170107-3 metaG ...
AGGCCACGCCGAACCAGAGGACCGCCTGGAGCTGCGCGGCACGGAGGGGTGCCAGGGCCAGGTCGCGCGGCTCGCGCACGACGACCTGCCAGCCGCCGCGGCCCACCGGGTGGGCGTGCTCCACGTAGTCCACCAGGTCGAACGGGTCGCGCGAAGCGGCGAGGATCTTGGACTCCTTGTCGGTCAGGACGACGACGGTAGGGCCCACGCCCGCGAAGTCGGAGAGGATCTGCGAGATCGGGCGGAAGTCGAGGCTGGCGGTCAGGACCGCGCCGCCCGGCGCCGGCACCGAGAGGGGAAGCGCCGGGAAGTTCCCGACGAACTCCAGGGTGTCGTTGACGAACGTCTTTCCCTTCCCCGGCTCGGAAAAGAGCGGGGCATTGTTGTCGGAGGGTGTGTAGACCCAGGCGTTGACCGCCGGATTGAAGCTGCGCGGGAGGGCCTGCTGACTCTCCTGGGGAACCGGCGCGCGGTTCAGGAACTGGCCCGCCCCGCGTGACTCCTGGCTTGCCGGCCGGGGGGTCCTTGGCGTGGACAAAGACTGCTCATTGGCGGCGGTCTGCGACTTTCCGTAGTCGTCCTGCTGGACGTTGGCTCGAACCTTCGGGACGTCGGCGACCGTCCAGTATCCGACTTCGAGGAAAATGTCCGGCGGCTCCAGCAGGCGGTTCAGCTTGCGGGCCTGCTCGCGCGGGTCTTCTTCCTTCTTGATCACGGCCCCGATGTTGCGGAGTTTATTGAGGGAACCGTCGATATAATTCCGCACCATGGCCCCCGAAACCTGGGCCAGCTGGTCGTGGTGAGCCCGCACCTGCTCGGTGAGAGAACCTCCGAGAAGCCGAAGCGTCAGGAACCCGGCCCCGGCCAGGGGCACGAAAGCCACCAGGAGCATCACCAGCGCGAGCTGGACGGACAGCCGTTTGCGGATCACGATCCCATTCTACAGCAAAACGCATGCCATCACTGGCCCCCGCGGAAGGGGGATGTTAGAGTGACGCCGTGAGCGTCCTGCTGGAGGGCGTCCGGAAGGCGTTTAACGGAACGCCCGTCCTTTCCATCTCCCGGCTCGAAATCCCGAAGGCGGCCCAGTGGGTCGTCACGGGCGCGAGCGGATCGGGAAAGACGACGTTCCTCAACCTGATCAGCGGGATCCTCGCGCCCGATGCGGGGACGATCACCGTGGCCGGCACGGCGATCACCAGCCTCTCGGAAGCCGAGCGCGACCGGTTCCGCGCGCGGAAGATCGGCTTCGTTTTCCAGACGTTCAACCTGCTCCAAGGCTTCACGGCGCTGGAGAACGTCCTCCTGGGCATGCTCTTCGCGGCCGGAGTCGATCGAGGGCGGGCCGAGGCGCTACTCGATCGCGTGGGCCTGAAGGACCGGATGGGCTACAAGCCGTCCGAGCTATCCGTGGGGCAGCAGCAGCGGGTCGCGATCGCCCGAGCGCTCGCCAACAAGCCCGAAGTCATCCTGGCCGACGAACCGACCGGAAACCTCGACCCCAAGACGGGCGAATCGGTCGTCCAGCTCCTCAAGGAGGTGTGCCGCGAGGGAGGCGAGACCCTCGTTCTCGTCTCCCACCAGCCCCAGGTGATGCAGAGTTTCAAGGACGTGACGGACCTCTCGTGTCTCTCTGGAAAATAGTCCTCAAGAACGTCGCGCAGCGGAAGCTGAGCTCGACGCTCACGGCCGCCTCGATCGCGCTGGGCGTCGCGGTCGTGGTCGCCGTCCTGGCGCTCAAGGCCCAGAGCCGGGAAGGGTTCAGCCACAGCGCCTTCGGGTACAACCTCGTCGTCGGCGCCAAAGGGTCCCGGCTCCAGCTCGTTCTGAACACCGTCTACCACATGGATCGGTCCCCCGGGAACGTCCCGTTCTCCCTCTACGAACGCCTCCGCGACGACCGTCGCGTCCGCCTGGCCGTGCCGATGGGGGTGGGCGATTTCTACGAGGGACATCGCCTGATCGGCGTCAGCGACCGGTTCCTGACCGACTTCGAAGTGCAGCCCGGCCGGAAGTTCGAGCTCGCGGCGGGGCGGGCCCTGGCTTACGACGAAGCGCGGCTGCGGCACCTCCTGACCGCGCCGCCCGATCACAAGCACGAAGGCGAGGGGGGCACGTTCGAGGCCGTCGCGGGCGCCCAGGCGGCGCGCGCCACGGGTCTCCGGCCGGGCTCCACCTTCGTCGCCCGCCACGGCGGCGACGCCGGCGACCCGCACTCGGAGAAGTGGACGGTGGTCGGGGTGCTGAAACCGACCGGCACGCCCAACGACCGCGCGATCTTCATCAACCTCGACAGTTTCTTCCACATCCAGGCGCACCGCGAGGAGGAGCTGGACCGCGGGAAGATCAGCGCCATCGTCCTCAAGACCCGCGGCGACCGCGCCGCCGAGGACCTCGAGTGGGAGATCAACAAGGGGACCGAAGCCATGGCCGTGATCCCCGCGCGGGTCGTGGTCGAGCTCTTCGACCTGATCGGAAAGGTGGACGTCCTTCTCCTGGCGGTCTCGTCGCTGGTGATCCTGGTGGCGGGGGTCTCGATCCTGGTGTCGATCTACAACTCGATGGCGGAGCGGCGGCGGGCGATCGCGATCATGCGCGCCTTGGGGGCGCGGCGAACCACCATTCTGACCCTCGTCCTGCTCGAGGCGGCATCGCTGTGCCTCTTCGGAGGGCTGGCCGGGGTGGCTCTCGGGCACGTCCTGACGTCCGCGGCCGGCCAGCTCCTGGCGGCGCGCGCGGGCGTGTCGGTTTCAGGCGTGACGTTCCTGGCGAGCGAGGCGGCGGTGCTGGCGGGGGTGGTGCTGCTGGGGGCGCTGGCGGGGGTGCTCCCGGCGCTCAAGGCTTATCGGACGGACATCGCCGACGGCCTGAATCCGACATCCTAAGTACGACCAATTGAGTTCGCAAAGATGAGTATCACCACTAAGACACGAAGACCACAAGGAAAAGGCGTCCCACCGGCCTTTCGATAGGAATGCTTCGTGGTCTTTGTGTCTTTGTGGTGCAACGTATCTTTACGAGTTCGCTAGAACCAACTTAGAGGCTTCGGCGGCCGCGGAAGAACTCACCGCACTGGATGACGGCCGGTTTCCAGGAGCCGGCGGTATCCTGGTCGAAGGCGAACCGGAACACGGCGAAGTAAAAGGAGTCGGCAAAACTCGATTCCACCCAGATGCGGTCCCCGTCCCGCGACTCCACCCACTGGAGCTCCTCCGCAGGGGGGTGGAAGAGGAAGGAGTCGCGGAACCGAGTCATGAGGCCGGCCCGGCTGGCGTCGTAGAGCGCCCGGGCGATCGAGACCGGAGACGGGTCCAGAGCCGCGTCGGGCGGCTGGAGCCGCCGCGCCTTGATGCGGTCCCAGGTATCGAACCCTTCGCCCACGGACAGGAACGTGATCCCCCTGGACTTGCAGCCGAGGGCGTCCAGCCACTCGCCCGCGTCGTCGGGCCGAAGGAGCAGGCGGAGGGCGTAGACCGCCTCCGCGGGGCTTTTGGAGTAGAAGGTGAAGGCGCGAGCCTGACCCGGGAGCTCGATCCGGAGGGCCAGCGGGCCCCCGGCCTCCGGCGTGAAGAGTCGCCGGACGAGCGCCGCGAAATCCTTCCGGCCCTTCCAGCCCGGGGTCTCCGGGTCGAACCGCGCCGCGTGGCCGGCGCCCTCCAAACGGAGCTCGTAGGCGAAGTCGGGGCGTTCGGCCAGCGACCGGAGGAGGGGGTCCGGGGAGGCACACCCGACGAGGACGACGGCGACCCAAACGGCGCGGTACATCTTACTTCTAAGGATGAGACGACCCATTTGGCGTGACGGGGAAAGAAAACCGCCGATTGCCGCGGCCGCGAGGCGTCCGTAGAACTCGGTGGACGCCCCGATCAGGGTGGTGGACAGCGGGGAAAGCGCGCCACCGGGCGGGGGCCAAGAAATCGTCTCGCCGTTTGGGGATCGGACGATTTCTTAAAGTTATTTTCACTTCTTGAAATCGTCCGAGACCCAGACGACGAGACGATTTCAAGGGACACGCAGGCTTGCATGGGAGTTCGGGGCCTGTTCCAATATTGATTGATCCCGTAGAATAGAGGGACGATGAGACGGTGGCTCTGGGTTCTCCTGGTGGCCGGGTGTGGAAAGGATCCCGAAGCCTCGCCCGGGGTCGCCCCCGCGCCGGCCCGGACGGAGGACCTGCCGCTTCCGGCCCTGGGCGGGTTCGAGTACAAGGAGAAAATGAGCCTGCCGGAGTTCGTTACGAAGTGGAGCGGCAAGCGCGTCCGCGCGACCGGCTTCATGAACCCGACGACGCAGGCGCGGAACCTGACGACCTTCTTTCTCGTGAAAGATCGTGCGAGCTGCTGTTTCGGAAAGCGGCCGCAGATCAACCACTACGTCGAAGTGAAGCTGAAGGCGGGCGCGGCGGCGAGTTACACCACCGACCCGGTGACGGTCGAAGGGAACTTCACGGTGGAGGATCGCTGGGACGGCGACTGGCAGCTCGGGCTGTACTGGATGGACCACGCGGAGGTCGTCAAGTGATCCTGGCGGCGCTTCTCCTGGTTCAAGACGCGGCGAAAATCGCCCAGGAGATCGAGTACGCCAACGCCAAGGACAAGCCCCAGTTCCAGCTTCAGGCGGTGAAGCGGCTCAAGGACCGCGGCGCCGCGCAGGTCGCCGATGCGGTCGTGGAGTACGTCAAAAAGAACGGGCACAACTCCCTTTCCCTGGCCTTCACAGAGGCGCTGGGGTTCCTCAAGGACGACCGGATCGGCCGGCTCCTCCACGAGCTCGTGAGCGACAAGGCCTTCTTCTGGCGGCCCGCCGCCATGCGGGCGCTCGCGGAGCACGGGGACCGCAAGTACCTCGAGGAGTTCCGCGCCGGGCTTTCCGACCGGCTCTGGGCGTGCCGGGCGGCCACGATCGTCGGGCTCGAGAAGGTCGGTGACCGGGAGTCGATCCCGAAGATCCGGGAGCTTCTGGGCGACGAAGCGTACGAGGTCCGCGCCCAGGCGGCGAAAACGCTGCACGCGTTCGGGGACGATTCCGGGCTCCCGGTCCTGATCGAGGCCCTGCGGTCCAACACCGTCTGGTTCGACATCGATTACGGTCAGATCGCTCGCGAGGACGCATGGAACTTCCTGAAGAAGATCGCGGGAGACGATTTCGGGTACAAGCCCTGGGAGTCGGCGGAGGAGCGGGCGCCGGGCCTGGCCAAATTCGAGGCGTGGATCGCGAAGACGATCCCCGACTGGCGGAAGCGGGTTCCCGAAAAGGCTCGCGTCCGGGTCGAGCGGGCGGAGTACGTTTTCGGGTACGAGCTGCGCTCCTGCCAGCGGGGGGATTTTTTCTTCCGAATCGACGGCGAGGGGAATTTCGTGCTGGGCTACTTCACGCTCGAGAAGGTGAAGCTCACCGAGGGAGAGCTCAAGGACCTGAACGCCGCCTTGGACAAGGTGAAGGCGGTGGAGCGAGCTCTCCCTTACGGGCAGGGTGGGTGTGACTTCGAGCAGTACTACCTGAGGGCGGGCGGCCGCTTCGAGAAGCTCTGGATCGGGCTGAAGGGCCGGCCGCTCGAGGTCGAGCCGTTCGTCAAGGTCGTGCACGGGCTCGTCAAGGCGAAGTTCGGCGAGAAGGCGGCGCAGGACTTCAGGGAATCGTCGCTCCTCTTCAGGGCGGAAGAGTGAGGATCCGTCCCTTCCGGCGCGGCGACGCGAAGACGGTCGTGTCGCTCGTGCGCGCCCTGGCGAGGTACGAGAAGCTTATGCCACCCTCGCCTGCCGCCGGGCGCCGACTCGTCCGCGACGTCGGAAAGAGGGTGGAGGTCCTGCTGGCGGAGGAAGGCGGCGTCCCCGTCGGGTATGCCATCTACCTGTTCACGTACAGCAGTTTCCTGGCGCGCCCGACGCTCTTTCTCGAAGACCTTTTCGTGCTTCCGGAGCACCGCGGGAAGGGGGTGGGTCGGGCATTTTTCGACGCGCTGATTCGAAAGGCGCGGCGGGCCGGCTGCGGCCGCATGGAATGGTTCGTACTCGACTGGAACAAGCCGGCCATCCGGTTTTACAAGAAGCTGGGAGCCAAGCCCTTGTCCGACTGGATCACGTACAGGATAGGCCTTAGTTAGGCCCTAGGCCTAAGGCCTGATTTGGTGGCCATTGAGCATCTTGAGGAGGCCGCGGGCCAGCTCGCTGGGGGTCGGCCGATCGTCGGGCGCCTTGGAGAGCATCTGGAGGATCAGCTTGGCGATCGGCGCCGAGATCTTCGGGTTTCGCGAGAGCGGGTCGGGCGGCGCCTCGGTGACGTGCTGGATCAGGAACTGGCCGGGGGAGTTGCCCTTGAAGGGAAGCTCGCCGCACAGCATCTGGAAAAGCGTGACGCCCAGCGAGTAGACGTCGCTCCGGCAGTCGACGTCCTTCAACCCCTGGGCCTGTTCGGGCGAGGCGTACGGCGGCGAGCAGTTCACCGAGCCCGTCATCGTGAGCGACATGTCGATCGTCACGTCCTTGGAGAGGCCCATGTCGCAGAGCTTCACCCGCCGGTCGTGCGTCAGCATGATGTTCTGGGGCTTGACGTCGCGGTGGATGATCCGGCGCTGCCACGCGTAATCGAGCGCCTCGGCGACCTGACGGACGATCTCGAGGGCCGTCTTTTCGGGAAGCGTCCCCTTCTTCTGGAGCACGCCCTCCAGCGTCGGCCCGCTCACGAACTCCATGATGAAGAACTTGTGGTCGCCGGCCAGGCCGGCGTCGTAAGCCTCGACGATGTTGGGGTGGCGCAGCTTCTGGGCGTTCCGGGCCTCGGTGAAGAACCGCTTCACGTATTCCGCGTCGGAGGCGAGAAAGGGCGCCAGGAGCTTCACCGCGACCCAGCGGTTCATGATCGTGTCCCGCGCCTTGTAGACGGTGCCCATGCCGCCCTGGCCCAGCCGCTCCAGGATTTCGTAGCCAGAGAGGAGGTTGACGAGCTCCTTGGCGATCCTGGACCGGCTCTTGGGGCGGGGCCGCCTCGCCGCCTGGCGCGTCCGGGTGGTGTCGCTGGCGCGCGGCGCGTTCGTGTGGAACTCGGCGGTGCTCATCATGATCGAGTCGTTGACGGCCGTATCAACGGCCTTCGTAGGTGCGGTGAGGTTGGCGGAGCAGTGCTTGCAGGTGTAGGTCTCGTAAGGACGGTAGTGGTGGACGTTATAGCTTTTCTTACAGGCCTGACAGGTGAGGATGTGCTTGCCCTGCGCCCGAAGGACGAGGAGCACCTGGTCGCGGGTGAGCACCTTGCGCTCGAGGAGGATCTCTCCCAGCCGTTTGTGGACCCCCAGCTTGCCGAGGTCCGCCTGCAGCCGGAGAGCTTTCTCGAGGTCTTCGCGCGTGAGGAAGCTCAGGGCGACGGCGAGTTTGCCGAAATCGCCGTCCTCAGCGTTACCCATTCCCGGCACCAGTATAACCTAATGTAAGGACGGCCGATACAGACGGGTTCGCGTCGTTTCGGCTTCCTCCACCCCGATCGTGGCGTGCACCCAAGAGGCCCGCCCTGTACTTTCGGCACCCCCGCCGCTAAACTAGGCCGCCGATGACGGCGCACCACCTGAGCCACCTTCGTCAGCTCGAGGCCGAGTCCATCCACATCCTGCGCGAGGTGGTCGCGGAGTTCGAGCGGCCGGTGATGCTCTATTCGATCGGCAAGGATTCCTCCGTCATGGTCCGCCTGGCCGAGAAAGCCTTCCACCCCGCCAAACCGCCGTTCCCGCTCATGCACGTCGACACCACCTGGAAGTTCAAGGAGATGTACGAGTTCCGGGACCGCTACGTCCGCAAAGAACTGGGGTGGGACCTCATCGTCTACATCAACGAGGAGGGGCTGAAGAAGGGGATCAGTCCGATCACCGCCGGCTCGAAGAAGCACACGGACGTCATGAAGACGGAGGCCCTCCTCCAGGCGCTCACGAAATACAAGTTCGACGCGGCCTTCGGCGGCGCCCGCCGCGACGAGGAGAAGTCCCGCGCCAAGGAGCGCGTGTACTCCTTCCGCGACCGGCACCACCGGTGGGACCCCAAGAACCAGCGGCCCGAGCTCTGGAACCTCTACAACAGCCGCATCGACCGGGGGGAATCCATCCGCGTCTTCCCGCTGTCCAACTGGACCGAGCTCGACGTCTGGATGTACATCCACCTCGAGAATATCCCCATCGTTCCCCTCTACTTCGCGAAGGAGCGGCCCGTCGTGGACCGCGACGGCACGCTCATCATGGTGGACGACGACCGGCTGCCCCTCCTGGCGGGCGAGAAGCCCCAGATGAAGACGGTCCGCTTCCGCACCCTGGGCTGCTACCCGCTGTCCGGCGCCATCGAGTCCCGCGCGACCACGCTCCCGGACATCATCCAGGAGATGCTCCTGGCCAAATTCTCCGAGCGGCAGGGGCGCGTCATCGACTTCGATCAAGCCGCCTCGATGGAGCAGAAGAAGCGCGAGGGGTACTTCTAGTGAAAACTCCCAACACCCAACACCCAACTCCCAATAAATCCCCAACTCCCAAATCCCAAACAGGTTCCCCCCTGTCGTCCCCCCCGGGGGGACGGGAGAGGGGACCCTCCGGGTTGGGAGTTGGGATTTGGGAGTTCATTGGGAGTTGGGAGCTGGGAGTTGGGAGTTCCGGCCGGGGGAAGGGCTAATGTCGCATCAAGGGGACGTGGTGGACATCCAGGCCTACCTGGCGCAGCACGAGCGCAAGGGGCTGCTGCGGTTCCTCACCTGCGGAAGCGTCGACGACGGGAAGAGCACGCTCATCGGGCGGCTCCTCCACGACTCCAAGCTCATCTACGAAGACCAGCTCGCCGCCGTCCGGAAGGACAGCGAGAAATACAACACGACCGGCGGAGAAGACATGGACCTGGCCCTCCTCGTCGACGGCCTCCAGGCCGAGCGCGAGCAGGGGATCACCATCGACGTCGCGTACCGCTACTTCTCGACGTCGAAGCGCAAGTTCATCATCGCCGACACGCCGGGCCACGAGCAGTACACGCGGAACATGGCCACCGGGGCCTCAACGTGCGACCTGGCGATCATCCTCATCGACGCCCGGAACGGCGTCCAGACCCAGACGCGGCGCCACACGTTCATCACGTCGCTCCTCGGGATCCGCCACCTCGTCGTGGCGATCAACAAGATGGACCTCGTGGGGTTCTCGGAGGAGGTCTTCGACCCGATCCGCAAGGACTACGAGGACTTCTCCGACCGCCTCGACGTGGGCGACGTGACCTTCGTTCCCATTTCGGCGCTCAAGGGAGACAACGTCGTGCACCCCAGCCGAAGCATGCCCTGGTACTCGGGGAGCACGCTCATGCACCACCTGGAGAACGTCTCGATCGCTTCCGACCGGAACCTCGAGGACTTCCGGCTTCCCGTGCAGTTCGTCAACCGGCCGAACCTGGATTTCCGCGGGTACTGCGGGACGATCGCCTCGGGGATCGTCCGGAAGGGCGACGCGGTCATGGTCCTCCCGTCGCGGAGGACGAACCGCGTGAAGGCGATCGTCACGTACGACGGCGAGGTCCGGGAGGCGTTCGCCCCCATGGCGGTGACGCTGACGCTCGAGAAGGAGGTCGACATCAGCCGAGGCGATGTCCTCGTCCACCCGGACAATCTGCCGCGCGTCGAGGAGCGGTTCGAGGCGATGGTGGTCTGGATGGCCGAGGAGCCGATGAAGCTGGGCAAGCAGTACCTTCTCAAGCATGCCAGCAAGCTGATCAACGCCCAGGTCTCCGAGATCCGCCACCGCGCGAACGTCAACACGCTCGCGCACGAACCCGCCTCGCAGCTCCAACTCAACGAGATCGGCCACTGCGTGGTGGATCTCTCGCAGGCGGTGGCGTTCGATTCCTACAAGAAGAACCGGGCGACGGGGGCGTTCATCCTGATCGACCGGCTGACGAACACCACCGTCGGCGCCGGCATGATTCTTGACCGCGAGTCGGCGGGCCGCCAGGCCGAGGTGCGCGCCCTGGTCCAGGAGTCCTTCCGTCTGTATGCCGGTCGCCGCGGCAGCCTCGTGAGTCCGGAGGAGCGTGAGAAGCGGTTCGGGAAGCCGGCGACCGTGTTCTTGACCGGGCTGGTCGGGTCCGGGAAGAGCACGCTCGCCGCCCTCCTGGAGCGGCGATTGTTCGACCGGGGGCGCGCGGTCCAGGTCCTGAGCGGCGGGATGGGGTCCGCGGCCGACCCCGACTTCGACCCGCAGGGCGGGGGACTGCGTCGGGCGGCCGATGCCGCCCGGCTGTTGAACGAGGCGGGCCTGATCGCCGTTTGCGCGTTCGTGAGCGCGCGGGCCGACGACCGCGCCGAAGTGCGGCGGGTCGTAGGTCCCGACCGGATGGTCGAAGTCTATCTTTCCACGCGCCTTGACATCTGCCGGCAGCGCGACACGTCGGGCTTGTACGCGAAGGCCGACCTGGGCCAGGTCCGGCACTTTCCGGGCGTCACGGTTCCGTATGAGGCCCCCGCGGCGGCGGATCTCGTCCTGGACACGTACGAGCTTTCCCCGGAGACGTGCGTCGAGCGGATCCTGGCCCTGCTGAATCGCCGGGGCTTCATCCCGTAGGTGACAAAATCGCGTCGCTATTTTGTCATACCGCGCATGAATTCCCCGATGGGGATGAAACCGCCGAGGACGCCGAGATCGCCGAGTAAAGGAACGCAGGAATCCTCCACAAAAGGCGCCTTCTCGGCGGTCTCGGCGCGCTCGGCGGTTCAATTCCGGGGTATCTGACGTAGGATGGGCAA
>Ga0187892_10011579_pt1 | contig 10745 bp, 7 predicted proteins | sample MA1701073metaG_FD_139345 | JGI IMG/M metagenome (GOLD analysis project Ga0187892, IMG submission 139345) | Bio-ooze microbial communities from a basaltic lava cave in the Kipuka Kanohina Cave System on the Island of Hawaii, USA - MA170107-3 metaG ...
CCGAATGCCGCAGCCAATCAGAGCTACGGCTATGACAATCTGGATCGGCTGATCCAGTCCATCGACTCCAGCACCGCGCGCGGATTCAGCTACGACCTCAGCGGCAACCGCACGCAAGCCGTCGTCGGCGGCACTGCCGCCGACTACTCGATCGCCGCCACCAGCAACCGATTGCTCACGGTTGCCGCGACGCCGGCACGCAGCTTCAGCTATGACGCGATGGGCAACATCACCGGCGACGGCACGTTTACCGCCACCTATGACGCCAGAGCCCGCCTGAAGACGATCACGGTGGGAGGTGTAACCACCACCTACACCCACGACGGCCAAGGCCAGCGCATCCGCAAGACCGGCGGTCCCGCCGGCACCGTCATCTACGTCTACGCCCCCACCGGCCAGCTGCTCGGCGAATACACCTCGGCAGGCCTTGCCACCAAAGAGTACGTCTGGCTCGGCGAGATCCCGATCGCGGTGCTCACCCGCAGCGAGACCATCCGCGACAACAACGCCACCGGCAGCACCGCCACCACCTACATCGGCACCTGGGGAACTGCGACTACGCCGTACGGCTACTACGGCAGCAACTACCGCACCTATCCAGCCGAAGCGGCAAGCTCCAGCAGCGCCACCTGGAATCTCGCGGTCGCGACCGGCACCTACAAGGTCTACGCCAGATGGCCGGCCAACACGACTCATAGTGCCACCGCGATCTATCGCGTCACGCACACCGGCGGCACGAGCGACGTGCCAGTCAACCAGAAGCTCGATGGCACCGAGTGGTATCTGCTCGGCACCTTCAGTCTGACGAGTGCCAACAGCAAGGTGACCCTCATCCCGCAAGCCGACGGTGCGGTAGCGGCTGATGCGGTGAAGGCGGTCAAGACCGACGAGGCGAGCCGCATCCTCTATGTGCATGCCGATCATCTGAATGCACCCAGAGCGGTGCTGGACAACCAGAACCGGCTGCGCTGGCGCTGGCTCAGTGATCCGTTCGGCCAGCTGCCGCCGGAGGACAACCCGAGTGGACTCGGCGCCTTCGAGCTGAACCTGAGACTGCCGGGGCAGGTGTTCGATGTCGAATCGAATCTGCACTACAACACCTTTCGCGACTACGACCCGAGTACGGGTCGCTACGTGCAATCTGATCCGATTGGGTTGCGCGGAGGGATCAACACGTATTCATATGTCCACGGAAATCCATTGAGCCTGACGGACTTCTACGGACTAGCGGCGGCGCTCAACAAATGCGGCAGCAAGATCCTGGGGACGAGAGATGTCAACACGGATCGCGTTGTACGGGAGCTTTTGTTCCGACTCTTCCTTGCCGGTATTGAGCCCACCGGGACGCCGCAGCTTGGGCCGGATATTGATCCGCGTGATCCACGGCGCTTTCCGATCAAGCCAGAAGTAGAAGTTACCTTCCTGATTTATGAAGTTCAGCACTGGCGATACAAAACGTATCGCCTGACCGAAATCTTTCAGAAGCTGCTGGCGTGGTGCACGTGGAAAGAAAAGGATCAATGCGGCAATGAAAACGAGCGCACTTACTTCAGCGAGTCAGAGCAGAAGACCTTTTCCAACGAGCAGCTCATTTCCGAAGAGTTGAAAATCATTAGGGAGATCATCTGGCGCAGTCCGGCATTTGGGTTGCCATTCTGAAATGTGCTTGTGGCTGGAGAACGCATGAGAGCGAATGCCGCGATTTATGGTCCTTTGCTTTGCCTGGCATTGTTGATGAGCTGTCGGCAAGACACAGGAAGCTCGGAGCCACAAAAGAGCGAGCTTCGGGCGGAGACTGTAGCGGATAAAGCGGTGGGCCGTGATGAGCTGGTTGCAACGCTTGAGTCGAAAGACTTTGATCGCACGATCTCGTTGATGAACCGAATCAAGCGAATGCGGTATCAGGGCGACTTGCTTCCGCTTCTCAACGATGTCTGGCAACTGAACCTCGCGTCCATGCCTAATGTGGAGAAAGCGTTTGTGGCTCATCCACGCATCCGGCTCGAGGTCGCCGACGTATTGATGCAAGCCAGTCGTAACGGTGCGCCGAACCTGGAGCCTGCTGCCTACAGAGCGTACGCAAGGCAACATGCAACATCCAAGGATCCGGATGTTGCGAGACAAGCTGTCTTGGTGTTGGGTCTTGCAAACGACCCCGCCGATATCGCGTTGCTCGCCGAGATCCTCGGTGCGGAGACTGAAGCGGCCTCTAGAGCTGCTGTGATATCGCTCGTGCGCAACTGTGCGGTGGATGAGGCGCGAGTCATGCGCATCGCTGGCGGCTTGCGAAGTCGCGAGCTTCAGGCGGATTTGCGCAAGTCGTGGACGGACGCGCAGGGCTTGAGACGCCATGTCTGCCGATAGCTACGTAGGAGGGAATTCTTCTTCGCCGCAAACTTCCTCGCGGTGGCGTGATAGAGGTAAGGCCGATCGTCGATGAGCGCGAGCATCGACAAGCGCGCGGCGACGGCGTGTTCGAAGGCCTGCCGGCGTCCGAACTTCAGCACCGCAAAACTCTTCGTAATCTTCCGGCCGTCGGGCAGCTTGATCTTGGCCTGCCAGGCGCCGTTGGGCTGCGCTGCTGACTTCACGAAATGCACGCCGGCGACGCCGCTCGTGTTATTGGAGCGCCGCTGCGCGTGAAACTCGCGGTAAGTGAGGATCTTTGTCTGCGCGAGCTGCCGATCACGCCAGGCAACGGCAACGGCGAGCGCTTTCTTCTCGCCCCCGTGCTTTAAGTCGTAGAACCGTTTGTAGTGGATCCTGCCACGCCGCCTGAAATGCACGGCCCAGTACCAGGCGTTGCGCGCCGCCTTGAGCCGCGTGATTGCGTACACGCCGCGCTCAGTTGATCTTCATCGGGCGGCCGGCTTCAGCAGCCCTTCCAGCATCTCCATCACGACGCGCTGCTTGGCTTTGGGCATCTGGAGGCTCGCTTCGAGTGGTTTTCTTTCGGTCGACGCAAACTTAATAGAAGGTAGGAGCAGTGTCGACTTGGGACTATTCAGCTGCGCCGCGCGCAGCCGCGCGTGTTTCAACGTAGCGGCCGCGAATCGCCGCCGCAAGCTCGGCCACCGCCGTCGCATAGAACGTGCTCCGGTTGTAATGCAGTAGCGCCGCGAAGTTGACGGTACCGATGCGGTAATCGATTGCTTCGCCGTACACAGTCTCGAACGGCAGTTCGACCAGCATCACACGCGTGTCACCCGCCAGCTCTCCGTCGATCGTCACGCCGAGGGCGGCGATGTCCTGCCAGCGATACGCCGCAACATTCGTGCGGCCCACGACATCGAGCACGTCGGGTTCCGTGCGCGCGGCAAACTGGACCGCAACGTCGCGTTGCCAGCCGTGCGCGACCAGGAAGTTCGCCACCGAGCCGATTGCATCGGTCACGCTGCGACCGAGATCGACGCGACCGTCGCCGTCGAAGTCGACGGCATGTCGCCGCACCGAGCCCGGCATGAACTGCGGAAGGCCGAGCGCACCGGCAAACGAACCGCGCTGCGCGAGCGGGTCGAGGCGCTGCTCGCGGCACAACACGAGGAATTGCGCCAGCTCCTCGCGATAAAACGACGCGCGGCGCGGGTAGTCGAATGCGAGCGTCAGCAGGACATCCAACGTCCGGTGCGTGCCCGTCAGGCGGCCATACAGCGTTTCGATTCCGACGATGGCGACGATGATCTCTCCTGGCACGCCGAAGCGCGCGGCGGCGCGCGCGAGCTGCGTTCTGTTGGCGCGCCAGAATTCAACGCCGTCGCGAATGCGCCGCTCATCAACGTTGCGGGTGCGGTAGTCGAGCCAGTTGCGCGATGACGGCGGGGCCAGCGCGGGCGTGGTTAGGCGCTCGGCCGCTTCGGAGTAACGACCTTCAGCGAGCACGCGTTCGAGCGCACCGCGCTCGAACCCGTATGCATCGATCATCGCATCGATGAAGGCGCGGACTTCTTCACGCTGCGGGTAGGGCAGCGGGGTCGCTGCCTGGGCAAGCAACGGGCGAGCCGCCGCTGCGAGCGCAAACGCGATCAACGTGCGCCGGAGCATCGCTAGCGACTATGCCGCGCGGGCGCGGAACGCCCGCACCGAACGCCGCAACTGGCGCAGCGCGCGCGGCGGCATCGCGACGCTGAATCGCGAGTAACGCCATTGTTCAAACGCCCGGAGAATGTCGCTCGCCTGTGTGCGACTGCCGGGATCAAGTTCGCGTTGCAGCCGGACCCAGAGCGCCCGCGGTCCTTCATGCTCGGGAACCCGCAAGCCGGCGGCAACAAGGCGCGCGCAAAAGCGGCGATACGTCTTCGCCAGTGGATCGCGATCGACCCGGTGCCGCAGAGAAAACACTGCGAGTATTCCCATCACCACGGCCAGCGTGACCGCAAAGAGCCAACCCAGCGTGCGCCAGTCGGGATCAAATCCGAGCCACGACAGCAGCGCGCGTTGTCGCTCCGACGAATACGACAGCACCCACTGGTTCCACGCGTTTTGCAGAGCCTCCCAGTTGAAGCGCAGCGCACGCAACAGGCTGAAGTTCGCGACACGGAACGCCCGCGGTACGAACCCCTGTTGCCGTGCGATTTCCGCAGCGCCGCGCTCGATACGCACGGGAGCGACCGCCGCGGTCGGGTCGATGCGCACCCAGCCGCGCCCCGCCAGCCACACCTCGGCCCACGCATGCGCGTCGGACTGGCGCACGGTCATGAAATCGTCGACCGGATTCAGATCGCCGCCCTGATAGCCGGTCACCACGCGCGCCGGCACGTCAAGCGCGCGCATCAGCACGACGAAGGCCGATGAAAAGTGCTCGCAGAAACCCTCGCGCGTGTCGAACAGGAACTCATCGATCGAATGGCGACCGAGCAGTGGCGGCGCAAGCGTGTAGGTGAAGCTGCCGCGGCGCAGGTGATCGAGCACGGCGAGCACGAGCTTCTCGTTGCTGTCGGCTTGCGGGGTGGTCCGTCGCAAAACCTGCGCGAACTCCGTTGTTCGCGGATTGAAGCCGGCGGGCAGCTGGGTCCATTCGCGCAGGGACTGTGGTGTCTCGTTCAGTCCGACCGAATACCGCGTGTATGAGCGCGCGCCGTAGCGCACGCGCTCGCCGAGCGGAATCGTCGCCAGCAGTTGCGCATCGGCGCCAAAGCGCGCAGCGACGCCGTCGATCCGATCGACCGCGGGCATCTCCAGCGCGAAAAGCCACTCGCGCTCGGTCGGCTCGAGAGTCACCGTGTAGTCGATCGCCGAGCGGGCCTCGGCTCGGATTTCCAGCGGCGGTGCAGGCGCCGTTCGATCGCGCAGCGGCGCCCATGTGCGGCCGCCAAAGTGTCCAAACACCGGACCGCGCCAGTAGCGTTCTTCATTGGGTGGCGGTGTTCCTTCAAAGCGCACGCGAAACGCGATGTCGTTCGATTCGAGGAGTCGGCTAATCGAGCCTGGTGTCATGGAGTCCGACAAACCGGTGCGGCCGCCGCTGGCATCGCCGGGCAGTCCCCACAGCGGCCCGGACACGCGCGGAAACAGCACGAACATCGCAGCGGCCAGCGGCACCGCCTTGGCGAGCACCAGCCCGACCAGACGTAACTTGCGTCCCGCCGGCAGATCCGCTTCGACCAGATTGACGCTTACCAGCACGAAGAACAGCAGCACCACCGCCAGCAAGGTGAGCACCGCGATCGGCAATCCCTGGCTGAACAGAAACTGCGTCAGCAGAATGAAGAAGCACAGAAAAATGACAACGAACACATCGCGCCGCGCGCGCATCTCTAGCAACTTCAACGCCATTAACAGCAACAGGAAGGTGACACCGGCTTCTCTGCCGACCAGCGTGCCGTGCTGAATCCACACCGCGCCTGCGGCGGCAAGCAACAACGGCAGCATTGCAAACTGGTGCGGCAGCGGCTGCTGCGCGAGCGCGAGCCACAAGCGCCACAACCACAGCAACGCGAGGAGCGACGCAGCCCACCAGGGCAGATGATCGAAATGCGGCAGGACCACCAGGGCGACGGCGAGCAACAGCACCAGCAGATCGCGCCGCTCGCGCGCGGCCGTTGAAATCTGCGGCTGCACGAGCGCGCCCGCCGCGCGCTGCAGCGCCTGCCAGGCGCGGCGCGGCTGCCGGCTCAGGTTGACGGCTGCCATTGATTCGAACTTATCCTTTGAACAACGCGAGCGCGCTCAGACAGCGATCACGGTGTTCCGGTCCGTTGCCGGGCAGAACGATCGTTCCCGGCAACCGCAATCCGTATCGCAGTTGCACCGCCTCGGCCATCAATATCCAGCGCGCAAGACGCGCCAATCGCATTTCGGTTTCAATCGGCGCAAGAGCATTGAAGTCGAGAATCAATTCGCCGCCGGCGTCGGTCTCGAAGAGCTTCACCGAAAGATCGTCCGAACGCGCCGCCAGTTTCCACGCGATCATCTTCTGCGGATCGCCATCCTGATACGGACGGATTCCGGCAAAGTCCTCTCCGCTGGTGGCCATGCCGACGCCCTGATCGCTGCCGCCGGATACGCCCGGCAAGGGCGGCGCGTCGTCTTCAGGCTTGGGATAAACGATCGCGGCGAGCGCCGGTCTGAAGTACGCCCAGGCCTGCCACAACCCGAAAGGGAACTGCGTCCGCACGCGGATGCGAGGGCACTGGCGACGCCCGCGGCGACGCGTGGGCAGTGCCAGGCGCACCGGCTGGGTGCTTGCTGCTGCCACGTCGGCGGACGTGCCGGGGTTCGGCGATTCGTAGCGGAACAATCCACCGCTGCGGCGGCGCGTTGGCAGCACAAACGAAAAATTCAGCGCGAAGCGCATTTCCGGCGTTGGGTTGGCAACGATGACTTCGAAGGACGCGACATCGCCCGCGAACACCGGCTCGGCGCGGCCGGCCCGCAAACTGATGCGCGCGAGGTTGCGATGCGTGTGGTACATGCCGACCACGGCCATGCTGGCGACGAGGAAGGTCAGCATGAAACCCAACTGCAGCCCGTAGTTGATCGATCCGACCAGCAGCACGAGCATCGCACCGGCAAAGATCAGTCCCGCGCGTGTGGGCAGGATGTACACGCGCTTGCGGTCAAGCTGCACCTCGCCCGGCTCAACGGCGTCGCGGCCGGAGATCCACGCTGCGATCTTTATTGACAGCGGATGGGTGGTGACACTCACGGAAAGAAGGATGCAGGATTCAGGATTCAGGATTCAGGGAAAGAAGGATGCGGGACCCAGGATTGGGTTGGCCAGTGGCACGGCGACTCCGATGGCACGTTCCGCTGAATCCTGAATCCTGCATCCTGAATCCTGCCCTTAAGGGATTTTGACCGCCTGGATCAACTGCGCCACCAGTTCGCGTCCATGCAGCGCACGGCCGCCTTCGCGCGTTGCCGCGTGCAGTCGATGGCCCGCCACCGCGGGCAGAACATTCTGGATATCTTCGGGAATCAAGTGGTCGCGACCGTCGAGCCATGCCCACGCGCGCGCCGCCTGCAGCAGCGCAAGGCCGGCGCGCGGGCTCAGACCTTCAGCGTATTTTCCGGAGCCGCGCGTATGCGCGAGCAGCGCCTGCACATAGTCGAGCAGCGCCTCCGAGGCAAACACCTTCTTGACGGCGGCCTGCGCGGAAACAAGATCCGCCGGCCGGGCAACGGCGGGGAGGGTTTTCAGAAGATCGCGGCGCGATTCGCCGGCCAGTAACTGGCGCTCGGCAGCGCGATCCGGATAACCCAGACTCAAACACATCAAGAACCGGTCGAGCTGTGATTCGGGCAACGGAAACGTGCCGACCTGATGCAGCGGATTCTGCGTGGCAATGACGAAAAACGGCTGCGGGAGCGGACGCGACAGGCCGTCGACCGACACTTGGCTTTCTTCCATCGCCTCCAGCAGTGCGCTCTGCGTCTTCGGACTGGCGCGGTTGATCTCATCGGTCAGCAGCACCTCGGTAAAAATCGGGCCCGGATGAAAGACAAACTGGCCGTTGGCGCGGTCATATACCGACACGCCGATCACGTCCGATGGCAAGAGGTCGCTGGTGAACTGGATGCGGCGGAACGGCAGGCCGAGCGAGATCGCGATCGCGTGCGCCATCGTCGTCTTGCCGACACCGGGCGCGTCTTCGATCAGCAGATGCCCGCCGGCCAGCAGGCAGGTGAGGCTGGCGCGGATCTGCACCTCCTTGCCGACGATCACGCGCCCGATCTGCGCACCGGTATTGCGTAGCTTTTGAAGCATTACTGATCTTTCAGCAAATGGCTGACAGCTATTTGCTGCGCGAAGCTCCCCTCTCCCCTCGTGGGAGAGGGGTGGGGGAGAGGGGGCTGAGCGCGCAGTAGACTGTTTTGCAGGAGACAGAAAGAACGTGCCGACCGGTTACTTCACGCACGACGCGTGCCGCGCGCACGAAATGGGATCGTGGCATCCCGAGTGCCCCGCGCGCCTCGCGGCGATTCACGATCACCTGATCGCTACCGGGCTGGCGTCGCATTTGGCTCACTTCGACGCTGAACCCGCACCCTTCAATGCCGTCGAACGCGCGCACGATGCCGCGTATGTCGAACGACTGCGGGCCAGAATACCAAAGCGAGGCTATGCCGCGCTTGATCCCGATACGTCGATGAACACATCGACCTGGGATGCGATGTGGCGCGCCGCCGGCGCCGTGGTCGGTGCCACCGATCGCGTGATGGCTGGCGAGATCGACAATGCCTTCTGTGCGGTGCGTCCGCCGGGGCACCACGCCCGCGCCGGCAATGCGATGGGATTCTGTTTTTTGAACAACATCGCGATCGGTGCTTTCCATGCGCTGGATGCGCACGGGCTGCAGCGCGTGGCAGTGATCGACTTCGACGTGCATCACGGCAACGGTACGGAGGAAATCCTGGGGGGCGACGAGCGGACGCTGATGGCAAGTTTCTTTCAGCATCCGTTCTATCCGTACAGCGGGACCACGAGTCCGGCGAAAAACATGGTTAACGTGCCGCTACCGGCCGGAACCCGTGGCGACAAAGTGCGCGACGTCGTCGAACAGATCTGGCTGCCGCGACTGAACAGTTTCGAGCCACAGATGATCTTCATCTCCGCAGGCTTCGATGCGCATCGCGACGATGATCTTGGCCAGATGGGATTGGTCGAAGACGACTATGTATGGCTTACCGAGCAGCTGATGGAGCTGGCGCGCTCGCATGCAAAAGGCCGCATCGTCAGCTCGCTCGAAGGCGGCTACAACCTGAACGCGCTCGCGCGCAGCGCGGCGGCGCACGTAAGGGCGCTCGCAGGACTGTGATGCGCGCCGCTGCCCCCTCTCCCCCGGCCCCTCTCCCGCAAGGGGAGAGGGGTGAATGGACGACCTATGCCTAGCCTGATCTTCGACAAAGGCCTCGATCGCAGCCGGGCGAACTACGCGTCGCTGACGCCTCTCGGCTTTATCGAGCGCGCCGCGACTGTGTTCCCGCAATCGCCGGCCATCGTGCATGGCCTCGGTGCGCGGACGATTCGCCGCAGCTGGGCGCAGACCTATGCGCGCTGCCGTCAACTGGCGCATGCCCTGACCCAGCGCGGCCTCGGGCGCGGTGACACCGTCGCCGTGATGCTGTCGAACACGCCGGAAATGGTCGAGATGCACTTCGGTGTCCCGATGGCCGGATGCGTGCTCAACGCGCTGAACACACGGCTTGATGCGGCGTCGATCGCTTTCATGCTCGAGCATGGCGAAGCGAAACTGTTATTCGTCGATCGCGAGTTTGCCGGGACGGCGCGCGCCGCACTCGCGCAATTGGGCAAGCCGCTCGAGGCGATCGACGTGCTCGATCCGATCTATGAGGGTCCGGGCGATCGACTCGGCAAACTCGACTACGAACCGTTCATCGCCGCCGGCGACGCCAACTTTGCGTGGACACCGCCGGAAGACGAGTGGGATGCGATCGCGCTGAACTACACGTCAGGCACCACCGGCAATCCGAAAGGCGTCGTGTATCACCATCGCGGCGCGTATTTGAATGCAGTGTCGAACATCCTGGTATGGGCGATGCCGCACCATCCGACCTATCTGTGGACATTGCCGATGTTCCACTGCAACGGCTGGTGCTTTCCATGGACCGTGGCCGCGGCGGCCGGGGTGAACGTCTGCCTGCGGCGCGTCGAAGCGAAGGCGATCTTCGATGCGATGCGCGAACACGGTGTTACACATTACTGCGGCGCGCCGATCGTGCATTCAACGCTGATCATTGCAGCGGAGGCATTGCGACAGGGCATCACGCAACGTGTGAACGCGATGGTGGCGGGCGCGGCGCCACCCGCGGCGATGATCGAAGGTATGGAAAAAATGGGCTTCGATCTGACGCATGTGTACGGTTTGACGGAGGTCTATGGCCCCGCAACGGTGTGCGCCAAGCAGGCCGCCTGGGCCGCCCTCGATGTCAGCGAGCGGGCGACGAAGAACGCCCGTCAAGGCGTGCGCTATCCGATGGAAGAAGCCGTCGCGGTGATGGATCCGGAGACGATGCAACCGGTGCCGGCCGACGGCGAAACGATCGGCGAGATCATGTTCCGCGGCAACATCACGATGAAGGGCTACCTGAAGAACGAGCGCGCGACGAACGAGTCGCTGGCCGGTGGCTGGTTTCACTCCGGTGACCTGGCAGTGATGCAACCCGATGGCTATCTGCGGATCAAGGATCGCAGCAAGGACATCATCATTTCAGGCGGCGAGAACATTTCGTCGATCGAGGTCGAAGACGCGCTGTATCGCCATCCGGCGGTGATGGCCGCCGCG
>Ga0187892_10011580_pt1 | contig 10745 bp, 9 predicted proteins | sample MA1701073metaG_FD_139345 | JGI IMG/M metagenome (GOLD analysis project Ga0187892, IMG submission 139345) | Bio-ooze microbial communities from a basaltic lava cave in the Kipuka Kanohina Cave System on the Island of Hawaii, USA - MA170107-3 metaG ...
CCCCCAGCCCAGCGCGTAGCTCGACGCGGTGTGAGCCAGCAGCACGAGCGCGGGCCGCACCTGGCCGAGCGCCTGCGCGGGGCCGTCGAGGCCCTCGCGATAGGCGCGCGTGCGCTCCTCCATGCCGCCGGCGCCGCCCGGCGGGCCATCCGACGGAGGCGCCTGGAGCCGGGCGAAGTGAAGGCTGACCCCGGGTGGCGCCATCCGGTACAGCTCGGGCTCCACCGTCGGGTTCCCCGGCGGCACCAGCACCCCGATCCGCGCCCGCCTGATCATGACCTAGGGTTTGGGGACCTTGAGGGTCTTGCTGATCATCAGGCTGCCGGAGAGGAGGAAGAGCAGGCTCGGTAGATGCAGCTCGAGCCCGCCGATCGCGACCGGATACAGGGTTCCCCGGTGAAAGGCCAGCAGGAGCAGCGCGAGCGGCACGATGCTGGTCGGGATCGGGGTGCCCTCGAAGTAGCGCACCTTGCCGGTCTCGGTCGAGAGGGCTTCTGCGGTCACGTTGTAGCGGGCGAGCCGGCTCAGGCCGCAGCCGACGAAGTACATGAGGATGATCTGGTCGAGCGCGCTCTGCAGGCCCGCCGCGAACGCGATGCCGGCCGGGGCCACGCCGAACGAGATCACGTCCGCGAGCGAGTCCAGCTCCCGCCCCAGCGGCGAGGCGTGATGCCGCCAGCGCGCGATGCGCCCGTCGAGCACGTCGAAGATCAGGGCCACCAGGACGAGGGCCGCCGCGACGTCCAGGCGCCCGCGCTCGCCGCCGGCGAGGAAGCGCATGGCCTGGAACAGGGCGGCCACGCCGCAGAAGCCGTTGGCGATCGTGAAGAAATCCGCCAGGTGGAAGTTGCGGATCATCGAGAAGTGCTTGCCCGTCATCGCGACGTCCTACCGGGCCGGCCCGTCCGGGGCGGTGGGGGTGACGCCGACCATGCGGACGAAGTTCGCGACCAGCGCGGGGCTGTGGAAGGTCCCCACGCGCTCGGTGAGCACCTTCACCGCGAACTCGCGGGAGCGCGCCTTCGCGTACGGCCGCGTGGTGCAGATCGCGTCGTAGACGTCGGAGATGGAGGTCATCTGGCTCGCCAGGGTGGGCCGGCGGCCGATGCGCGGCACCGGGTAGTTCGGCTGGCCGTCGTAGCGCATGTGGTGCTCGTAGGCCACCAGGATCGCGAGCGGATGGCTGCCCTCGACGCCGCAGAGGTGGGTGGCGCCCTCCTGGGCGTGGCCCATCATGATCCGCCACTCGTCGCCCTCGAGCTTGCCCGGCTTGTTGAGCACCTCGAGCGGGATCTTGAGCTTGCCGATGTCGTGCAGGAACGCGGCGAGCCCGATGGCGTGCAGCCGCGCCCCCTCGATGCCGAACGAGCGCGCCTGGGCCAGGGTGAGCAGGGAGACGTTCACCGAATGCACGAAGGTGTAGTCGTCGTGCGTCTTGAGCGGCGCCAGGGGCAGGATCTCCCGCGTGGCCCGCTGGAGCGCGTCCATGAGGCTCCACACCACCTGCTCGAGGCGGACGAGGCCGCCCCGGCGATCGGTGCGGAACTCGGTGAAGGCCTCGCGCGCGCCGTCCACACCTTGCGCGGTCAACGCCTCGATCGCCGAGTCTCCCCCCGGGCCGGCGCCCGGACCCCCGCCCGCGCCGGTCCCCGGGCCGGGGCCCTCCTCGCTCACCGAGGATGGCTGCAGCTCGACGCGGCCCACCGTGATGTACCGGGTGGACACCGGCACGCCGCCGAGCGCCATCGGGGTCAGGAAGCGCACGCATTCCGGGGCGTCGAGGCCGATCGCGACGGTCAGCCGCTCCACGCCGCGCCGGGTGAGGGCCCGGATGAACTGTTGGTGGTAGAGGCTGCCCGTCCGCAGCGGCTGGGTCTCGACCACCAGGTCCTGCCCGACCACCAGGAACGTGAGCGAATCCCGCTGCCACTCCTGGCAGGCCGCGGTCACCCCTTCCAGGATGCGGTCCACGTGGCTGGCCAGCGCGGGATGCTCCGCGCCGTAGAGCGCGCGCATATTGATCCCGGCGACGAGGCTGACCACCAGCCGGTCGATCGCGGAGAGCGCGCCCGGAACCGCCGGCTCGGTCATGGGGATTCCCCTCTGGCGGATTCCCCTGTGGCGGATGCACCGCCGGCGGACTCACTTCCGGTCGGGCCGGCGCCGCCCGCCTTCGCGAGCCCGCGGCAGATGTCGCGGATCACGGCATCGCGGGACCTCTCACCCCTCGCCACCCAGGGCGCGCGGGCGCCGGGGTCGTAGGAGCTCAGGTAGCGGTAGACCGACCGGCGCTCCTCGATCGCCACCAGCGGGAACGGCCACTCCCGGAAGAAGCGGCCGAGCCGCGGCAGCACCGTCGGGTCCCCCAGGTCGGCCAGAGCGCGGAGCGCCTTGAGCCGCATCGAGCGCTTCCGCCCGAAGAAGTCCCACCGGAGCAGGATCTCCACCAGCAGGTCGATGGCCTGGGTGATGCCGTGCTGGCCGGTGAGCAGCACCGCCGCCTCCGCCAGTCTCGGGTCGGGGTGGTTGATGGTCCGCGCGAGCAGGTCGCGCGGCACCTTGGAGTCGAAGGCGAAGAGCGCCCGGATGGCTTCGAGCCGTACCCGGAGGTCCGGATGGTCGGCGCAGCGCAGGATCTCGTTCATGGCCGACCGATCCTGCACCCGCCGCAGGAGCAGCACCATGTTCCGCACCACGTACCAGCGCGAATCCGCGAGAAGGCGTCGCGTCTCCGGGACGATGGCCGCGCCCAGGGAAGCCGCGAGCTCGATCAGCCGCAGGCGGCGTCCCCGATCCTGCTCGGCGGCGAGCGCCTCGAGGAGCCCACGCGCGGCCGAGGCGCCCAGGGCCAGCACCAGCGTCTGCACCTGCACGAAGGGGGGGCCGCCCGGCTGCCGGCTCGCGGCCACGAGGGCGGCCAGGGTCGGGGCGTCGGCGAGATTGCCCAGGAACTCGTCGAGCAGCGCGCGCCGCTCGTCGGCCAGGCTCGGGTCCGTGGCCAGCTCGCGTACCGCGCGAATGATGCCGACGGCCTGGGCGAAGCGGCTGAGCTGGAGCGAGCGGACGAAGATCTCCCGCAGGCGGCCCAGGACGAGCGGCTGCACCACGTCGGGCGAGCCCGCGGCCATGTCGAGCAAGGTCGTGACGACCCGCCGCTCGATGGCATCGTCGCTCTCGGTGTCGGGTCCGAAGGCGTCGGGATCGGCGGCCAGCTCGACCGCGATGGCGTCGAGATCCACCGTCGGCTTCTGGGCCAGCAGCGCTCGATGGTCCTCGGGGTTGTAGCGGTCCACGTCCTCCTCGCGGAACAGGGCGGCCATCTCCGCGAAGTCCGCGGGGGGCTCGGGCAGTCCGGACGTCGCCGCCGGGCCCATCTCCTCGTGCGCCTCGGCCAGCGCCTGGGCCATCTGGAGCGCATGACTCGAGAGCTGGCCCTGCTCGCGGGCCAGGCGCCGCAGGCCGCGGAGCACGTCGGCGGCCGGCAGCGCGGCCGCCAGGCTGGCCAGGTGCGCGCTCGCCGTCTCCTCGCGGGCGAGCGTCCGGAGCGCGGCGGCCAGCACCGGCTCGCGCACCTCGCCGGGGAGGGCGCGGAGCAGCTGGATGATCTGCGGCGCGAGCTTCTCGCGCTCGTCGCTGTCCGCGCTGTCCAGGCGCGCGCCCACCAGGCCGGCGAGCGTGTACGCGGCGGTCATGCCGAGCCGGCCGCCCAGTGCCGCCGGCCCGCCGGCTGCGCCGGCCCAACCGCCGCCCCTCTGTCCGCTACCCCGTCCGGGGCCGCCAACGCCCCAGCCTCGACCGCTCGGGCCCCCGCCGCCGGGACTGCCGGTGCCGCCGCCCCCTGGGCCGCCCCCGCCCGGTCCGCCGCCGCCCGGGCCCCCCGTGCCGGGGCCGCCGCGGAACAGCGAGGCGATGGTCTCCGCCGAGTTGTGCTCGCGCGCGCCGGCGGGATCGCGGGCCGGCGCGATGGGCTGTTCGGCCAGCAGCGCCTCCATCAGCCCGTCCCAGAGCGAGCTCTCCTCCGGCGTGGCCCGGGCGAGGTCGGTGGTCGTCACCAGCGCGCTGTAGTCGATGGCCGCGATCGAGATGTGGGTGATTCCGGCCGACGGCAGCTCGTCGCCGGTGAGGGGCTGGTCGCGGGCGGGACCGGTGTCGCCCAGGATGGCCAGGAAGCGTTCCAGCTCGGCCGCCTCCACGTCCTCCTCGATCCGCAGCAGACCGCCGTTGCGCCGGTAGAGCGCCCGCGCGAAGGCCCGCACCTGAGGGGACTCGAGCTTCTTGCCGCCGCCGAGGAGCCCGTCTCGCCCGATCCCGAGCACCAGGGGACTCGCGGCGGCCAGCGAGGCGCGGACGCGGGTATGGGCGGTGGCGAGCGCCGAGGCCCGCGCGGGGTGACCGGGGGGATAGGCGGCCAGATTCCGCCACGCGGTGACCAGCGCGGACACCACTTCGGGCAGTGTGGGCGGGGGACCCGATGTATCCACGTTTGGAATCGAGTCTAGCCGACCCGAGCCGCTTCCCTCGCAAACTTGAGCCGGCCGGCCGGGTCGCTTATGCTGCCCCCATCCAGCGTCGGGAAGGGAGAGACCGTTCATGAAAGTCAGCGCGTTCCACCTGATGCCCCACCGCGAGCTGCCCCCCGATTTCGAGCGGCGCTACCCGAGCGTCTGGGTGACCCCGCCCTGGTGGGAGCTGGCCGACGCGCGGCGGGTGGGCCAGTACTACAACTGGACGCTCGACGAGCTGCTCTACGCGGCCCGGGCCGGGTTCGACGGGGTGTGCACCAACGAGCATCACCAGAACGCCTACGGGTTCATGCCGAGCCCCAATCTCATGGGCAGCGTGCTGGCCAAGCAGACCAACGGCCTCGACGTGGCCATCGTCCAGATGGGCATGACCCTGCCGACCACCTCGCCGCCGGTCCGGGTGGCCGAGGAGTACGGCATGATCGATTGCATCAGCGGCGGCCGGCTCGTCGCGGGCCTGCCGCTGGGCAGCCCGATGGACGTCAACCTCGCCTACGGCATCACCCCGATGGAGCACCGCGAGCGGTATCGCGAGGCCTTCGAGCTCGTGCTGAAGGCGTGGCAGGCGAAGGAGATCTTCGCGTGGAACGGGAAGTACTTCCAGCTCGGCCAGGTCAACCTCTGGCCGCGCCCGGTGCAGGAGCCGCACCCGCCGGTGTGGGTGCCCGGCTCGGGCAGCGTGAGCACGTTCGACTTCGCCACCGAGCACAATGTCTGCTACTGCTTCCTCTCCTACGCGGGCGCCCGCGCGGCCACCGCCATGATGGACGGCTACTGGGACGTGGTGGACAAGAAAGGGCTCGAGCGCAATCCGTATCGCGCGGGCTTCCTGCAACTCGTCGCGGTGTCCGAGACGGACGCGCAGGCGGAAGCCGACTACGCGAAGCACGTCGAGTACTTCTATCACAAGTGCCTGCACGTGCCGCCGCAGTGGTTCGCCCCGCCGGGCAACCAGGACTACCGCAGCCTGCTCGCGGCCAACCGCAATCCGGTGCGGCGGGCGGAGGATCCCAAGACGCTCCGCTACAAGGACTTCGTCGAGAAGGGCTACGTGATCGCGGGCAGCCCGGCCACCGTCAAGGAGCGCCTGATCGAGGAGGTCATCAAGCGCCTCCACGTCGGCAACCTGATGGTGCTCGGGCAGATCGGCTCGATGCCGCACGAGCTGACGCTCAAGAACATCGACCTCTTCGCGCGCGAGGTGCTGCCCGGGCTGCGCGAGATCTGGGACGACAAGGGCTGGGAGAACCACTGGTGGCCGAAGAGCCTGCGCGGCAGCCGCCAGCCCGCCGCCGCGGCGCGATGACCGCCGATAATACCCTCTCCCCTCAGGGGAGAGGGCAGGGTGAGGGGACTCGGACCCTCACGGTCTGGAACGGGCGCGTGCCCCTCCGCGTCCACGTCGCGGGCACGGGCCCCGCGGTGGTCTTCTTTCACGGGCCGTGGGGGCTCACCTGGGGCCCGTTCCTCGACGCGCTCGCCCGGCAGTTCACGGTCCACGCGCCGGAGCACCCGGGCACGACGCCCGGCGACCCGGACGCGATCCAGCACGTGGACTCCCTCTGGGATCTGGTGCTCTGCTACGACGAGGTGCTCGAGCAGCTCCGGCTGCGGGACGTCATGCTCGTCGGCCACTCCTTCGGCGCGCTGGTGGCGTGCGAGGTGGCGGCGCTGCAGCCGGCCCGGGTCAAGCGGTTGGCCCTCATCGATCCGATCGGGCTCTGGCGGGACGACGCGCCGGTGGTCAACTGGATGCTGCTGGGACCCGCGGAGATGCCGGCTCACGTCTTCCACCAGCCGGACGGCCCCGCCGCGCAGGCGATGTTCGCGGTGCCCGCCGAGGCGGAAGCCGGCGCCCTCGCGCGGACCCGTCTCACGTGGGCCATGGGGGCGACTGGCAAGTTCATCTGGCCGATCCCGGACAAGGGGCTCAAGAAGCGCATCCACCGCGTCAGCGCGCCGACCCTGCTCCTCTGGGGCGAGCACGATCGCCTGGTCCCGCGCGTCTACGCCCGGGAGTTCGCGGGGCGGATCGCCGACACGCGGCTCGAGGTGGTGCCGGGCGCCGGGCACGCGCCCCATCTGGAGCAGCCCGAGGCCACCGCGCGGGCGGTTCAGGTGTTTCTCAAGGCCTGACGTCTCGGCCCGCCCCCGGCGGCTTGCGTCGCCCACGTGACTCGACTAATCTTGGCCACCCCAGTGACAATCCGGCAAGGAGGCCGCCATGAGCCGTAATACGCCCGTCGCCAGCAATAGCCTGACCGTCCGCGTCCGTCTCGCCAACAAGCCGGGCATGCTCGGCCGGATCACCTCCGCCATCGGCGAGGCCGGCGGCGACATCGGGGCGGTGGACGTGGTGGAGGCGAGCCAGAAGGAGATGACGCGGGACATCACCTTCAAGGCCTCCGACGAGGCCCACGGGCAGGCCATCGTCGACCGCCTGCGGAAGGAGCCGGACGTCACGGTGGTCAACGTCTCCGACCGCACGTTCCTCATGCACCTGGGCGGCAAGATCGAGGTCAACGGCCGGGTGGCGGTGAAGACCCGCGACGACCTCTCGATGGCCTACACCCCGGGTGTCGCGCGCGTCTGCATGGCCATCCACGACGATCCGGAGAAGGTCTACAACCTCACGATCAAGCAGCACACGGTGGCCGTCGTCACCGACGGCTCCGCGGTGCTGGGCCTCGGCGACATCGGGCCCGCGGCGGCGCTGCCGGTCATGGAAGGCAAGTGCCTCATCTTCAAGTCGTTCGCCGGCGTGGACGCCTTCCCGATCGCGCTCGACACCAAGAACGTGGACGAGATCGTGCGCACCGTGAAGGCGATCGCGCCGGTCTTCGGCGGCATCAACCTGGAGGACATCGCGGCGCCGCGCTGCTTCGAGATCGAGGAGCGCCTGCAGGCCGATCTGGACATCCCGGTCTTCCACGACGACCAGCACGGCACCGCGGTGGTCACCCTCGCCGCGCTGCTCAATGCGCTCAAGATCGTGAACAAGAAGCTCAACGAGGTGAAGATCGTGTTCACCGGGGCGGGGGCCAGCGCGATCGCCACCGCGAAGCTGATGATGCTGGAGGGCGTCCGCAACATCATCGCATGCGATCGAGCGGGCGCGCTCTATCGCGGCCGCACCGAGAACATGAACCCGATGAAGGCCTGGTTCGCCGACCACACCAACGCGGAGGGGATCCGGGGCACCGTGCGCGACGCGATGGTCGGCGCCGACGTCTTCATCGGCCTGAGCGGCCCGGGGGTCGTGAAGGTGGACGACCTGGGCGCGATGCATCGCGACGCGATCGTGTTCGCGATGGCCAACCCGACGCCGGAGATCATGCCGGAGGAGGCGGGCAAGTACGTGAAGGTGATGGCCACCGGGCGGTCGGACTACCCGAACCAGATCAACAATTCGTGCGGCTTCCCCGGCTTCTTCAAGGGGCTGTTCGACGTGCGGGCGCGCAAGGTCAACGACGAGATGAAACTGGCCGCCGCCCACGCGCTCGCCAACATCGTGTCCGACGCGGAGCTGAGCGAGGAGTACATCACGCCCTCGATGTTCGATCCGCGGGTGGTGCCCGCGGTGGCCTCCGCGGTGGCCGACGCGGCGGTGCGCACCGGGGTGGCCCGCCGCAAGCGGGGTTAGCCGCCGTGCCCGCCTACGTCATCGTCGATCTCACCGTGACCGACCGGCCTCTCATGGACGAGTACCGCAAGCGCGTGCCCGCGACCCTCACGCCGTACGGGGGGCGGTTCCTGGTGCGCGGCGGTGCCCACGAGACGGTGGAGGGAGACTGGAAGCCGAACCGGGTGGTGGTCCTCGAGTTCCCCAGCATGGACCACGCGAAGCGCTGGTACTCCTCCGAGGACTACCGCGAGCCCCTCGCGATGCGCCTCCGCGCCGGCCGCGCCAACATGATCATGGTCGACGGCGTCCCCCCCGCCTAAAAGCTCAAGACTGGCCGCGTTCGAGCGCCGGCCTCGCCGGCGCCCCCCCGGTTTCTGGGGGAGGCTCGGAGGGGGCCGTCGAGGCCCCCTTCGAATAGGCGTCGAAGCGCAGGCCCATCTTGGTCTTGAAGACCTCGAGGGCGTTCGGGTCCACCGCCTCGATCTGCTTGGCGATGGCGGGCGGCAGCCCGATGTCGTTGCGGTCGTTGATGCCGCCGGTGATGACGGTCAGCAGGACCGCGTCCTTGGTGCCGACGTTGCGGAAGCCGCGGTTCACCCCCGGCGGGCACGAGAAGGTGTCCCACTGGTTCAGCACGATCTTCTGGCCCCCGTCGTCGTTGAGCGAGAACTCGAGGGTGCCGTCGAGCACGGTGAAGGTCTCGAAGGTCTTCACGTGCGCGTGCAGGCACGGCCCCTGGCCGGGCGGCATGATCGAGATGAACATGGTGAGGCCGGCCGCGTTGTAGATCGGCGCGTCGTTGCCGAAGGCGGACTGGGTGCGCTCGAGCACCACCGGCATCAGCTTGCGGGCCAGGATGATGTCCTTGGCCGCCTGGGTCACCGTGGTGTCGTTCTTCATGAACTCCATCGGCTGGAGCTGCGCGAAGCGGCCGGTGCGTGCCGCGATCTCGTCGCGGGTCATCTGGACGGTTTCCATGGCGAGTCCTTTCTGGCGGAAGGTCTAGCGAAAGACGATGGTGCTGGGGCTGCCCACGGCCACGACCTGGCCGGTGGGCGTGAGCGTGCCCGACTGACGGTCCACGCGGAAGGCCACGATGGTGTCGCTGTCCTGGTTGGCCGCGTACAGCGTCGTGCCCGCCGGGTCGAGGCCGATGAACCGCGGGGTCTTGCCCTGGGTCGGCTCCGACCCCACCGGCGAGAGCGTGCCCGCGGCCCGATCCACCGCGAAGACCACGACGCTGTCGTGGCCGCGATTCGAGGCGTAGACGAAGCGGCCCGACGGGGCAACCGCGATCTCGGACGTGGTGTTGCGCCCGGTGAACGCGGGCGGGAGCGTCGTGATGGTCTGGCGCGGCTCGAGGGCGCCGGAGTCGGCGTCGAAGTGATACGTGGTGAGCGTCGAGTCGAGCTCGTTGAGGACGTAGGCGAACGGCCCGGTCGGGTGGAAGCCGGCGTGCCGCGGCCCCGCCCCCGGCCCGCTGGCGACCGAGGCCGGCGCGCCCGGGACCAGCTTCCCGCCCTCGTCCACCCGGAAGACGAAGACCGCGTCGAGGCCCTTGTCCGGCACCAGGCAGAAGCGCCCCCGCGGGTCGAAGGCCACGTCGTGCGGATGCGCGCTGGTCTGCTCGGTCGGATGCGGGCCCGTCTTGCCGGTGAGCGGGACGAGGTCGCACACCGGCGCGAGCGAGCCGTCCGGCTCGATCGGCAGCACCGCGACCGTGCCCGAGCTGTAGTTGGCGCAGACCAGGAAGCGGTCGGAGGCCTCGATCCCGAGCCGGACGCCGTTCTTGCCCTCGGTCGGCCGGCGGTTGAGGACGCGGAGCCGGCCGGGGGCGGGCTCGATCGCGTAGGCGGTGGCCTCGTACCCTTCGCCGTGCGCGGAGTAGAGCACCGGCCGCCGGCGCCCGAGGGTGAGCCACGAGGGGTTGACGAGATCGCCCAGGCGCTGGACGTGGGTCCAGGCCCCGGAGGTCTCGTCGATCCGGTAGACGTTGATGCCGTCGCCCCGCCCGTTGCGGTCTTTCGAGGTGTAGCCGCCGACGTAGGCGAGCATGGCGGGCCGATGCTCCGACACGGTCCGCCGAGCTGTCAAGGGCCCCTTGACACGTCGGGCCGGGGGGCGTTACCTGTCTGGGCGAGACGACCCGCCACGCATCCCCAGAGGAGGCCATCATGAAAGCAGCCGTGTTCCACGGGCCACACCAGCCGCTCACGATCGAGAACGTCGACATCGACAAGCCCATCGGCCGCGAGGTGCTGGTGCGCACGGTGGCCTCCGGCGTCTGCCACAGCGATCTGCACTTCGTGGACGGCTTCTACCCGTTCCCCACCCCCGCCATCCTCGGCCACGAGGCGGCCGGCATCGTCGAGGCGGTGGGGCTGCAGGTGAGCGAGTTCAAGCCGGGCGATCACGTCATCGCCTGCCTGTCCGTCTTCTGCGGGCAGTGCGACTACTGCCTCACCGGCAAGACTCATCTCTGCCAGACCCGGCCGGTGCGGGCCAAGACGGATCCGCCGAAGCTCTCCTGGAAGGGCCAGCCGGTCAACCAGTTCGCGAATCTCTCCGCCTACGCGGAGCAGATGCTGGTCCACGAG
>Ga0187892_10011581_pt1 | contig 10742 bp, 14 predicted proteins | sample MA1701073metaG_FD_139345 | JGI IMG/M metagenome (GOLD analysis project Ga0187892, IMG submission 139345) | Bio-ooze microbial communities from a basaltic lava cave in the Kipuka Kanohina Cave System on the Island of Hawaii, USA - MA170107-3 metaG ...
AGTTAAGCCCAGCAGCGGTTACAATACTTGGGTTTTAGCCCTGGGAAAATAGCACGGTGCCGAACTATAGAAAAGGACTCTTAACGGAGTCCTTTTCTCTTAGGAGGGGGTGATTCCCCCTCCTAACGCGCAGGGCGGCGAAATAAATCCGACCGCTCTGGCTGTTCTCCCCCAGCTTCATTAGCAATTGCCGACCCACAGGCTGTATGTAATACTGAGCTGATGAGTCTAAGCAAGCAAAGCTACTGGTTGGGTACAACAGTAGCAGTTTTATCGAACGCTGGTCTTGCCTTGGCTAATCTTTTGTCTCCGCAGGCATATTTATTAATCACCTCAATGCTGAATACCAGGAAGATGTGATTGTTGTGGTTTTTTTCTTCGTCATAGCTCTGATCTTTCTGCCGATAGCGCTTACCAGCTTTATCTGGACATTAATCCAGAAATCCTCTTTGCCAGGTCAAACGAAACGGTATCGCTTTATAGCCTACATAATAGGGTTGATGTCTATTATTGCAGTAATATTAGCTACTAGCTTATATGAAAAGGAATATTAGGGAATACTTGACTAGTTAGGTATTTTTCAACCTCTGTTTTCTCGAGTCCGGAATTAAGTTTAGTGGCGTTTTCTTCGTTTAGTCTTTTTTGATGACCAATACTCTAGATACATCTTGGGAGTGACACCCATAGTCCGCAGGTTGTTCATAATAACCATCACAGGGATATCTTGAGGGTGAGCGGGGATTATTACGGGTCTAAGGGTATCAGGTTTTTTGTAAACTCTATGGCTGCCTTTTTGGTGCTCATAAGTAAAACCACAATGAATCACAAATTCTTCGAACTTGCGCCACCCGATAGGTCGGATAGCATTAGGTGTCATCTAAATCGCCAGAGGAACTGTAATATCTTGAAATGTATTAGTTATTTTTGGAGGCTGCCAGTTATTTTTGTGCTTAATCCAACCTAATGAGTCTAAAACCTCATCCAAAGCGTGCGGCTGATCTATAAATTCCTCAAAGTATACCTGAACCAACTCTTCAAAGTTTTTCTTAGCTTTGGACTCGGATTTACCATATGTAGAGATATCTAAAGCTGGTGTATAGGCAACAAAAACACCGCCTTCTTTCTTGATAAGAACAGGCAGGCTGACATCCAAATTAGTAATTCGCTTTTTGCTCATAGTTTAAGTATACAACGCGAACATAAAGAAAAAATCGCTAGAGCTTATACTCACAGAAGAGGGAAAGGGGATAGAGCCCGCGGCTATCTATTCAGCCAGTAGTCATAAAAGATTACTGCAAGGAAGACGAGGCTGAAGATACGAAACATCCACAAAATAAGATTATTGCCTTCTTCACCGTCTTTAATCATTGGAGCTAATTTTCCTCTGGGGCTTGCGATCATTGAGGTTACTAGGCGAGTGCTCCCAACAATATAATTAAGCGTCATCTTGGTAAAGAAAACGCTCATTAAGAGAAAAATAATGAATATGATTCTCCAAAGTTCCATACCTGGCCTGGAATTATACACTAGGAGGGCTTGTCCAGCTACTAAATCCTGAGCTTAAGTAGTCTGCAATCCCGCACATTTTCAACTCTTTTCGCAATCTGATCGCAGACTGCTCAAAAACAGGAAAATAAGCAGGACAGGTCAGATTACGAAAGCGCCTATAAAGGGTGTGTGGGGGATAGAGGCACTTAATCTCTGTTGACTTATGTACATTTGTAATGTACAATTTGATTGTAAGATAAGGAACTACTATGGGTACTAAAACAATTAGCGCCAGTAAATTACGCAACAACCTAGCAGATGCACTTGATTCGCTATCTGATGATGAGGTGTTGATTGTAACTCGTCGCGGCAAGAAAGATCATGCCATCATTGACCTTGATAAGCTGGAGGATATTCTGGCTGTTAGCGACCCGGAGTATGTAAATTCAATAGCTGAAGCACGCGAGCAAATAAAAAAGGGTGAGGTTCATACTTTTGAAGAAGTCTTCGGAAACCTATAATGGTCCAACCCGAACACCGTTATCTGGTCACAAAGACTGCAAAAACAGACCTGGACTCACTTACCCCAGCGGTTCGTGAGCGAATAGGTAAAAAGCTAAAATATTTTGTTGAGACCGGAGAACCTCTAAAGTTTGCCGAGAGGCTTACCAGTAGAAGGGATGGAGACTATCGTTTCAGAGTCGGTGACTACAGAATTATCTTTACCTTTGACGGTAAAACTATATATATCCTTCGGGTCCAGCACCGCCGTGACGTTTACAGAAAATAAGAGAAGAAAGGCTTGTCCAGCTCACTGTAGATGGGCTGGGGGATAGAGCTCAGTCGGTTTTAAGCGTGGGCTTCTAGCGTTTTGACCCGTATTTGTAGGTCAGTTACGTCCTCTAGAATACTTTCTAACTTTTCAGTGCGGATTTTTATTAGTTTTGCATCGCTGCCAGTAGCTTGAGTGACTAGTTTGACCATTGTCATATCACTCTCCAGCTTCTCTATTCTCTCGGACATTTTCGGTATTTTCTTGACACTATCTTGCATTCCTGATACGGCTTCAAGAACGGCATCGAATTTACTGTTGATGTCCTCTAGAAGCACATCAGTGTAGTTGCTCTTGTTTGTCATAAAATAATTTTATCATTCGATAATGATAGCTTCTGTTGTAGAAATATGTGGAGAGGGGACAGAGCCAGGATTGACTTACTAAGGCACTTATGGTACAATTATATTCGTTAAGTCAGAAAACAAATGTCACCGAAACAACCTGAAAATGGCCCGAAAAACTCTGGTGAAGAATCAACTTCTAAGCAGGGCATGCACCCGGAATTTGCGATTAGAACAGCCAAAGATCTGCCAATTGACAAGGCTATAATAAACAAAGCTTTGGAAGCTGCCGAAAGGGCTGAGCACGATCCGGAAAACCCTCTAAACAGGCCCCTTCTGAAGGCTGAAAAGCTGGGGCCTTTGGCCAAGGTCTATGCTGCATTGGCAGCTGACAGTCTCATTCCGGCAGATCTAAGAATTACGGGTATAGAGTTTGATCAAAACGTGGGTAAGTTGAAGGTTCTAAGCTCTCCTGACCAAGAACCGATCAACCCCATGCCACTACTTGGGAAATTGGCCCAGCAGAGTAGCCTAGAGGGACCTTCCAAAGAGCTAACTTTTGCAAACGTTCGTTTAGCTCACGGGCTAACAGCACATGCCCTAAACGAATTAGCTGAAGTGAGTTTGGGCTTGTCTGACAAAGTTCTAGCGTCTATCCAGGAAGATCTGCAGTCTATAAGAGAAAAAACAATCCATTCTCCTTTATCGAGCGGTCTTTCACGCTATCAAACTGCCAGTTTGCTGAATGCCATAAGATTTACCATAACATCTAATCCAGTAGAGGCTGCCCTCTGGTCAGACAGGGATCCAATTGGAAGGGCACTTGAACGATTAGACCCAACTAACAGCTCAGATCTGGAACGGCAAAAGGAACAGAGCCCGTGTTGACTTTTCAAAGCACTTGTGCTATAATTAGAGTATTAGATTAAAATTATGACAGAGCATCAACCGCAAGAGTCACAATTAATCCCAGGGCCAGATCATCCATTAACTCGAAAAGAGGAAAGGTACGAGGAAGCCCGACAGCAATTAATTGCTGGAGAATCAGAACTAGAATCAAAAAGTAAAGCTGGTCGCGTTTTGGGGAGGTTGGGAGTTTGGGGAGCGAGAGGTCATGTTAAAGGCGCCAAAAACAGCTATTCCAGAGAGCTTCTAGACTATAAGAGGCCCGGTTATAAACCTCTCGACAGGGAATAACTTACTTAGTTCTTAATAATTATTCTTTCATACTCTCGGAGGGGCTTGTCCAGCTACTAAATCCTGAGCGAGAAGAGGGAGAATATCCCTATTTCGAGCATCAAGACTTTAGAGCTGGGGGAAAGGGATAGAGCTACCTTGACTTTTTAAGGTAATTGCGCTGTAGTTAGAGGCAAGATTAGAGGTAGAATTATGCCTAACCCGGAGAATGGATTTGATAAATTTCTGGATGATCTTGACAACCAGAAAGCACTTGAGGCTGATCTAAAGGCTTGTACAGAAAGATTTACGGGATTTCTGGAAGAACGTGGCATAGATACGGAGCTGCCAGAAGTCAAAATAAAAACTTTTTCACTAGCTACCCACAAGATGATGCTGGAAAAAGTAATGGTCCTTAACCCAGATAATCCAGAACATTACAGTTTTAAGAAAAAACTCCAGGCCCAATCCCTTCTTCAAGACGAAGATCTAGCGTGGCAGGAGCTTATAGACCAAGAGTTCCCGGGTGAGCCCTTAGACAAAAATGATATTGATACTATAGCTAGTGAATTTAGTGCTAGGCTACAAAGGTCAGAAAACAATACAATCCAATATCAGCAGACTAAATCTGCAATGGTAGAACATTTGACCGCTGAATATCAGACCGATCTTTCGGAAATATTTGTTGATGACGACAACGAAGAAATACTAGACTATTTAGCGTTCATACATAGTATTTATAGCGTTAGTAAAAAACCTCAGGATGGATTTGAGTTTGCCCGCTCAAAGCTGCTAAGTCTTGGGTACTTAGACGATCCTGCTTGGCGATCCTTACTCGAGAGATTTTTTCCGACACAAGAAGGCTAGGGAAAAGGGTCAGCCGGCTGTAGGGAAAGCTCAGTGCTGGTATTTCTTGACGCTTATGGTTAAATACCTCTGGAGGATTTAACCCGCCGAAACTTTTCACGGCGATATTTATCGGCGGATGGTTAAAGAGTCAGCTAATTTCAAGTAAGGTAGCTGGTAGGCTCAAACGTAAAATAATATTATGAAAAGTTTTGGAGAGTGAAATGGCAAAAGTAGAGAAACAGTTCAACTTAATTAACAAAACCGGAGGGCAAAACCCGGCAGCCGGTATTTATATACTGGGCATCCTCGGCTCATCTTTTTATTTGGTGAGTATAGCCGACGGCTTCGGCTCCGTAGTAGTTGCCTTGCTGAAATCCTTGGTTTGGCCGGCATTTCTTATTAACCGTGTCTTCGAACTTCTTAAAATCTAGGTCAACTCAAGCGAAAATCACGAACAAAGGAAAAGTGCCCAGCGGCTAGGCAAGCTTTATGATTCTTAGGTCGAGGGTTATCGCTCAACAGTAAAAACATAGCAAGCATAAGCAATTGCCATCTTTCACAATCTCTTAAATAATATAGCTATGTCTAACTGGGACAACGAATTTGAGCAGTTTCGAGGAAACCTTGAAGATCAAGAGGCACAAAAGGCCGAGCTTGAGGCCATACTAGATAGATTTAAAACGTTTTTGGAAGCACGAGGCGTGGATACAGATGAAACAAGGATTGACGTTGTCTCATTAGCGACTTCTAAACTCTTGCTAGATGAGGTAGTGCTGCTCAAACCAGCTGAAGTTAATAGGCTAAATTTTAAAAAAAACTTGCAGGCCGAATATTTTTTAAAAGATTATGACCCTGCCTGGCAAGAGCTTATAGATAAGGAATTTCAAGGAGAACCCTTAACGGATGATGATATCGACATTATGGCCGAAGTATTTAATCGGAATATTTCAGTATCAGAAGATATTAAAAGGCAATACCAAAACACAGAAGCGGATATGCTGGATTATCTTGCTAAGCAAGGCATAGATACGACCCCAGAAAGCTTAAGTGAAGAAGACCGTGACACTTTAGATTATCTAATCTTTACCTATAATTTTGACATCTGGAGCCCGCCGGATAAGTTTGAAAAAGTGTACTCGGTATTAATAAATAGAGGATATGCGGAAGATCCCACTTGGCTGTCGTTATTAAATAAATTTTTCCCACACCAAGAATGGTCAGAATAATACGCTCAAGAGGCAGAAATGGAGTAGAGCCTGTGCTTACTTCCACTGATATTATTCGACTATGGAGCAAGAACCTAAATTAACGCCTGAGGAAGAACTTGCTGAAGCAGAAAGGCGTATAGACAACCCTACTGATTGGGAAGATATAAAAGATTTTTTCGGAGGCATTTTCAAGAAAGGCTATACAAGACAAAAGCGTCTAGACGCAGCCCGAGCAAGATATCGGGAGCAGATGGAAATTGAAAGCCTCCTAACTTCAGACATAGAACCTCTTGAATAGAGGGGAAAGGAAATAGAGCCCGCAGCTATTTCGGAGTGGGGACCCAGCCCTTCATTTTCCAATAGGCCCAGATGGCCATAGAGTGGCCGTGGCCCAGGTCAAATTCTTCCTTGAGCCAGATAATTAGCTCGCTGGCTTTCATATCTGGGTTGTAAATACCAGCAGCTTCCGCCGAGGCGGTCGGCCGAAAAGTGAACATACTTTATCATAAAAACAATGCAAGCACAAGCGGGAAGGCGTCTGGGTATTGCGGATTGCTATGGTAGCTAACCACCCGTCGTGTTTTAATTAATCAAGAAGAGTAGGTAGGTGTGGTTAAAAATTCAACAAAATCAGTTAAGGTTATCAACAGGGAGGGGTGTTCGCTGGTGCTTATCTGGTAGATTCATAGGGGTAACGGTGTATTTCGTACAACAGTCTGGAAGCTTTTGGGGCTCTGTCTGGGCATTGCTTAAAGCTGTGGTTCTGGCCGGGATTCTTAGTCCATTATAAAAAGCGCCCCATTTCTGAGGCGCGAGGGGCGGGAGGTTTAGTCACTCCCGCCCAGGAGGCTGTTTTCTTATTCTCTACTGCAGTAGGAAGAGAAGGAGGACCAATATGGCGATGCCGACAACCAGGGTCCAAACTGGAGATGGCCTCCAGTATCTCCATCCGATTCCTCCGCCTCCCAACAATAAAGCGAAGAAAAGTGCGGCGCCAAGCACATAGCCGGTGTCGTACTTCTTGCCAGTGTCGGTGCCGTCGTGGATTCCGTACTTGGCATCGTCAACGAAGTCCCCGACCAGCCCGAAAACGACGATGGTAAAACCGTCGTAGAAGCCGTCAATCCCATTTGGCACCGGCTTGCCCTTGAACTGCGCGATGTTTTGCTGGCCGCCGCAACCGGATAGCAGCGTAGCTACCAGCACGAGTAGAACCAGGAGAACGGAATATTTGATCCACTTCTGTACCATCACTATTCCTTTCGGATCGGGGGCTAGTTAACTTTCCCTTCGATTGCTTACTCCCAAGCGAAGGCAATTACTAGAAGACCCACACCCAATACCGCCAGCAAGGTTGTGTTTCTCATGTACTTGTGGTTCACCTGACCGTTGGTCAAATGGGAGCGGTAGACAATCGCTTTGGCGATCTGATTGCCTGCGGCAAGAAGTGGGATCCACGCTAGGAAGAACAACACAAGCCACACGGTCCCTCCTTAAAGTTCGTCCTCGGCTTCCGCCAAGGGCGGATTGACCGAAAAGTGAGCATATTTTACCATAAAAATATCAAACCATCAATGCGCTCAAGAAGGCGACAGAATCAATTGCTCCGACACCGATTTTTCCTTCGGCGCAACACCTTAGAGTTATACACAGCAATCATATGGCTTAGCAATTGACAGATACGCAACAGAGTTCTAATCTAGAAGTAGTCTAAAACACTTTCCCAGGCCCCCAAAGGAAAGCCAAAAGACAAAAATCAAAAAAAACAATGTACCGGCTAAGCCGTACGCGCATAACGGCGCTTGCCCGCGAGAAAATAAATATCTCGCAAGTAGCCCCCTTCTTGGGGGTTGCTATGGTTTTAACCACTTTTGCGGTATTTGGTGCTAGCGCTAGTGCCCTGACCCAAGGTTTTAAGACCAGAGACAGCAGTCTAAGGCCAGGCATGATGGCGTCACTGAGCCCCCAAAGCAGTAACGGCAATCTGCTTGTGCAAGCTGCCGATTCCAAATCGCGAGCCAGAGTTGTCGGCATAGTCACCGAGCTGGGCAATGACTTACTGTCCATCGCCCCAGCCGGTTCGACGATTTATGTGGCCCAGACCGGCACGACCAAAGCTTACGTTAGTGATGTTAACGGGACGATCAGGAAGGGTGATTTATTAGCCCTGTCACCCCTTCGGGGAATGCTTATGAAGGCCGGCAGTTCCATAGATGCCGTAGCCGTAGCCTTGCAGGATTTTTCGGCTCTTTTACCACAAAGCGTTAATGCCCAGAACGCTGACGGCAGCCCGATGAATGCCAAATTGGCCCTGATGCAGACTAATCTAGACGTACTACAGAGTCAGCCAAGTGACCAGAGCAGAGACTGGAGCTTTCTGCAGAGTCTGGGCCGGGAAATTACTGGTAAACAAATCAATGAGCTAAGAGTTTTGGCGGCCATGGCGATTTTTAGCATCATGCTGGTAACCGAAGGTGTAATTATCCACGGAATAGTGGTTAGTAGCATAAATGCCGTAGGACGTAATCCTATGGCCGCCAGATTAATAAGTAAGCAATCAATCAGAAGTACTGGCTACGGCGTAGTTATATTTTTAGCCTTTTTAGCAATGATATCAGTGGTTTTACTAATTTAGGGTAGACAAAGAAATGGCACTTAAATTACCCACCAAATCCAGTCCTGGCTCATACTGGGGTTCAACGCAGGTCTTTGACCCGGTTATGCCCGAAGCCGAAGGACTGACCACGACTAATACATCTTCGCTGGAGCCGGCTGCGGTGACAAGCCCTGTTGTTGTCGCAAATATCGATAAAAATCTATCAGAAAAAATAAGTACCGGACTCAGGCGTTATATCCTATTGGGCGTTAGCATATTAGCGATCTGCACCATCACAGTTGCGCTTTTTATGACCACTCAACGGGAGAAAATACAGCCAGCCAGTAAGATTGACAAATTGGGGGCTCAGGACGTTAGTTTCACACCAATCTCGAACGAAGCCGGTCTTTTGGATTTTGTCTCTAACACCGACACCCTAATCGTGAATAGCGACATATACGCTTATGGCACCATCAGGTTCTACGACCAGCAAAATTACTTTACGATTAAACCGGTCTCGCTCACGGCTAATCGCGCATACTTGCTGCCAGATAGTTCGGGGACAATCTGCTTAGATACCAATAACTGTGATTTTGCTACCGCTACTCAGCTGGCTCAGCTTCAGGCTAAACAGGCCGTCTCTGCAGCGGGCGTCGATTCTATTAACGGTTTAGCCGGTGGCATTACTTTGCAGGGGACGGCTAATCGAATAAATATCGCATCCGGCGGCGGCACCATAACTCTTAGCACACCGCAAGACATTGCCGCTTCCAGCAGCCCGAGTTTTCAAACCATCAATCTGGCCAGTCCTGGCACCCAGAACGGCTTTACTATTTGTGATAGCTCGAACAACTGTAGTTTTGGGGCTGGCGGCGACATCCTCAACAACGGCAACAGCTTTGGCAGTGCCGTGACTATCGGTACCAATGATAACTTCGGCTTGAACCTGGAAACCAGTGGCACTACCGTAGCCAGCTTCACTAATACCGGCCAAGCTCTGTTCAAGAACCAGGCGGATTCATCAACAGCTTTCCAAATCCAGAATGCTGCCGGAACAGCTACGCTATTATCGGCAGACACCTCTGCTCAGGTAGTAACAATTAACGGAATTGAGATACGAAATGGCGGAAATTTTCAGAACAGCTTTATCGGCACCGACTCCGGTTCAGCAAACACTACTGGTAGTAATAATACGGCACTAGGGGCTCAGGCTCTTCCTGCGAACACTTCCGGTGTTGGGAATACGGCTGTCGGACAGACGGCTCTGGCCAACAATACCACCGGTAACTTTAATACAGCCATTGGCAACAGTGCCCTTCAAGCCAGTCATGGAGATAGTAACACTGCCATAGGCCAGTCAGCTCTAGAGCAAAACACCACAGGTATCAACAATACGGCGGTGGGCAGGGTAGCCCTGCTCTCATCTACGGGTTCGGACAATGTGGCTATTGGATTTTCGGCGGGCAGAAGTGATATGACTGGCGGTAACAACACCTTCATAGGCACCAATGCCGGTTATACTGATGGGTCGGTCGTTAGTGCTAATAATCTTCAAAACGCTACGGCTATAGGTTTTAATTCGCAAGTTACTGCTGACAACTCTTTAATTTTGGGTGGAACTGGCGGCTATGCTGTTAACGTCGGCATCGGCCTGACAGCCCCTGCAGCTACCTTAGATGTAGCTGGTAATGCTCGTTTTCAAAACCTGTCTGATTCTAGCACCGCCTTCCAGGTACAGAATGCCTCCGGAACCGAGCTCTTAACCGTAGATACACTCGGTACGCAAATAATTTTTGGCCAAGCCGGCGGGCTAAGTCCTGACCTAGTTTTTAATAGTGCCTCCGACTTCGGCAATATACTCCTGACAGTGACCGATCCAGGTGCCAGCAACTTCACCATCACCTTACCGGCGGCCACTGGCACAGTCTGTCTAACTACCGGAAACTGTGCCGGAGTCGGTGGTACCGGTGATATCCTAAACAACGGTAACAGCTTTGGCAGTGCTGTGACTATCGGTACTAACGATAACTTTGGCCTGAATTTGGAGACTAGTGGTGCCACTGTCGCTAGCTTCACTAACACTGGAGCCGCCCTTTTCAAGAACGCTTCCAACTCCACCACCGCCTTCCAGATACAGAATGCCGCTGGAACCAATAATTTACTGACTGCGGATACAACGAATAGCCGGATCGGTATCAATACCATTGCTCCGACGGCGGATCTTAGTTTTGGAGAGAGCTCCAACCGGTCCATTAATGTAGTAACACGCTCAACAAACAGCGCTGGCAATAATTTAACCATCAGCGCCG
>Ga0187892_10011582_pt1 | contig 10742 bp, 10 predicted proteins | sample MA1701073metaG_FD_139345 | JGI IMG/M metagenome (GOLD analysis project Ga0187892, IMG submission 139345) | Bio-ooze microbial communities from a basaltic lava cave in the Kipuka Kanohina Cave System on the Island of Hawaii, USA - MA170107-3 metaG ...
TCCTCGTGCTCGGGAAGACGGACTGTCCGAACTGCTCCCGCTGGACGGAGGAGCTGACGGCGTTCCTCGAGGCGGATGCCGAGTTCGGAGACGTCCGCTTCGGGAAGATGCTCCTCGACCGGCCCGGGCTCGGCGATTTCAAGCGCGCGAACCCCTGGCTCGCCGACCTCGAGGATCTCCCGTACAACCTGCTCTACGAGCGCGGAGAGCGGAAGAAGGCGTTCGCCGGAGGGGGCGTCGAGCGGCTCGTGAATCGACTGCGGGGGATGCGGGGGGAGGGCCGCGACTGACGGCAGGGGGCGCGGGCGTCAGGCGCTCGCGCCCGCCGCCGCGCGCACCTCCAGCGCCGGCTCGGGCGTTTTCGCCTCCTCGCGCGCGAACGCGAGGAGTCTCTCCTCGACGGAGAGGTCGACTCGCGGCGCGAGCCGTCTCGCCTCGTCGAAGCTGCGCCTCGCGCCGTCGAGGTCGCCCCGGAACCACCGCAGGACGCCGATGTTGCGATGGGTCTCCTGGGATTCCGGGTCGGCAAGGCCCTGGCTGAACCGCCGGAGGAGGGGGAGGGGAAGGTCCTCGTACGGGAGGAAGCCGTCCACCACCACTTCCCCGCAGAGGATGCGCGCGGCGAGGCCCCGAACATCGACGGAGACGACCTCCGCTTCGACGGGCGCCGCCTCCCTCGACGGGAGGAGGACGCCTCGGGGCTCGAGATGGGCGACGGCCGCGGCGAGGTGCGCCCTCCAGGCGACGGCCTCCCGCAGCGCGTGGTCCACCTCCGCGAGGAACGCCCGCTCCGGCTCCCTGCGGCTGCGTCGGATCGCGTCCCCGAGGCATCGGATCGCGGGTCCGACTCGCCCGGCTCGACCCGCCGCGAGTGCGCGGGCGAGGAGATCGCGCGTCGTCGGCGAGAGGCCCTCCCGATCCTCGCTGGGCTTGGGCGCCCTCGACGGGATCGGAGGAAGGTCTTTCATGGAATCACCGAGGCGGGTGCTCGTCCGTCCTGGATCACGAAGGCCGCCGAGGGTCCCGCGGGGCTTCCCGCGGACTCCGACGTCTCGACGGCGGAGCCTCCTCCGCGTCCGAACTCGGGTCCGAACCCGGCGAAAGACTCCGCGAAGTATACGGATCCCGTCAACCGGATCGATGGACGCTCACTTCTTGCGCTTCACCGAGAACGACCAGGCGTAGGGAGGTTCCTCCGCCCCGCTCACCCAGCGACCCCAGGCCCTCGCCTCGTACTTCCCCTCCGGGAGGGCGTTCCGGTCCGTCGCCTCGAAGACGGCCTTCTCGGCGACCCGGACGTCTCCGTCGACCCACTTTCCGTCGGGCCCCTTCACGACGAGGTGGGAGGCGCGGTGGAGCTTGTCGTGGACCCCGTCCTCGACGCCGTGCCAGGCGGAGACTTTCTCGGGGAATCCCGCAAGCACGGCGCCGGGCGGAGGATCGGGGTGGGGGCCGCGCCGGAGGGGCGGGGGAAAGGGGAGGAGGAGAGGGAGGAGGGTCGCGGCGAGGAGAAGTCTCATGAGGAATCCTCCGGCATCTGGCCACCCATGGGATCCTGCAGGCCGAGGAAGTGTTAGCCGCGCGAACCGGAGTAGAATCGCGGCGGTGCCGCGGGTCCTCTTCGCCCTCGCCGTTCTCGCCGGCGCGCTCGCGGCGCAGGACACGCGTCCCGCGTCGCGACCGGCCAACCGCGACCCCCACGGACCCGCGGACGTCGACCGCTACATCCGCGTCCTCGAGAACCCGGAGCGGGACGCCTGGCAGAGGCCGGACGAGGTCGTCGCCGCGCTGCGGCTCCACCCGGACGCGGTCGTCGCGGACCTCGGCTGCGGGCCGGGCTACTTCACGAGGCGCCTCGCGCGCGCCGTGCCCCGGGGATTCGTCTTCGCCGTCGACGTCGAGCCCGCGCAGCTCGATCGGCTGAACGAGAGGCTCCGCGAGGAGGGGATCCGCAACGTCGTCCCCGTCCTCGCGACGGTCGATGACCCGAGGCTCCCGCCGGGCGTCCTCGACCTCCTCTTCGTCTGCGACACCTATCATCACTTCGAGGACCGCGAGACCTACCTCCCGAAGCTGCGGCGCGCGCTCAAGCCCGAGGGGCGCCTCGTCGTGGTCGATTTCCACAAGCGCCCCCTCCCCGTCGGTCCCCCTCCCGAGCACAAGCTCGCGCGGGAGGTGGAGCTGGAGGAGGTCGAGGCGGCGGGCTTCGTCCTCCTCGAGGAGCCGACCTTCCTCGAGTACCACTACTTCCTCGTGTTCGGCCTCCCGCGCGGGGCGCCGAGGCCGACCGCGGAGTGGCGCGCCCGCCCGAAGGTGCTCCTCCTGATCTACGACCCCGTGATCGAGTCGCGCGGCGGGCGCCGCCTCCACGAGGTGTGCGGGTGGAACGACCCCGACGCCCTGACGCGGGACCTCGTCGAGGACCTCCGCACCGCGAGCGGCGGGCTCGTGGAATACGAGATCGTCGAGCGGATCGAGCTCGACAAGTTCCCCCGCAAGAAGGACGGGTTCCGCTACGGCGACGACTCGTTCCTCGCCGCCTTCGAGGGGCGCGCGAAGTGGCACGATCCCGACGCCGTCGACTACGCGGAGATGCTGGAGGACGGCGACGTCGTGCGGAAGGTGAACGCGGGGAAGATCGACGAGGTCTTCGCCTGGGGCGCCCCCTACTTCGGCTGGTGGGAGTCGCAGATGGTCGGGCCGGAGGCGCACTGGTGCAATTCGCCGCCGCTCGAGGGGTTCGGCGCGAAGCGCCGGTTCGTCGTGATGGGGTTCAACTACGAGCGCGGCGTCGGGGAGGCGCTCGAGTCCTACGGCCACCGCGCGGAGTCTATCCTCGCGCACGTCTTCGGGTCCTGGGATCCGGAGGAGACGCACGCCTGGAACCGCTTCACGCTCCACGAGAAGGTCGCCCCGGGGAAGGCCGCCGTCGGGAACGTCCACTTCGCCCCGAACAGCGAGGCGGACTACGACTGGGGGAATCCGCGGCCGGTCCGGAGCACCTGCGACGACTGGCTCTCCTACCCCGATCTCGCCGGGCGCCGGCGCCTCGTCGACGCGGAGGAGTGGGGGGGCGGCGACATCCGCCTCCATCACCGCTGGTGGTTCGAGCACCTCCCGCGCGCCCCGGGCGAGACGGACGGGATCCGGAACAACTGGTGGTCCTACGTCGCGGACCCGAACGGCTACGAGTAGAGGAGAGCGGCTACTTCCCGTAGACGTTGACGAAGGTCTGTCTCCAGACGCCGAGAACGCTCAGCGTCTCGATGTCGGCGTAGTAGATCGTCTCGATCCCGTTCGCCTTCGCGATCTCGCCGATCGCGTTGCTGTCCCACCAGACCTCGATGTAGTAGCGCAGGCGCTTGATGTCCCCCTCCCCGCGCGTACGGGTCCCGATGCCTGAGGGGGTGTCGTGGAAGTTCGTCGTGAGGGGCTGCGTCGTCTGGGTGTAGAGGAGCCCTCTCGCGCATCCCGCGAGGACGGAGATCCCGACGGCGGCCGCGGCGAGGCGTGCCCGCATGGTCAGTCCCCGTAGAGAACGGTCGTCTGTCGGACGTAGAGCCCGAGGAGGACGTTCAGGATCTCGAGGTCGGCGTGGCGGATCGTCGTGATCCCGCCCTGCTCCGCGGCCGCCCGCGTCCCGGCGTCGCCCCAGGAGACGAGCCAGAGGATGCTGTGGAGGCTCGACCGCCCCTCCTTCGTGCCGAGGCGCGTCTGGTCGAGATCGGTGTCGAGCGGCGCCCGGATGCCCGTGTAGATGCAGGACGGCCCGAGCGCGAGGGCGAGGGTCGAGAGGGCGAGGACGATTCGGGTTCTCATCTGGGGTCTCTCGCGGGGAGGGAGGAGCCGGGCGCGAGAGTTTGACCGGTGGGCCGCGCTCGTTCCAGAGCAGACTGCACGGGGGCGGCCGGCGGGTAGAATCCGCGCCCTGCCTTCCGGCCCCGTGAAGAGAGCGCTCCTCCTCCTCGCCCCCCTCCTCCTCCCCGGCCTCGCCCGGGGCCAGTGACCCGGCTGAGCGCTTCCGAACCTGCCCGGGGGGCGGGGAGTCGAGGAGGTCCTGACGGAGGGAGGCGCCTGGCGCCTCTCGCTGTGGCACACCGTCGAGCGCCGCACGAAGGTCTTCGACCGCGACGCCGGAGGTCCCTCGAACACGGTCTCGAATCCCGGCCTCGAGACGACGATCGAGCGCACCTACCTCAACCTCACCCACGCCCTCTCGTCCGCGCTCTCCGTCGACGTCGGAGTGAACTTCTCGGACATCGAGTTCCACGACGACTCGGATCCCGCGGCGCCGCGGGAGCGCCAGGCCGAGGGGCTCGGCGACACGACGCTCACGTTCCGCTACGCCTTCCTTCCCGTCGAGTCGGAGCCGCACGAGGAGGACGGGAGCGTCCACGCGCACCCGGCCCTCTTCTCCCTCGTGGCGGGGGTCTCGATCCCGACCGGCGCGCCCGAGCGTCCCGAGGTCATGGGAACGACGTCCAACCCGGTCGCGAACTCGACCCTGCAGACCGGAACGGGGACCTTCGATCCCCTTCTCGGCGTGAGCTACGCGCAGCTCTGGGGGCCGTTCACGACCTTCGGCAACGTGGCGGTCCGCATCCCGGGCGGCGAGAACCGGTTCGACTACAAGACCGGGCTCGCCGGCCAGGTGAACGTCGGGGGCGTCGTCCCGCTCCTCGAGGAGTTCTCCGCCGTCCCGAAGATCACCTACGCCTGGCAGGACGCCGACGAGCTGGACGGCGACGACGCCTTCGGCTCCGGCGGACACTGGATCTACGTCGTCCCGGGCTTCGTCCTGAAGCTCTCCGAATCGACCGACTTCCAGGCCGCCGTCGAGGTCCCCGTCTGGCGAAACCTCCGCACGGAGCAGCTCGACACGCAGGCGCGGGTGACGCTCGGGATCAACTACCGCTTCTGAAAGACGGTCCTCTCGAGGGCCTTCGCGCCGGCGAGGATCTCCTCGACGGGGAGCGGCTCCGCACCGCGCACGTGGCAGCGGAAGATCTCCGTGACGTCGAGGCCGGAGGCCTCGCGGAAGAAGGACTCGAACTCGTCCTCGCGGAGGTCGGCCCCGTCCTCCCGGTCGAAGATGCGCCACAAGACCTGCGAGAGGGAGGGGGAATCGGGCCCCATCGCATGCAGCTTCTCCTCGAGCCACAACGCGAGGAGGCCGCCCTGCGCGTAGCCGTACCTCCAGTGCGTCTTCTCGCCCGCCGAGAGGGCGCGCGAGTGCGCGGTCATCGATCGCGGTTCGGGAGGCGCGTTCTCGCGGTAGGGAGGGACGAAGCGCTGCTCGAGTCTCTCGAGCGCGGTCTTGGGCTCGAAGACTCCCGCCTTGGCGAGACCCACGAAGGCGAGGTACTGCGCGAACCCCTCCGCGAACCAGACGAACTCGCTCGGCTCCCCCTCGAGGAGGCGGAAGGGATCGAGTCGATCCGTGAAGAGCCGGCGGGGGATCCACGTGTGGAAGACGTGGTGCGTGAAGTGATAGGCGAGACGATCGGGGTCGGCGGGGACGTCGTCGAGGGCGAAGGCTCCCTGGAAGGACCGTTCGTGCTCGAGCGCCCAGCCCAGCTCGCGCCCCTCGACGGGGCGGACGATCTCGATGAAGACGTGGTAGAGCGCGCGACCGAAGGGGACGGGGAGCTCGAGGGCGGCCGCCGCGGCGAGCGCCTTCTCCTGCGCCTCGACGAAGCGCTGGAGGAAGTCTTCCGCTCTCGCCGGAGGATCCGCGTAGACGTGGACGTGCGAGACCGTTTCGCCGTGACGCGCGATCCCGGAGACGAACCGGGTTCCCACCGCGATCGGCTCGTCGAGGAGCGAGAGCTGGCCCGCGGAGAACGCGCCGCGGAGGGGGTTCCAATTGTGGCCGGTCGCGACGCGCCATCCGTCCGGGGCCTCCACGGTGACGTCGAAACTCTTCCCCCCGACGCCCTCGACGAGGAGGAACGTCGCGGTTCCGGAGAGGCGGGTGAATCCATCCCGGCGGTGCGTGCTCGCGAGAAAGTCCGAGATCTCCCGCTCGCCCGCCGCTGCATCGACCTCGTAGGAGAGCCGCGCGAGCGGGCCGGCGACCGTCCAGACTCCCTCCCCGGCGGGAGAGACGGAGAGCCGGCGTCCATGCTCGTCGCGCGCCTCGAGATTCCGGACGAACCTCCCGAAGGGGAACCTCTCGTAGGCTCCGACGACGGCAGGTGCGGCGCGGACCGTCCGGATCGGCGCGGGGTGGAACCTCCCCTCGTACACGACGCGGATCGCGGCGGCCGGATCCTCGGGAACCGTGACGGTGACCGCGATCCGCCCGTTTCCGGGTCCGAGCCCGCAGACGGCCAGGAGGAGAGGCAGGACGGACAATCGACGGGCCCGCCGCTACGGATCCGAGCCGGGTTTCGTGTCGGGATTCCTCCGGAGCTCCCGGAGGACCTTCAGGTCCTCGAGGTCGCGCGGCCGCCCGGCCGCCTCCTTCATCTCGATCAGGTCGTCGAGAGACGCGAAACGGGCTTCCGTCCTTCCGTACCGAGCCACGACGCTCCGAGACCAGACCCGCTCGAAGTTCGCTCCCTTGACGAACGGGTGGATGTCGCAGGCGACGACGTACTGGCGGACGAGGAGTTTGAACCGGAGGAGGTCCTCGACCGACACGTCGGTCAGGTCGTAGCCGAAGGCGGCGAGCGCCGCGTGAAAGCGTTGCGCATTCTCCCGGGTCGGCTCGATCAAGATGTCGATGTCGAGGGTGGTTCGCCCCCACCCGTGCACGGGGAAGGCCTGCGCCCCGATGACCACGTACCTAGCCGAGTGGTCGTTTAGCGACTTCAGCAGGCCTTCGATGTCCACCGCGGATCAGCATCGACCAGAGGGCGGCCGACTCGCGCTCGACGATCCGGAAGCGCTCCTCGAGGCTCAGGCTCGCGAACCAGCGGAGGTCGTGCTCGCGCTCGGCGCGCTCGTCGTGGTCGAGGAGCTTCAGGATCCCGTTCTTCGGCGCGGACATTGCGTTCCGTGGAGCGCCCAGTATAGACCCGCCGTGAACCCGGAGAAGGGGCGACTATAGATCTCCGATGTCCGCCGCTCGAGGACTGGCGACCGGGCTCCTCGCCCTGCTCGCGATCGCGGTCGCGGCGTTCCTCGCCCTGTCCCGCCCGGATCCTCCGGCGACGTCCGCCCCCGGCGCCGCGATTCCTTCCGACGCTCCCTCGCCTCCGGCCGCGCCGAGGTTCGAGGGCGGCGGCGAGCCGGGGGAGTCCACGACGACCGTCGGGTCCAGGGACGCTCCCGGTGCCGAGCCGCCGGAGACGCGTGGTGAGCGCCGAATCCCCCTCGCGAAGGGAGGGACGGCGCGTGGCCGGGTCGTCGCGCCGGACGGCGCGCCGATCGGCGGCGCGACGGTCGAGACGTCTCCCGCCGAGCGGCGCGCGACGACGGACGAGGAGGGGAAGTTCCGGCTCGAGGACCTCGATCCGGGGACCTGGCTCCTGCGGGCGACCGCGCCGGAGCGGGTCGCGTCGGAGTGGAGGGAGGTCGCGATCGAGGCCGGATCCGAGACAGGGGAGATCGTCTTCGCGCTCCTCGATGGACTCGCGATCGAGGGCCGCGTGCGGGACGACGCCGGAGTTCCCCTCGTCGGGGCCGGAGTCTTCGCGACGACGATCGTCACCGCGGACGGGTGGGTCGCCGAGACGACGGAGGAGGGCCGCTTCCGGATCCCCGGGCTCCCCGCCGGTACCTTCGATCTCGAGGCGAGACTCGAGGGTCACCTCCCGGCTCGCAGGACCGGCGTCCGCGCAGGGGAGACGGAGGTCGAGATCGTCCTCCCTCGCGCCGCCGCGATCCGGGGCCGCGTCGTCGACGAGGTCGACCGTCCCGTGTCCTCGTTCCGCGTCGAGGTGGAGCGCGACCTCGGCACCTACGCGGTCGAGCCCCCGCGCTCGGCCGAGTTCGAGCATCCGGAGGGGCGCTTCGCCTTCGAGGCTCTCGTGCCGGGTCTCTACCACCTCCGGGCCTCCTCGACCTCCGACGGGGACGCGGTCGCGACGGGGCGGCTCGAGGGGATCCGGGCGACGCCGGGGGAGGAATCGACGGAGGTGATCGTCCGCCTCGATCGGGTGGGCTCGATCTTCGGATCCGTGCGCGCCTCGGACGGGACGCCGATCGCCGGGGCGAGCCTCGGCCTTGCCTCCGCGATGGCGGCGGGAGATCTCGGCGTGAACTGGTACGAGCGGCACGGCGGGGGGGAGCCGGTCGTCCGGAGCGCCGGAGACGGCTCGTTCGAGTTCGATGCCGTCCCGCCCGGCGTCCACACGGTCCTCGCCCACGCGCGCGGGCGCGGCTCCGCGGCGGTCGAGGAGGTCGCCGTCGCGCCGGGTGCCCCGACGGGCCCGCTCTCGATCGTCATCCCGCGCGGCGGGACGATCGAGGGGACCGTGACGGAGGCGTTCGGGGAGCCGGTGCCCGGCGTCGCGATCGTCGTCCTCGCCGTCCGCGACGTCGGGGCGCCCCGCAACGCCCGGTGGCTCCAGGCTCGCACGGACGAGACGGGCGCCTACCGCGTCGAGGCCGTGGCACCCGGATCGTACATGGTCGTGCGCGTCGACGAGAAACCGGGGGGAGAGGCGATTCCCGCCGAGAGCAAGACCGCCCAAGTGCGGGGAGGCGAGACGGTCGTCGTCGACTTCTCGGAGGAGCCGGAGGGCGCCGTCCTCCTCGGGTCCGTCTACGAGGCGGGAGGGGCCCCCGCTTCGAGGGTCCAGATCGTCGTGATCGACTTCACTCGGACCGGCGCGACGATCGAGTCGACCTACGCGGACGCGGAGGGGCGCTACCGGATCGCGGGACTCGACGGCGGGCTCTACGGGATCTACCTGACGCGGGGGATCTCCCTCGATTCGGTCTTCCTCGAGACCGTCTCGATCCCGAGCCGCCCGCTCGAGGTGCGCCGCGATCTCACGCTCCCCGGCGGGGCGATCGCGGGTCGGGTCCGGGACGCCCGCACGGGAGCGCCGATGCCGCGCGCGCGGCTCGCCTTGCTCACCGACGTCGGCGCCGGGCCGGCCTTCCTCGCGGGGACGGGCGTCGCGGACGACGACGGGGCGTTCCGCTTCGGCGACCTGAGCCCTCGCCACTATCGGGTCTCCGCCACCGCGGACGGGTACGGGCAGGAGGCGACGGAGCGATTCTTCCTCGCGGACGACGAAACTCGCGAGCGGATCGATCTGTCGCTCCACCCGGGCGGCTCCCTCGCGCTGCGCGTCCTCGATCCGGAGGGGAAGCCCGTCGCGCGCGCCTTCGTCGCCTTTCGCGACCCGGAAGGGAACACGATCCCGATCGGCATCCCGATGCCCTGGACGGAGGCCGACGGGTCCTTCGGCGCGGAGGGAGTGAAGCCCGGGCGCTACACGGCGGCCGCCGTGAAGGAGGGGGTCGCCGTCGCCGTCGGGCTCGTCGAGGTCGTCGAGGGGGAGAGAACGGAGGCCGTCCTCCAGGGGATGGCGGCTGGCGTCGCCCTCGAGCCGCCCCGGCTTCCGGCGCCGCGGTGACGGGGGGGCGCCGTTCGCACCCCTGCTAGGCTGTTCACCGCCCATCGCGGCCGGCGAGAGAGCCCCGCAACATGTTCGCGAGGGAGGGTTCCTCTCCCGCGCGGTCGAGGTATTCAATTCCTCCCAGTCGAACGGCAACTCCCAGCTGGTCGCGGGCCGCCTCGCGGTCTCCGAGCATCGCCGACACGACCGCGCTCGAGTAGTGGGCCTCGGGGTCGCCGTTCCCGAGCCTCCCCGCGATCGAATACTCCCGCGACGCCTTCGAGAGTTCTCCGCAGGCGACGTAGGCGTGACCCAAATTCAGGTGCCCCGGGGCGAAGTCGGGATCCGCGGCGACCGCCTCCTCCAGCTCCTGCGCGGCGCTCCGGGGCATCCCGGCGCCCAGGAGGGTCGTGCCGAGGTTGTAGGCGACCTGGGCATTGTCGGGAGCAAGATCCTTCGCGTCCGACAGGTGCCGGATCGCCTCTTCCACTTGCCCCCGCCTGCCGAAGAGCACTCCCAGGTTCATGTGCGCGTTGTAGTCCCTCGGTTTCGCCTCGATCGCCCGCCGGTAGTAGGTCTCCGCGGCGGACAGATTCCCGCTGCGCTCCTCCAGGACGCCGAGATTGTAGAGAGCGGCGTGCGAGCTCGGATCCAGGGCCAGGGCCTGCTCGAGCTGGGCTCGCGCCTCCTGCGGGCGATCGAGGAGGTGGAGGGTGTGCCCCAGGTTGATGCGCACCTGGGGGGACTCGCCTCCCTTGTCGACCGCCACCCAAAACCAGCCCTCCGCCTCGGGAACCTTTCCTTCCTCGAGCGCGATCTCTCCCAGCGCGCAGAGGAGGGCTGGGTCGTCCGGCACGAGAGAGATCGCGGCCTCGTACTCCCTCCGCGCGAGCTGCAGACGCTGCGTCCGCCGATAGGCCTCGCCCAGCAAGGCCCGCGCCTGCGGGTCCGCCGGCGTCCGCCGCACGAGCGCCTCCAGCTCCGGGCACGCCTCCGCCCATTTCCCTTCTCGGACGAGGAGTTGCGCCCGTCCCTTGCGGATCTCGGCGGAGGCGCCCCCGGCAGAGAGGTAGCCGAGCGCATGGAGGCGGCGGGTCTGCTCCTCCGCGACGTCCTGGGCCGTTGCTTCCCAGCCGGCCACCTCGGGACTCGCGCCGAGGGCCGGAGCGGTTTCGTACGAGTCCGTCCAGCGGGCGGGATTCGCCTGGACCCAGTCTTCCTCGA
>Ga0187892_10011583_pt1 | contig 10741 bp, 6 predicted proteins | sample MA1701073metaG_FD_139345 | JGI IMG/M metagenome (GOLD analysis project Ga0187892, IMG submission 139345) | Bio-ooze microbial communities from a basaltic lava cave in the Kipuka Kanohina Cave System on the Island of Hawaii, USA - MA170107-3 metaG ...
CAAGGCGATGCGCGACGCTGACGGCCGCGAATCGGTCGAGGCGCTGATCGCGCAGATCGAACGCGACGGCGTGCGCATGAGCCCGCCGTTGGATCCGGACATCCTGCGCGAGCTGCGCGAGACGCTTGGGCTGGTGGTGCGCTGAGGTGGCGCGCGCGGACTCGCCCCTCCCCTTCAAGAAGGCGGAAGCGGGGTTTCGCGAAGCGCATGCTTCGCGCCGCTGAAGGACGCGCGCCTGCAAGCGCGCGGCTCCGCTGGGGTGGGGATGGTTGGCGTGACCGTCGCGCTCGGCCGCAAGGAGTCTCGCGATTTGAGACAAGCCGCACGTATGCTCGGCCCAAGAGAAAGGGGACGAGCATGAACAAGCGAAGTTTTCTGCAGGGCCTGCTCACCGCGCTCGCCGCCGGCGTTGCAGCGGGCGTCTCGGCGCAACCGCGACGCCGCGTCCTGATCCAGGTCTCGCCGCTCGCCGGTTTTCAGTACCACGCAGGCGGAGCGCTCTGGCACGACTTGCGGCCCGCCAACCGCTCACCCTCGTGCGCGAACGAGACAACACTTTCGATGCCGGTGCGGTACGCATCGACTGGCACGGCCACAAGCTTGGCTATCTGCCGCAAGCGGAGAACACGGCGGTGGCGCAGATGCTGGAACGCGGTGAGAAGCTGAGCGCTCGGATCGAGAAGCTCCGCCAGTCTCAGGATCCCTGGGAGCGCGTGACGGTGGCGGTGGAGCTTGCGACGTGAAGCGGGAGTCAAGGAGGGGATGGAGTTCGATGAGTCCGACGATCGCCATCGACCAACCAGCAACCTACTCCAAGCCGCGAGACGATCGCATACTCGACCACAGTCAGCGGTTCTTGGGCTCGACAAAATCAACGGTTCAATGGGCGAAAACAGGAAAACGAGGTTCGTTTGGACTATCGCAGCTTCTTCGAAGCAATAACCGCCATTGATTCGGAGTTGAGGGGTTCTCGTTTCCAGCCGATGAGCTGGCAATGTCGCTTGGCCTGCGGAGAACACGCCACTTCAGAGCGGCCGCACACGCTGCAAGGAGGCGTCGAGTGCCGATCGCGCCTGATTGACATTCCAACGGGATGCGGCAAGACCGCGGGCTTGGTTCTAGCCTGGTTGTGGAACCGCATTGCGCTGAACAACCCGGCATGGCCGCGACGCCTGGTTTATTGCCTGCCGATGCGGGCGCTGGTCGAACAAACGCGCGACAACGTAATCGCGTGGATAGAGAATCTTCGCACGCGCGCTCCGCAGCTTGGAATGAAAGGCGACATCTTGAGCGTAGTGGAGTGCCTGTTCGAACGCTCGCCAATTGTTCTGATGGGAGGCGAAGAGCCGACGCCTGCGAGAGCGGATTGGGACTTGTACCCGGAACGGCCGGCAATTCTTGTCGGCACGCAAGACATGCTGCTTTCGCGCGCGCTCAACCGCGGCTATGCCATGAGCCGCTACAGATGGCCCCGGCACTTCGGATTTCTCAACAACGATTGCCTGTGGGTTTGCGATGAGATTCAGTTGATGGGGCCCGGTGTGGCGACTGCAAGTCAACTGGAAGCGTTCCGTAGGGATTCGGTCGGAGGCTCCAAACCGAACGGGTTCGCGTCCTTCTTCGGTTCGCGTTCAGCGACGTGGTACGCCTCCGCAACGTCGAGCACGGACATGTTGAATACCCGTGAATGGCGCGACGCACCGCGGCCGGATGGTTTTGTCTTCTCACTTACCGATGCGGAAAAGGCCGAAACCCAATCCGTTATCGGCCGCCGCCGTTACGCGCTCAAACGGCTGGAGACCCATCGGGATTGGCACTTTGGCGATCAGCAGCCGCCGAATGAAAGAGTGACTGAAATCATCGAACGCCACGGAAAGATGGTGGCATCGTTGCGCCAACACGATGTACCAGCAGGTGTTCCGCGCCGTTCACTGGTCATCTGCAATACCGTGGATCGCGCCGTTGTTGTCTTCGAAGCGCTCCGGGAGAAGAAAACTTCCGGCGAACTGAACGAAACCGATCTCGTTCTGCTTCACTCGCGCTTTCGGCCGAAGGATCGGGAGGATCAGGCGAATCGATTGAAGCCGCAGCATCTGAAAACGTATGCAAACGGACAGATCGTCGTCTCCACGCAGGTCATAGAAGCGGGCGTCGACCTTTCCAGCGGCATTCTTTGGACCGACGCCGCTCCGCTCTCGTCCGTCGTTCAGCGTCTGGGTCGGCTCAACCGCGCAGGCGAATTCGGGGCAAACGGAAGGGCGGATCACGGTTGGATTCCGATGGCATTCGTCATTGGCTTGGAACTGCCCGAAATCCCGCCAAGCCCGCAAAAGATGAAGGAGGACGCAGAAAGGGAAGTTCGTGCACGTCATCTGCCGTACGACCAGCGATTCTGTGACGACGCTTGGAGCACGTTGCCTCGACTCAACGGCGATGCCTCGCCGGCTGCGCTGGAGTCGATCCGCGACGGCATCGCCACATCGATCGATCGCAGTCCTTATTCGCTCCAGCGCCACGAGCTGCTTGACTTCTTCGATACCGACAGCAATCTCTCACTGGGCTACACAGATGTGTCCCCCTTCGTTCGCGGCTTGGACGAAGACACCGATGTTTACGTCCTATGGCGCGAGTGGGAAGGCACCGATCCGAACGAGAGCTTCGGCGGCGATATCGGGCACGATGAACTGTGTGCCGTACCAATCAACCGGCTGACCGGCAAGGATCGCGGCTTCGCCAACTGGCGCCAGGGGTGGTTGTGGCTCGGGACCAAGCGCCGAAAACAGGGCGGCTGGGTGTCAGCCGCCGGCAAGGGAATTTCCCCCGGCGCAACTCTGCTGCTGCCGACGAGCGCGGGAGGTTACGTTGCGGATCGCGGCTGGACCGGAAAAGACCACGACAAACCGGGCGACCTATACCAACCCGCCGAGCGTCCGTCGGATGAAGATCAGCTCTCCTGGCTGAATCACGGCTGGCGATCGATTGCCGACCATGGAAAAGATGTCCGCGACGAGTTGTGCAGGATTTTCGCGTCGCTGCCCTGCGACGGCTTTATCAGCGCCGCGGACAAGGATGTCTGCCTGAAAGCCGCTGTCTGGCACGATCTCGGCAAGAACCATGAGAAATGGAAGACTGCTGCGCTTGATGCTTTGCGCGAGGCCGGAATTCAGATTCCCCCCAACCAGCTACCGCTTGCCAAGTTTTCTCTTTACGAGAGTCCGAGGCTTCGAGATGAGCACGGCAACCCGCTCACCGGCAAAGAGCTTCGCCGCGAGGTCTATCGGCTAAGAAAACTCTTTCAGCCCCGCATGGCGCATGAAGTCGCCTCCGCGCTCGCCTTGCGCCAGCGGCACATTCGAAGCGCCGGCAATTTGCGGTCGCTAAGGACGGAAAACGAGTACCTGGCTCAGCTTCTCGCCGAGTACCTCGTGATGAGTCACCACGGCCAAGTTCGAAAGGTGTTGCGCGACGAAATTCCCAAGAACGCGAGCGAGCAGAAGGACGAGGAGACCGTTCGCGGGGTAACGCAGGGCGATCCGCTCGAAAACGTCACGGTGGACGGCGAAACCCTTGGCTGTGACGCGCTTTCCGTGGATTGCCGTCGAATGGGCCGCGACGCTGAGGGGTACGAGAGCTACACGCGCGGCGTCCTGCGCCTGCTTGATCACTACGGCCCGTTCCGCCTCGCTTATCTGGAAGCGCTCTTGCGCGCAGCCGACGGCCGCGCTTCAAAGGATTTGGCCCGATGAACTACGACGCCCTGGTTCAATGCATCGTCGCCCTGCATAAGGAGTCGAGCGGCAGGGCGGTCTTTGCCGTCAATCGTTGGCTGCTGCTGCGCAACTGGCTGATCGGTGCATACGTGGTCGAGTTTGAACAGAGTGGCCAAGATCGGGCGAGGTACGGTGCCGGGCTGCTGTTGCAACTGGCTCGCGACCTGAAGCGTCGTTCTGTTTCCGGCAGCAGCGCCGAAATGCTGGGACGGATGCGTCTTTTTTATCGCACCTTTCCGCAACTGCATGCGCAGATTTCGTCATCGGCGATGACGGAATCTGGAAGGTTATCGCTCGCGCAAGTCGCCCAGACCATTCCGTCATCGGCGATGACAAGTTCGCCATCGAAACAGCCCGCGCCGTTGTCTGCGGACCAGATCCTGCAGCTCTCATGGACCCACTGGATTGAACTCTTGCATCTCGACGATCCGTGGAAGCGCGCCTTCTACGAAAACGAGTGCGTGGAGGCAAACTGGTCGGTGCGGCAACTGCAGCGCCAGATCGGCTCGCTGCTCTACGAGCGGACAGGCTTGTCGTCCGACAAGCGAGCCGTCATTGAAGCCGCGCGCACGCTGTCCGCCGAAGCGCCGGCGGCGATCGCCGATGTAATCCGCGATCCCTACGTGCTCGAGTTCGTCGGATTGGCGGAGAAGCCTCATTACCGCGAGTCCGATCTTGAAAGCGCGCTCCTCGATCATCTGCAGAGTTTCCTGCTCGAACTCGGCGCCGGCTTTTGCTTCGAGGCGCGGCAAAAACGCATCACCGTTGGCAACGCGCACGACTACATCGATCTGGTCTTCTATCACCGCCGCCTGCGCTGCCACGTGCTGATCGATCTGAAGGTTCGCGTGTTCGAACACGGCGACGCGGGGCAGATGAACTTCTACCTCAACTACTGGAAGGCGAACGAAGTCGAAGAAGGAGACGGCCCGCCGGTCGGCCTGCTCTTGTGCAGCGACAGGCACGCAACCAAGGTCGAGTACGCAACGGGTGGGATGGACCGGCAGATCTTCGTCTCGCGCTATCAGGTCGCGCTGCCTTCGCCCGACCAATTGCGCGAGTTCATCGAAGCCGATCGGGCTGCGCTTGAAGCGAGCAGCGCGGCTGCATCCACCGATCCGAAGAGCAACGCATGAATCCGAAGTCGATTCCGCTACCAGGCTGCCGGCACGACGTGCTGGGGCACAACCTCAAGGCAATCGGTCTTCTGCGCGTGCTCGCCACCTGCGCCGAGCCGGAGCATCGCGACGCTGAAGCGGAGGGTTGGTGGGATCTGGACAGCGCCTGCTTTCATTTGCACTCGGAGAAATACCCGACCGAGGACAAGCTCGCGCAGTTCTTCGTTGAGCACTATGCGGCCAGTCAGCCAATTGCCGCCTGGGACAACGACATCGGCTACAAGGCCGGCAGAGTCGAGCCGGGTCCTGACAGGCAAACCCTGGATTTGGCGCAGCGCCTTTCTGCGGACGTGGCAGAAGTAAAGAGCGGCAAACGCGAAGCGAAGAGGTCGGCCTTCCGGCAATTTCGGGAGCAGTCAGATGCTCTTCCGCCGGAAAGCATGGACGCGATTGCCTCAATCTTCGTAAAGGGAAACACCGACAATCCGTTGTTCTTGAGCAAAGGGGCCGCAGGTCGCGCACAGCTTTTTCGAACCTATTGGGAATTTCTCGATAAGTTGACCCAGGCTCGAAAGAGATCGAGTAAGGCAACGCTCTCATCGCTTGCCGTTGCATCGCTAAGGGGAGGATCCCAGTCCTCAGGAAAGTCGGTCGGTACTCCATTCTTCCCCGACGCTATAAAAACCTACAACAACGGCCTGGGATGGGTTGTCGAGACCTTCCCATTCAACGCGCTCGACTACCTTCTCGCCGTGGAAGGGGCGCTCGCCATGCGCGGCGCGGCGTCACGCGCGTTGGCGGCGAACAGCCGGCGCTTCGCAGCCTTTCCATTCGTATTCGACTCGGGCGAAGACCTTGTGGACGACAACAACGACGTGAAGGGCACAGCGTCCGCGATCTGGATGCCGCTGTGGAGTCGGCCGGCGACATTTTCAGAACTGTCTTCTTTCATATGCGATGCCCAGGCGCGGCTGCCTGCAAAGGAAGCTCGGTTCTCCGCCGAATTCGCGCGCGCGCTTCGTATCCAGGGGGTTGATGCTGGTTTCACGGGCTGGCAGGAGTTCCGGTTCAAGATGAAGGCGAGCCGGGTCCCGTGGGTATGCACTGGGCGCTATCTGGGTGCGACGTCGACCCGGCACTCGGCGCGGCTCAACGATGCGCTCGCGCCGCTGGACGAAAGCGGATTCCTCGATCAATTTGAGCCGTTATACAAAGGAGGAGGCAAGGTCGATGCGCGCAGTCCGCATCCCATCCGGGCGTCCATCGGTGCCGCCATCGAAGACTGCGTTGCCGAGCCGACGGCGGACAATGCGTTGGAGATACTGGTTCGCCTCTACCCTGCCTGCGCAAAGCTGGCGCAATCGAAATCGTTCAGGGAAACGCTTCGCCAGCGAGCCACCCTTTTCAATCCCCTGCCACAGCAACCGTGGATCGACCTGTTGCAGGGGCTCGACTCACCCGAGTTTCGAATCGCTCGCGCGCTGGCTTCTACCGCCGCATCCGACAAGCAAGCCGACGGGTCATTTTCGAAAGTCCAACCTTTCTTGGGTTCGTTGTTGCCCGTGAATCTCCAGAACGGAGATTGCCGGCTCGAAGAAAACTCCAAACAGGCAGTGTGGAGCGGAGCCGACCTTTGCCACGATCTGTCCCGCGTTCTGTCGCGGCGCTACCTCGACTCCCTTGACGACGACCGTCCCGCTCTGATGGCGCCACGCCCAGCGCGGCTCGAGGACGTGCTCGCATTTCTGAAGGGAGAACTGAATGACTGGCGCATCGCACGCTCGGCGGAGGCGCTGAGTCTGATCGGCTGGGAGAAACTCGAAGGCGAAGGCGATCCCTCGGCACTCGACTCAGGGCAAGTGCTGAACGATCAGACGCCAGCGATTCCACTCGCGTACGCCGCGCTGCGCGCGCTGCTCGAAGTCGAATGCGAGTGGCAGGGGAAAGACACCTCGTTTTGGAGGAAGCGGCGTTCGCAGCGCCCGGCGGCGCTGCTGTGCCAGCGTGCGCCGTCGTCGCTCGCGCTTGCTGTCGAGGACGCACTGCGCTGGCTTGCGATCTGGGGTGTCCCGAACTGCTGGAGCGAAGAGGCAAGGCGAGACAAGCCGCGCCTTCGCGGGCGCGATGTCATTCGCGCCGACCATCGCGATCTGAATTTCGGAGGCATGCAAGCCGCCTTGGTCACCCGCCTCGCCGCCGCCGCTTTGATCCCGCTCGACTGGCGCGGTCGCCGGGCGCTTTATCGAGCCGTCACCATTCCGCGATCCAACCAAAACTGATATCGACAGGAGAGAAGCCGATGAGCAACAAGGTCGAAACGCAAACGAACGAACAATTGCTTCTCTCGTTTGGCGGCTTCACCGTCCCTGCGGGCTGCCGGCGCATATTCATCACCGCCGAACTCGAGCCGGCAAACGGCGACCCGCGCATCCAGCCGACCGGATTTCCCGACATTGGGCCGGTGCTCTATCCGGATCCTTCCGGGCAGCAGGGTCTCATTTGCCTTATCGAATCGGAAGCCTCGATGGCCAATCGACTGGAGGAGGTGTGCCTGGCCGACAAGTACACAGGCACCTTGAACCCTGCGTTGAACGGGTTGCCGTATATCAAGCTGACCGACTCCGGGCTGCCAGATGGCCAACTCATAACTACGTCAACTATCGACGGCCACCGATTCGCGTCGGAATACATCATGGGAGCGCTCGGCACGCCGGACCGTACTTCCTCCCCGATTACCTTCGCGAGCTTCGATCCCACTTTCAAGCAGGAGAAAGTAGAGAACAAGGCGACTGATCAGAAAACCTCGAAACCCGGCAAAACGGGGAAGAAGGAGAAGACGCAACCGAACAAGCCGGAACTTGTGGCTTTCGTTCGCGACTATCTGGGCATGACTGGCACGGACAAGTGCCCCACAGCCAACGTGCCGAACATCTTCGTGTTGGCAATGGAGTACGACCCGTTGTCACTGATTCACGGTTTCCAGATATCCGTCAAGAACAAGCTGACCTTCGTCGGTTTGCGATCGCCGCGCGCGCTGACCGCGAGCATCGTGGGACTGAATTGCGAAAGGCTGAGCGTCCCCGGCGTTCGCATCGATCCAATTGGCACGGGTGACGCCGGCCAAGCGATTTTCCAGAAGCAGCGCGTTACCGCGCAGAAGATCGAGGCTCGTTTTTCGGTTGACGTAGGTCTGCTGTCTTTGTTACGGCTCGATACGCTTGAGGATGGAAAGCCGGGGCCGAATCAGAACCCGCGCTTCCAGTTGTTGCTTGCAATCGCACTTTGGAAAGTTTCAACCTTCCTGAGCTTGCTGCGAATCGAATTGAGTCTGCGTACCGAATGCAAACTTCGCCTCAAAGGTCTGCCGCAATGGCACTTTGATGTCCCCAAAAAAGAAGAAGCGGAGGTTTTCCCTTACGAGACGATTGCCGGCATGACATTTACTGCTAACGAGCTTGCGTCTGCCGAGCAAAAGAAGAACGCCATAACGATCGACAAGGCTGGCTTCCGTGGCATTTGCTCTCCGCTCGTTCTGAAGTTTGACAAAGCGAAGGGCGACGAAGAGCAAAAATCCAATGACCCGAAACAGATCGACTATGAGGACGCTGTGAGCGAGTAAGACGGCGATGCTCACTCTCCGACTCACATTCCTCTGGGGACGTTACTACGCGCATCCGTGGGGCTTGAACCCCGTGAGGTTGCGCGAGGCCGAATGGCCGCCCAGTCCGTGGCGCTTGTTGCGGGCGCTAGCCGCCGGGTGGTTCCGCGCGCACGGTGGCCGAGCACCGACCGTTGAATTCCTCGCTTTGCTCGTTTCCCTTGGCGAGGAGCTGCCCGAAATTGCGGTAGGGCCGGTAGCGTTTTCGCACACGATCCATTGGCAGCCTAACTTCGGCGCCGCAGACAAAGACGACAAAGCTGCCGGAACCTACAAGCGCACTCGCCACGAGAACCACTTCGCCGCAACCGCAAGCCCGGTGATTTTCCGTTGGACGAACGTTGCGCTCAGCGAAGAGCAACGCTCTTTGCTTGACGCGATTCTCTCGCATATCTCGTACCTTGGCCGCGCCGAATCGTTGTGTGTGGTGGATTCCCCGCGTGACGGCGCGCTTCCAACCGAAGGCTGGTGCCGTGCGTGTTCTTCAAATGGCAGACCGATCCGCCGCATCGCTGAAAACTGCCGCGATCTCTTTTGCCCTGATCCGCAGGATTTTCAGGCCGCCGACCTGTGGTCGCGCCGTGCCGGCCGCGATCGTCTCGATCCGAACAATGCGCCGCCACATCTTGTTGAAGATTTGCTGTCAAACCAGCCGTTGCCCGACGGCGCGCGCTGGGTCTCCTACCAGATGCCGGAGGGCTGGCCTGGTCGATGGGTCGTGCGCACCCCCAAATCATCGCGGAAACAAACAGCGACATCGCCCACGCCGCGCGTTGCTCGTTATCTGCGTTTTTCTCTCCAATGCCGCATCCCAATTCCACTCAAGTTCACGGTGCCGCTGGCGGAAGAGTTCAGGAAACACGCGCTCCGTTACTTCGGGCGCGCCAACTCCTTCGCGCTTTCGGGTCACGAGCCGCCGGATGACATTCAAGGCGAGCATCAGCAGGCTTTTTATCTGCCATTGGCGTCGAACAGGATTCGCTTCGATCTTCTGGACGAACTTCACGTCTGGTGTCCTTACGGATTCACGCAAGCCGAAGTCGAAGCGCTGATGCACGTTGGCCGCCTCAACTGGGGAGGCGGGAAGCATCCCGTCCGCCCGGTCTTGTTGGCGATCGGCAAGACTGTCCCAGACGAGTCCACGATTTGCATCGGACAGACCTCCAGTCGTTGTTGGCGCAGCGTCACGCCGTTTGTTCCGCCGCGCTACTTCTATCGGGGAAATCTGCACGGCGCGAAGCTGAAGGCCAAAGACTCCCCCGAACAACAGCTCGCTCAGTGCCTGCGCCACGCGGGAATCGATACGGCTTGCGAAATCCGTCGCCTGACGTGCAACGGAAGCGCCCAGCACTTCCTTCCGCCGATGGCTGATTGGGATATCGTCCGCGCGCCAGCGGACGACGAAGATGCGTACGGCGTGACGGTCGCAGCGGCTGTGCATGTTCCGTCGGCGTCGGCTAAGTCGGCAAACGGCGAGAAGGCACGCCGGATCGGTCTGTTCTTCGAGGTGAGTTTCGACGCTCCGATCAGGCTTCCGATGCCGGCTCTTGGACATTCGGCCCACTTTGGACTCGGCGTATTCGCGCCTTCGTCGATTGCACCCAGCCGCGCACCATCGTTTGCGACATCACGTACGACGGGTACGGACCTAAGGCGGCGGACCTGAGCTGGCACCGCGGCGTCGCGAACGGGTGTTTCCGCCTTCATCCGCATTGGTTGTGCGACTCGATGACGCCGAAGCGGCGGCGCTAAAGCGCTTTGTGACCCAAACGGGTCTTTCGCCATTTTTAGGCAGATCAAGCGCAGCATGAGCGAGCTGTGCTCGGAGGACACGCCGATCGACCGATGGGACCTTGCGATGCAACACTGGTCTGGCCTGCGCGCGCCGTCCTGGTGCCTTCGACTTACGGAACACCGCGATCTCTTCTTCTCGCTCGGTACATTCCCATCGCCACCCGCGCACTGCGCTCGACCGCGTCCATCTCCTCGGGCTGTGAGCGTGATGAGAGGACCTTTGCCGAAGCGCGCGAGATCGAGTGCGCACGGCTGGTCGACGTGGAAATGAGGCGTCTGCGCGGCGGCCTGCCGGCCGTGGTTTGCTTGCGCGGCGCGCGTAACTGGGCACACAATCGGCTACTTGGTGAATGGAGCGCTTGCCATGGATGAGCAGAAACTCCTCGAACGCATCACGATCA
>Ga0187892_10011585_pt1 | contig 10740 bp, 6 predicted proteins | sample MA1701073metaG_FD_139345 | JGI IMG/M metagenome (GOLD analysis project Ga0187892, IMG submission 139345) | Bio-ooze microbial communities from a basaltic lava cave in the Kipuka Kanohina Cave System on the Island of Hawaii, USA - MA170107-3 metaG ...
GCCTCCTCCAGGTCGTTCCGGGCCCGGTCGATCTGGCTGCGGAGCGCGCCCACCCGGGCGATGGCCTCCTTCTCGGTCTTCCAGCGCGCCTCGAGCTCCCGGGCCTGCTCGCGGGCCTCCGCGAGCGCCTTCTCGAGCCGGCCGAGCCGCGCCCGCCCCTCGGCGTCCTTCTCCTTTTTCAACGCCTCGCGCTCGATCTCCATCTGGAGAATGCGCCGCTTGACCACGTCGAGCTCGGTGGGCAGCGAGTCGATCTCCATCCGGAGGCGCGAGGCCGCCTCGTCCATGAGGTCGATGGCCTTGTCGGGGAGGAAGCGGTCCGAGATGTAGCGGTGCGAGAGCGTGGCCGCGGCCACGAGCGCCGAGTCGCGGATCTCGACCTTGTGATGGATCTCGTACTTCGGCTTGAGGCCGCGCAGGATCGCGATCGTGTCCTCGAGCGAGGGCTCGTCCACCGGGACCGGCTGGAAGCGGCGCTCGAGCGCGGCGTCCTTCTCCACGTGCTTGCGGTACTCGTCGAGCGTCGTGGCGCCGATGCAGTGGAGCTGCCCGCGCGCGAGCGCCGGCTTGAGGAGGTTCGCGGCGTCGGCGGCGCCCTCGGCCGCGCCCGCGCCGACCAGCGTGTGCAGCTCGTCGATGAAGAGGACGATCCGCCCCTCCGACGCCTCGATCTCGCGCAGCACCGCCTTCAGCCGGTCCTCGAACTCCCCGCGGTACTTGCTCCCCGCCACGAGCGCGCCGAGGTCGAGCGCGAGCACGCGCTTGTCCTTGAGCCCCTCCGGCACGTCGCCGGCCACGACCCGGAGCGCGAGCCCCTCGACGATGGCGGTCTTGCCCACGCCCGGGTCGCCGAGCAGCACGGGGTTGTTCTTGGTCCGCCGGGAGAGCACCTGCATCACCCGGCGGATCTCGTCGTCGCGGCCGATCACGGGGTCCAGCTTTCCGCGCCGGGCCAGCTCGGTGAGGTCGCGGCAGTACCGGGAGAGCGCCTGGTACTTCTCCTCGGGGTTCTCGTCCGTCACCTTCTGGCTCCCCCGCAGCTCCTGGAGCGCGGCGAGCAGGGTGTCCTTGCGCGGCAGGAGCGCCCGGAGAGCCCCCTCCTTCTCCTCGGCCAGCGCCAGCAGGAGGTGCTCGACGCTCACGTACTCGTCCTTGAGCCGCTCCATCTCCCGCCACGCGGCGTCGTGGACGGCCTTGAGGCGGGGAGAGAGGTAGAGCTGCCCGGGCGCTCCTTCCACGCGCGGCAGGCGCTGGAGGGTGGCCTCGGCCCGCTCGCGCACGAGGTCCGGAGAGACGCCGACCTTCTGGAGGAGCGTGCGGGTGAGGCCTTCCTCCTGGGCGAGGAGGGCCAGCAGGAGGTGCTCGGGCGTCAGCTCCTGGTGGCGGGCGGCCTCGGCGTTCCGTTGGGCCTGCTCCAGGGCTTCCCGGGCCTTGATGGTGAAGCGATCGAAGCGCATGGGTCTTTCCCTCGGGTGTCGGGTCGTCTCACCGCTCCTGGGGGGCGCCGGATTATACCCCTGGCCTCTCCGCGTCCCCGGAGGCGCGGCCGTCTCGCCGGACCGGTCTTTGTGGTAGTCTGGCCGCCTGTCGGATCCAAGGGTTGCACGGGAGGAAGGAGCCTCGTACCCATGCGTGTCGGTGCCGTGCTCGTGGTTGTCCTGCTGGCAGCTCGGGCCTTTTCCGAGGTCACCACCGCCGTCCGGTTCGTCGGAGCGAGCGGTGGGCACTCCTCATGCGGGGGCAACCAGGATCCTCCGGTGTTGTGCGACGGCGTCACCGAGGCGCGCGCGGAGATCCGCTTCACGTACGACGACGAGACCGAGCTCCTCGTCGTGGGCGTACGCAACACGTCTCCGGTCCTGCGCGGCGTGCCCAATCCGCTGCTGACCGAGCTCTACTTCACCGTGCCGCCCCGGGCGGTGACCGGACTCGAGATCATGGAACAGCGATCCCAGGCGGGCATCATTCCCGCGTGGAACCTCGATTTCGACGCGGAACTGCGCGTGAATCCCAATCCCAATCACGTGGGGGGCTTCGGGAACCACAGCGCGGGGCTGTCGGCGCCCCAGGGCGCGGGGAGCTCCGTCCACCAATCGATCGCGAACGAACTGGCCGACACGCTGGCCGTCCCGGAGCACTTCGTGATCCGGGGCCTGGTGGAGTTCGTCTTCCACGTGGATCCCGTCCTGGGCGCCGCGCTCACGGCCTCGACCATCGGGAGCAGCATGGGCCAGGACGCCAGCCAGTTCCACGTCAACCTCGTGGGCAAGTTCCAGGCGGGCGGCGTCGCGGAAGCCGGCGGCAAGCTCTCGACCGCCACGGGGTGCTCTCCGGCGGCCTACTCGCTGGGCCCGCCGCGCATCGGCTCCACGATCTCGATCGTGATGAGCGGGAGACCCGGGTGCCAGGGGTTCCTCCTCTTCTCCATCGACCCGGGGCCCACCATCTTCGAGATCCCCGGCGGCCGGATCGAGCTCCCGGTCGGACTCCCCTTCTACGAGTTCATCCCCACGACGACGCTGCCGGCGGTGACCTGGGTGGCGCGCGACGTGCAGATCCCCGACGAGCCCTTCCTGATCAACAAGCGGGTCTTCTTCGCGGCCGTCGGCTTCGACCCGGGGACGGGCACGGTCGAGGTCTCGGACCAGCTCGCCGTGCGTTTCCTGCCCTGACCGCGGCGCGGAGAGGACCGGCGGTGACGGCCACCGAACATGCTGCTGACGGGTGACGAGCGCCGTCTCGCCGCGTCCCTCCTCACGAGCGGGCGCACGGGAGTCGATCAGCTCCAGAACCTGCTCGCGGCGCGGTCGTCGGAGGCCACGCTGGCCGATCTCATGGTGCGCCGCGGGATCGTCACCGCCAGCGACCTCGAGACGCTCCAGAGGCCCCCCTCCGGCCCGATCGAGCCCGACGCGCTCGAGGAAGCGGTGCAGAGCCTGGGCCGCTACGACCTGCTGCGGGAGCTGGGCCGCGGCGGGATGGGCCGCGTCTTCCTCGCCTACGACGCGAAGCTGAAGCGGATCGTCGCGCTCAAGGCGATGCGGACCGAGGGGGCCGAGGACCGCGCGCGCTTCGAGCGGGAGGTGGAGATCGCGGCGCGGCTCCAGCATCCGCACATCGTCTCGATCTACGACTCCCACGCGGTGGGCCCGACCTTCCTGATCTCGATGCAGTACATCGACGGGCTCCCGCTGGGCCGTGAGCCGCTCACGCTGCGCCCCGCGCTCCAGGCCCTCACCGAGGCCGCCCGGGCGCTCCAGTACGCGCACGAGTGCGGGATCATCCACCGCGACCTCAAGCCGGACAACCTGCTCCGGGCCCGCGACGGGCGCGTCTTCGTGCTCGACTTCGGCATCGCGCGGCCGATCGAGCGCTCCTCGTCGGCGCTGACGCAGACCGGCTCGATCATGGGCACGCCGGCCTTCATGTCGCCGGAGCAGGCGTCGGGGAAGACGCTGGACGTGCGGACCGACGTCTATTCGCTGGGCGCCACGCTCTACGCGGTTCTGCTCGGGCGGAACCCGTTCGAAGGCGACTCGATCCTCGAGGTGATCCAGGCGGTGATCGGGGACGAGCCGATGGCGCCGCGGCGGATCGATCCGCGCCTCCCCAAGGACGTCGAGACCATCGTGCTCAAGGCGCTGCGGAAGGACCCGCTCGAGCGCTACGCGAGCGCCCGCGACCTGGCCGAGGACCTCGAGCGTTTCCTCGCGGGAGACACGATCCGGGCCCGACCGCTGCCGGCGCCGCTCCGCGCGGCCCGCTGGCTGAAGCGGCGCCCCTGGATGATGGCCACGGCGGGCGTGGCCGCGCTGGGCCTCGTCGGGGCGGCCTTCCTGCTCGCGCGCCAGTCGGGACAGGAGACGCGGCTCCGGCGGGCCGATGCGCTGGCGGAGGAGGCGGCGCGGAAGGTGGACGAATGGGACCGGCTGATCTACCTCCCCGCGCGGGACCTCTCGCCCCATCGGGGCCTGCTGGACGAGGCCGTGCGGCTGGCGGGAGCGGCGACGGAGGAGCGGCGGGGCCCGGTGCCCGCGGGGCTGCGCCAGAAGTCCCGCGCTCTGCTCCGGCTGGGGCAGGCCGAGGAGGCCGAGCGGGCGCTCGGGGAGGCGCTGGCGGTCGCGCACGAGCCCGGGCTGCTCCTCGACCGGGCGCAGCTCCGGCTGGGCCGCCACAAGCGGGAGATGACCGAGCCGTCGCAGCTCTACTCCTCGCAGTGGGCCATGCTCGCGGGGAACCCGACCCACATGAGGAAGGAGCTGGCGCGGCACCGCTTCCTCCCCGGCGTGTTCGACGACCTGGCGGCGGCGGAGAAGCTCGGCAAGGAGGCGGCCTTCGAGAAGAACTACGCGGAGGCGCTCCAGGCCGCCTTCGACGGCGACTTCGCCCGCGCCGAGGCGGTCGCGGCGACGTTCCTGCCGCAGGCGAGCCCGTGGGGCCAGGCGGAGCTCCACCACCTCCTGGCCTGGACGGGCTATCTCCGGTGGGTGCTGGCCGTCTACGAGGCCGACGTCGAGAAGCCGGACGTGACCCCGAGCCCGCACCTGGCGGCGGCGATGGAGCAGGCGACCCGGGCCGTGGAGATCCGGCGGAGCGACGGCGAGCTGTACCTCTTCCGGGCCTTCCTCGCCTTCCTCCGGGCGACGGAGCCCCGGACGCTGCTCCAGACCTTCGCGTCCGCGTCGCCGTCGCGCGTGCGGCCGGACGAGCTGTGGCAGCGGCTCCACGCGCGCGTCAGCGAGAACGCCGAGGCGCTCGACGGCGCTCAGCGGGCGGCGTTGGCGTCCGCCGCCGCGGACATCGATACGGCGCTCACCATCCGTCCGGGCGACCCGGATGCGTGGCTCATGCGGTCGATCGCGCACCACGCCGCGACCCCGATCGGGGACTTCCTGGAGCTGTCGAACCCGATGCCTCCAAAGCCGCAGGAGCGGGCGCGGCGGCATGCGCTCGGACGGCGGGTGCTCAAGGACGGGGTCGAGCCGGCCGACCAGGCCTGTGCGCGCGTGCTGGAGCAGGCGGCGGGCCACCGCGGCGCGCTGCTCTATCGGGCGCTTTTCCACTGGCACGGCGCGTTCATCGGGCTCTTCTTCCTGGAGGATCCGAAGCCGCTGGGCCGGGCGGTGGAGTCGTGCACGAAGGCCGTCGATCAGGGGCTCGATCCGCCGCAGGAGGCGTGGGTCCGCTTCATGAGGGGCATGCTCAGGGTCTGGGCCTGGCAGGTGAGCGGGCGGAAGGACGAGGAGGCGCGTCAGGCGGCGCTGGCGGACGCCACGCGCATCCGCGAGCTGGTGCCGGCGATGGGAGAGCGGCTGGAGCGGATGGTCGGCGGGGCGCCCGCGCCCGGGCGTTGACTCACTTCCCTCGCTCGGTATCCTCTCGATCGCGCGTGGGCGATTAGCTCAGCTGGTAGAGCGCTACACTCACATTGTAGAGGTCACTGGTTCAAGTCCAGTATCGCCCACCATCCCAGCGCCATGACCCCGCTCTTGCTTCTGGTGGCCCTCGGGCTCGCGCAGGCGGCCGAGGAGTCCGAGGAGAAGCGGCTCCAGTACATCCTGGACCGCCTCCCGGCGGAGGTCCGTGCCGGGGACGAGCAGCTCCTCCTGGGCGAGGTGCGGCGGCTCCGGGACTTCCCCAAGCAGGAGCGGGCGGTCGATGCCCTGGCGGGGCTCACGCGGCACCGGCTCGGACGGGTGGCGCTGGGGGCGATCCGCGCGCTCGGCGAGGTGCGGCACCCCAGGGGGGTGGCGCCGCTGGTCGCGCTCGCTCGCGAGCTCGACGACGGGAAGAACAAGGAGCTGGCGGTGATGGCGGTCTGGTCGCTGGGGGAGTGCCGGGACGAGCGCGCGCACGCTCTCTTCGTGAAGAAGCTCTCGAGCCGGGAGACGTCGGTCGCCGCCGCGGCGGCGGAGGCGCTCGGGAAATCGACGACGAAGCGGCGGGCGGCGGCCGAGGCGCTGCTCAAGGAGTACGAGGCGCTCTCGGCCTCCTGGCAGAGTTCCCGCGAGACCCCGATGCACAAGCGCTACGAGGCGCTGAGCGGGCCGCTGCTCGCGGCCTTCGGCGCACTCGCGGGGCGCAGCTTCTCGGGGAACGTGACCGAGCTGCGCGCCTGGTTCAACGAGAACGCGGCCAAGATCAAGGACGAGAAGAAGTGAAGGGGGAGTGACTTACGACGTAGGCCACTTCTCGGTGCCCGCAGGGTGCCCATTTCAGGGTCGATTCCCGCCTTCAGATTCGCGCCCGCCTGAAGGACCCGACAGAGTACGGATCCGCGTGGAAGGCACACGCGGTGATAACGCCCTCAACATGCTCTGAGCCAAAGGGGTGGTAATGGTCACTTCAGGAGGTCCAAGAACTCATCGCGGCTGAGCCCCGAAGACCTGATGATTGCACGAAGAGTTCCAGTCGCGAGCGCCCGGGCGTGTCGCGGAGCTGATGACGTGCGGGTGACCGTCTCGCCTCATGAGGGTGTGCTCTTGCCCCTCCTCAGCTTCGAAGCCCGCCTGTCGGAGAGCGCGGATCACGTCCTTGGGCCCAAGCTCAGGCAGCTTGGACATCCACGTCTTCCACGCAGATGTTCACTATGGAACTCGGGGAGCATTGTTCCGGCTTCTCGAAGACGGGCTCCGTCCCGTGTTCGCGGTGGACCCGGAGGACGTCAAGGAGCGCGCTCTTCAGCAGCCGAACCGTCTCGGGGGCGGTTGCCCCCTGCGTGACGCACCCGGGCAATCCGAGAATCTGACCGACGTAGACTCCCGGCGCCTCGTACTCAACTGAAGCGGGGAACATCCAGGAAGTCTTGGCGTCGTCGAGGGCACCCGGAGTGTAGGTCACCGAAGGGAACGGCATGAAGGCGGACTCCTCGGAGTCCTTGGATCCCTCGATCTCATCGCGTGGGAGGACATCCTCGACCCTCACTGAGAGTGCTTCGTTCATTGTTCCCATTGGTCGTCACCCCTGCTTGAGCTTCTCAACGTAGAAGACCCGCTCGCCGATCACCAGGTCGGCGTGTCGAACCCTGAAGCTGGAGATTCCGGGCTTCGGAATCGGTAAGCCCTGAAACTTGACCTGGAAGGTAGGAGAGCCGAACGGACTGAACATGAGACGGTCCGGGACGAACTCGGGCATCACCTTGTGCCCCTCCGAATCCTCGTATGCAATGGTGAACTGGCACCGCTCATCAGGCGGACCCATCAGCTCCATCCCCAGCACGGCCTCGGCGGGGATCGCTGGAAAGGCGCGGGCAAAGATCCGGTCAAAGACGCCGAAGTAGCTGCGCTTCCCCCCGACGAACGAATGTGCCGAACCGCATCCCAAGAGTAGCCTGGGGCGGGCCGCTTGCAACCGCCAAGACCGCCTGCGCCTGCCCTCAGAGCGGGCGTACGTGCCCGATGAAGTAGAGCCCGTCCCCTCCGTGCGGCTCGATCGAGAGCGTGTCGTACGCCTGCCCGCCCAGCGTCCCGGTGAGGTCGATCTGCTCGATCCGCAGTCGGACTCCGGTTGCGCTCCGGGGCGGAATCCGCGTCTCCCCGACCGGTCGTCCGCCGCGCCGCGCGATCACCGCGTACTCGTCGTTGCTGTCACAGGAGACCTCGAGAAAGCCGGCCTCGACCGGCCCGGGGAAGCGGATCTCGACTCCGGGCCGCCCGATCACGAGCAGCCCGCGGAGATTCCAGGGAAGACCCTCCGGCCGGAGTTGCGCGACCTCAGACGAGAAGAGCTGAAGCCGACGGCCCGGATGGGGCAGCGGGTTCCGCGTCAGGTCCTCGACCAGGTAGAGGAGCGCCCCGGCGACCAACCCGACGCGGCCCGCCCATGACCGTCGGCGTCGTCTCTCTTCGTCCGGATCGGCTATCGGCATGGCGCACGCAGTCGCGGCCCGCGACTCCATCAGGGGCCCGGTCCTCCTCCCGCCGGGTGCAGAGAATACCCGGCCCGGCCCGGTCGCCTCGATCGGGCCGGGGATGACGCGCCGCCGCGACACCCTGCACGCTTGAAGAACGGCGCGCGCAACCCTCGGGCGGGGCGCCCTTGGGGCCGGATCGGAAGAGGGGACGTTCACTTTTCCCACCGTCCGACGGGCTGCCTGGAGCCTGCCAAGGCAGGCACAACCCCCACCGGTGGCATGACCTTGGAGTCCGCCGACTTGTGGCTTCGCCCGGTATGGGAATTGATGGCTGGGCCGGCCATAGGTCGGCGAGTTCAGGGGGTGGGAGCCGGCGGCATCGACGTGCGCTGAGGAAGGATTCCTCGGGGTGCGGATGGATGCAAGCGGATGGCCGTCGCGCTCCCGCCCCCGGCACTCCCCCCGGGTCTACCCCTGCTTCTTCTCCGGCCCAGGGTCTCCGGGAACCGGAGCCGACCCCGGGGACGGCGCCGGACTGGGCGGGGGCAGCGGGATCAACGGCCGCGGCGCGTTCCGGGGTTTGAAGTCCTTCCCCTTCTCGCCCCACCACTTCTCCGCCTTCGCCGTCGCCTCCTCCCGCGCGAGCCGCCCGGCGTTGCAGTGGAAGCCGAAGTCGTCGCCGGTCGTGTCGCGCAGCGCCAGCCAGGCCAGCTCGCTGACCTGCCCGTCCCCCTTCAGGTTGGTCACCAGCACCGGCACGCCCGCCGCCGACCCCGAGCGCGCCATGCTCCACGCCGCCAGCGTCCGCACCTGCGCGTCGTCGTCCTTGAGCAGCGGCTCGAGCGCCTCGTTGATCGCGTCGCGGGTGCCATCCTGCGGCGAGCGGTTGCCGATGAACCCGAGCGCCTCGGCCGCCGCCGCGCGCACGGCGGGCTCGGAATCCTTGAGCGTCTCCACCAGGACGGGCGTGGACTCGGGCGCCAGGATCGTCGCCAGCAGGTGGACGATCTCGGTCCGGTAGCGCGCGTCCTCGGACTTGAGCGCGGCGTGCAGCGACGGCAGCACCTTGTCGCCCCGGACCGCCAGGATCCGGTCCGACTGGTCGGCGCGGTCCTGCCACGCCTCGGTCTTCAACCGGGCGAGGTCCATCTCGATCATCGCCCGCGTCGCTCGGTTCCCGCGCCCGATCTTCAGGCCCCGCTCGATCCCCGCCGCGTCGGGCACGAAGGTCGCCCCGACCCTGGCCCACAGGTCCTTCCATCTCTTCACGGCCGGCTCGCGCGCCGCCGCGTCGGCCTCGGGCCGGTACCCGAACCAGAGCCCGCCGGTCAGCCGCCGGAGGTGATCGACGGTCTCGGCGCGGACGGTCGCGTCCTCGGACCCGAGGAGCTCGAGCAGGCGCTCGACCGTCGCGCGGTCTCCCGCGCGTGCCAGCCCGAACGCGGCCCGGGCGCGGAGACGGTCGGCGAGCGGCCCCTTCTCCTCGCTCTTCAGGACGGCCGTGAGCGCCTCCTTGGCCGCGTCGCCCCCGGCCAGGTCCAGCGCCTCCACGGCGGCCAGCCGGAGCGCCGGATCGCCCGAGGCCGCCGCCGCGCCCAGCGCCGCCGCCGACGTCTGCGAGCCGACCTCGCCCAAGAACCGGCAGGCGAGCGGCTTCAGCTCGCTCGGTCCGCTCTGGAGGAGCTTTTCCACCTCGGGGACCCCGCCCTTCAGCCGCTCCAGGATCGGCCCCTCGTAGCGGTCCCAGCTCCGGACCGTCAGGTCGGAGAGCGCCTCCAGGGCGAACCTCCGGTACGGCAGCGGGCCGTCGCCGGCCGCCGCCTGCACCAGCGGCCGGATCGCGGTGCGGCCCATCCGGAACAGTACATCGCGGATCTCCTCGCGGAGCAGCTCCGGCGGGCCGTCCTGGAGCACGCGCAGGAGCGGCGGGATCGCGGTGCCGTGGAGGTCGGCGAGGATCGTGCGGATCTCGGCGCGCCGGTCGTCACCGGCGGTCTTCAGCTCCTCGACCAGGCCATGGACCAGGGCGACCAGCTCGGGCGACACGACCTCGCTGCCGCGACCGATCTTCGTCTGGTCCCAGTGCAGGCTCCAGAACTCGGCCGTCTCCCGGGTGAGCGCCGTGTTGTCCCGCCCCTCCAAGGTGTAGAGGAAGCTGCCGGTCCGCCCCGTGAGCCGCAGGAACGCGCCCAGGGCCGTGAGGCCGGGACCGTCGTTGGTCATCAGGTTCTCGATCAAGAGGTGCCCGCCCGCGGGGTTGCCGAACGACGCGAGCGCCCGCCCCAGCGCGACCCGCTCGCCGCGGCTGCGCGCGCGGCGCAGCGCATTCAAGAGGTCGGGCAGCACGCGGTCCTCGCCCAGGAGCTCGAGCGCCTCGGCGGCGGCCGCCGCATCCGTCTTGAGGAGGCCCACCAGGTCCGGGATCGCCTCCTTCACCTTCATCCGCCCGAGCGCGAGCGCGGCCTGCGCCCGCGGCTCGGCATCCGGGTCCTTCGTCACCATCTCGCGGAGCCGCGGGGCGACCTCGGTGAGCCCCAGCTCGCCCGCGATCCGCGCCACGTGCGCGCGCACCACCGAGCGCTTCGACCGGAGCGCAGTGTCGAACTCGGAAACGGCCTGCGGGCGGATCGCGGCGATCCGCTCCTTGAGCGCCTCCTCCGGCTTGACGCTCCCGCCGCCGAGGATCGCATGCTCGGCCGCGGAGCGAAGGGCGGGGTTGTCGCTACCCAGGTCGCGGAGCGTGTCCAGGAGGCGCGGCAGCGGATCGTCGGTCTTGGGGGCCGCGGAGGGGTCCGGCTGCTGCGGCGCCGGCTGCGCAGGCGCCGGCGGCGCGTCCTGCGCCCGGACCCGCGCGGGCACCGCCCAGGAGAGCGCGAAGGCGGCGGCGA
>Ga0187892_10011586_pt1 | contig 10740 bp, 16 predicted proteins | sample MA1701073metaG_FD_139345 | JGI IMG/M metagenome (GOLD analysis project Ga0187892, IMG submission 139345) | Bio-ooze microbial communities from a basaltic lava cave in the Kipuka Kanohina Cave System on the Island of Hawaii, USA - MA170107-3 metaG ...
CCCCCGCCGCCCGACGCACCGATCTCCGTCGACCCGGCTCCGCCGGCACCGCCGCCGGTCGAGGACACCCACTCCTCCACCACGACGGCTCCGCAGGCGACCCCCACCACGACGACGGCCGGCTCGGTCACCACCGCTCCGTCATCGAGCACGTCGATCCCGTAGCGGCGGGCCGCCGCCGTTTCGACAGCTATTGAACTTCTGGAAATAGCTGCGCCCAGCCTCTACTGTCCCCGCCACTACTCCGTGGGGGGGTTTGCAGGTGAAGGTGAGACTCATGCCGCGCAGTTGCCGCGCGGCCGTAATGATGACGTTCGCCTCAGCGGGGGTGTGCTTCGCCGCCGCGGCGACGACCGTGACCGCCCTGCCGGCCGCCATCGGGTGGGCCCAGGAGGCGTCGGTCACGGCCGAGCCGGTCGCCGAGCTGTCGTCGGTACCGCCCTTGGCGGTGCCCACTGGCTTCGACCAGTGGTTCGCGCCGAGGGGCGCCAACGGGGGCACCGAGGGACTGGTCGCCTACCTGGCCACCCTGGCGCTCGACGGGAACGGGCCGCTGGCCATCACGTCGGGCAAGGGCCGGACATGGGGCTCGCGCGAATCCGACCACCATGCCGGCAGGGCCGACTCGTGGGCCAACGACCTGGCCGTGCCCGGCGTGAGCACGCCGACGGCGGCAGGCGACACCGCCGCCCGACGCCTGGCCTCCGCCCTGGGCGAGCCGGGCTGGACGTCGGGCAACCTCATCAAGGTCCACGACGGCTACCGGTTCCAACTGTTATGGAAGGTCACCGGCCACTTCGACCACGTCCACATCGGGGTGCGCAGGCTCTGATCGCTTGACGGACGGGGCGTCGTGGCGGAACATGGCTGCGGCGCAGTCCATCGCCCAGCTTGCTGCCCACCCCAGTTCGTGCAGCAGGAAGCGAAGGGGGGAATACTCCCGGACGTTGGAGCAGGTGTGTTCGGCGTTCACTGCTTGTGGCCGTGGCTGGGGGACGGCGCACGCAGGAGGAACCCGAATGCCCAAGGACAAGGACTTCAAGCGCCTCGTGCGCGACCGGATGGCCCAGACCGGCGAGCGCTACACCCAGGCTCGGGCCGGGCTGGCCGGAGCCGGCGGCGACTGGAAGGACCAGCACATTGCCCGGGCCGACAGCACGCCGGTGGCGGTGTGGCGGGTGTTCGCAGCACCCGACGGCGAGCGGCTCGACATCCGCCAACGTTGGTTCACCGAACCGGCCGACGAGGGGGACGCCCGCAGCCGGGAAGAGCGCCTACGCCGCGAGGTCATCACCCAGCTCGACACCTGGCGCCGTGAGGAGTTCATGGAAGCCCCGAACCGACCCAGCGCCGTCACCGGGCTCGAGATCCATTTCCACGAAGGATTCCGGGGGCGGCGCAGCGCGTGGATGGGCGCTGGCCCGCCGGAGGCTTCCCGGCTGCCCGCCGCCGTCCTCGCCGCCCGCGCCCTGGCCGAGCTCACCGGCGATCCCCACGAGCCCGTCGGGCTGGCGGCGCGCTTCCGTGCCGTCGCCGCCCCGGACGGCACGGTTTCGACCACGCTCGAGGTCGTCGGGGAGAGTTTGCCGGTGGCCGACATCCGCCGGTCCCTGGCCGATCAGCTGACGGCGCACCCCACACCCCCCAACGATGCCCGGGCGATCGAGGCGGGCGTCTTCGCCGACGGCAAGGCCTCGGTGATCTGGCGGGCGAGCCCGCCGGGCGTGGCCTACGGCCTGCCCAGCGACGCCGACCCGACCCTCCCTTCCGCCGCCCTCCTCGCCGCCGCCCTGGCCGAGCTCAGGGGGTAGGCGGAACTGGCACAGGTCGGCGTGGTCGTTCACCACGCCCACGGCCTGCATGAAGGCGGTCCTGGGGGAATCCGCCCGACTGGAACCCTCCAGGCACTGCTTCTCGTGGGCGTCGGGACACGGTGTGACATGAACTTTAGGGGCAACGGACTTCACTGGCTGAAGTCGCCTGCCCCCAAAGGGTCTGGTGCCGAGGCGTAGCCCGTCGGCTTCCACTACTGCAGGACGACGCCTTCGAGGTCGTCGCCCGGCGGGTACCGGGGGTTCATGGCCTCCAGGGCGGCGGTCACGATCTCGCCGATGGCCCAGTTGCGGTACCACTTGCGGTCGGCAGGCACGACATGCCAGGGCGCCGCCTCGGTGGACGTCCGCTCCAGCGCCTCGGTGTAGGCGACCATGTAGGCGTCCCACAACGCCCGTTCGTCGAGGTCCCCCTTGCGGAACTTCCACCGCTTGGTCGGGTCCTCCAGGCGGGCCCGGAAACGGGCCAGCTGCTCCTCAAGGGAGATGTGCAGGAACAGCTTGATCACGGTGGTACCGGCGGCGGCCAGGTGCGTCTCGAAGGCGTTGATCAAGCCGAAGCGGGGCCGCCACACGTCCTCGGGCACGAAGCTGCGGACGCGGACGACGAGCACGTCCTCGTAGTGCGACCGGTTGAACAGCACGACCTCGCCCAGGGCCGGTGCCTGCTTGTGCACCCGCCACAGGAAGTCGTGGGCCAGCTCCTCCTCGCTCGGCACCCGGAACGAGACGACCCGGGCACCCACGGGGTTGAAGCCGCGGTACAGGTGCTTCACGGTCCCGTCCTTGCCGCCCGCGTCCATGGCCTGCAGCACGACGAGCAAGGATTGGCGGCGCTCGGCCCAGAGCCGTTCCTGGAGGCCGAGCAGCCGGTCGTGGAACTCGCCGAACGTCGCCTCGGTCTCCTTCCTCCCGCCGGGCGCCCCGTCGGTGGTGGCCGGGTCGATGGCGCGCAGGTCGAGGGTGGAACCGGGCGGGACCCGCCAACGGTCGGGCGCAGATCCGGACATGACGCCAGAACCTACCGTCGCGGCTCTCGTGGCGGTGTGCTGGAGGTGGGCGGGCGGTTCGGCGTCGCAAGCCCACTCATGTCGTCGGCCGAGGCGAGCCTGGGGGCTCGGTGGAGGGTCTGGCGGCGGGCGACGTGGCCACCGCCCTGCGGGAGGAGTCACCCGACCGCCGAGTACCGCCAGTGGCAGGGCTTGGCGGCCGCGCGCGCCGCCCTTGACGGCACCCAGCTCACCCGGACCGAGCTGGCGTCAGCGGTGGCCAACTTCGCCCGGTCGCCGGGCCTGGCTGTCGCCCGTGCTCACCGTGGGCGGCCGGTTCGGCGGGGTGTGGAAGTCCGAGCGCAAGGGCAGCCGCGTGATCGTGGAACTGGCGCCGTTCGTGCCGCTGCCGGCCTGGGCCACCAAGGCGGCCGAGGCCGAGGCGGAGCGGCTGGCCGCATTCCTGGGCGGGACGCTCGACTTGTCGGTCGTCACGGCGGCGCGCTGACGTCGAGGGCCCGGGCCGCCTCCGGCTCGACGCCTTCGGCCAGCGGCTGGGTGCGGCGCCGGCCCTCCTCGGTCCGCCAGATCTCGAAGGCGGCAACCGCCGCCACCAGCCAGGCCAGGCCCAGCACGTAGCCGCCCACTACGTCGGTCACGAAGTGGAGCCCGAGCAGCAGTCGGGAGCAGCCGATGGCCAGAATGAGCAGGGCAGTGCCGGCGATGGCGGCGACCCGCCTGCGTCCCCGCACCACCGGTAGGAACACCAGCAGCAGGGCGCCGTAGGTGACCAGCGAGGACATCGAGTGGCCCGACGGGAAGCTCTTGCCGAACGCCGTGGCCACCGGGTGGTCGACGACGGGGCGGGGCCGGTCGACGAGGATCTTCACCGCCGAGTCGACCAGGCCGCCCCCCACCACGGTGACGACGAGGAACACGGCCAGGCGGCGGCGCCCCCGCCGCCAGACGAACACCGACGCGGCGCTGACGATGACGCCGAGCAGGAACGGCCGTCCGAGCCACGAGATCACGTCGAGGGAGTCGAGCAAGGCGGGACGGTCGTGTGCGAATGTGTTGAGCGCATCGGCCACCGAGCCGTCGAACCGGATGAGCGGGCTCTCGGCCAGCACCATGAACGTGAGGGTGCTGAACGGCACCGCCACCAGCACGAGGGCTACGGCGAAGAGCGTCACCCGGAGGCCCCAGCGCTGGCCGGGTTCGAGTCGTCTTTGAACCACTTGGGGTAGACCAGCCGGCATGCCAGGCGGTGTACCCCGGCGATGACGAAGGCAAAGACCGAAGCCCGCCGGCGCACGGCCGTGCTGATCCTGGCTGCGGTGCGGGGCGTGCTCGGCCTCGTCGCAATCCCCCTGGCCCCGCTCCTGTTCGCGGACCACTTCATCCTCCTGGTCCTGCTGCGCCCGACCAAGGAGGTGCTGCTGGCCGGCGGGTTCCTCGTGCGGGAGGGCGAGGTGTCGCTCCTACCATGCTCGCGGCCGCCATCCCGCTGCTCGTGTTCGGCGTGTGGCTGTTCTTCTGGCTCGGGCGGCTGTTCGCCGACGAGATCCAGTCGCGCGAGGGGCTGCCCAGGTTCGCCGACCGCATCCTGCCTCCGAAACGGATCCAGGCCATGGGCAAGGTCCTCAAGAAGAAGGGCGCGGGAGTGGTCGTGGCCGGGCGGCTGGCCGCGTTCCCGTCGACGGTGCTGGCGGCGGCGGGGGGGGCGTCGGACATGAAGCCCCGCCAGTTCCTGCCCGCCGACGCGCTGGGCGCCGCCCTGTCCCTCGTCGAAGTGGTGGGCGCCGGCTTCGCCCTGGGCGCCGCCTACAAGGAGGCCGGGCCGTGGCTGACGGTCGTCGGCGTGGCCGTCCTCCTCGGCCTCCTGGTCGTCGTCGGCCGATGGTTGAAGAAGGAGTCGGCGAAGAACTAGACGGCCGTCGGGTGTCGGGGCTCGTAGAGGAGGACCTCGACGCCCCCGGGCAGGAGCATGGTCGTGACGACGCCCCACCCCTGGTCGGCGGGCTCGCCCTTGAACTCGATGCCCTTGGCCCGCAGCACCGGGAGGTCGTCGCACATGAGCGACAGCTCGTGGCTGGCGTGGTCGGACGGGTGGACGGCCACCTCGGCCGGCGGCAGGGCGAAGATCAGCCACCCGCCACCGGCATCGACGTGAGGCCACCCCATGACGTCTTGGAGGACCGACCGGAGGGCATCCGCCTCGGGCGTGTACAGCAGGACGTGCGCACCCGTGATCGCCATGCGAGGGAGGCTACCGACCGGCTAGCCGACCTTGTGCCGGCGGGGGCTTTCCCCGGGACGCCAGACCTCGACGACCAGGCCCTTGGGACCGGCCCGCAGGAACGAGGCGTCGGTCAGCTCCACCCGGAAGAGAGGGAACGGGCGAGGCGGCAGCCAGCCCTTCCGCCTGCGGACCCCGGCCGCGAAGCGTTCGAACTCACCCTCGTCGTCGTCCGCCACCACCACCGCCCGGCCCGACAGCTTGGCGTCGCCCTTCTGCGCCCAGGGGTCGGTGGACGCTGCGTGCAGGGCGAGACGAGGGTCCCGCAACAGGTCGGCCGCCTTGCGGGACCCGGCCATCATCGACAGCCACAGGTCCCCGTCCTCGACCATGGTGTGGAGCATGGTGAGCCGGGGCGCGCCGCGGCGGCGGAGGGGTGGCGAGAAAGGCGATGCCGGCGTCCTCGAACCGTTCCGATACCCCGCCGCCAGTTCGGGCGCCTCCGCCTCGAACTGCGCCCAGGTCACCGGCCCACCATCTCCGATGGCGGGCCCGTGAATGCCTGCTGGGACCAGCCTCCCAGGCCGGTCAACGGGGGTCCCGCTCGGCCAGCCACGGCTCCACGATGGCGACTTCAGCGGCGGCGTGCTGCTGGAGCCCGCTCACGATCGCCCACTCCACGCGGGCCCCCACCACCGGGAACCGCACCACCAACTCCCCCGCGGTGACCCGCAGGCAGCCACCGCCGTTGAGGTCGCGCAGCGAGATCGTGCCCGAGCAGCGGAGCCGGTCGGGGTAGTGGTCGGGCACGATCTCGATGTCAGCCCGGTGGGTGCGGCGATCGAGCACCGACTCCTGCACCCACGTCAGCCGGGCCGGGTCCACGACGGCCGTCACGGCCGGTGAGAGCCGGCCCGTGAAGCGGTACCTCACGCGCTGGCGCACGGTGTCGCCCAGTTCGGACTGGTCGAGCAGTTCGGGCCGCCCCAGGCTGGGCAGCCCGTCGAGGCGGGCGAGCAGATCGGGGTCGAGAAAGGCCGCCTCGACGTCGTCCACCGGGGCCTGGAACCGTTGCTCGACCTTGAACCGCACACCGCATTCTCCCCCCTTCCGTGTCAACGTTGGGCGCCGCGGTGGCGTTGAGTTAGGTGGCGTGACCGGCACGGAGGAGAGCTTCGAGGAGGCCCTCGACGACCTGTTCGCGCGCGCCTACCGGCTGGCGCGCTGCCTCCTCGGCGACGCCGCCGCTGCTGAGGACGTCGCCGGCCGAGGCCCTCGCCCGCGCCTACGCCCGGTGGCCACGTATCAGCGCGCTGCCGTGGCGGGACGGCTGGGTGCTGCGGGTGGCGTCCAACCTCGCCATCGACGCGCTTCGCCGGCGGGCGGCGGCGCCCGTACCGCTGCTGCCGGCGTTCGCCCGGGCCGAGGACGAGGTCATCGCCCTGCGGCTGGCCCTGGCCGCCGCCCTTCCCAGCCTGCCCATCCGGCAGCGCCAGGCGGTCACGCTCCGCTACCTGGCGGGCCTGACCGACGTGGAGGTGGCCGAGGCCCTCGGGATCTCGGCCGGCAGCGTCAAGACCCATATCCACCGCGGCCTGGCCGCGCTCCGGGGCCGGCTGGGCCCGGGCTTTGAGGAGGTTGTCCCCCTTGGGTTGGAATGACGAAGGCACCCCGAGCTCACGCGAGGAGATCCTGGCGCGGGTCGTCGGGCGGGGCGACCAACTGCGCCACCGCCGGCGCGTCGCCACGATGGCGGCCGTCCCCGTCCTGCTCGTGGCCATCTTCGTACCGGCGGCCCTGAGGGGTCCCGACGACGGTGGGACGACGGTGGCGGCATCCTCCCCGGCGTGACCGAGGCCGGCCCGCCGACGCTGCTGGCGTCGCCCACGACCGCCGTCCCGGACGGCCAGCCGTCCACCACCAGGACGCCCCTCACGATCGTGGCCCCCACGACGGCGCCCCCGCCCCGCCCGACCACCTCGTTGACACCGCTCACGATCGTGCCCCCACCGCCCACCACGGTGCCCGGCGAGGAGCCGACGACGACCGTCCCGACGACGACCATCCCGCCCAACCAGCCGCCGGGCACGTTCTGCAACCCGTCTATGATGACGGCGACGGCATCCACCGACAGGCAGTCCTACAAAGTGGGTGACGTGGTGCGGGCCACCGCCACGTGGACCAACACCAGTGGCGAGACGTGCTGGTACAAGCACGGCTACTGGGGCAACTGGGTCGTCGACCCGGCGGGCAAGATCGTGACGCCCCAAGCGTGGCCGCCCTTCGACCACGGGGAATGGCGGGCCTTCGCCCCGGGCGAGACCCAGTCTCACAGCTGGACGTGGGACCTCACGGTCTGCTCGTTGAGCAACGTGACCGTGTGCCAGCCCGCCCCGCCCGGGACCTACCGGATGATCTTCGACTACGAGCCGTTTCGCCGAGCCGACGGTGAACGTGGAGGTCGTGGCGCGTAGCGACGCCGCTGGCAACGGTGGCGACCAGGCCGACGGCTCCGCACACGACCAGCACCACCCGGGCCGAGGTGGCGTCGAGCAGCACGCCGCCGGCCAACAGGCCGAGACAAGCCGAGAGGTTCACGGCGCCGTAGACGTTGGCGAAGACCCGTCCCAGCAGGTAGTCGGGGACGCTGCGCTGGATCGCCGTCTGCACGGTGGTCTCGTACACGGCGAGGCCGAGGCCGCGGACCACTTGGAACGAGACGGCCAGAGCGAGCGAGGGGGCGAGGCCGGTGAGGGCGTTGCCGGCGGAGGCGATCACCCCGCCGGCCAGGACAGCCTTGATCGCGCTGGTCGACGCCTCGCGACGGCCACCGGCCAGCACCAGGTACCCGGCCAGCAGGCCGCCGCCCACGGCTGCGTAGAGCCCGCCGATCCCCCGCTCGCCGGCGCCGAGGGCGCGGGCGAGGAAGGGCAGGGCGACATCGTCGGCGGCCGTGAGGCCGAGCAGGAGGAACCCGACGGCCAGGCCGCGGACGGCGCGCTGGCCGAACGTGTACCGGAGCCCGGCCATGGCGTCGGCGCCCAACCGGTCGGGGCGACGCACCCCGGGCGGCAGCCGGGGCACCAGCAGGAGGAGCGGCACGCTGAGCAGGAAGGTGAGGGCGTCCACGGCGAGGGCTCCCACGCACGCCGCCGCCTGCGACGATGAGGCCGCCGGCCAGCGGCCCGATCACCTCGCCCGCCTCCCGCAGGCCACCGAGGAGGGCGTTGGCCCGGGGCAGGCGGGCGGGCACGACCAGTGCCGGCAACGCCGCCTGGCCGGCGGGCTCCGACACGGCCACCACCGCCTCCTTGGCCAGCAGGAGGACGAGCAGCACCGGGAGCGGCGGCAGCCACACCAGCACGATGCCGAGCAGCGCGCCCTGGGCCAGTTCGCCACCGATGAGCACGCGACGGCGGTCGTTCCGGTCGACGATGCTCCCGGCCAGCGGGCTCAGCAGGCGGGGCAGCGAGGCGACGAGAAGGAGCATGCCGACGGCGGTGCCCGTCCCCCGTTCCCGTTGCACGTGGACGACGAGGGCGAGGTTCCCGATGCCGTCGCCGACCAGCGACACCGCCCGCGCCCCGAAGAGCGCCCTGAACCCTCGGGAGCCGCTCAGTGGCGGTAGGGGCAGCCGCCGTCTTTGATGTGGTGGAGGTAGTCGTCGCGGAACCGCCACACGCTCGACTCGATGGGCGAGACGGCGGACGGGCCGAGCGGGCAGATCGTCGTCTGCCGGTACGGGAACGGCACCACGGGCGGGTCGGCGCCCAGCCGGGCCGGGTGCGGGAACGGGGGCGGGGAGATGTTCTCGCCCACGTCGAGCAGGAGGTCGAGATCCTCGATCCGCCCGGCGCCGCCCTCGATGCGGTGCATGACCTTCTCGAGCCAGCCCGTTCCCTCCCGGCAGGGCGTGCACTGGCCGCACGACTCGTGGGCGAAGAAGCGCACGAGCCGCCACGCCAGCCGCACCGGGCACGAGGTGTCGTCGAGCACGATGATGCCCGAGCCGAGGGACGACCCGTTGGCGCTGACCTCGTCGCCGTCGAGGTGGAGGTCGAGCTGCTCCTCGAAGAACCACGGGAACGAGGCGCCCGGGATGAACGCCTTGAGGGCGGCCCTGCTCGGGATGCCGCCGCCGAGCCTCGGGCTGTCGAACAGCTCCCGGAACGTCGGGTGGTGCAGCTCCACCTCGTAGGTGCCGGGACGGTTGATGCGTCCCGACAGGCAGAACAGGCGGGTGCCCTTGAACCGTCCCCCGCCGTAGCTTGCGTAGGCGGCCCCGCCGTGGCGGACGATCCATGGCAGCGTCGAAACGGTCTCCACGTTGTTGACCACGGTCGGCTTGCCGTACAGGCCGATCACGGCTGGGTAGAACGGCGGCTTGATGCGGGGGAACCCACGCTTGCCCTCCAGGCTCTCGATGAGGGCGGTCTCCTCGCCGACGACGTAGGCGCCCGCGCCGGCGTGAACGATCACCTCGCAGCTGAAGCCGCTGGCGAGGATGTTGGGGCCGGCGAGGCCGTGGGCGTAGGCCGCGTCGACGGCGGCGGTCACGCGTTCCTGGGCCAGGGCCATCTCGCCCCGGATATAGATGACGGCGAGCGGGGCGCCGATGACGTAGGCCGTGAGGAGGGAGCCCTCGACCACCTGGTGGGGGTCGACCTCCATGAGCGTGCGGTCCTTGAAGAAGCCGGGCTCGCTCTCGTCGCCGTTCACCACGACGTAGCGCGGCTCGGCCTTGCCAACCAGGTCCCACTTGTTGGCGGTCGGGAACGCCTGGCCGCCGCTCCGCCCCGACAGCCCGGAGGTGCGGACCTCCTCGTGAACCTGGGCGGGCGTCAGGTCGGTGAGGGCCGTGCGGAGCGCCTCGTAGCCGTCGGTGGCGGTGTAGCGGTCGAACCCGTGGGCGTGGGGGTCGTCCAGCCGAGCCGACACCAGCCGCACCGGAGTCCGTTCCGCCACGGCGTCACGGTACCGCCAACCGGCTCTGGTTTCTACGGCTTCGGCCGGAGCTGGCCGATGAGCAGCACGTAGCCGTCGGGGTCGACGAGGCGGAGCTCGCCGGCGGGCATGTGGGCGGGGTGGACGATGGCCGTCGGCTCGAGCAGGTTGGCCCGTCGTTGTCGCCAGTGCGCCGAGCGCGGCCGCCAGCAGTCGCTTCCCTTCTGCCATGCTCTTCCCCAGTCGGAATCCGTCATCCAGCGCGGCGGCGGACGGACTGCACTACGACTTGGGTATTTTCCGCCGTCATCGGCCTGTGCCGCTCCACTACCAGCTCTGCGTATCTCACCGAGGCTAGCTAGGAACTGTCAACGGCTTGTGGTGAACCGCTCACTGGGGTGTGGCGCAGCTCGGAACGCCTGCACACAAGCGACGCCACGAGAGACCTGCTGATCGCGCTCGCGGAGGCGACGATGCTATTGGCGAGGTCATCACCGGACTCGCGGCAAGAACTCCAGGCAATGGGAGCGTGTGGGCCTCCACCAAGGCTTGCACCGACGGGACGGCGGCGCTACTGAAAGTTGCGGGCGAGGTCATCGGAGCGCGAATGGATGACTGGAGCCGGTGCCGCAGGCCAGAATCTCGTTCCCCGCGTGTTCGGCTCCGGGGAAATGCGTGGGGTGCGCCTATTCTTCGACAGGGCTTGGGAGCACGGATTTCAGGCGTTTTCTGCGCG
>Ga0187892_10011587_pt1 | contig 10739 bp, 10 predicted proteins | sample MA1701073metaG_FD_139345 | JGI IMG/M metagenome (GOLD analysis project Ga0187892, IMG submission 139345) | Bio-ooze microbial communities from a basaltic lava cave in the Kipuka Kanohina Cave System on the Island of Hawaii, USA - MA170107-3 metaG ...
AGTTCATCACGAGGAGCGAGTCGCCAGCGACGAGGCGGTTGCTCCAGCCGTGCGGGTGGCGGTAGAAGTCGAGCACGTCGCGCAGCGGCGGGTTCTCGGTCGGCTTCTCGAAGAGCGAGATCTGCTGGGGCTCGGGCTCCCCCGCCGGCCGCCGCACCGCCGCGACGATCGTCTTCGGGTCGATGCGCTCGTGCACGTGCAACGAGACCGTTGGCACCTCGAAGCTCGTGTGCTCGGCCTTCCCCGTCCAGACGAGCTGCGGGTCGAGGTGCGGGTCGTACGCCCAGCTCTTCCTGCCCGCGTCGGGGTCGTTCTGTGGATTCACCAACCCGACGGGCGGATTGTTCGCGCGCTGCTTGCCCTGGTGCTCGTACTGCTCGATCGCGCGCCCGGCGCCGGCCCTCGCCTTCTTCTTCCCGCCGCCGGTCTTCCTGCGCGCCGCCATACCGCCCCCCTCGGGTGCGGGGCATTCTACAGCTCGGGCGCCCGGTTGCGGGCTTTCGTGCTGAGAGGCTTTCGTCTAACATTCGCCTGCCCCGAGGAGGAGCCAATGGCCAAGTCGACTCGCAACCGTGGAACCCACTGGAGCAGCGACGACGAGCGCCGGCTGCGCGAGCTGGCCTTCGGAAACACCCCGACCCGCGTGATCGGCCTCAAGCTGGGCCGCAGTGAAAGCGGCGTGCGCGGCAAGGCCAACGAGCTCGGGATCTCGCTCAGGCCCCCGAACCAGTCACCCTACGGTCCCCGCCGCCGTCGGTGAGCCCGCGCGGCAGGCGCGGGCGCTCACGTGGTGAACGCCCGCGGCGGCTTCCCGAGCCCGAAGAGCCCGAGCTCGTCATCGCATTGGTCGCGGGGGTGGGCGCTCCACTCGATCGGGTGCAGACCACGCTCGAGAGCGAGCTTCGAAACCTCGCCTATCGGAGCGAGGTGATCCACCTCAGCAAGCTCACCAGAAGCTTCGCCGGGCTCAGAACGCCCCTTCCACGGTCGTCGGCTAATGAGGCCGTGCGCATCGATGCGATGATGGATCGTGGCGACCAGGCGCGCGAGGCGACCGGGCGCAACGACATCCTCGCTCTCGCCGCCATCGGAGAGATCCTCTCGAAGAGAGGGTCGGGAACGACTCCCCTTTCGCGCCGCGCCTTCATCTTGCGCCAGCTCAAGCGGCCCGAGGAGGTTTTTCGCCTGCGCGAGACGTACGGCGACGGGTTTCACCTGGTTGGCATCTACTGCCCGAAGCACATCCGAGAAGGCGAGCTGCGGCGCCGGGGTGTGAGCCAGGACGATGTGAATCGGCTGATCGAGCGAGACGAGCACGAGCCTTCGGAATCGGGTCAGCAACTACGCGACACCTTCTGCCTCGCGGATGTCTTCGTCGATGGCAGCTACGAACGGACGCGACAAGCCGGATTGCGCCGATTCCTGGACCTGCTCTTCGGTCTGGGCATCCGTACTCCATCGCAGGACGAGTTCGGCATGTTCCAGGCGTTTGCGAGCTCGCTGCGTTCCGGCCAGCTCGGCAGGCAGGTGGGCGCGGCCATCCTTTCGCCCGCGGGCGATCTGATCTCGGTCGGCACGAACGAAGTACCCCGTCATGGCGGAGGGTCCTACTGGGAAAGTGACCCCAACGACCAGCGTGATCACAGGAGGCGCCAAGATTCGAGCGACGCCCTCCGGCAGGAGATCGTCTGGGAGATCACCGAACGTCTGAGCCCGCGATGGGAGGAGCTGAGTACCGCTGGGAAACGTCGTTTGGTCCAAGCCAACCTGGAACGCCTTCGATCGACCACGGTGACTCACTTGACCGAGTTCGGAAGGGCTGTGCACGCAGAAGCCGAGGCGATACTGTCGGCGGCGCGAACCGGGTTGTCGATTCGCGGTGGTCGCCTGTATTGCACGACCTTCCCATGTCACGTCTGCGCGAAGCACATCGTGGGTGCCGGGATCGGAGAGGTGATCTACATCGAGCCGTATCCGAAGAGCAAAGCGCTCGCCCTGCACGATGATTCGATCGTCCTCGAGCGGAGGGCGAATCGGAGAGTCGTCTTCAGATCGTTCCTCGGAATCGCTCCGCGAAGATTCTCCGACTACTTCTCGATGCGTACGGCGGATGGTGTCGAGATCCGCCGGAAGGACAGCCAGGGACGGCCGCTCTTGAACGAGAAGAGCCTGAGACTGCGCATGCCCTACTTCTCGGCGCTCGATCGCGAGAAGCAGGCTGCGGCGGAATTGACGGCACACACCCGCCGACCAGGAAGGCAGCGATGACAGGAAAGCTCGTGCGCAATCTTTCTGACAAGCAGTCCCGAGAGTGGTGGACCGCTATCGAGGCAGCGGCTCGAACCGCTCCGAAGCTCGACTCGGAGCGGCGGCCCTTCCCGAAGGCGGCCGAGCCGAAGCCCGCTCGATCACATCGCCGCGAGACGACCAAGAAGTAGGACTCACGACGCTCGCCACTCCTCCGGCGTGAACGTCCGCACCGCGAACGCGTGGATCGGGCCCGTCATCCAGTCGCCGAGCGCGGCGTAGACGAGGCGCTGCGCGGCGACGCGCGAGAGCCCGGCGAAGCGCTCCGAGACGACGACGGCGCGGTAGTGACCGCCACTCGCGCCGTGGCCGGCGTGGAGCCGGCTCTCGTCCTCCACCTCGACGTGGACGGCCGCGAGCGCCTCGCGGAGCCGCGCCTCGATCTCAGCCACCACGGCGCGGCTCGATGCGGAGCAGGACGTCGTGCGCGGGCTTGAGCGTCAGCTCCGGCTTCGGCACCACGGGATGGTCCGGGTCGACCTCGACACGGAAGCGCTGGAGTACGCGCGCGAGCAGGGCGCGAAGCTCGAGCAGCGCGAAGTCCTCGCCCACGCAGCGGCGGCCGCCGAGCCCGAACGGGAGGTACGCCATCGCGTGGCGCGGCTCGTCGCGCTCGGGCCGGAAGCGCTCCGGGTCGAAGCGCTCGGGCTCGCTCCAGAACTCGGGGTGGCGGTGGATGAAGTAGACGGAGATCAGCACGATCGTGCGCTTCGGAATCCGCACGCCGTGGCTGTCGTCGTCCTCGAGCGCCTGCCGCGGCAGCACCCAGCCCGGCGGATGGAGGCGGAGCGTCTCGCGGATCGTGCGGCCGAGGAGGTCGAGCCGCGCGAGCCCGGCGAGCCCGGGCACGCGCCCGTCGAGCACCGCGTCCACCTCGGCCTCGAGCCGGGCACGGAGCGCGGGATCTCGCCCGATCTCGTAGAGCGCCCACGCGAGCGTGACCGCGGTGGTCTCGTGCCCCGCGTTAACGAACGTCATCAGCTCGTCGTAGAGCTCTTCGTCCGTGAGCGCCGCGCCGGTCTCCTCGTCGCGCACCGCGAGGAGCAGGCCGAGCAGGTCGTCGGGCATGGGGTCCATGCAGCGATGCCCGTCGATCATGCCGTGCACGAAGCCGCGCGACCAACGCAGCGACTCGCGCATGCGGCGATTGCGCGCCGTCGGTACCCAGAGCGGGAGCGGCACGAGATGGTCGATCAGGTACTGTGCGTAGCTTGCCGCGAACACCGCGCGCTGGTGGAAGGCATCGGCCTGCTCGCGCACGTCGCTGCCGAACATGGCCCGGCACACGACGTCGAGCGCGACCTTCGAGGTCTCGGGCATCGCGGGGAACCAGCCGCCGCCGGCGTGCTCCTTCTCCCAGCGCTCGAGCATCGCGTCGGCGCCTGCGACGAGGAGCGGCACCATCGCCTCGACCTTGGCACGCTGGAACGCCGGCACGACCATGCGGCGCTGCCGCCGCCATTCCGGGTCGTCCACGAAGAAGACGCCGTCGCCCGCGAAGCGGCGCAGCTTCGCGATCTGCGTGCCCTTCCAGTACGCCTTGTGGTTCCGGATCAGCACGTGCCGCGCGTGCTCGGGCCGGTTCAGGATCACCGCGCGGAGCGGTCCCGCCCGGACGCCCACGGCGTCACCGTGGTGGGTGATCAGCCCGCCCACGAAGCCGAGCGGATCGTCGCGCAGACCACGCGCGAACGGGAACGGCGTCCAGTCGCGCGGCCCGGGCGGGAAGACGGCGCTCACGGATCCTTCGGGAGCCCGAGGATGCGCTCCGCGATGATGTTCCTCTGGATGTTGGGCGTCCCGCCGCCGATCACGACCTCGGGCCAGGAGAGCGCCATGCGCTGCCACTTGCCCCGCTCGGGCGCGGCGTCCTTGTCGAGCACACCCGCCGCGCCTTCGATCTCGAGCGCGAGCTCACCGAGTTCGACCTCGAGTCCGGCGCGGTGGAGCTTGTTCACCGAGGTCTCGGGCCCGACCGGCTCGCCCTTGAGCTGGCGCGTGAGGAAGCGCAGGCCGTTGAGGCGCATGGCCTCGATCCGCGCGTCGGCGCGCGCGATCCGCCGCCGCACGCCGGGGTCCTGCGCCGCCGGCCGGCCGTTCTTCTTCGAGCGCCTCGCGAGCACGCGGAGCTCCTCGAGGCTCCGCTGGAGCCCGGCCACCTCGGCGATGCTCGAGCGTTCGTGCGCGAGCGCCGAAACCGTGACCTTCCAGCCCTGCCCTTCCTCGCCGAGCCGATTCTCGACTGGCACGCGCACGTTGTCGAAGAACACCTCGGCGAACATCGCGCCGCCCGCCATGTTCCTGATCGGCCGCACGGTGATGCCGGGCGTATCCATCGGCACGAGCACGCAGGTGATGCCCTCGTGCTTCGACTCCGAGCTCGCGTCGGTGCGCACGAGCAGGATGATCCACTTGGACCACATCGCGATCGAGGTCCAGATCTTCTGCCCGTTCACGACGTAGTCGTCGCCGTCGCGCACTGCGCGCGTCGAGAGCGCGGCGAGGTCGCTGCCCGAGCCCGGCTCCGAGTAGCCGGTGCACCACTGGTACTTCCCATCCAGGATGTCGGGAATGAACTTCTGCTTCTGCTCCTCGGTGCCGTACTCGATGATCGAGGGGCCGACCCAGGCGAGGCCCATGAAGCAGACGCCGAGCGGCGGCGCGTGCGCACGCGCCATCTCCTCCTTCAGGATCACCTGCTGCGAGATCGTGCCGCCGCCGCCGCCCACTTCTGTCGGCCAGGCGAAGCCCACGTAGCGCCGCGCGCGCGCCTCCGTGTGCCAGCGCGCGAGCTCCTCGGGCGTGTACTTCTTCGGCAGGTGCTTCTTGATGAAGTCGCGCACCTCGGCGCGGAAGGCCTCGTCCTCGGGCGTGAAGTCGAAGTCCATCAGAGACCTCCGAGTGCGGCAACCCGCTCGTAGTGCCAGTCGGCGTCGCCGAATGCGGCGCGCAGCCACTTGGCCCGCTTCAGGAAGAGCTGCGCGTCGTACTCCCAGGTGTAGCCGATGCCGCCGTGGAGCTGGATCGCGTCGATGCCGATCCGCGGCAGGGCTTCGCTCGCGTACGCCTTGGCGCGCGAGACGGCGAGCGGCAGGTCCTTGCGCCCGTGGTCGGCGCACCAGGCCGCGTAGTAGACCAGCGACTGGAAGGACTGGACGTCGACGTACGCCTCGGCGAGCGGGTGCTTCACGGCCTGGAAGCTCCCGATCGGGCGCCCGAACTGGACGCGCTGCTTCGCGTAGCCCGCGGTGAGCCGGAGCGCGGCCTCGGCAGCGCCCACGCCCTCGGCCGTGACGGCGAGCGCGCCGACGTCGAAGAGGTGCGCGATGGCGGCAGCGTTCCCCTTCGGCAGCACCGCGTCGCGCGCGAGCTTCACACGGTCGAGGGCCACGCGCCCGAGGCGCTTGGTGAGATCGATGCCCGGCAGGTCGCGCGCCGCGAGGCCCTCCGCGCCGCGCTCGACGACCGCGAGGCCGAGCTCCTGGCTCTTCCCCTTCCGGAACGCGACGACGATCAGGTCGGCGGCCGCGGCGTCGCCCACGAACCACTTCTCGCCGGTCAGCGTGAGCTGCTTCCCGGCGCTCCGTCCCGCGAGCCGCACACCCTCCGGCCCGGGTGCTGCGTCCTCCTCGGCGAGCGCCACGGTGCCGATCGCCGAGCCGTCCACGAGGCGCGGCAGCCAGCGCGAGTGCTGCTTCGCGCTCCCGAAGCGGCGGATCGCGTGGGCGGCCAGCGTGTGCGAAACGAGCGGCGACGGGAACAGGCTCCGTCCGGTCTCCTCGAGCACGACGACCAGATCCACGAAGCCGAGCCCCGCGCCGCCGTGGAGCTCCGGGAGCGTGAGCCCGAGCCAGCCGAGATCGGCGATGTGCTGCCAGAGATCGCGCGAGAAGCCGCCGCCGTTCGGGTCTTCGGTGATCTTCCTCACCGTTTCGAGGGGACAGTTCTCGTCCAGGAACTTCCGGACCTCGCTTCGCAGCAGGTCCTGCTCCTCCGTGAACCCGAAGTTCATACCCGCCTCCGAAGCGCAGCGGCGCAGGATGCGGCACCCGCGGGGGGCTTTCAAGACTTGCGAATAGCGCGACTCGGGGGGCGTCGAACCGCGAGCAGGAGGTGAGACCTCATGTCGCTTCGTACCCGACGTGCGCTTCCGTTACTCGTCGCCGGCGCGCTGCTACTCGGCGCCGCACCCGCGAGCGCGGACGACGACCGCCGGCATCGCGGGCGCCACCACAAGCACTACTCCCACAAGTACTCCGGCCATGGCGGGCATGGGAAGCACCACGGGAAGCACTGGAAGCACTACGGGAAGCACCATGGCGGCCACGGCCACCGGCATCATCGCGGCTGCGGCCACGGCCACGGTGGGTACTACTACGCGCCGAGCTACGTGGTGGGCCACTCCTACGGCTATCCGGTCCACCACTACGGCGCGCCGGAGCTCTACTTCTGCAACCCGTGCAGCTACTACTTCGACTCGTACGATCTCCTCTACAGTCACGTGCACCATCACCACCACATCGCCGCAATCCAGCTCCCGTCTTTGATCTTCCAGGCGTCGATCGGCGGCGGATTCGGCTGGGTGTTCGGCCACTGAGGAGTCTTGCGAAGGCGCGTCGATCTCCAACGGCTGGAGGCCGAGCTCGACGCGCGCGGACATGCGCTCCCGGGCCGCCTGCTCGCGGCCCGGGAGTGCGAGGCGCTCCGGCGGCGCTTCCACGACGACGCCTCCTTCCGCTCCACCATCGACATGGAGCCACGGCGCTTCGGCCGCGGGCGCTACCGCTACTTCGCCTATCCGCTCCCGAAGCCCGTGCAGGCGCTCCGCGAGGCGCTCTATCCGCCGCTCGCCGCGATCGCGAACCGCTGGCAGGAGCGGCTCGGGCGGCTCGAGCGCTTCGAACCCACGCTCGCAGGCTTCCTCGCGCGCTGCCACGCGGCCGGCCAGACGCGGCCCACGCCGCTCCTCCTCCACTACGACGCGGGCGACTACAACCGCCTGCACCAGGACGTGTACGGCGCGATCGCGTTTCCGCTCCAGGTCGCGATCGTGCTCTCGCGCGAGGGGCCCGAGTACACGGGCGGCGAGTTCCTGCTCGCCGAGTCGCGCCCACGCATGCAGACGCGCGTGAACGCGATCCGCCTCGGGCTCGGCGAGGCGATCGTGTTCCCGAACGCAGTGCGGCCCGTCGCTTCTCCGCGCGGCGGGTCGCGCGCCGAGATGCGGCACGGCGTCTCCGAGCTCCTCACCGGCGAGCGCACCACGCTCGGTCTCATCTTCCACGACGCAAAGTAACCCCCTACCCTGCGCGGGTGCCTCGCTCCGTGTGGCTCGTCGGCATCGCGCTCGCCCTCGCAGGGTGCGAGCGCGGCGGCGACGCCACGCGAGGCCTTGCCTCGCGTGGGCCGAGCGCGGCATATCTCGCGGCGCGCGCGAAGGCGGCGCCCGCAGAGCGCGAGTGGCGCACGTACCACGGCGACCCAGCCGGGCGCCAATGGTCGCCGCTCGACCAGATCCGCCGCGAGAACGTCGGCGAGCTCCGGCCGGTCTGGGAGTACGCGGCCGGCGGCCTCGCGCCCCGCGAGACGACCCAGATCCAGTGCAACCCGCTCGTAGTCGAGGGCGTGCTCTACGGGATCTCGCCCGACCTCGCCGCCTTCGCGCTCGACGCCGCCACCGGCGAGGAGCTCTGGCGCTTCGTCCCCGACGGCGCGGTGAGCGGCACGCTCGCGCCCGCGCGCGGGCTCGTCCACTGGACGGACGGCGCGGGGGACGAGCGCATCCTGTTCGGGCGCGGCCACCGGCTCTTCGCGCTCGACGCGCGCACGGGCCGCACCATCGAGAGCTTCGGCGACCGCGGCGCGGTGGATCTCCGCGACGACCTCGCCGAGGAGCGGCCCGACGACTTCGTCGCGGCCACCACGCCCGGCGCGCTCTACCGCGACCTCCTGATCCTCGGCCACCGCGTCGGCGAGATCGCGAACGCCGCGCCCGGCCACGTGCGCGCGTACGAGGTCCGCACCGGGAAGCTCCGGTGGATCTTCCACACCATTCCGCGGCCCGGCGAGCCCGGGTACGAGAGCTGGCCGCCCGATGCCTGGGAGCGCGTCGGCGGCGCGAACTCGTGGGCCGGCATCACGGTGGACGAGACGCGCGGCATCGCGTTCGTGCCGACCGGCTCCGCCACCTTCGACTTCTACGGCGGCGACCGCGCGGGCGACAACCTCTACGCGAACACGCTCCTCGCGCTCGACGCCGCGACGGGGAAGCGCCTCTGGCACTACCAGATCGTGCGCCACGACCTGTGGGACCGCGATCTGCCCGCGCCTCCGGATCTCGTGACGATCGAGCGCGACGGGAAACGGATCGACGCCGTCGCGCAGATCACGAAGACCGGCCACGTCTTCCTGTTCGAGCGCGAAACGGGTGCGCCGCTCCATCCGATCGACGAGGTTCCCATCCCGGGGCCGGCGCTCCCGGGCGAGGCGCTCGCGAGCACGCAGCCCGTGCCCGTGCGCCCGCCGCCCTTCGCGCGGCAGACGCTCTCGGAGCGCGATGTCACCGACCGCACGCCCGAGGCGCACGCCGCCGTGCTCGCGAAGCTCCAGGGCGCGCGCCCGGCCGTACCATGGCAGCCGCCGAGCCTCGAAGGCACGGTGATCTTCCCGGGCATGGACGGCGGCGGCGAGTGGGGCGGCGCGGCCTTCGACCCCGAGAGCGGGCTCCTCTACGTGAACGCGAACGACGTGCCCTTCTGGCTCCAGATGATCGAGACGCCGGACGTGAGCGGTGTCGGCGGCATCGGCCGCGGCCTCTACGTCACCGCGTGCGCGATGTGCCACGGCCTCGACCGCGCGGGTGACGGCGCGGGCGTGCCGAGCCTGGTCGGGCTCTACGACCGCATGGGGCCGCTCGACGTCTGGCGCGTGGTGCGCGACGGGCGCGGCCGCATGCCGGGGATGCGGGGCCTCTTGCCCTGGATCGCGGTCCCGCCGCTCCTCTGGTACCTGCGCGCCCCGGACGCGGCCGACGCCGCGCCGCCGCCCCCGCGAAGCGACGAGCGCGAGCGGCAGCTCGGCCGCTTCCTCCGCTACATGAACGTCGGCTGGCAGAAGTTCCAGGATCCCGAGGGCTATCCGGCGGTGAAGCCGCCCTGGGGCACGCTCTCCGCGATCGATCTCGCGCGCGGCGAGATCGTCTGGCAGGTGCCGCTCGGCGAGATCCCGGAGCTCGCGGAGCAGGGCCTCACCGGAACGGGCGCCGAGAACTACGGCGGGCCGGTCGTGACGGCCGGCGGCCTCGTCTTCATCGCGGCGGCCATGGACGCGAAGCTCCGGGCCTTCGACAAGCGCACCGGCGAGCTCGTGTTCGTGCACGAGCTGCCGGCGGCTGGCTTCGCGACGCCCGCCGTCTACGAGGCGGGCGGCCGGCAGTTCGTCGTGGTGGCCGCCGGAGGCGGTAAGCTCGGGCGTCCGTCCGGCGACCGCTACGTCGCGTTCGCGTTGCCCGAAGGCGAGGAGAAGCCATGACCGAGATCCACGGCAGCGTCCATCCGAAGTTCGCGCGCGTGAAGGACGCCTTCGCGAAGGAGTTCGCCGACGGGAACGAGGTGGGCGCGTCGCTCTGCCTCACCCACGAGGGCCAGCCGGTGGTCGATCTCTGGGCCGGCTCCAAGGACGCGAAGCGGAGTGAGCCCTGGTTGCGCGACACGCTCGCGAACGTCTACTCGACGACAAAGGGCATCACGGCGATCGCGGCGCACCGCCTCGTGGACGAGGGCCTGCTCGACCTCGACGCGCCGGTCGCGCGCTACTGGCCCGAGTTCGCGCAGAACGGGAAGGAGCACCTGCCCGTCCGCTACCTGCTCTCGCACCAGGCCGGGCTCGCGGCTGTCGCGACGCCGCTCGCGCCCGAGACGATCTACGACTGGGACGCGATGACGCGGCACCTCGCCGCGCAGAAGCCCTGGTGGGAGCCCGGCAAGGCGCACGGCTACCACGCGCTCACCTTCGGCTGGCTGGTCGGCGAGCTCGTGCGGCGGATCCGCCGCAAGAAGATCGGCGACGTGGTGCGCGACGAGATCGCGAAGCCGCTCGGCGTCGAGTTCGAGATCGGCTTCGGCCCCGCGCTCGACGCGCGCGTGGCGCCGCTCCAGCAGGGGCCCATCCACCCGCCGCCGGACGGCGGCCCCGGCATGGACCTGATGCAGCAGATCCAGGCGAACCCGGAGGGCCTGCTCGCGCGCACGTTCGGCAATCCGCCGCTCCTCGCGCTCTCGCCGAACGATCGCGCATGGCGCGCGGCCGAGCTCGCGGCCGCGAACGGCCACAGCAACGCGCACTCGCTCGCGCGCATCTACGGCGCGCTCGCGAACGGCGGTGCGATCGACGGCGTGCGGCTGCTCTCGCGCGAGGCCATCGACCGCGCGCGC
>Ga0187892_10011588_pt1 | contig 10739 bp, 7 predicted proteins | sample MA1701073metaG_FD_139345 | JGI IMG/M metagenome (GOLD analysis project Ga0187892, IMG submission 139345) | Bio-ooze microbial communities from a basaltic lava cave in the Kipuka Kanohina Cave System on the Island of Hawaii, USA - MA170107-3 metaG ...
GGCCGCCGCCATCACGTACTACGTCAACGGCAAGCAGGTGAACGTCGACAAGCGCGGCGTCACGTTCGCGACGAGCGACGGCCCGGTCTTCCTCGGCCCCGGGCAATCGGGCGCCCCCCACTTCTCCTGCCCGGAGTTCTTCCAGTTCGCCCGCATCTCCCGCTGCGCCCGCACCGCGGAGGAGATCGCCGAGACCCAGAGCGCGTTCGAGTCGGGCGCCGGCATCCTCTGGCGCGGCCGCACCGCCGGCTTCTCCGTGCGCGGCGGCGGGTTCATCGCGGCGAGCTCGACGCGTCTCGCGGGGCGCGTCTTCAAAACCGCCTGGGGCAAGCTCACGCTCGACGAGCGCGCGCGCGGGCGCATCCAGCTCTTCCGCTTCCGCGAGAGCGACTTCAAGAAGCTCGACGAGGACGTCGCCGCGCTCATCGCGAGCCTCGGCTCCGAGAGCATCGAGGAGCGCGACGCCGCGAAGCAGAAGCTCATCGAGATCGGCGAGCCCGCCCTGCCCCGCCTGCGCGCCGCCCGCAAGCTCGGCGACGCGGAGGCGCGCGCGCGCGTCGAGGAGATCCTCAAGCGCCTCGAGGCGACCGGAGTCGCCCAGCGCGCCCCGAGCGACGTCCTCATGATCGGCCGCACCCTCATCCACGGCTGGCTCGACGGAGACGCGGTCGACGTCGAGACGCGCTTCGGCAGGTTCTCGGTCGACCTGCGCAAGATCGCCGTCCTCAATCTCGGCGACGCCGACGCGGACACGGCCGCGCCGCTCGTGCGCCTCGAATCGAACGAGCAGCTCCAGGTCGGCGCCGGCTCCGGCTCGCTGGAGCTCGACACCGGCCACGGCGCGCTCACGGTGCCGCTGCGCGACGTCTCCTCGCTGAGCTACGACGAGGGGTCGAAGCTGTGGTCGGTGCGCACCGACAAGCTGCGGGCCGTCTGCTCGATCGGCTCCAAATCGGTCGCGATCGAGACCCCCGCAGGCTCGCTCGTCGTGCCGCTCTCGGCGGTCAAAGAGATCACGAGGCCCGCCGCCCCGCCGAAGTAGCTCCGCTTTCGGAACCGCTCGCGCAGAGCCCGCTAAGATCGCGGAGAAGGGATTGGTTCTCGAGCATGCCTGCCGGCTTTTCAGGTTCTCTCCGTGTCATTCCGTGTTTCCGTGCTTCCTCGGAAAACGCACCACGGGGCCCACGGAGAAGAGCCACCACGGAGAGCACGGAGAGGAGTTGCTCACCCTCCGTGTCCCCCCGTGTCCTCCGTGGTGTTCTTCCGGAACTCGGTGGTGTCAGGGCTTCGCCTGCGTTTTCATGCGCCGTGGAGAGACCGCGGTCTCATGGGCTGTTCCGTGGTGAACCCTCCGGGGACGCCGTTCGCGAACGATCCCTCCGCGAAGCGCGTCACCTCTTCCCCCTCACGAACTGTCCCTTCCCATCCAGCTCGATCGCCCCCTCCCGAAGGAGCGCGTTGATCACGTCCCTCACCTCCGCCTCGCTCTTCCCCTTCAGCGGACGCGTCACGTGCGGCGGCGCGAGAAACAGCATCGCGCGCGACATCTCGTTGATCGAGAACCGCCGCCCCTCCAGCTCACGCACCCCCATCACCACCGCCTGCCTCACAACCCCCGCGTCCGACGCCGACCCCTCGCGCGCCGCCCGGCACCGGTCGCACCCCGCGCACTGCCACCCCGCCGCCGGCCGCTCCCCGAACCACGCCAGCATCTCCATCCGCCGGCATCCGCGCGCCTCGACATACCGCTCCATCGCCCGCAGCCGCTCCTCCGCCTGCCGCCGGCGCCGATCGAACTCCCCCGTGTCCAGCCGGTTGCGGTTCGGCGCGTCCGCCCGCTCCTCCCACTGCCCCGGCGCCGCCGCCCGGATGAACCCCTGCGCCTCCAGCAGCTCCAGCGACGCCGACCCGCGTGCCGTCCCGCGCATCGACAGGATCGCCTCGAGCGGCCTCCGCTCGATCACCGCGTCAAGCACCTCCACCACGACGCTCCGATCGGGATACGTCTGCTCGATCGCGGTCCGGTGGAAGCCCTTGTCGTCCGCATCATGGAGGATCACGGCGTTGGCCGGCTCCCCGTCCCGCCCCGCCTCCGTCGCCTCCACGTAATACTGCTCCAGCGACGCCGGCATCTGCCAGTGCACCACCGCCCGCACATCGCGACGGTCCACCGGCGCGTCCCCCGCGATCACCTGCACGCGCGCCGCCTCCTCCTTGAGCGCCGCCGCGACCGCCTCCGCGTCCGACCTCCGCTGCGTCCGCACCACCACCGCCCCCGTACGCTCCGCCAGCACCGTCCGCAGCGCCGTCATCCTGTCGCGCGTCTCGATCACGCTCCACACCAGATTGCGCCGGTCGAACGATCCGACCTGCACGTGCGGCGCCGCCATCCCCAGCCGCTCGATGATCTCCGCGCGCACCCGCGGCGTCGCCACCGCCGTGAGCGCGAGCACCACCCCTGGCGCCGACCGCCCGATCAGTTCCCGCATCGGCGCATACGCGCGCGTCAACCGGTGGCCCCACTCGCACAGCCGGTCCGCCTCGTCGATCACGAGGAGCGCGATCCGCTCCCCCTGCAGCTGCGCGAACTCCTCGACCGTCACCTGCAGCACCGCCCCCTTGGCCGACGCGCCCGACACGACCACCGTCGCGCCGTCGACCGACTTCGCGGCGAACTCCACGACGAGCGACTTCCCGCTCCCCGGCGGCATCACCGCCACCGCGCTCCGCCCCTTCAGGAGCGTCTCGATCGTCTCGCGCTGCCCCGGCCGGAACGACTCGAACCCGAACAGCGACTTCAGCTTCTCGACCATCGGGTCCGGCGGCGGCGGCTCCTCCTCGACCACCGGCCGCGGCCGCGGCCGCGCCGCGCGCACCGGGTCTCCCGCCGGCAGCATCGTCTGCGGCCGCCCCTCCCGCTTCGGCGCCAGCGCCAGCATCGCACGCGCGCGATCCAGCGCAGTCTCCGCCAGCCGGCGGTGCAGATCCCCCGCGACCTTCCCGACCGCCAGCTCCAGCAGCCGGCACGCCTCCTCGATCCGCGGCGGATCCTCCGGCGAGATGAAGAGCAGCGCCTCCGCAAGCTGGTACGCCAGCCACCCGTCGCCCGTCTCCTCCAGCCCCTGCCGCAGCATCTCCTCGCCCTGCGCCGCGCGGCCGCCCAGGAGGTGCCGCCGCGCCGGCAGCACGTACTTCGAGTTGAGCTGCGACCAGTCCATCCGGTGCGCGGCATTATGCCGCCAACGCCCGCCCCCGGCAAGCCGTCACTGTGTTGGACAAGAGTCTCGAATGCCTCAGGGTTCCCAGGGTCCTCTGGTGTTGCTTCTCCGTGTGCTAGAATGATCCGTTCCATGACCGACGTCCCCGCGCGCCTCCTCGCCCTCCGCCAGGGCGTGGAACGCGTCATCCGCGGCAAGCCCGACGCCGTCCGGCTCCTGCTCGTCAGCCTCCTCGCCCGCGGCCACGCCCTCATCGAGGACATCCCGGGCGTCGGCAAGACCACCCTCGCCCGCGCCCTCGCCAGGTCGATCTCCTGCACCTTCCGCCGCATCCAGCTGACGAGCGACATGCTCCCGAGCGACGTTCTCGGCGTCGCCATCTACAAGCCCGCCGACGACGCCTTCCACTTCAAGCCCGGCCCCGTCTTCGCCAACATCGTCCTCGCCGACGAGCTCAACCGCACGCCCCCGCGCACCCAGTCGAGCCTGCTCGAAGCGATGAACGACGGCCAGGTCTCGCTCGACGGACAGACCCACGCGCTGCCCGACCCGTTCCTCGTCATCGCCACGCTCAACCCGCTGGAGCACGCCGGCACCTACCCGCTCCCCGACTCCCAGCTCGACCGCTTCCTCCTGTCGTTCGAGATGGGCTACCCCGACGTGGAGGCGGAGCGCGCGATGCTCGCCGACCAGGCCGTCGCGCACCCGCTCGACTCGTCGAAGCCCGCCTTCGGCGTCCCCGAGCTCCGCGATCTCCAGGCCGCCGTGACCGGCGTGCGCGTGGGCGACGACCTCATCTCGTACATCCTGCGCCTCATGCAGGAGACGCGCGGCGACGAAGCGATCGCGCTCGGCGCCAGCCCGCGCGCGTCGCTCGGCCTCCGCCGCGCCGCGCAGGCCGCGGCGCTCCTGGACGGGCGCGACCACGTGCGGCCCGACGATGTCAAGTCGCTGGTCGTTCCGGTGCTCGCCCACCGCCTCGTGCCGCGCGAAGGCTTCAGCGCCGCATCGCGCAAGCAGCGCGTCGACCTGGTCAGGCGTATCGTTGACCGGACTCCGGTCCCTGTTTGACCGTCCGCATTCGAGATTCGAGATTCGGGTTCTGATTCGTGATTCGTCCCAGGAAGCCCTTCTGGTTCGTCTTCCTCCCGCTCACCCTCATGGCGGGCTACCTCGCCCTCGTCTACGAGCTCTCCCTCATCTACGTCACCTTCTCCCTCCTCGGCACCCTGCTCGTCCTCGGCGTCGTGCTCTCGATCCTCGGCCTCCGCGGCCTCCACGCCGCGCGCGAGCACCCGCACGAGGTCGTCGCCGGCTCCCCCTTCGAGGTCACGCTCACCCTCGAGAACCGCACGACCGCGTCCTCCTCCATGTTCTTCCTCGTCGAGGACGCCCTCCAGCGCGACCACCACGCCAAGCCCCGCGCGACCGCCGTCCTCTCACTCGAACCGGCCGAGCAGGCGACGTTCTCCTACCGCGCCCGCATCGACCGCCGCGGGCGCCACGCCTTCGGCGAGGTCCGCTGCGTCTCGCGCTTCCCGTTCGGCGCGTGGGAGCGGCGCGCCCGGCTCCCGGCCGAGAGCTCGCTCCTCGTGCTCCCCCGCGTCGGGCGCCTCGCGCGAGACCTCGTCCGGGAGGAGGCCGTCCACGCGACCGAGCAGCCGGTGCCTGTGCGCGGCGGCATGGGCGAGTTCCACGGCGTCCGCCCGTTCGCGCCCGGCGACAGCCCGCGGTGGATCCACTGGGCCACGTCCGCCCGCAAGGGCGGCACCTGGGTGCGCGAGTTCGAGCGCGAGATCGACCGACGCCTCATCGTGGCCCTCGACCCCGCGCTCAAGTCCGAACGCGCGATCACGATGTGCGCGACGCTCGCCGACCACTACCTGAAGCGCGGATGGCGCGTCGCCCTCGCCGCGCCCGGCGCCTGGGTGCCCTTCGGCGCCGACCTCCGCCTCATCCTCCGCGCGCTCGCCGCCGCCGAGCCCGGCGGCCCCGCGCGCGTCGACCCGCAGCAGGCGCGCGGCGCGCTCGTCGCCATCGTCGGCGCGTCCTTCCCGGGGCTCGCCGGCACGACCATCGACCCGGCCGACCCCGCGCTCGTCGAGGAGAAGCCCGATGAGCTCTAAGCGCGCGACCATCGGCTCCGCCTACGCCTGCGCGGCCATCGCGTCGCTCTCCGCGCCGCTCGCGCTCGGCGAGTGGGCGCTCACGATCTTCCTCTGGGCCTTTCTCGCCGCGACGTGGATCCTCCTCGAACGCGGACGCCTCAGGCACCCCCCCGACTGGTTCTCCAAGCACGTCGTGACGCTCCCGATCGTCGCCTTCGTCTACGTCGACTTCCGCGTCTTCACGACCCCGCTCATGTCCGCCATCGCGCACCTCCTCCTGCTCCTTCAGGTCGCGAAGGCCGTCAAGCGCAAGACCCCCGGCGACCTCTGGACGATGTACTTCGTGACGCTCCTCCAGATGCTCGTCGGCTCCGTCGTCAGCCTCGACGTCCTCTTCTTCGGCCTCTGGGGCGCGTACATCCTCGCCTCGCTCTTCTTCCTGAACCTCGTCCTCACGCTGCACCCGCGCGGCGACTTCCCCGTCGCCGTCCACGTGCCGCCGGGCCGCAGCCTGATCGGCCGCCTGGCGCGCCTCACGATGCCGCTCGCGTTCCTCGTCGGGCTCGGCACGTCGATCGCGTTCTTCTTCTTTCCGCGCGACTTCGGCGGGCTGCGCCAGGCCCTCAGCCTCCGCCGCAACTCCGAGCGCCTCGCGTGGTCCGCCGGCATCATGATCCCCGACGGCGGCGGCGCGGCCGCCAGCGGACTCTCCGAGAACGTCGACATCGGCTCGCTCGCGAGCCTCGTCCTCGATCCGACCGAGGCGCTCGACGTGAAGTTCTCGAAGCGCGGCCAGCCGTTCCGTCCCGATCCCGACCAGGTCTACCTCCGCGCGCGCGCCCTCCTGAAGTTCGACGGCCGCCGCTGGACGAGCGACAAGGCGCCGCCCGAACCGCGCCGCGGCCGCGACCACTCCGAGGCATGGAAGCGCGGCATGGTCCGCATGGACGAGATCGTCGAGGCGCAGGTCAAGCCCCTCGCCGACCAGGGGCCGATGCTCGTCCTGCCGCGCCCGCTCCTGCGCGTTGGAGTCGACTGGATCTACGCGGACGACCACGGCAACCTCACGCGCGACCACCTGCTCCACATGCCGTACACCGGCTCGTGCTGGTGGCGCCCGTGGGAGCGCCCCGACCTCAAGCCGGCGGGCACATGGTGGACGCACGACCTCATCGAGTCGCCGTTCTCCGCTCATGCGAAGGAGTACGAGGACCTGGCGGAGGAGATCACGAAGGGGCTGCCGCGCACCGCGCACGAGCGCGCGCAGGCGATCTCGAAGTGGCTGTCGGACAACTGCGAGTACACGCTGCAGATGGAGTGGCAGTCGAACAGCGACCCCGTGCACGAGTTCCTCCGCCGCCGCCGCGGCTACTGCGTCTACTTCGCCTCGGCGATGGCGGTGCTGCTGCGCGCTCTCCGCATCCCCTGCCGGCTCGCCGCCGGATACGCGGGCGGGAGGTTCGACGAAGCCCGCGGCGCGTACGTCATCCGCCGCAGCGACGCGCACGCCTGGGTCGAGATCCCGTACGACAACGGCTTCTGGGTGCCGTACGACCCGACGGCCGCCGCCCGCATCGCGCAGACGCGCACCGACACGCTCGCGGTCCCGTGGTGGACATCCGCGCGCGACAGCCTCGACCGGCAGCTGCTCTTCTACGACGCGGGACGGCAGCGCGAGCTCATCGACGCGGCCGCGCGGTTCGCGAACGCCGCGGCCACGACGACCGCCGGCTGGATCGCGATGGCGTCGGCCCTGCTTCTCCTCGCCGGGTATGCGGTGGCCGCCGCCCGAAGGCGCGCACGCCTCGAGCAGGCGATCCGCGCGCGCGGGCCGGTGCCGATCCCGACGTGGCCCGCGATCGACTACTATGCGGAGATGCTGCGCCTGCTGCGCCGTGCGGGGATCGAGCGCGCCGCCCACGTCACGCCGCGCGAGTTCGCCGCAGGGCTGCCTCCGCCCGCGCGCACGATCACCGAGATGTTCGAGGACGAGCGCTACGGCGGCCGCGCGGCGGATGTCGCGGCCGCTCGTCAGGCTCTGGGTGAGCTCCGGGAGTCGCTCGCGTGAAGACCGTCTGCCCCCACGACTGTCCCGACACCTGCAGCATCGTGGCTACCGTCGACAAAGGGCGCGTGACCAAGGTCGACGGCGACCCCGACCATCCGTTCACGCGCGGCTTCCTCTGCCACAAGGTCGCCTGCTACGAGGAGCGCATCTACTCGCCCCACCGCGTCCTCCACCCGCACGTGCGCCGCGCGAAGGGCGGCCCCCTGGAGCGCGTGTCGTGGGACGAGGCGCTCGACGTCATCGCCGCGCGCCTCGGCACCGGCGAAAGCGTCCTCCCCTACAGCTACGGCGGCACGATGGGGCTCGTTGCGCGCAACGCCGGCCATCCGTTCTTCCACCGCCTCGGCGCGTGCCGCCTCAAGCGCACGATCTGCGACGACGCCGCCGACATTGCGTGGAAGTCGATGGTCGGCCGCACGATCGGCACCGACCCCGAGCGCGTCGCTGAGAGCGACCTCGTCGTCGTCTGGGGCTCCAACGCCTCCGTCGTCAACATCCACCAGATGCCGTTCATCCGCGAGTCGAAGGCTCGCTTCCTCGTCGTCGACCCGTACCGCAACGAGACGGCCAAGATGGCCGACGAGCACGTCGTCGTCCGCCCGGGGACCGACGCCGCGCTCGCCCTCGGCATCGCGCGCGTCCTCGTCGACGAGGGGCTCGTCGACCGCGACTACGTGTCCGTGCGCACGGAGGGCTTCGACCGCCTCGTCGAGCGCCTCCGCGACTACCCCGTCGACCGCTGCGAGCGCATCTCCGGCGTGCGGGACATCCCGCGCCTGGCGCGTGACTTCGCGCGCGCGAAGGCGCCGTACTTCCGGTTCGGCATCGGCTTCTCGCGCCACGCGAACGGCGCGCAGGCCGTCCGCGCGGTGCTCGCGCTGCCGGCGCTCCTCGGCGCGTTCCGCCGCGGCGGCGCCGCGTTCGAGGTGTGGGAGGCGTTCGCCTTCGACCAGGAGGTGCTGCGCCGGCCGGACCTCCTCGCGCGCCCCACCCGCGAGGTCAACATGGTGCGGCTCGGCGAGGCGCTCACCGCCGACGACCGCATCCGCTCGCTCTTCGTCTACCAGTCGAACCCCGCGTCGATCGCGCCTGACCAGTCGGCCGTCCGGCGCGGGCTCGCGCGGCCCGACCTCTTCGTCGTCGTCCACGAGCAGATGCTCACCGACACGGCTCAGTTCGCCGACGTCCTCCTGCCCGCGTGCACGTCGTTCGAGACGAGCGACGTCTACCGCAGCTACGGCCACTACTACCTGCAGCGGTCGCGTCCGGTCATCGCGCCGGTCGGCGAGTCGCGCTCGAACGTCGACACGTTCAACGCGCTGGCGCGCCGCTTCGGCTTCACGGACGACATCTTCTCGATGGACGAGGAGGCGCGCATCGCGCTGCTGCTCTCGACGTGGTCGGGCTACGACCGCGCGGCGCTCGACCGCGGCGAGCCGGTGCGGATCGACATGCCCCGCGGCGACTGCTTCGAGCGAGGCTTCCCGACGCCGAGCGGCCGCTTCATGTTCGCCAACGACGCGCTCCCCGATCCGCTGCCGTCGTACACCCCGTGCCCCGAGGGGCACGAGCACCGCGGCGATCGCCTGCAGCTCCTCGCGCCCTCCGGCAAGCACTTCCTCAACTCGTCGTTCGGGAGCGTCCCGTCGCTCGTGGCGCGCCAGAAGCGGCCGACGGTGCTGCTCCATCCGGACGAGGCCCGGTCGCGCGGGCTCGCCGACGGTCAGCTCGCGCGTGTCCACAACGGGCGCGGCGAGGCGCGGGCGCATGTCGTCGTGACGGACGACGTGCCTCCGGGCGTCGTGGTGATGCCGAGCGTCTGGTGGGGCGTGAACGCCAACGCGCTCACGTCGCAGGCGCTGACGGATCTCGGCGAGTCGAGCACGTTCCACTGCGCGCTCGTGGAGGTCTCGCCGTCGCCGTAGTATCATCAAGTCATGGACGAGCGGCGCGACAGCGCGGTGAAGTTCACCTACGACGACTACGTTCTCCTGCCGGAGGACCAGCGCTGCGAGCTGATCGAGGGGGAATTCGTGATGACGCCCGCGCCGTTCACGCGGCACCAGATCGTGTCGCAGCGTCTGGAGTACGAGCTCATGCGCCAGGTTGCCCGGCGCGCGCTCGGCCAGATGCTTCACGCCCCGACCGACGTCGTGCTCTCCAGACATACCGTCGTGCAGCCGGACATCCTTGTCGTGGTCCGCGAACACACCGGCATCATCGAGAAGGCGTACGTCCGCGCCGCCCCCGACCTCGTCGTCGAGATCCTCTCCACGGGCGACCCGGGGCGCGACCGCAAGATCAAGCGCAAGCTCTACTTCAAGTACGGCGTCCGCGAGTACTGGATCGTCGACCCCGACGCGTGCACGGTCGAGGTCTGCGTCCGCGGGCGCGGGCAGTTCAGGACGGTGCGCGTCTGGCGGGCGCCGGAGGCGCTCCGCTCGCCGCTCTTCCCGAAGCTCCGCATCCGCCTCGGCCCCGTTTTCGCCTGACATCATCGTAGGCACGCCCCGAAATCCACCCGCATGCTTCGCGGCAGGTCTCGGCGCCATGACGCTCGTCACCCTCGTGATGATGTGGGCCCTGTCGGCGCGCTGAGCCGCCGTCAGCCCGTGATCGCCCAGAGCGTCAGCACGCCGAAGGCGAGCAGCACCCCGAGCCAGATCCACCACGGCCACGGGCGCTTGTGCGCGTGGTGTGCGAGGATATACTCCCCGCAGCTGGGACATTGGTCGGCGCCCGAGTAGATCTGCCGCCCGCACTTCGGGCAGGGCGCCGTATCGTCCCGCTCCGGACCCTCGTCGGCGTACTCCTCGTCGCCGAAGTCCTTCCCCGGAGGCAGTTCGCGCTCATCGTCCGACATCCGAAATCCGATCTACCCCTTCACCACGCCCAGCTTCCGCCCCGCCTTCGCGAACGCCTCCAGCGCCCGGTCGAGATGCTCCCGCTCGTGCGCCGCGCTGATCTGCGTCCGGATCCGCGCCTGCCCCTTCGGCACCACCGGGAAGCTGAACCCGATCACGTAGATCTCCTCCGCCAGCATCTCGCGCGCGAAGTCCTGCGCCAGCTTCGCCTCATAGAGCATGATCGGCACGATCGGCGTCTCCCCCGGCCGGATCTCGAACCCCCGCTTCACGATCTCCGCGCGGAAGTACTTCGTGTTCGACTCCAGCTTGTCCCGCAGCGCCGTCGTCCGCGCCAGAAGGTCGAACGCCTTGCGCGACGCCCCGACGATCGGCGGCGGAAGCGTGTTCGAGAAGAGATACGGCCGCGACCGCTGCCGCAGCAGCGCGATGATCTCCGCCCGCCCCGCCGTGAAGCCGCCCCCCGCCCCCCCCCGCGCCC
>Ga0187892_10011589_pt1 | contig 10738 bp, 9 predicted proteins | sample MA1701073metaG_FD_139345 | JGI IMG/M metagenome (GOLD analysis project Ga0187892, IMG submission 139345) | Bio-ooze microbial communities from a basaltic lava cave in the Kipuka Kanohina Cave System on the Island of Hawaii, USA - MA170107-3 metaG ...
CGACGTCCTCACCGACGTATGGGCCTCGGAAAAACCCGGCGACGTGCAGCACATCGCTTTGACCGCCGCGGCCGACCTCGTGCTCATCGCCCCCGCAACGGCCAACATCATCGGCAAGATCGCCTCCGGCATCGCCGACGACCTCGTGACGACCCTTGTCATCTCCGCCGCGTCGCCGGTGATCCTCGCCCCGGCCATGAACGAACGCATGTGGAAAAACCCCATCGTCCAGGAGAACGTGGCCAAGCTCACCCACTTGGGTTACGCCTTCGTCGGCCCCGCTGAAGGCTGGCTTGCCTGCCGAACCATCGGCGAAGGTCGAATGGCCGAAGCCAGCGATATCCTCGAAACGGTGATCGCCAAAGCGAAGTCGCAATCTCCGAAGCACGCGCCGAATCGCTAAGACGAACGCATTCGGTTCCATTCGACAATCGACAATCCACAATCGACAATGGCGCCGATGCAGAAGGCGTGCGCGAATCTCGACATCATGCCTTCGGCGAGCGCTCGCTGGGATCCCGATTCGACCGGTCGCTTTGGCGAGTTCGGCGGGCGGTTCGTGCCCGAGACGCTGATGGCTGCGGTGATCGAGATGGGAGACGTGTACGCGCAGGCACGGACGGATCGAGCGTTCTGGCAGGAGTTGCATGAGCTTCTCACAAACTACGTGGGCCGCCCGAGCCCTCTGTACTTCGCATCGCGACTGAGCAAGCAGCTTAGCGGGGCGCAAATCTACCTCAAGCGCGAGGACCTCAACCACACCGGCGCCCACAAGATCAACAACACCATGGGGCAGCTCCTGCTCACGCGGCGCATGAAGAAGCGCCGCGTGATCGCGGAAACCGGCGCGGGCCAGCACGGCGTGGCCACGGCTACGGCGGCGGCGCACTTCGGCCTGGAATGTGTCGTCTACATGGGTGCGGAGGACATTCGCCGACAGAAGCTCAACGTCTTTCGCATGGAGCTGCTCGGCGCCAAGGTTGTTTCCGTCGAGACGGGGCAGAAAACGCTCAAAGACGCCATCAACGCGGCCATGCGCGATTGGATGGCCACCAGCGACCACACCCACTACGTCATCGGCAGCGTCATGGGCCCGCACCCCTACCCCATCATGGTCCGCGATTTCCAGAGCGTCGTCGGGCGCGAAACGAAAGCCCAAATGCTCGCCGCCACTGGCCGGCTGCCGGACTACGTCGTCGCTTGCGTGGGCGGCGGTAGCAACGCCGCGGGGATCTTCAGCGCCTTCCTCGATGACACCGTGGTGGCACTCGTCGGCGTCGAAGCCGCCGGGGAACAGCTCCAACCCGGACGGCACGCCGCCACCCTCAGCGTCGGCTCGCCGGGCATCCTGCACGGGATGCGGACGTACGTCCTTCAGGACGACGACGGGCAGACTTCACCGGTTCACTCCGTCTCCGCAGGGCTGGATTATCCCGGCGTCGGCCCCGAGCACGCCCAATGGAAAGAAACCGGCCGCGTGGAATACGTCGTCGAAGACGATCGCGCCGCGCTCGCGGCCTTCACGACGCTCTGCGAATCCGAGGGCATCATCCCCGCCCTAGAGCCCGCCCACGCCGTCGCCCACGTCATCCGCCTTGCCCCGACGCTCCTGGACGACAAGACCGTCGTCGTCAACCTCTCCGGTCGCGGCGACAAGGACGTGGTTGAAGTCGGCCGCCTCCTCGGTCGCATCACTGCTGGGTAATCCTCCGCACCTGGGCTGGGTAACGCGCCTCGCTACCCACCGCCGCCCTGAGAAAAAACCCCACGAATTGCGTGAAAAACGCCGCCGTCGTGCTGGCACGCCAATTGCTCAATGCCCTCCGGAGCGGACGCACGCGCCGACGGACCGGCGATGCGTCGATCGTCGCGTAACCGCGACGGCTCCGACCAGCCTCTACGCAGGCGGGGGGCTTGAGGTATGCGCGAAAGGGGGAGACTTAACCAACGCGCTGTGGGGAAAAGCTGATGCAGGGCGGCACTGGCGGGGGCGCCGCCCGATACGCGACCGACGGGTCCATGACGGACACGTCGGTCGCGGTGTTTACGGAACGCAAAGATCCTCTTTGCGAGGCGCGAGCCTTCACGGAGGAAGCTGGGGTCCTCGTGCACGCAATCTCTGGGCGCTGGGGTATTACGAACTTCCGCCGGACTTCGACGACGACTGCGACGTCGACCTATTGGACCTTGCCGCGTTTCAGGTGTGTTTCGGCCCGCGACGGTGCATCGAGATTACGCCGGCTTCGACCGGGATTCGAGCAGAGATGTCGATCTCTTTGACTTTGAAGCGTTCGGCCGTAAGCTCTCCGGCCCGGCGCCCCCGGACTAGACCTTGTCACATCGCACCGTCACCAACCGGCCGATACGTGCTCATGGGCGCGTCGGCCGCGGCGTTTTGTGGCCCTCACCCGATTCGCTGGCCGTAGGAGAATTCGACGAGGTTGCCGTCGGGGTCAGCGACGCCGCAATAGTAGCCCACAATGGGGCCGGCGTCGGTAGGCGGCCAGGTCGGCGAGAGATGATCCTCTTTGGCCTTGGCGTAGGCCGTGTCTACTTCCGCGCGGCCGTCGACGGCCATGCCGATGTGCTGCCACGGCGGTTGCACGTTGCGCTCGTACGGCTCCTCCAGAAGCACGATGACGAACTTGGGCGGATCCTCGCCCCACCCCAGCCATGCCACGTGAACGCCGTTCTCGGTGCGCTCATGAACGACCCGCATCCCGCAATATCGTGAGTAGAACGCCACGGATCGCGCGATGTCTCGAACCTGCAACGCGACGTGGGTGCATTTCATGGGAGGGTCTAGGGATTAGGGGCTAGGCCTGGCGCGCGGGAATCGGGACCCGGGGTTAATGGCCGGCAAGGTGAATGCCCCCTCTGTGCCTCCTCGCTTTCGTCGCCTTCGGCCCGCTCCCTGACGGTCGCGGTACTGATCCCTTCGTGCCTTTGTGCCTTCACGCCGTCTCCACCCGCCAGCCCTGCTGGCCGATGAGGGGCACGAATCGACACGCGAGCATGGGCGTCTCGATCGTTCGGGCACCCTGACGAACCACGAGCACGACGGTCTGCTCGTCCGCCTCACCCACCGGAATCACCAGCCGTCCGCCGTCGACCAACTGCTCGACGAGCCGCTGCGGAATCCGCGGCGCGCCGGCGGTGACCATGATCCGATCGAACGGGGCTTCGTCCGGCAGGCCAAGACTCCCGTCCCCCACGTGAAAGACAACGTTGGTGACGTCCAAGGCTCGCAGCGTGTGCTCGGCCTGAGAGCGCAGCGTCTCCAGGCGCTCGATGGTGTGGATCTCGCGGGCCAGCCTGGCCAGGATCGCGGCTTGATATCCTGAACCGGTGCCAACCTCCAGCACCTTCGCTCCCGGCTGCACCTCCAGCAATTCCGTCATGTACGCCACCATGAACGGCTGGCTGATGGTCTGCCCGCAGTCGAGCGGCAACGCGCGGTCCTCATAGGCAACCTCGCGCCTCGCCCAGGGAATGAACCGCTCCCGCGGCACGGCCGCCATCGCCGCAAGCACACGCTCGTCCAACACCCCGCGGGCGCGAAGCTGCTCTTCCACCATTCGCTTCCGCGCCGTGTCGAGCGTGTTGCTGATGGTCGTGTTCTCGATCATCGATCTGGTGTCCTACAGCCCAGCGCTTGATTATAGGGCAACTCAGGCAAAGAGGCGTGCGGCTGCATCAATTCAGATGCAGATGAGCGGCCAATCGACAATCGACAATCGGCAATCGACAATTCGCCGGGGGCGCATCCGCGCCCCAAGAGGCTACCGGCGTATGGCGATCATTACCCTCCTCACCGACTACGGCACCCGCGACTACTACCTGGCGGCCGTCAAAGGCGTAATCTGCTCGCTGGCGCCGGAGGCGCGGATCGTAGACATCACCCACGAGATCGAGCCCTTCAACGTGGCCCAGGCCGCGTTCGTGCTTCGCCAGGTGTGGCCGTGGTTCCCCAGCGGCACGGTCCACGCTGTGATCGTCGATCCCGGTGTCGGCTCGGAGCGGCGCATCCTCCTGGCCCAATTCGCGGGCCGGTTCGCCATCGCGCCGGACAACGGGCTGCTGACTTATGTACACCGCGACTTCCCCGTCCAGGCCATGCACATCGTCGAGGACCGCCGCCTGTTCCTGCCCAACATCGCGGCGACGTTCCACGGGCGCGACATCATCGCCCCCGCGGCCGCGCACCTCGCAAGCGGCGTCAAGCCGCGCTCCTTCGGCCGCATGACCGACCGCCTGGAGACGCTCGCGATTCCCCACAAGGCGGAGCCCAAAGACGGCGGCTGGCTGGGCCGCGTCCTGTATGTCGATCGATTCGGCACGCTCATCACCAACATCCGCGAAGATCAACTCGGCCCGGCGCCATCGCAACACTATGCCTGGGTCGTGGTCGTCAATGGCGAGTCCATCGGCCCGATCCGCAACGCCTTTCACGAAGTCGCCATCGGCTCGCCGATCGCCTACGTCGGCGGCGCCGGTCATCTGGAGGTCGCCCTCAACCAAGGCCGGGCCATCGACCGCTTCGGCCCGCTCGACGCCCTCAGCATCGAACTCCGCTGACCGAGTGGTGCTACAACTCGCCCCGCCTAAACTGTGCCGCGGTTTAGGAGACACGCGATATGGATTGGCTTGCTGACCCGCAGGCGTGGATTGCATTCGTCACGCTGTTGGCCCTGGAGGTGGTGCTGGGGATCGACAACATCATTTTCATTTCGATCGTGGCCGGCAAGCTGCCTCTGAAACAGCAACCAAGAGCGCGCTTTGTAGGCCTGAGCTTGGCCATGCTGATGCGCATCGGCCTGCTCTTCTCCTTGTCGTGGGTCATCGGTCTGACGGCGCCGCTTTTCGCCGTCTTCGGCCATGAGTTGTCCGGACGCGACCTGATCCTGCTCCTCGGCGGCCTGTTCCTGCTGGCGAAGGCCACCCACGAAATCCACCAGAAGCTGGAGGGCGAAGAAGGTCATGCCTCGGCGCGGGTCAGCCCGAAGTTCGCCAGCGTGCTGGTTCAGATTCTCCTGCTGGATATCGTGTTCTCGCTCGATTCGGTGATCACGGCCGTGGGGATGGTCAAGGAAATCGGCATCATGATCGCGGCGGTGGTGGCGGCGGTCGGATTGATGATGGTCTTCAGCGCTCCCATCAACAATTTCGTGGACCGTCATCCTACTTTCAAGATGCTTGCCCTGAGCTTCCTCCTGCTGATCGGCCTATCTCTGGTCCTCGAAGGCCTCGACCAGCACATCCCCAAGGGCTACATCTACTTCGCCATGGGCTTCTCCGTCCTCGTCGAGATCCTCAACATGAGAGTGCGCAAGCCTGCCGCCGAACCCGTCAAGCTCCACGAGCCCTACGTATGAGCGATCCTCTCCCAGCGCGCCACGGCCATGGCTGCCAGAGCACCAGATTAGGTAACGTGGCTTCGAGGGGTAGGACAGCGGCCGACCGGATTCGAACCGACGACGTCCAGCTTGGGAACGCGGCATGCCGCGCGCAAAGCATGGTCTAACAAGGACTTATGGCCGCTTTTTGAGCCGAAAACGAGGTTTGCAAGTGGATCGTTGGTCACTGCGACAATGATAAACAAGTCACTACCAGGTGGCGACTGACCAATTTAGTGACCAACTCCACTTGCGACCTTCTGCCAAACCCGAAAGAGCAGCGAGAAGCGGCAGAGACGGGATTTTTCTCGATGATTGCGCGCGTGGGTGAGATTCCGATTCGCCCGTGCCATCGTTGCAACGAGAAAAACCGGCAGAGACCATCACGGCGCCACCTCTTTCGGGCTGCGGCAGCGGACGGCGATGAGGCCGTCAAGGCCAAGCAACGCCAATGGCGCGGCGGCGAGCATCGAGGCGAATACCATGGGGTAGATGTACTTCATGGCTCGTTCCTTATTGTGATACAGCGTACCTCACTAATCCGTCGATTCCCCACTTACGATCGATGAGCGGAGGAGATCGCCCTGGAAATCCACCCCCTTCTCAGGCGGCTGACCATAGAGCTCGGGATGCTGGTACTTTCCGCGCGCGGCGGCATCTTTTTTGACTACGACCGGCGCGGTGCCGCGCAACTGATTCCAGCGGTCGTTTCGCACAGCCTTTACTTCCCAAGAGACTCTGCCGTTCGCTGTTCCGCCCGCGATGCGAAAGCTGCAGGCCGGTGGATCCTGGCCGGGAGCCGTTCGCGCGCCGGCCGCCAACGAAGGGTCCGCGATCTCGTCGGCCACGTGCAGCCCGGGCATGGCCGTTCCGATGGGCGTGAGCAGGTAGCGCGGATCGCGATTAATCGCCGCGAAGTAATCGGGCAGCTCAACCGTCGTCTCGCCGCGGTCATCCAGCGTTACGATTCCGTTGTAGAAGTTCTGCGGCTCGGGCGCCTCGCTGGAATAGTGCAGCAGGTATTTGTTCTCGGGATCGGTCGGGTGATCGATCCGGAAGGGCTTGTTGCCGCTGGCTCCCATGTCGCCGGACGCATAGACGGCGTAACCGCTGGAACTGGATGTGAATCCGCGAACGCCGTAGTTGACTCCACTCGACGAGTTGGCAATGCCGTACACGCCGCGGCCACTGGTCCCCGACGCGCTGCCGTATACGCCGTAGTTGGTGCCCGAACCGCACCTCGCCTTGCCAAAGGCTCCAAACGTCGGCCCTTCGCCGTAAACGCCATAGCCCACGGGGTTGTTTGTGTCACCATAGACGCCGTAACTCGTTCCGTTTCCGCTGCTGTCCAATGCCAGACCGTAGACCCCGCGTCCGTTCTCGCTGTAATTGAAGCCAGAGACGGCGTACGTCGTCCCCGTATCGGCGCCCGCGATCGCGTGCACCCCGCGCCCGCTCGTGCTGTTGGTCGAAAAGAAGCCCCCGTAACACTGGCCGCTCGCCGCCGTCGCTGTGCCGCGTACGGCGGTCCCGTTCGTACTCGCCGTCTCGCCGATTACTCCGACGTTGCCGCCGCTCGTGGCCGTCGCACGACCATACACCGCATACCCGATGTTGCTCTGCGTTGTGCCCCGGACGCCGACGCTGAGCCCGCTGGACGCAGTGTTCGTGATCTCAATCGCGTTGCCTCCCGTCACCATCGCGCTTCCGGCGAACGGCAGGGTCAGCGAAGCCGATTGCCAGGTTCCCACGCCGGAGGCATCGCTCGTCAGCACACGGCTGGCGGCTGCGCCCGATGGCATCTGGAATCCGGTCATGCGCACGGTCCCGGCGACATCAAGCTTCGCCGCCGGTGTCGGTGTGCCTATTCCAACATTGTTGCCAGGCCCGCCGATGGTCATGATGCGCTCGCCATCGGTGCCGCCTTGCAGGAGGGCCAGCTTGTTTCGGCTGAAGACGTAGTCAAGATCACCGCCCGTCGTCCAGCCGTGGGTCAACTCCAGGCGCTTCGCGGCGGCGTCGAGTGTCATCCAGACTCGGCTGTTTTGTACGCCATCCATGACCGCGGCCACAAAGCCCGCCGAGCGATTCAGATCATCCGACCCGGCCACGATGTAGTTGTCCGGAGAGATGCCGACAGGCTCATTGAATCCGACAACAGGATCGCCGGCCAGCAGGTTCCCGTTGACGTGGAGACCTTCGCCATCCACCAGCAGCCCGCGCGTCTGCAAGGCATAGGGTGCGGCGGTCAGCTCGACGAGCGGCGATAGAGCACCGGGCGTACACGTGGCCGGGCAGCAAACGCTGACCTTCAGCCATCGGGCCTCGCCGTTGAAGGCCCCTTCGCCGAAGTCGATGTCCGGCGGGCCGACGGTGAAGACCCCGCCTGCCACGGCAACGCCGGCGACCGGCTGTGTGGTCCCAACCTGCATCGTGCCGGATGCGTCTTCATAGAGCGCGAACGCGAAGTCGCAAGTGTCCGTCACCAGTCCGGAGCCGTTCTCCAGCTGTCCCTGGTAAGTGAAGGCCGTGCCGAGGGGGTCAGCTTGGGCGACAGCCGTCGCCAGGAGGCAGGCAGCGACGAAGCCACGAAGCCACGAAGGGAAGGAGTGCCTTGTCGATTGTCGATTTGCGATTTGCGATTTCATGTCAATGATCCCATGCAAGAGTCGTTAATGCGGTCGGCTACGGCTTGTAGACAACGAAATGGAACGGTTTCTGCTGCCCGACCGTGCCCGTCGAGGAACTCATTATTCGAATGCGCAGTTGTCCTCCACCGCTTCCCGTCGTAGCAAACAACGCTTCCGACAGGCCATTCGCGATCGGCGTGACCGTGGTTACGTGGGTGACTGTGCTATAGGTCTCCCCGGTAATTGTGATTTCATAGCGTTGGTTGGGGAGGTTCCACGCGCTGCTTACGTTCGGCGTACCGGCGGCCACCGTACCGTCCAGGTTAATCGTGGCGTATGCAATCGGCCCCGTCCGGTGGAACGAAGGAGAGCCATTGCCGTAGTTCTTGGTAATCTCGCCTGTCACGCGCAGATCACCTTCGCCGTCAAAGCAGATTCCGTTGCCGCCGACCGCCTTGATCGCCGTCCCCGCCGCGTTGTTCGCCTCAAACGCCCACCCTCCACTATTGTTGCTGAGCGCTTTCATGCCCGGCCCCGTCCCCATGTTAGTGGCTTCAATCGCAGCGGCCGTTCCTTGGCTGACCGCCTGGCACGCCATCCCATCGCCCATGTTCGTGACCAGAATGGCCGGAAGCAGCGCGTCGGTGTCCGCGACGAAGCGGCCGGCCGATCCGCCTCCTCCGTGAATCACGTCGATGGCCGGATAGCCCGGCGGATCGGGTTGGGGGTTGAACGCAACCGCCGCGAACTTCGCCGCCCCTCCTCCTCCGTGATTGGTCACCTCCACCGTGGGCACGGTGTTGAGCATCGGTGGATCCGGTTGCGGATTGAACGCGTAAGACTCGAATTTCGCGGCGCCTCCCCCTCCCTGGTGAGTGGCGACAAGCGCCGGCTGCGGTGGGTCGGGTTGAGGATTGAAGGCTACGGCCTCAAACTTGCCTGCCGAACCACCTCCCCCATGGATTGCCTCAATGGCTGGGAAACCCGGAGGATCGGGTTGAGGATTGAACGCGACCGATTCGAACTTTGCCGCCCCGCCTCCTCCATGATGAGTCGCAATGAGGGCGGGTTGCGGCGGATCGGGCTGCGGATTGAAGGCGACCGCTTCGAACTTGCCCGCTGAACCTCCGGAGTTGTTTGTGGCTTCCACCGTGGGCACGGCATTGTTATTGACCGCCTGGACCGCCGTCCCCATTCCCACGTTGGCGACGTGCACGGCGGGGAGGAGCAGGTTCGAGTCCGTGGAGAAGCGGCCTGCCGGTCCACCGGATTGGTTGATGACGTCGATGCCGGGTGCAACAACGTCGGTCCACGGCCAGGGAAATGGAGGACACTGCGGCGGACAGCCATCTTCGATGGGAAGCATGGGATCGGGGATATGGAATACGGCGGCCACGCCAGTCGCGCGGTTCGTAACGGCGAGCGCGGGGACGGACGGATTGACCATGGTGGCTTCGGGGTGCGGAGCGAGCAACACAGACACCCCCACGCCGCCTGAAAAGTTCTGGGCTACGAGCGTTGGAGGTGGAGGGGCGGGGTTGAATTGTGGCGGTTGACTCACGAACTTCCCCACTGATCCGCAGGCTAGATTCTTGGCCATGAACGTGGGAGACGAACCTTCGAGGCAAACATCATCAGCAGACTCGATTTCCAGCACCGAGCCTTCGCCGCTTTGGATCATGTTGAACATCGGGCCGTCAATTTCGGCCCGGCCGGTTTGTGGATAACGCAAACCGAGCGCAAGCGGCGTGCCGGTCAGGGACGTGCGTGGTTGGAGCAAATAGTACGGAAATACGCAGATGTGGGTGGACAGGTTACAGGTTCCGCTCGCGAGACAGTCGCTATCCGACTGGCACGGGAGTGCTGTGTGCTGACGAATCTCGATCTCCAGCCAGAGCGCTTTGCCGCTGTAGAGGGGTGACGTGCCGAAGTCGAGTGTGACGGTGAAGTACCCATTCACGACGTCAACCGGGTCGAGATTCGTCCCATTGCCGTCGAAGACGATGGGGCCGGCGATCGGGGCCCCTGCCATTTCCTCGTCATACAATGAAAAGCGCATGTCCGTGGCGTTGTTGACGGGCCCGGAGCTGAACTCAAGGTATCCCTGATAGGTAAACGCCGAGCTCAGGCCCTGCGGGGCGGCACGGGCCGAGGTGGACGTAAGAGCGAGCAGGGCCGCGAGCGCGAGCGATGGGACGCGCCCATTGCCCAGTGCCCAGTGCCGATTGCCAAATGTCGTTTGTCGATTGTCGATTGTCGATTGCATGATAGCTGACTCCCTTGTCTCTAGGCGTCGAGTGGACGCTGGCACGGGAGGCCGCCTCCTGGTAAACTGCGCGGGTCGCGTGCGAGAACAGCATCCTTTGTCGGTTCATACGAGGAACCGATCCGGAAACCATCAGGGTCGGGGATGCACTTGAATCACCCACCGCTAACGCAGATTCTCAAGGCCGCCGGCAAGGGCGACGCCGCGGCAGCGGAGCGGCTCTGGCCGCTGGTGTACGAGGAGCTGCGGAGGCTGGCTCATGCGAAGATGGCCCGGCAGGCGCCGGGTCAAACTCTGCAAACCACGGCGCTGGTGAATGAGGCGTACCTCAAGCTCGTGGGGTCTCAGGAGCCGAGTTGGGAGGGACGAGCGCATTTCTTCGGTGCGGCGGCCCAGGCCATGCGGCAGATCCTGGTCGATCAGGCGCGTCGCAAAGCACGGGTCAA
>Ga0187892_10011590_pt1 | contig 10738 bp, 9 predicted proteins | sample MA1701073metaG_FD_139345 | JGI IMG/M metagenome (GOLD analysis project Ga0187892, IMG submission 139345) | Bio-ooze microbial communities from a basaltic lava cave in the Kipuka Kanohina Cave System on the Island of Hawaii, USA - MA170107-3 metaG ...
AGCTCGCGATCGCCGCCGCTCGCGACGATGCCCGCCCACGCGGCAATCCGCAGTCCAGTCTGGACGACCAGATCAAGGCGCTGCGCAAGGAAACCGCCGCGTTCCGCAGCTTCGATGCCGCGGTGCGCGCCGGGTACGGCACCGCTATCACTCCCTGCATGGTCGATCCCGCGCTCGGCGGTATGGGATTCCATTACGGCAACACCGCCCTCATCGACAATGCCGTGCAGGCGCTCAAGCCCGAAGTGCTGCTGTATGAGCCGCGGCGAAACGGTGAGATGCGATTCGTGGGCGTGGAGTTCATTGTGCCGTTCACAGCCTGGACGAGCGATCGGCCGCCCACCGCCTACGGGCAGACGTTCAAGGCCAACCAGACGTTCCAGGTCTGGGCGCTGCACGTCTGGACCGAGCGCGAGAATCCGAAGGGAATCTTCGCGGACTGGAATCCCCGCGTCGATTGCGATGCGGAACAGCCCCGGCCCAGGGGGGACAGCCACGGCCATTGAGTCCGGTCCGGCGTCGGGCATGGCACGCCATGCCCGGCGCTCAGCTCTCTTCGGCGCTGTAGCCTTCGTCCATTACGGCGTTCGCCAATGCGCGCGGCGTGGTCTGCGCCGCATCGTATTCGACGACGGCGCTGCCCTTCTGCAGATCCACTTCCGCGCGTGCCACGCCGGCCGTGTTCTGCAGCGCCTGCTTCACGGCGTGAACGCAATGGTTGCAGCTCATTCCCGTGATCTTCAACGTTGCCGTCGCCATTTTCCCCTCGCGATTCCCGGTTCACTCAGCGGCTCTGCGTGTATCGCAGCCGGAGCGAGTTGGCCACTACACTGACCGAGCTGACCGCCATCGCCGCACTCGCGAACACCGGCGATAGCAGCACACCGAATGCCGGGTAGAGAGCGCCGGCCGCGATCGGAATGCCCAGGACGTTGTACATAAACGCCCAGAACAGGTTCTGTCGGATCACGCGCACGGTCTTGCGCGATACCCGGATCGCACTCGCCACGCCCGCCGGATCGCCGCCGACCAATGTCACGTCGGAGGCTTCGCGCGCGACGTCCGTGCCCGTACCGATCGCAATGCCGACATCGGCTTCCGCGAGCGCAGGCGCATCATTGATGCCATCGCCCACCATGGCCACGGCGCGCCCCGTATCCGCGCGCAGTTTTGCCACGATCGAAGCCTTCTCGTGCGGCAGCACGCCGGCGTACACGCGCTCAATGCCCAACTCTTTCGCGACTGCCCGCGCCGTCGACTCCGCATCGCCCGTCAGCATCACCACGGTCATGCCCAGCGCGTGCAGCTGCCTCACCGCGTCCTGGCTCGATGGCTTCACCGGATCCGCGATCCCGTACACGGCCGCCGGTTGGCCTTCAATCCCGACGTACACGACGGTGCGACCACGCCCGGCCATCGAATCCGCCGCTTCCGCCAGCATCCGCGTATCCACAGCGTGCCGCTCCATGAGTCTGCGGTTGCCCACGGCGACGCGCCGCCCGTCGACCCTGCCTTCCACACCCATTCCCGCGACAGCCTCGAATTCCTCCACGTTCCCGCTCGCGGTGCCGGCCGAAGCAACCATCGCCGCACGCAGCGGATGCTCGGACTTCGATTCGAGCGCGGCCGCAAGGCGCAGCACTTCGCGCGCGTCCATGCCGTTGGCCACCCTGCTTTCGACGACCACCGGCCTGCCCGCCGTCAGCGTGCCCGTCTTGTCCAGCACGATCACGCCCACACTGCCCATACGCTCGAGACTCTCGCCGCCGCGGAACAGGATGCCGCGGCTCGCCGCCGCGCCCGTGCCTACCATCACCGCCGTCGGCGTCGCCAGCCCCATTGCGCACGGACACGCAATGATCAGCACGGTAACAAAGGAGACCAGCCCGTAGACCAGGGAGGGCGCCGGCCCCAACACGACCCAGATCACGAACGCGACTGCTGCGATCGCCAGCACGATCGGCACGAACACGCCCGCAATGCGATCCGCCAGCCGCTGGATCGGCGGCTTCGTCGCCTGCGCCTCTTCCACCATCCGCACAATCTGCGCAAGCGCCGTGTCCCGGCCTACCTTCGTCGCGCGGAACCGGAACGAACCGCTGCCATTGATCGTGCCGCCCGCCACCTCAACGCCCGTTTCCTTGGCTACCGGCATCGACTCGCCCGTCAGCATCGACTCATCCACTGCGCTTCGCCCTTCCACCACGATGCCGTCCACCGCCAGTCGCTCGCCTGGCCGCACGACCACGACGTCTCCCACGACCACCGACTCCAGCGCCACGTCCCGCTCGATGCCGTCGCGAAGGACGCGCGCCGTCTCCGGCGCCAGCCGGTTCAGTGCACGGATCGCTTCCTGCGTCCGCGACTTCGCTCCGCTCTCCAGCATCTTGCCCAGCAGGATCAGCGCGATGATCACCGCGACCGCCTCGAAATAAACATCCGCAGGCAGACCCGCGCGCTCGAACACGCCCGGCACCACCGTCGCAACCGCACTGTACGCGTACGCCGCTCCAGTGCCCAACGCGATCAGCGTGTTCATGTCCGCACTGCCGTGCAGCAGTCCGCTGTACGCGCCGCGGAAAAATGGACGACCCGACCACACCAGCACCGGCGTCACCAGCACGAGCAACACCCAGCGCAGCACACCCGGCGAGACACCACCCAGCCACGGAACCGCGTTCAGTACGCCGCGCGAGACGACCATCATCGCGCGCTCGAACAGGTCCATCGGCCCCGCACTGTGCGGCTCCGCCACCATCAGCGGCACCGAAAGCAGCATCGCGACCACGCCGACTACCGCCGCCAGCACAAAACGGCGGCGCAGCGCCTCGTATTCCCGCCGCCGCGTCCGCCGCTCGCTCTCCACTGGATCCGCGGACTCCACCGGTTCCGACAACTCGTAGCCCGCACGCTCCACCGCCCCACCCAGCGCCTCGCCCGTGACACCGCTCACGTACGTCACCCGCACGAGACCGCTCGCCAGATTCACCGACGCGCCCACCACACCCGGCTCCGCCGTCAGCTCCCGCTCCAGCCGCGCTCCGCTCGAAGCCCACTCCAGTCCCGCCACCGCCAGCACCGTCACCTCGAGCCGCGCGTCATAGCCCGAAGCCCGGATCAGATCCACCAGACTCGACGCGCTCGACTCCCGTGCATCGTACTCCACCGTCGCCCGCTCCGTACCGTAGTTCACGACAGCCGATCGCACGCGCGCACCTCGCGACAGCGCACGCTGTACGCGAACCGCGCACGCCGCGCACGTCATCCCCGCCACCGGAATGCTCACGCGCTCCGTTGCCGCACCCGCCGCCGTCGGCGCCTCGGCTGCCACGCTCTCCGTGCCCGATTCCGACATGGTCTCAATATACCCCCACGGGGTATCCAGGGCCAGCCCGCTCGGGCCCCGGTCGCGGCACCCCGGCACGCGCCAGCGAGGGCCCGGGAATTGACGCCGGGCCGGCAGTTGTGGGATTTTCAGGGTTCCAATCAGGAGGGGAACACGATATGGCGAAGTCGAATCGGAACCGGTCAGCGGTGCGGGTCCCGGGCTACATCTGGTTGCTGTTGCTGGTACTGGCCGGGGCGCTGACGTACCGGGTGGTCACGAGCGGGTCGAACGGTCATCACCCGGCGCCGCGGCGGGACGTAACGGCGGCGGACGTGGCACCGGCCTCGCGGTATGCGGCGGAGCCGACGATTGCGCAGGCGTACGAGTATGCGCGTCGGCATCCGGAGGTGCTGGACGGGCTGCACTGCTACTGCGACTGTGCGCGGAACTTCAATCATCGATCGCTGCTGACGTGTTTCGAGAGCGATCATGGCGCGGACTGTCAGATCTGTCTTCGTGAGGCGGTGATCGCGGGTCAGCTGACGGAACAGGGCCGGTCGCTGGACGAGATCCGGTCGCAGATCGACGGTATGTTCCGATCGAGCTGACGGCTCCTTCGAGCGCTCATGCTGAACGACTGGAAGCAGGCCTGGCGCGAGGCTGTCGAGAACTTCCGCCGGGAGGTGGCGGGCGACGCGGCGTTGGGCGACGCGCGCGCGCGCGCGATGAATCGCGAGTTTCAGGCGGCGCAGCGCGCGCTGGAGAAGCTGGACATTGAGATTCAGCGGACGAGGAAGGAAGCGGGCGAGGAGCGGGAGAGCGAGCAGGTCTGTCGCCGGCGCGAGGAGATGGCTCGCCGCATCAACGATGAGGAGACGGTTCGCATTGCGGTCGAATACGCAGTGCGTCATGCGGAGCGGGCAGGCATGCTCGAGCGGAAAGTCACCGTGCTGGTCGAAGAGCACACGTTGCTGGCGCGCGACCTCGATTCGATGAAGACGACGTTGGCGCAGACGCTGGAGCAGGTAGGCGCCGGCGCGGAGAACCTGCGCGATCCGCTCGAAGTGCTGGAGGAGCGCGCGAAGCAGGACCGCGATTTCGGCCGGCTCGAGCGTGAAGCGAAGGAGAAGGCGGCAGAGGAGCGGCTGGAGGAGCTGAAGCGCCGGATGCGCTGACGGCTCGGCTCAGCGGCGCGCCGCGTGGAGCGCGGCTTCGGCCTGCGCGGCTTTCGCGAGCAGGTTGGCCGCAACGGCGTAGAGCACGCGGGTCTTGTCGGTCGGGTCGCCGGGCTCGAGCAGTGTGCCGGGCGTGAACAATCCGGGCGCGGGATCGGCCAGCAGGATGGCCACAGTGACGGCGGCGGAATCGCCGGGCACGAGGCGCAGCGGCCCGGCGCTCACGGAGAGCCGGACATCGCCCGGCCCGAGCGGCAGATGGCCAATGCGCGGATCCGTATGATCGGGCTGGTACGGCCGCGTGCCGCTCAGCATCGCCCACCCCGCGCGTTCGCTGATCTGCCCGGAGAACCAGTCGGCGGAGCCGACACCCTGGCTGGTCCAGCCGTTCAGGACGATCGTCGTGCCGGGCGGCGCCTCGACCATCTTGAGGCCGATCAGACCGGGCGCGCGGTTGAAGCCGCCGCCAAAATCGCCCTCCTCGAATCGCGCGTCATAGGCAAACGCCAGATTCTGATCCTTGTCGTAACTCAACGCATCATCGTTGGCTGTACCGATGTCGGCATCGAGCAGGAACCCGATGTAGACCTGGTCGTAGACGCGGCCGATCTCCGGTGTCGTGGGATCGAGCGCCGCGTAGAGCGGCAGGTGCGTAATGTTGCGGAACACGAGGCGCAGCAGCACGAGATCGTCGGTGGCCTGCGTCGCGATGAGGTGCTGCGAGACCTCGAGTCCGCGGACGGTCGGCCGCATGATCGAGCCGGGCGATGGCACGATCCAGGTCCGCTGGCGCAGATCGATTCGGTCCTGCGTCTGCGTCAGCTCGGGCGCGGGCCGACCCGCAAGGTACGCATTGTCGTAGACGCCCAGGGCAACCGTGTCGGCGCCCAGGATCCCGGCGAAACCGATCATGCTGCCGGACGCGTAGCTGTTGTTCGTTACCGAGGGCCAGAGCAGGCCGTCACCGCCGCTGCCACGCTCGAAGAAGAAGTTGCCCACCGGATTCGATGCGAAGCGCACGCGGTTCACCGAGTAGTAGCGGAACTGGTTCGCGTAACACAGCACTTCCGCGCACCGGTTTACCAGCGGACCGGAAATCGTGAACAGGCTGTCGACATTGGCCAGGAAAACGCGCGCGGTGAAGCCGTACGTGGCGCCGAACGTATCCATCTGCGCAGAAATGTTGTGCCGGCCGCCCAGCCCGCGCAGCGTGTCCGGCGTGCGCAGGCCCGTATCGCGGTCGTCAACGATCAGCCGCGCGCCGGGCGGATCGGACGACACGAAGACTCTGGCATTGCCGGGCGAAGTCGGCCCGTCGCCCTGACGGCACGCCGCCGCGAGAAGAACCGAAGTCGCTATCCAGAAACGTCTCATGCTACTTCAACGCCTGGGTTGGCTCAGAATCGGACGCTCAGCACCGGCACGTAGGCGGCCAGGCGCCAGCCGGGCCGGCCCCGGTCCCGCACGGGCCGGAGTAGGGGCAGTGGCGTTGCGAAACCCGTGCGGACCCGGCCATCCCGGATCCGCAGCAGTGCCTCGCCGTCTTCCTCGCCGCCGCGGCCCGGCTGCGCATCGTAGTTCCGCGTCAGGTGCGAGCCCACCATCAGCCCCGCGATGCTCAGGGTCAGCGGAATCCCGATCGCGACATCGCTATTGTCCGGCTGCACGATCAGGTCGATGCCCGCGCCCGCCAGGCCGCCGATCACACCCGAAATACTGATCAGCCGCGCACGGTTGCGCGACAGATTCCAGCGCGGCGCCAGCAAGGCCATGGACAGGAGTCCCGCGTCGCCACCAATCAGCGTGGCGGCCAGCAGATCGTCATCGTCGAGATCCGCGATGGCGCCCGTCGCAAGACCGAACCATGTGCCCCAGAGCGCGCCGAAATTGACGGTCGTTGCCACACCGGGCGATATCGGCTTCCTCGAGATCACTGCGCCGGTCAGGATGCCAGCCAGCCCGCCGGCGATCGTGGCCGTGAATTTCTCTTCCGCCGACGAATCGCTGAAACAGACGTCACCATTGCACTGCAGGCTTTCGCCAACGTCGAGCACTTCCGCCCAGCCGAAGCCCTGCCACGTGCCCCACATGCCGCCGAACGTGATCGCGCGCGCCTGGCCCTCGCTGAGAGGCCGGGAGCGGGAGTAGGACAGGCCGGACAGCAGACCGGCGGGACCGCCCAGCAGTAGGCCAATGCCGTACGGTTCGGGCTCATCCGCGCCGAACGCGGCCGGCACGGCCACACCCAGCCAGAGCCCATAGAGCGTGGTAAAGACGACCAGCTCGACCCGGCCGCCGCTCGCTGCGCCGCGACCCGGTGTGCGCTCAAGCCGCGCGCGCGCCTCCGCAGCCGCGGCCGTCTCGCCGAATCGCTCGATAATCTGACGGTAGATGGCGCCGGCGACATCGCTTCGGCCTTCCCGCTCGAAGCGCTGCGCGGCATCGAGGAGCACCGCTGCGCTGTCGGCGCGCGTCGCCTGTGCCATCGCGGGCCGTGCCGAACACGCGGCACCTGCGACCAGCAGCAGGACGGCCAGCCTGCGCGGCCCACTCACGCGCGCAACGCGCAAGTGAGTTTCTGCGATCTCGCTCCGCCTCAGGCCCGTGCGTCCGCCCGGTCGTCGCGTCGCCAGTCGAGCACAGTCTTTGCCCGGCGCGCTGCTTCCAGCGCCGTCTCCAGCTCGCTCACCAGATAGCGCGCGCGTCGGCGCCGATCATCGTCTTCCAGCTCTTCCCGCTCGATGTCCGCAACGGCCTGAATCGCGTGGCTCGCACGCCGCACGACTTCCCACAAATGCTGGCGCTCCAGCTCGCCCTCGCACGCGTGCAGCCGCGCATCCGCCGTGCGGTTCAGCTCCTGCGCCACCAGCTTGATCTGGTCCTTCGCGAGCATGAGGCCTCCCATCCTTGAGATCTAATGCTGCTTCATCGAACTCTCGCGCATCATGTTCCGGATCGGAATGATGAGCGCGCCGAGTACCAGTGTGGCAACGAAGAGCGACATCGCGGTCTGGCGGAACAGCTGCGGCATCTGCTCCAGATTCTCCGGATCCACGTGACCGCCCACAATACCCGCGATCAGGTTGCCCAGTGCCGCCGCCATGAACCAGACGCCCATCATCTGTCCCACGAACTTGCGCGGCGCCAGCTTCGTCATCGAGCTGAGCCCCACCGGGCTCAGCGCCAGCTCGCCCAGCGTCTGCAGGAAATAGCTGCCCACCAGCCACCACGGCGAAACCCGAACGTTGCCGCCGCCCTCGATCACGATGTTCGCCGCCGCCACCATGATCAGGAAGCCGAGACCGGCAAAGAAAAGGCCCAGCGTGAACTTCGCCGGGCTCGACAGGTCCCAGCCGCGGTTCGCCATTGCGACCCAGATCACCGCGAACACCGGCGCCAACGCAATCACGAACAGCGAATTCGCCGACTGCAGCCAGAGCGTCGGCATCTCCCAGCCAAACAGGTTCCGGTCCGTGAAATCGCGCGCAAACAGATTGAGCGAGGTGGGCGCCTGCTCGAACGCGGACCAGAAGATCGTCGCAAACAGGAACAGCACCACGATCACGGCCACTCGCTTCTTCTCGTCCGTCGTGAGTCCGCCCAGGAAGAAGAGCCAGGCAAAGTAGATCAGCGCCAGGCTCAGCATCACGATGCTCATGCGCTGCGCCACGGCTACCGCGTTCACCGTGATCACGCCCGCCATTGCCAGCAGCACGATCAGGAAGAGCAGGGCGACGCCGGCGAACACCGCCATCTTCACCTTGTGCTGCTCGGCCGGACCCGCCGCCGGCTCCAGACCGATCGAGCCCAGCGTCGCCGGCGCGCGCAGCTTGTACGTGATCAGGCCGAGCAGCATGCCCACACCGGCCGCGCCAAAACCGAAGTGCCAGCCTACGCGCTCACCCAGCACACCCGTGATCAACGGCGCAGCGAACGCGCCAATGTTGATCCCCATGTAGAAGATCGAAAAACCCGCATCCCGCCGCGCTCCGCTCTCCGGATACAGGTCACCCACGATTGCGGAAATGTTCGGCTTCAGCAGTCCCGTCCCCATCACGATGAAGATCAGGCCCATGAAGAATGCGTTGTGCGCGAACACCGCGGATAGCGCGATGAAGAAATGACCAATCGTGATCAGGATCCCGCCGTACCAGATCGCGCGACGCAGCCCGAGCCAACGGTCCGCCACCCAGCCGCCCGGCAGCGACGCCAGGTACACGCACGCCGCGTAGATCCCTACAATCGAGGCCGCCGTCGGCCGGTCAAAGCCAAAACCGCCGTCCAGCAGGGCGGCGGTCATGTACAGCACCAGCAGGGGGCGGATCCCGTAGTACGAGAACCGCTCCCACATCTCCGTGAAGAAAAGCGTCGAAAGGCCCCACGGATGTCCGAAGAAACCGCCGCGCTGCGGCGGTGGCGCGGCCGCTCCGACTTCGGGTGCCGTAGGCGTCGCCATGATCTCACCAGTTCGGGTTCTCGGGATGACCCACAGCCCGCGCAGGCACTGTGGCGTCGCGATCGCCGGCCGGTCTCGCTGCCGCCTCAACGCCCTGCGCGCCGGAGACCTCGGCTTTGCCGGGGACAACGCGCCAATGTAAACCTCGCTCGCGGCTCCGGCCACCCGCTCCTGTAAGCACCGTCATGACCCCGAGTTCCGCCCGCGGCTCGTCTCGCCATGGCCGCGCCCGGCTTCCAGGCTCATGCTGAGCCCCATCGAATCACTCCGTCCCGACCCGGATGTCCGAGCTGTCCGTTTTCGACACGATTCTGGGGGAGAGCGAAGCCGCCACCGCCATGCGCGAGTTCGGGCGCCGCGCCGCGTCCGTGGATGCCACGGTCCTGCTCACGGGCGAGAGCGGCACGGGAAAGGGGCTCCTTGCGCGCGCGATCCATGCCGCGTCCTTGCGCAGTCGCGCCACGCTCGTCGCGGTCAACTGCGCGAGTGTACCGGAAACGCTCTTCGAGTCCGAGTTCTTCGGCCATGTGCGCGGCGCGTTCACGGGCGCACAGCAGACGCATCGCGGCCTGCTCGAGCAGGCGGACCGCGGCACGCTGTTCCTGGATGAGATTGGCGAGCTTGCGTTGCCGCTGCAGGCCAAGCTGCTCACGGTCATCGAGGACGGCGAGGTCCGGCGGCTGGGTGCGGAGCGAGCGCTGCGCGTCAATGTGCGTCTGATGGCTGCGACGGGTGTCGATCTCGGCCGCGCGGTCGCGGAGGGCCGGTTCCGCCGCGATCTCTACCACCGTCTGCTGGTGCTTAGCTACCATCTGCCGCCGCTCCGCGAACGCAATGGTGACATCGAGTTGTTCGCGCACCACTTCCTCGACTACTTCATCCGCCGCTACACGCGGCCTGTGCGCGGCTTCGACGCGGCAGCCCTGAATCGCCTGCGCGAGCACGCCTGGCCCGGCAACATCCGTCAGCTTGCCAACACCATCGAGTCCGCCGTTCTCGCCTGCGATGGTCCGCGCATCGGCATCCGCCATCTCGCTCTCGCGGCTCTCACGGAGCTCTCGATCCCGGATGCGGCCGAGCTCGCGAGTGCGGATCGAGGGAGACGGATGCGATACTCACACTATGGCAGCTCGGCAGACGAGAGAAAGCGCATTCAGGAAGCACTGCTCCGCTGCCATGGCAACAAGACCCGTGCCGCCGCGGACCTCGGCATGGCACGCAATACGCTCCGGAGCAAGCTCCGCCTCCTGCACGACGAGGACGCAGCGGGCGCGTGACCTCAGCCATTTCCTTTTCCCGCGCATGAACAGATAATTCTCACGCAGAGACGCGGAGAGGCAGAGCCCCTCCCTGCGCCTCCGCGTCTCTGCGTGTGACAAAACCCTGCGATCTAAATCGATCTCATGAACGATTCGGAATACCTCCAGAATGCCGGTGAGCTCTCCAGCTACGTGCCGGGCTCGTTCCTCTTCCACGAGAGCCAGCCGCAGCGATTCCTCGGCGTGATTGTGCGCGGCCGCGTCGAGCTGCAGAAGGGTTCGCGCGCGCGGGCCCGCCGGCTCCGCGTGCTGGGCCCGGGCGACACGGTGGGATTGACCGGCCCGGACGATGAGCGCCCGCATTCGGCATCCGCGCTCGTGCTCGAGCCGGTCGAGCTGATCGAGCTCTCGAGAGACGCGTTGCAGCGGGTCGCGCGCGAACGGCCCGAGCTGTACGCGCACCTCATCGCGAAAGCCGGCGAAGCGCCGGGCTCAGGTTCCGAAGGCGAGACGCGGCGCG
>Ga0187892_10011591_pt1 | contig 10736 bp, 8 predicted proteins | sample MA1701073metaG_FD_139345 | JGI IMG/M metagenome (GOLD analysis project Ga0187892, IMG submission 139345) | Bio-ooze microbial communities from a basaltic lava cave in the Kipuka Kanohina Cave System on the Island of Hawaii, USA - MA170107-3 metaG ...
GCGACGATCGCCCTGTTCATCATGGGGGAGACCACGGTCCTCTCCAGCTTCGGAGAATCGATCAAGAACAAGGACCTCCTGGTGCGGGCCAACGCGGTCTACACGTTGGGCGATGCCCTGGACCCGGCGTTCCTCCCCCTCTACTCGACCGCGCTCGAGGACGTGGAGTCGCGGGTCCGCGAGGAGGCCGCCAAGACGCTCGCGCGCTATCCGGCCGACCAGGCGCTCCCGCTGCTCGAGAAGGCCACAAAGGACGTCACCCGCGAGGTCCGCTGCGTGGCGCTGGACGGGCTGGCGGCCATCCCAGGGGATGCGACCACCGCGATCATCCATCGGGTGGCGACCAAGGACGCCGAGTCGGAGGTCCGCCGCTACGCCCTCGGGAAGCTGGTCGAGCGGCCCGGACCGCAGCTCACGGAGGCGCTCACGATCAACGCCGCGGAGCCCGAGACCCGGCTGAAGTTCGAGGCCATGGGGCACTGGATCCGCTTCCAGGCCCAGGCGCCGGCTCCCACGAGGTAGCCCCCGAGCACGAGCACGCCCCGCGTCGCCCGAGAGCGGCGCGGGGCGTCTTTGTCGGCGAAGAGCGACTCACTGCGTGAGGAAGGTGATCGCCTCGGTGATGGACGCCAACCGGCCGGTGACGCCGTGGAAGGTCCCCGCGGCGGCATGGAAACGGAGCCCCGGTTGCATCGGGGGGAAGGGGAACGAGTACGTGGACGCGCGGCCCGTCGGGTCCACGGTCCCGATGAAGTACGGCATCAGCACGAGGCCTGCGGTCGTGCACGAATCGAAGACCAGCGGGAACCTCCTCCCGTCCGGCACGGGGAAGCCCGCGGTCCCGGTGCACGAGAGCAGCACCACGACCGCGTTCCCCGCCTCGCCGACCGCGTTGGAGACCGCGAAGCTCACGGGAGTCGGCGACCTGGGGATTCCGGTGAGCGCCAGGGACACGACAGTCCGGGTCGTCGTGTGGAGGGCCTCGACGCTCCCGAAGGTGGAATCGGCCCATATGGCGTGGAGGCTGCCGTCGAGCGCCGCGACCAGGCTCGGATCCTGCGAGACGCCCGGGCTGACGGAGAGGTTGACCGGAGGTCCCCAGGCGCCGCCCGGCGGCCTTGTCGCCAGGAAGACGTCGTAGTTCCCGCCGAAGTCGTCCTGCCAGACGAGGTAGAGGGAGCCGTCCAGGCCAGCGACCAGGTCGGGGCTTACGCTGTTGCCGGGGTTGTTCGAGAGGTTCACGGCCGGGCTCCAGGAACCTGGCGACAGGCGGCGGGCCTCCCAGATCTCGACCGGCGCGCCTCCCCCCGTGTACCAGACCGCGTGAACCGTCCCGCCGGGGGTCACGGCCACCACGCCCCCGCTTCGACCGATGGTCGGGACCGGATCCCCGGTGACGGATTCGAGGGGTCCCCAGGGACCGCCCGGCGGCAGGAGGGCGTACCGGATGTTCGCGCGCCCGGGGCCGGCGTCCTCCTGGGTCCAGACGAGGTGCACGGAGTTGTCCGGGCTCAGGCCCAGGCGGACCGGATAGCTGTTCTGTGGGTTGTTGGTGACGTTGACGGGCGGGCTCCAAGGGCCTCCGAGCGGCTGTGAGGCGTAGTACACCTCCGCGCAGCAGACGCCCCCCGTGGGGATCGCGTCGATCCAGGCGGCATGGACGGTGAGGTTGAAGTCCACCGCGAGGTCGGGGAACTCGGAGCGGTACGTGGGGGTGTTGGAGATGTTGACAGGCGCGGACCAGGGGCCGCCCGCGGGTCTCACCCGATGAATGATCTCGCTGTTTCCCGACGTGTCATCGGCCATCAGCACATGGATCGAATTGTCGCTTGCCGCGGCGATGCGGCACTCGCCATCGGCGAACGGCGTCCCCCCCGCATAGGTCCCGATGGTCTCGGGGAAGGACCACGCGGCACCCGGTGCGCGGCGGCTGTACCGGACCTGCCTGAGGGTCTGATCGGTCCACACCGCGTGGATGGCCCCGTCCGGGCTGCACGCGACCTCGGGCAACGCAGACGTTCCCGGATCGTTGGACACGTTTGCGGGGAACGTCCACGTCTGGGCGGCCGCGGAGGCGGCCAGCACGAGGCCGGCGATGGATCGCCCGGGCCGCAAGGGTCCCTGGTGGTTCATGGGATTCCTCCATACCCGCCGGTTGTCCGTCCGGCGGGACAGGCTCATGCTACCCATCCCGCCGGCCCCGTCATCACGCCAGGAGGTCGCGCACGGCCCGGACGGCGCGCTCGGCCGTGATGCCGAGCCGTTCCAGGTTCACCCCGCCCGGCGCCGAGGCGCCGAAGCGGTCGATCCCGATCGCGATCCCCTGCTCCCCGATCCACCGGCACCAGCCCAGCGTGGCCCCCGCCTCGATCGAGACCCGCGCGCGGATGGACGCGGGGAGCACCGATTCGCGATAGCCCGGCTCCTGCGCGGCGAACAGCTCCCACGAAGGCATCGAGACCACCCGGACCCGGACCCCCTCCCGCCCGAGCCGCTCGCGCGCCTGGAGCGCGACCGCCACCTCGGAGCCGGTCGCGATCAGGAGGGCCTGGGCTGAGCCGCCGTCGGCCTCGGCCAGCACGTAGGCGCCGCGGTGGAGCCCGGCCGCGGGTCCGAACCGGCTCCGGTCCACCGTGGGGACCTTCTGCCGCGTCAGCACCAGCGCCACCGGCCCTTCGGGATGACGCATCGCAAACCTCCAGGCCTCCACCGTCTCGGCCGCGTCCGCCGGCCGCAGCACGATCAGGTCGGGCATCGCCCGGAGTGACATCAGATGCTCCACCGGCTGGTGCGTGGGTCCGTCCTCGCCGAGCCCCACCGAGTCGTGGGTCCATACATAGATCACCGGCAGCCGGTTCAACGCCGCCAGCCGCACCGCCGGGCGCATGTAGTCCGAGAAGCAGAAGAAGGTGGCGGCGAACGCGCGCACGCCCCCGTGATACGCCATACCGTTCGCGGCCGAGCCCATCGCGTGCTCGCGCACCCCGAAGTGCAGGTTGCGCCCCGCTCCGGTCCCGCCGTCGAAGGAGCCTCCCTCCTTGAGCGCCGTGTTCGTGGAGCACGAGAGGTCGGCGTCGCCGCCGATCAGCCAGGGGACGCGCGCGGCGATCGCGTTCATCGCCTTGCCGGACGCGACCCGCGTGGCCAGCCCCTCGCCCGGCGGGAACGAGGGGAGGTCGCGGTCCCACCCCTCGGGGAGCTCCCCCGCCCAGGCCGCGCGCCATTCCCGGGCCAGCTCGGGGTGCGCCTTGGCCCACGCGTCGACGCGCCGCCGCCATTCCTCCCGGGCCCGACGGCCGCGATCCAGCGCGGCATGGAAGTGCTCCCGCACCGCCTCGGGCACGTGGAAGGACGACGCCGGGTCCCAGCCGAGCGCCGTCTTGGTCGCCGCCACCTCCGGGACCCCGAGCGGGGAGCCGTGCGCCTCGGAGGTCCCGGCCTTCTTCGGGCTGCCGAAGCCGATCGTGGTCCGCACGATGATCAGCGAGGGCCGCGTCGCGTCCCGCCGGGCCTCCTGGATCGCGCGGTCGAGGGCCGCGAGGTCGTGGTTGCCGTCCTCGACCCGGAGGACCTGCCAGCCGTAGGCCTCGTAGCGCTTCCCCACGTCCTCGGTGAAGGTCAGCGAGGTCGGCCCGTCCAGCGAGACGTCGTTGCTGTCATAGAGGTAGGCGAGCTTCCCCAGCTTCAGGTGCCCGGCCAGCGAGGCGGCCTCGGCCGAGAGCCCCTCCATCAGGTCGCCGTCGGAGACCAGCGCCCAGGTCCTGTGGTCCACGATCGTGTGGCCGGGCCGGTTGAACCGGTGCGCCAGCCACCGCTCCGCGATCGCCATCCCGACCGCGTTCGCGGCGCCCTGCCCGAGCGGTCCGGTGGTCGCCTCCACGCCCGGCGTGAGCAGCCGCTCCGGGTGCCCGGGCGTGCGGCTCTCCCACTGTCGGAACGCCTTGAGGTCCGCCATCGACAGGTCGTAGCCCGTGAGGTGCAGGAGCGAGTAGAGCAGCATGCTGCCGTGACCCGCCGAGAGCACGAAGCGGTCGCGGTCGGGCCAGGCGGGATCGGCGGGGTCGTGCTTGAGGTGCCGCTGCCAGAGGACGTAGGCCATGGGAGCCGCGCCGAGCGGCAGCCCCGGATGACCGGAGTCGGCCTTCTGCACCGCGTCGATCGACAGGGTGCGGATCGTGTCCACGGCGAGACGATCGAGCGGGACGTCCGGCGCTTTCAACGGGCGCTCTCCTTCGAGGTGGGGGGCGTGACGCGCGGGACCCGCCCCGGGACCGCCGCGTCACGGCCGGGAGCCTACTCCCCACGCGGCGCGTTGTCGAGGCGCAGGCCGGGCTCAGCCGCGGCGGCCCAGCCCGAACGCGCGGAGCGCGTTCTGGAGCCATCCGCTCTGAGCGGCGATCGGCTCCGACGTGGCGCGCGCCGGCGGCCGTCCCTCCGTCTCGAGCACCTCCACGAGGTCGCGGCGCAGATCCTCCACGCTCAGGTAGCGCCGCTCGCGGTCCTGCTGGAGCATCTTGCGCACCACGTAATCCACCCCATGCGGGATGCGCGACTCCGGGTTGGAGCGCGAGGGCGCCTCCGGCTCCTTGAGGTTCATCTGCGGGAGACGGTCCGCGAGGAGCTCGAAGGCCACGACCCCCATCGCGTAGATGTCCGAGCGCCCGTCGAGCGACTTCCCCTTGAGCTGCTCCGGCGACATGAACTCGAGCGTGCCAAGCGTCTGGCCCTTCAGCGTGAGCTGCGGCAGGCCGGCGCCCTCGCCCCCGACGATCTTCGCGATCCCGAAGTCGAGGACCTTCACGAAGTCCTGCCGCCCCTCGCGCGCCTCCAGGTGGATGTTCTCGGGCTTGATGTCCCGGTGCACGATCCCCTGCTCGTGGGCCTCGCCCAGCGAACCGCACATCTGCGCCAGGATCTCGAGCACGCGGGACCAGGCGAGCGGCCCCTCGTCCGCGAGCACGCGGTCGAGCGACCGCCCCGTGAGCAGCTCCATCGCGATGTAGAGCACGCCCTCGCGCGTCTGCGTGAACTCGTAGGTCGTGATCGTGTTCGGATGGCGCAGGTTGCAGGCCACCTCGCCCTCCCGCTTGAAGCGGGCCACGAGGTTCGCGTCCCGCGTGAGCGTGGGGTGCAGCAGCTTGAGCGCGACGGGCCGGTTCGAGCCCTGTTCCAGGCCGCGGTAGACCGCGCCGAACCCGCCCTTCCCGATCTTCAGCTCGATGAGGTAGCGGCCGTTGAGCACCTGGCCGAGCAGCGGGTCCGGCTTCTCGGGGGCCTTGGGAGCGGGCCGTTCCTCCTTCGTCATGTTCGCCCGGAACTTATCACGCGGATCGTCATCGCCGGTAGGTGAAGCAGCCGAGGATGCGCCCGGTGCGGTCGTAGAGCACCCGCACGGGCCCGCGCGAGCGCTTCCCCACGAGCGCCATCCGCTCCAGCGTGAGCAGGACCTCGTCCCCTTGGCGGAAGCGCGCGCGGCAGCACCGGCCCTCGAACTCGGCAGCGCCGTCCTCGTGCGATGCGAGCGGGCCGAAGCGCTGGAGCAGCGCCCCGTGCTCGTCGAAGGCCCGTTCCAGGTCCGGCTCCTCGACGCCGAGATGCAGGTCCAGCGGCCGGTCCGGCGCCGGCAGGCGGCCCGGGCCCTCGGGTCCTTCCAGCCAGGCGGCGCGCAGCCACGCCAGGTCCGGGGCCTGCGCGGCGAAGCGGAAGACCAGCTCCTCGAGGTCCATGCCGCGCGCATTCTACCCCTTGCCGGTCCGGGGCCGTGTGATAGGGTGTCACGCGGCGTCCCCACCCCACCCACCCGGAGATCGATTCAATGAAGTTCTTCCTCGACACCGCGGACCTCAAGGAGCTCCGGGAGGCCAAGGAGATGGGCTTCCTGGACGGGGTGACCACGAATCCGACGCTGATCGCGCGCTCCGGCCTCCCCTTCGATGAGACCATCCGGGAGATCTGCGCGCTGTGCGAGGGGCCGGTGAGCGCGGAGTGCGTGGGCGCCAGCTTCAACGAGATGTTCGAGGAGGGGAAGACGCTGGCGGCGCTCGCGAACAACGTGGTCGTGAAGGTGCCGCTGACCCGCGAGGGGCTCAAGACCTGCCGCGCGCTCACGCGCGAGGGGATCCGGGTGAACGTGACCCTCTGCTTCACGTCGCTCCAGGCACTGATGGCCGCCAAGGCCGGAGCGGCCTTCATCAGCCCGTTCGTCGGGAGGCTCGACGACCGCGGCGAGCGCGGGATGGAGGTCGTGGAGCAGATCCGCACGATCTACGACAACTACGGGCTCTCCACCGAGGTGCTGGTCGCCAGCATCCGCCATCCGATCCACGTCCTGGACGCGGCGCTTGCCGGCGCCGACATCTCCACGATGCCCTTCGACACGCTGACCAAGATGATCCAGCACCCGCTCACGGACCTGGGCGTCGAGGCCTTCCTGCGCGACTACCAGAGAATCCCCAAGAGATAGGTGGGCCGGCTCACCCCGCGCCGCGCGCTCCTCCTCCTCCTCGTCCCGGCGTTCCTGCTGTACGCGAGGTCCCTCCGATCGGGGTTCTTCGCGGACGACTTCCTGGCGGTGCGGTGGCTCTCCGAGGGGCCGCCCGCCGACCGCCTCGCCCGCGCCTTCACCGCCAACTGGTTCGAGTTCCGGGGCTATCCCTACTATCGCCCGGTCACGACGGCGTCGTTGCTCGCCGACCACGTGCTGTTCGGGCTCCACGCCCCGGGCTACCACCTCCAGAACCTACTCCTCCACGTCCTGAACGGCGCGCTGGTCCTCGTGATCCTGAAGCGGCTCGGCGCGGGACCCGGCCCCGCCGTCTGGGGGGCGCTCCTCTTCGTCCTCCACCCCGCGACCCCGAACGCCGTGGCCTGGCCCGCGGCGCGCTCCGACGTCCTCGCCGGCTGCTTCACGCTGCTCGGCTTCCTGGCCCATCTCGCCCGGCGGCCGGTGCTGCTCGGCGTCTCGTTCCTGCTCGGGCTCGGCGCCAAGGAGAGCGCGGCGGTCCTCCCGCTCCTCGTGCTCGGCCACCACGCCCTGCTCGGACGCGGCGGCGGCTGGCGCGGTGCGGCGCGCGCGACCCTGCCGCTCTGGGCGCCGGCCGCGGTCTGGCTGCTCGCGCGCCTCGCGTTCGTGTCCACGCCCTATCCGCTCCACGCCGCGCCCGCGGCGCCGGCCGCGCTGGCCTCGCTCTTCGCCCAGGCGGCCCGCGCCGCCGCGCCGGTCGAGCCGGCCGCGACCTGGGGGACGCTGCTCCTGCTGCTGCTCGTCCTCCCCGCCCTGCTCCGTCCGCGCGCGACGCTCCGCCCAGCGCTGTTCGGCCTCCTCTGGGTCCTCGGCAACCTCCTGCCGGTGCTTCCGATCGCGGGGGACCTCGCGCCCGAGCTCTTCGCCGGCTACGCGCGGTACTGGTACCTCCCGGCGGCGGCGCTCGCCGCCGGCGCGGCGGTGGTCCCGCGCTTCCTCCTCCCCCCGGCGGCCGCGCTGATCCTCACGGTCTTCCTGGCGCTCGGCTTCGCCCGGACCTCGTTCCGGCGCGTGGGCGACCATGCATGGAGCGGCGAGGTCACGCGCCGCTTCGCGGAGCAGGTCGCCGCCGTCTGCCCCGACGACGGCGCGGTGCCGGTCTTCCTGACCACGCCCGGCCATCTCTATTCCGGCGCGCACCTGCTCCCGCTGGCCCTCGCGGCTGCCGCGCGGCGGCCCTTCCTGGACCGCGACGTCCCGCTGGTGCCGCTCCCGCCCGACCGCGCGATGGAGCTGGTGGGCGCGACCACCGACTCCGCGGCCTTCCGCGCGCTCGTCTGGGAGGAGTCCGACCGGCGCCTCCGACCGCGCGACTTTCCCCGCGTCGCGCCGGCTGCGGAGGCGCACTCCTGGAGCCAGGCGGCGGACTTCGCGGCGTGGTGGGCCGACCCCGCCGTCCGGTTCCAGCCCGGGAGCCCCGAGACGCGGATCGAGTTCCCCAGGAGCGGCTCCGCGGTCCACGCGCCTCCCGTCCGGGTCCCGTCGGCGGGGATCGAGGCGGTCGCGCTCACGCTCCGGCCCGCGCAGCTCGGGGACCTGCCGCTGCTCGAGATCCGGTGGGGGACCGGCGCGCGGCGGTTCGAGGTGGCGGGCACGACGGAGCCGCTCGAGTACCTGATGCCGGTGCGCCGGGAGCCGACCTGGCTCGGGACGCCGATGACCGAGACGCTGACGCTCTCGCTGGCCCGCGGCGGCCCGGTGACGATCCTGCTCCGGTCCGTGCGGCTCGTGCCGAGGCTCCCCGACGTGGCGGTGATCGAGCCGGTCCCAGACGGTCACCTGGACCCGCTCCATCCGGGCGCGCGGGTCGGCCTCCAGGGGCCGGTTCCCGGCGACCGCGTGCGTGTGCACTTCTACGCCGCGCTCGGGGAGGAGGCCTTCGAGGCGCCCGCGCAGAGCGCCCTCGCGTTGCCCCCGTCCGTGCGGCGATTCCTGGCTGCGTCGTTGAACTTCGGGACCGGAGAGGCCTTTCTCCGGGTGGACGCGCTCCGCCATCTGGGGACGTCCTCGCAGGTGTGCGCCCGAAGCGGCCTGGTCCGGTTCCGGCTCCGATAGACAAATCCGCAAGATCGGTCAAGCTGCGGTCCGGCGGTTCGCGTAGCGTGCCGGCCATGGAAACGACGGTGATGCGACCCACGACCCGAGACGACTACCGGAAACGGCTGCTCCGGGTCCTCGTCCACATCGAGGAGCACCTCGACGAGGAGCTGGCGCTCGAGGACCTGGCCCGCGTGGTCTTCTTCTCCCCCTATCACTTCCACCGGATCTTCCGCGGGATGGTCGGCGAGTCGGTGGCGGAGCATGTCCGCCGGCTCCGCCTCGAGCGGGGGGCGCGAGCGCTCCGGCTCACCGACCGGCCGGTGACCCGGATCGCGCTCGACGCGGGGTACGAGACGCACGAGGCCTTCACCCGCGCCTTCCACGCGCGCTTCGGGGAGTCGCCGAGCGCGTTCCGGAAGTCGTCCGCGCCGGCGCCCGCGCCGCGCCGCGCGCGCCTCTCCCGCTCCCGCGCGCCGCTCCCGCCCGTCGAGGTGCGCGAGCTCGCTCCGCTCCGCGTGGCCTTCCTCCGGCACGTCGGTCCGTACCAGGAGGTCGGTCCGGCCTGGGGAGGGTTCCTCTTCTGGGCCGGAGCGCGCGGCCTGCTCCGGGAGGCGCCCCGCATCCTGGGCGTGTGTCACGACGATCCGGACGTGACGCCGGCCGGCAAGCTCCGCTATGACGCCTGCCTCCCCGTCGGCGAGGACTTCCGGGCCGAGGGGAGCGTGGGGGTGCAGACGATCGCGGGAGGCCCGTACGCCGTGATGCTGCACGTCGGTCCCTATGAGCGGCTCAGCGAGGCGTACCTCCGCCTCGTGGGGGAGTGGCTGCCCCGTTCCCGGCGGGAGGCGCGGGCGGCTCCGGTGCACGAGGCCTACCTGAACACGCCGCAGGACACGCCGCCCGAGAAGCTCCGGACGGAGCTCTACCTGCCCCTGGAGGAGCGATGAAGACCGCGAAGAAGCTGGACCTGTATCGCGAGCGCGCGGCGGACTACGTCGCGCCGCGGAAGCCCGTGTTCGTGACCGTCGCTCCGGCCCGGTACCTCGCGATCGACGGCCGCGGCGCGCCGGGCGGGCCGGAGTTCTCGGCCGCGATCGGCGCGCTCTACGGCATGGCGTTCACGATCAAGATGGCCCGCAAGGCGGCGGGGCGGGACTACGCCGTCTGCAAGCTGGAGGGACTCTGGACGAAATGGGAGCCGCCGGCCGTTCCGGACTGGACGCTCCTGATCCGCACCCCCGACTTCATCGAGGCGGCCGATCTCCGCGAGGCGGCGGAGCAGATCGCGAAGAAGGGCAAGGGGGCCGAGGTCGGGCGGGTGAAGCTCCGCACGCTGAAGGAGGGGCGCTGCGTCCAGATGCTCCACGTCGGCCCCTACGACCAGGTCGGCGCCACGATCGAGGTGATGCTGGAGCAGGCGCGCGCGGAGGGGCTGAAGCAGAGGGACCACCTCCACGAGGTCTACCTCTCGGACCCGCGCCGCGTGGCGCCCGCGCGCCTCCGCACGATCGTGCGGATGCCGGTGGGTTGAGGGGCGTCAGAAAATGGTGCCACTCTTCGTTTCCGCCGCGGAAATGAAGAGTGGCACCATTTTCCGCTACAGACCGATGCGCAGCTCGACGCCGTTGCTCAGCTCGGCGACGTTGAAGAGCGGACCGCCCACGACCGAGATCAGGTTCTGCGCGGTCAGCACGGTTCCGATCAGGGCGGCGTCGTTGGGGAGCGCGACCGCCCAGTTCCAGGTCCCGGTCGGCCCGGTCGCACCGGCGGGGACCACGATCAGCCCCCCGAAGTTGACGCGCGCGACGCACCCTCCGGGGAAGGTCGTGGGCACCGACGGGCCGACGCCGTAGATCAGCGAGAGCGGCGCATTGGGCGACGCGCCGATCAGAGAGTAGGCGTGCGACGCCCCGATCTGCGGCGGCGTCACCGCCAGCGTCGGCGTCCCGACGCGCCCGCAGCCGGTCCCGACGCTCGTGGCGCTCGCCGGGTCGTAGGTCTCCGCCGAATAGACGCCGCGTCCGTGGGTCCCGGCGATCAGCGTCCGGTCGTTCTTCCAGATCACCTCGTCCACGGGGGCGAGGCCCGGACCCTGGTTGGTGGTCAACCACGTCGCGCCGTCGTCCTCGGACCAGTAGAGGCCGATGTCGGTCCCGGCGTAGAGCCGCCCGGA
>Ga0187892_10011592_pt1 | contig 10736 bp, 11 predicted proteins | sample MA1701073metaG_FD_139345 | JGI IMG/M metagenome (GOLD analysis project Ga0187892, IMG submission 139345) | Bio-ooze microbial communities from a basaltic lava cave in the Kipuka Kanohina Cave System on the Island of Hawaii, USA - MA170107-3 metaG ...
CGATATTCGACCCTGCGTTCCTGGCTTTCGCAATGGTCGATCGACGACTCCAACGTCAGTGGCGTACGTGGAGCGGCCTCTATTACGGTACCACTCCTGATCATCGAGAACTCGGCTGATGAGGCATGCCCAGCCTCCGATCCCGGCAAGATCTATGCGGCGGCCGCGAGCAAAGACAAGACGCTGAAGGTCATCAAGGGAGCGAGGCACTACTACCAGGGACAGCCAGAATTGCTCAAGGAAGCAACTGACTCCTGCCTGGATTGGTTGAGGGTGCACAATCTTCTGGATTGAAGAGCCGTACGCTTGAAAAAAGAATTGTTTGAAGAGCTGCTGGAGAGTGTTCGGCAAGGTGGGGCAATCCTGCGCGGGGAGAGGAAACCCTCACGGGTCTTTGAGTTTTCCGAGCCCGATGTTCGAGCCGTCCGTGCACACCAGTAGACACAAAGCTGCATGTCTTCAAGAAGAAAGCGAAATCCGGCATTGCCACGCCGAAGAGCGATCTTGATCTGATCGAGAAGCGCTTAAAGCAGGTGGTGGATATGGAGAAACTCAGGAGAAAGACCACATGACGAAACATTTCCATCATGAACCCGTCGAGGAGGGGAGCAACAATATCTTTGCCGACCTTGGCTTTCCCAATCCCGAAGAACACTTGGCGAAAGCCAAGCTTGCCGTACAGATCATTGAGATCATCCGGCAACGCCGCCTGAGTCAGATGGCTGCTGCCGACATTCTCGGTATTGACCGGCCCAAGGTGTCGGCGCTGATGCGCGGGCAACTGAAAAACTTCTCGCTCGATATCGAGATCTCATGGATTCGCTCAAATACTTTCTCTTGAATTTCTCTCATGCAGCTCTGGCTTAACTTGACAAGGTCTCCAGCAGTTGCGAAGCTCAGGCCGCGAACTCATAGCGAGTCCGCAAAAACACGGATCTGTACGGAAAGAGGGAAAGCGTCATGGCCGAAGAGACGATCGTCTTTGCCCAAGGGATCGAGATGCCGCCGGACATTCTCGCGCAGGTGCAGCAAATGAAACCGACGGGCTTTACGTTGCAAATGCTGCCGCACACTGCCAGCGCCGCGGAGATCGCTGCAGCGATACGCGAAGCTGAGTACCTGACGGGCTTTCCCCGCTTCCTGCCGGACGAGGCCTATACGGAAGCCAGGCGTCTCAAGCTGCTCCAGGTACTGAGCGCCGGCTACGACTACGTCAACATCGCCGGGGCACGTAAGGCCCGCATCCCCATTTGCTCGAACGGTGGCGCCAACTCTGTGGCGGTGGCCGAGCACGCCATCATGCTCATGCTGGCGGTCTATCGCAAGCTCGTGACGTTCCACCAGAACGTGGCTGCTGGCCAGTGGCATCAAGGCATCCCGCGCACCGTGAACATCTATGAAATGGAAGGCAAAACGGTTGGCCTGGTGGGATTGGGCAATATCGGCCGGCAAGTGGCGCGCCGGGTGCAAGCCTTTGATGCCCAGGTGATCTACTATGACACCTTCCGTCTGAATCCTCAGGAGGAGGAAAAGTTAGGTGTCCAGTATGCTCCACTCGACATCCTACTCGCGACTGCTGACATCGTGAGCTTGCACGTTCCCCTCAACGAGAGCACTCGTCACATGATCGATGCCCAGGCCTTCAGTCGTATGAAACCCACCGCGATTGTAATTAACACCTGTCGTGGAGAAGTCATCGATGAACCAGCGCTGATCGAAGCGCTGCAAAGTGGGCGGATACTGGCGGCTGGTCTCGATACACAGGCGAAAGAGCCGCCCGATCCGAACAATCCGCTGTTGACGTTGCCGAATGTGACATTAACCCCGCATAGTGCCGGACCGACGGTAGACAGCTATCACAAGCGGTTCCACAATGGCTACACCAATATCGAGCGTGTCGCCCGCGGCCAACCGCCCTTATGGATCATTCCGGAAATGCGTGACCTCTTCCCTGCCGCGACTGCGACCGACTAGGGAGTTCGACCACAATCAGACGAGCAATTGTTTCTTGACCACCTTCCTCAACCACGGCATCGACATCTTGGGTTGCCACGCGAAAATTCGAGGCCAACATCAAGGCTGATCCGCCATAAGGGTAATTTCTCTTGCGGTTCCGTTAGGCGAAGCGAGGAGATTAGAAACTCCCTTCCCAAATATGCGTCAGGTCGAGCATGAATCCTGGCAGTTCGGGCTCGGCAGAGACTGAGGCGGGATTTTCTAAACAGACGACCGCAGCTCCTGGACGATACATATAGACGCGTCGATCTTGCGGGTCGAGGAGCAGACCAAGCTGCGCACCGTTGGCGAGATATTCCTCCATTTTCTCTTGCACTGCTCTGAGAGTGTCAGAAGGAGAGCGCAGTTCAATGACAAAATCAGGACAGAGGGGTAAAAATTTCTTTTTCTGCTCCGGGGTAAGTCCAGCAAGTCGTTCCCGTTTGACCCACGCGGCATCCGGGGAGCGCATTGCGCCGTTGGGAAGCGTAAAGCCTGTTGCAGAATCGAACGCAACACCAGTCTTCTCCTGGAGCGACCAGATCTTGAGGAGTGCAATCACGAAAGCGTTCTTGTCTCCAGTTTCGCCGCCAGCTGGTGGCATGATGACTAAATCTCCTTCTGCAGTACGTTCGATCCGTAACTTGCGATTGATTTGGCAGACCTCGAAGAACTCATCATCGCTCATGTTCACAACTGGTCGTAGCTGCAACTGAATCGGCCCCATTTCTGAGGACGGGAGTGCGACTGGCATATGCACCTCCAAATGAAAGACAGTGGCTATGTTTACAGTGAGCTACCATAGCAGAAGGTTTTACGCTGCGGAACTTTACCGGAAGCATGAGTGTTTCCAGATTTAGGGGACGTTGCAGGGAAATTCGGCTTTGGCCTCGGCGCGAGACTATTCTCAATAAGCCGTCTTCTGGCGGCCACGCAGATAGGGAGGGCATTCTTGAGTTAGGGGAATAAATGCGACCGGCTTTCCTAACGCTCCGGGTCTCGTTGCAGGCCGGCGTAGTATTCGTTCACCGACTGGAGTAGTTCGGGGCGGTCACTTTGGAACAACGACCGCCCTAATCGTTCCGCAACATAGGAAGCCACGTAGCTGGCAAAGAGATGGTAGAGCAACGGCGAAAATTCCTCACGTACCTGACCTTGTACGGGTAACACGGCGTGAGCATGGCGGGTCACCTCAGTATCGTCTTTGTGTGTTACGGCGATGACCCGTCTTCCTAATGCGCGCGCCGTCGCCGCCAAATCTCCCGCTCGCCAATAAGAACGGCCCGGCGGAGCGATCACGAACACAGGCATGCCGGTCGGGTAGGCAAACCGTTCAACGTGCCACCATTCTTCTAAATCCTGACCGAGCGCAAAAATGCCCGCCGCTTCGATCATCTTCGCCGCGCTGAAGAGCGCGGTACCATAACTTGGCCCACTGCCTACCATGACCATTGTGGGGGTATCGGCAATCATCTCCGCCACCTCGCGGCACCGTCCCTTAATGGCATCAGTGGTGGCAGCCACAACGTCAGCGAGCGCGGTAAGTTCGTGGCGCAAGCCGTTCGCGTCTTCGTGAGGATAGGTGTCGCGCATTTCGCCCAACTGAATCGCGACCAACAACATTCCCAGCAGGCTGGCCTGGTAGGTGCGAATCCCCGGGGACCTTTCTTTTTGCGGCAATTCGACCACAATGGTGCGATCCGCCACTTGTGTCACCGCGCTGTGGGGCGTTCCGGTGAGGACAATGGTCAACGCGCCGTGTTCTTTGGCACGTTCGATGGCTTGCACCACACGCTTGGTGCCGCCCGAGGCGGAGGTCGCAACCACCAAGGTCTGATGCGGCGCGGCGGGGCGCATCCAGGCCGCGCCATAATCCAGAAAGTGTTGCGCGCTCATTGGTGCGCAGGTCACAGCGGCAATGGCCTCAAAGGCCAGTTCAGCGGCACACGAGGCATGGTAGGAATCCCCGTCCCCCGTCAGGTACACTTTGTTCACCGCCCTCCATTCTGAGGGGGTTAGTACAGTCCGAATCTGCTGATCAAACGGGCGCGTCAATTCGCGCAAATCGCCCGCCAGCCCTTCCACTTGTCTGATCATCACCTCCGGTTTGAGCGGCTCCGTCATCGTCGTATCCTTATCAAGTAGGGGCGAAGCATTTGCCAATCAGATATACGCAGAGCGAGAAACAGCCTCGCAAATGCTTCGCCCCTACAGGTCCTTATCTTTCCAACCCGCGTACAATGTCCACATACGCTTTCACCCGCTCGACATCAATTTGTCCGCCCCAACCGCCGCGTTCAAGGCAGGTTCCCACAAATGCCCCGTCCGCCGCCGCCAGCAGTCGCGCCGCGTTTTCGTGGTTGGTGTAACCCGCCAAAATAATGGGTAGTCCCGGTACGGCTTTCCGCACCGAGGCAATCATCTCCAGCGTTTTACCTTCATCCGGGTCACCCAATGACACAGCATCGGCTCCAACGTGTTTTGCGGCCCGCGCCACCTCCGCCGTGGGCTTCGCTTCGCCAAACCATTTGAAGTGCATTGAGTCCACTTCGGCGATGACTTTGACATCCCAGGCGCGAATCTTATTGCGATACTCCATCACTTCGAGTGGATTGGCTTCGACCATGCCGTGTGTGGTGAGAGTCATACCCACCACCGCACCGGCACGAATAAAGGTTCCTCCTGCCACCTTCGCCACCGCCAACGACGCTTTCAGCGCGTTGCGCATCAATTGCACCCCGATTTGGAACTCATCGCCCGTCACTTGGGTGATGGCGTGCACGATTAAGCCCATGGCAGTCGTGCGGGCTGGGTCGGATTCGTCTTTCACGCTGTAAATGCGATCGACCGTCTGGATCAAACAGCCGTCTGCTCCGCCGTCGTAGAGGGCACGCGCCGATTGGACGGCAGTATCAAGGATCTGGGTGAAACTGCCGTCCTTATAAAATAGGGTGCCGGGTAGTGGTTGCAGGTGAATCATCCCTAGCACAGCTTTGCGGTTACCGAGGATGACAAACTCTCGCATGGTGATTCCTCCCAAGGATAGGTGCCCTCCTACACGTTGATCCAGGTTTGTGGGGTCAATGTCCTGCTCGGGGAGATCGCCTACGATCACCCTTACGCCGGTAAAATCGCTGGCTTGATCTCTTTCAATTGCGCCATTGACTGGAGGGCAGTATTCGCTTCCTCTAACCGATAGGTGTTGGAAATAAGATCGAGAAAGGAAAACCGCGGTTGGTTATTCTGCACGAATTGGAGCGCTTTGTAGAAGTGCGCGACGGTCGCCGCAGCAACGCCGATAATATCGATATTCCGAAGATTGATCATACTGGGAACGATGCTAATCGGCGTGGGATCAGTCTGCCCGATGACCAAAAACCTCCCGCCCCGCCGCACGATCTCTAAGCCATCCTTAAACGCTGCCGAGGGACCAGCACACTCAATCACCACATCCGGTCCGCGTCCGTCAGTGAGGTCAAGGATCAGCTTTTTGCGTTCCTCAGCATTCGGCACCTCGTCGATATTGATCGTGTGGTGCGCTCCCCACTTCTTGGCTAATGCCAGACGTGGTTGAGGGGCCCCCAGCACAATGGTCTTGGCCGCGCCGGAGACCAGCGCCATCGCCAGCGCGTAGAGTCCGACCGGACCACAGCCCAAAATCAATACGCTTTCCTGGATTCGCAGTCCGCCCAGTCGCTCGAAGCCCTGCACGATGGTCCGAAGCGCACATGTGGCGGAAGCGACCACGCGGGCGTCAAGTTCTTCCGGGGCTTTGACGACATGACAGGCTGGGCGCACATACGCATATTCGGAAAAGCCACCGATCAAATACGGTGGCACATCACACGGCCCATACCCATACATCTTGGCATTGGGACAGAGGGTGGGCTGACGGGCAATCGTGCAGTAATAGCACCGGCCACACCAGGCATACGCCCACACGATCCGGTCACCGACACGCAAAGGCTGGTCGGCGGCATCCTTCTCGCGCCCTTCCCCAAGTTGAACGATCCTCCCGACAATCTCATGTCCCGGCACCAATGGGAGTTGGGTCACCTGAGTGAGTCTCCCGTGCGAGGCATGCACATCCGACCCGCAGATAGTAGCGGCTTCCACCTTGACCAGAATTGCTCCTGGTTCGAGTGGAGGAACCGCTAGCTCGCGGATTTCCAGGGGCTGGTTGTAATTGGTGAGGACCGCAGCTCGGCTGGTCTGTGGTAGGGTGCTCATGATCGTCCCTCCTTAAAAGATATGGAAGCGGTCAGCCAAAATAGGTTAGAGGTGACAGGTGACAGGGAATAGGGTAGAAAACGGCACAACGCAACGTACAATACTGATCTGTAACCTGTCCCCTTTTGGCTGACTGCTGAGAGCTAATAGCTGAACGCTTACAGCGCGATCCGATAGAGCTTCGCCACGTTCTGGCACACGATCTTGTCTCTCGCCTGATCCGGGAGTCCGGCGAACTGGCCTTCTATCACTTTCCGAGAATTCGGCCACGTAGAGTCGGTGTGTGGGAAATCAGAAGCCCACATATAATTCTCTTCACCAAAGAACTGGCTGGTCATGGGGCCAATTGGGTCATCTTGAAACGTCACCATCACCTGGCGACGGACATACACGCTGGGCTTCAGCGGCAAGGGCTCGTCTGACAGCGCGTTGAATTTCTCATAGGCATGGTCGAGCCGGTACAGATAATGCGGAAACCAGCCACTGTCGTTTTCCGCCGATACTAGCAGGAGCTTGGGAAACCGCTCCAGTACGCCACCGAAGAGGATGTCGGTAAAGGAGCGCTGAATCTCGTGAATGCCGTTCGTATAATTTCGCGTCATGAAGGGTGGTCGCTTGCCGGTCGGCGATACTTTCAGCTTATCGCTGCCAAGCCCACCCCCCTTGCCGGTGCCGATATGCAACGACAGCGGTATCTGCGTCTCTTCAGCGACTTTCCACAACGGATCATATTCTTCGGTCCAGAAGGGACGTTCCGGTGGCGGCGACCCCCAGATTTGTGCGCCCTTCAGCCCCAGCTTCGCACAGCGTTCTAATTCCTTGACGCCTGCATCCAAATCTTCGAGTGACACTAGCGCGATTCCATGAAACCGCGCGTGGTTGTGCGAGCAAAACTCCGCCACCCAATCGTTGTAGACCTTGAAACATGCGCGTTGTAGATCCGCATCAGGCAGCCGAAAAAGCGGCATGCCAAACGTGGTGTAGAGGACCTCTGCACCGACCCCGTCCACGTCCTGATCCTTGATGCGTTCGACCGGATCCCACCCGCTCGGACGCGCTGCGGCAAAGCTGCCCTTTTTGAAGTACTCTTCGAGTTCCTTGCCACTACGACCAGCGGCAAACCCTAACGACACCCGTGACGGTTGAATGCCAGGTGCGACAAAGAAGCTGCCCTTCTCGTTCTCTTCGACATGGGGCGCCTGATCGCGGTAGTGCTTATCCAGGCGAGCGGTCCATAGCGTGGGCGGTTCGATCATATGCGAATCGGCGGAAATGACTGTGTAGCTGGACATCTTGCATCCTCCTCATTTTGCGGTACGACGTTTCTCTCCGTCTTCTTTAGTTCTGAAATGGGACAAGCGCAAGATTGTGTCGTCAATTCTGCATAGCGCGTGTTTTGCTTGAGAAGAATTGAGCCAATGGATTCAGTGAGGCATTGACTTGTCACCTGTACCGCGCAATGACACAATCGCCCAAGGACTCAATGAACAAACGACCCAAGGACACCCCTTCCCGCCACACGATATTCCCAATCGCCCTGATATTCTCAAAATTGGTCTCGACTTCTGCGCACCGCGCGCCTACGCGATGGCCGGAGTAACGCCGGGTGATATTGATTTCGCCGAAATCTACGACTGCTTCACCGGACAGACGATTTTACAAATCGAAGGTGCAGGTTTCTGTAAGAAAGGTGAAGGGGGACCTTTCGTTGAGGACGGACGTATCGAACTTGGTGGTGCGCTACCTGTCAACACTCACGGTGGCCTGTTGTCGCAAGCACACAACACTGGCATGAACCACTTGGTTGAGGCCGTCGTACAGCTCCGACCTGACGAACTACGCATCGGCATGCCAGTTGAATTATGGTTCGACAAAATCAACAACGAGGTGACGCTACCCAAGTTCAAACGTAGGGATGCACCCGAGTAAAAACCATTCTAAGTACCATGCGCCATAAATACGCCACCAAGTCCTTGGTAGGGGCGACCCTCGGGTTTGACCGTGTAGGGGCTTGATTCATCAAGCCCTTTTTGGGGCCGATGAATCGGCCCCCTACAAAAAACTCGCTGCGTATTTCGTGCGCTGTGTCCTAAGACCTCCCAAACTTCGCGAACATGCCCGAAAATGCTTTCTTCTCTGGAGGACGATAAGTCTTGTGTTTACTGGTGGTCTTCCCCAGTTCAACAATGGCCTCGGCTATTTTCACGGCACACACCACTCCATCCAATACGGGGATATGCAACTCCTCCTCAAGTTCTTGGGCGAACTGAGCAAAGCCCGCGCAGCCCAGCAGGATCGCTTCTGCATCGTCTTCATCTTTGGCTTTCCGTGCTTCGACGCCCAACATTCGTAACGCCCGGGCTGGATCTTTTTCCACATCAAGTACGTAGAGTGGCGTGGTGCGGATACTGACCATTCTGTCACGAAATCCATATCGGGCGACCATTTCCTCTAGCATCGTCTGAACCCGTGGAACTACTGTAACAATCGAAAACCGCGCCGCTAGGATCGACGCAATGTACAGCGAGGCTTCGGCGATGCCGATCACTGGCTTGGTGGTGACTTCACGCGCGGCAGAGAGACCTGGGTCCCCGTAGCAGGCGATGATATACGCATCGGCTTTGTCCTCTTCGCCTTTGCGGATTTCGTCGAGGATGCCAGGTATACACAGATATTCGTCGTAGTAGGATTCGATCGACGCCGGACCAAACGTCGGACACACCGAAACGATCTCAGTCCCCGCGCGTGCCACTAAGCGCGCTGCGACTCCGATTGATTCCGTCATGGCCAACGAGGTGTTCGGATTGATGACGTAGATTTTCATACGCTCACTCCCCGTTCATTTGAGCCCCGCCTTGCGTAGGGCGGCCAGCGTCCGCTCTAGAGCTGCAGGATCTTTGAAGGACCAGGTCTGCCTAACCATGTCCAGAGAGAAAGTGGGGCTTAACCGTAGCACTTCAGCGGCCTCTGCACGGGCCTCTTCCTCTCGCCCTAATTCACTGTAGCTGATCGTCAAGATGAGGTGGGACTCCAGGAGATTGCGGTTGTAACTCAGGGCTTTTTGTTGCATGGCAATGGCTTTGTCATACCGCCTCGTCGCGAGATAGGCCCAGCTTAATGGACTTTGGTAGGGGAGTGGATAGCGGGGATCGAGGCGCAACGCTTGCTCCAACATCTCAATTGCTTGCTCGGCCTGTCCTGTGAAGTTGAGAACAGCTCCTAACGTCACGTAGCCACGAGGACTGCTAGGGGCAAGAGTAATCGTCCGCTCGGCCTCGACACGCGCCTGCTCATATTGTCTGTTGCGTATGTAGACCAAGCTCAACAATTGGTGGGCTACGGGCAGGGAGTCATCCAACGCAATAGCCTGTTGCGCCAGCGTAAACGCCTGCTCCAGATCGCGGTGAGGATCCCGACTCCATTGGAAGAATCCTGCCATCTGATACATAGCACCCAGGCTCGCATACGCCTCGGCATACTGGGGGTCCAACTTGATGGCCTGCTCAAACAGCCGCTGTGCCTCGATACACGCCTCTTTGGTGAAGCGGAAAAAAGACGCCAGCCCCCGTAAGTAGAGATCATAGGCGTCGACGTTGTCCGTGCGTTTGCGCACCAGCATGCCTTGTTCCCACAATGTCAATTGCAGCTCCAGCGTTGTCACGATCCTCTGCACGATCTCATCTTGCAGGGCGAAGATGTCTTGCAGAGGGCGATCATAGCGCTCCGCCCAGAGGTGGTGGCCTGTGGTTGCATCAACCAACTGGGCGTTGATCCGCACGCGCTTGTCCGTTTTCTGCACGCTCCCCTCTAAGAGATACCGCACTCCTAACTCCCTGCTGACCTCTTGCACCTTCACCGCTTTGCCTTTGTAGGTGAAGACGGAGTGCCGGGCGATGACAAACAATTGCGAGAGGCGCGAGAGAGCTGTGATCAGGTCGTCGGTCAGCCCATCGCTGAAATACTCCTGCTCTGGGTCGCCACTCATGTTGGTAAACGGCATGACGGCGATAGAAGGCTTATCGGGCAGAGGAAGCGTCTGTGGCGCGGAGTCAGTTCGGAGTTCGGAGTTCGGAGTTAGCGAGGACAAATGCGAGAAGTAATGAACAGTCAGGACTGTGACTATCAGCAACAAGGCTGCGGGCAAGAGGAAAACTTTGCTCGACCACGTCCGCGTTGGCACAGAAACGTCTAGTGTCTGGCGTATAGGGTCTAGGATCCGAACATCGTTGGGAGGAGTGCTGGGGGGTTCCACCTCTAGACTCTGGACTCTAGACTCTGGACCGTTTTTACCTTTTGCAGCTTGCGTTTCTTCTTCCCTACTGACTACTGAATGCTGACTCCTGCCCCCTTCTTCCTGACTCAGAACTCCGAACTCAGAACTCCGAACTGGCTGGGCGGTGGAGAGTGGGGCAATGAACCGCTACCCCCGACCATAGATGGTCTCGATGTACCGACGTTGTTTCGCGTTATCATGTAACGCCTGACGCAGCTCCAGGATACAGGTAGTCAAC
>Ga0187892_10011593_pt1 | contig 10736 bp, 4 predicted proteins | sample MA1701073metaG_FD_139345 | JGI IMG/M metagenome (GOLD analysis project Ga0187892, IMG submission 139345) | Bio-ooze microbial communities from a basaltic lava cave in the Kipuka Kanohina Cave System on the Island of Hawaii, USA - MA170107-3 metaG ...
CGCGTCGATCCTCGATCCGAACCGAGCGGCCGCCCCGCAGTTCGCCTCCGCGCTCGTCGTCACGACCGACGGGCGGATCGTCACCGGGATCGTCGCCGCGGAAACCGCCGTTAGCGTGACGCTCCGGGCGCTCGACGGGACGGACGAGACCGTCCTTAGGCGCGAAATCGAGACCTTCGCGCCGGGCGGAAGCTCGTTCATGCCGGAAGGGCTCGAGGACGTCGTCTCGCCCGAGGAGATGGCCGATCTTCTCGCTTACCTCGCGTCGGCCCGTACACCGAGGAAGTCCTACCCCGGGAACGAGCCGCGCGTGATCGAGCCCGAGGCGGAGTCCGGCGCCCTCTTGCTCGCCGCCTCGGCCGCGTCGATCTACGGGCCCGAGATCGTGTTCGAGGAGCCGCACCGGAATCTCGGGTACTGGCACACGGAGCGCGACCGCGCGGAATGGGCCGTTCGCCTCACCGCGGCACGCGCATTCACAGTCGAGATCGACTACTCCTGCGCCGACGCGTCCGGCGGGAACGCGTTCGTGATCGAGGGGGGCCGCGAGCCGCTCTTTGGCCGCATCGCGGCGACCGGCGGATGGGACCGTTACCGGACCGCGGCGTTCGGGACCATCGCCATCGGCCCGGGCGAGAGCGTGATCGCGATGCGGGCCGACGGGCCGATCCGCGGCGCGCTCGCGGACGTCCGCGAGATCCGGCTCGTGCCGCGATAGAAACCCTCGCCACGGGACGGCGCGCTCTCCCGATGGCGCCTCGCGGCCCGACTCTTTGGGGCACGGGAATCCGCGTTGGTCCCGGCGCTCCTTTCCGATTGGAGAGGATGAAAGGAGTCAAAGCCATGAAGCCGAGCGCCAGACGACGCGTCCCTTCGGTGACCGCTTGTCTCGCCGTTTTCAACGCCCTCGCCGTCGCCGCCTCCGCCCAGCCGGCGGACTTCCTTCGGGGGGAGCTCGTCATGAAGCTCAAGGAGGCGCTGCCCTCTTACGCTCCGGCCCTCTCGGGGGGAGCCCCGGAAACGGGTCTCGAGAGCTTTGATCGGCTCGGGCGCGATCTCGGCCTCCTCTCTCTCGAGCGCCTCTTCTCCGGGGCGCGGCGGACGGAAGAAGAGCGTCGCCTCTTCCGGAAGCTCGGTCTCGATCGGTACTACCGTCTCCGTTTCGAGGACTCCGACGACCCCATCGCGATCTCCTCGATCTACGAGGCCGACGAATCCGTCGAAGCCGCGCATCCGATCGCAATCGGGTTCGCCGACGCCGTCCCGAACGATCCCCTCTTCTCCGAGCAGTACGGTCTGAACAACACGGGCCAGTCGGGCGGGACCGTGGACGCGGATCTCGACGCTCCCGAATCGTGGGACGACGAGCGGGGCAATCGAAACGTGGTCGTGGCAATCGTCGACTCCGGCGTCGATCTCAACCATCCGGACCTCGCGGCCAACATGTGGCGGAACCTACCGGAGGGAAGCACGCCCAACGGAGTCGACGACGACGGCAACGGCTTCGTCGACGACATCGACGGTTGGGACTTCGTGAACGGCGACCGGCTGCCCCAGGACGATCAGCGGAGCGGCGGGCTTCCGTTCGGGCATGGAACGATGGTCGCCGGGATCGCCGGCGCCCGCGGCAACAACAATCGGGGCGTCGCCGGGGTGTGCTGGAGCCTTCGGCTGATGCCGGTCAAGGTCCTGAACGCCGGAAACTCGGGCTCCTGCGACGACATCGCCGAAGGCGTCGTCTACGCGGCGGAGAACGGAGCCGACATCATCAACCTGAGCGTCCGTTGCGATTCCGATTGGCCCGCGCTGCGCGACGCGATCGCGTACGCGCACGGCCTGGGCTGCGTCATCGTGGCGTCCGCCGGGAACCAGAGCACGACGGTTCCGCAGTATCCGGCCGCCTACGACGTCGTCATCGCCGTCGGGGCCACCGACCGGAACGACGCGCTCTGGGCAGGCTCCAACCGCGGCACCTGGGTGGACGTCGTCGCCCCCGGAGTCGAAATCCGATCGACAGGCTGGGACGACGCCTACCGGACCGGGACGGGCACGTCGTTCGCTGCGCCCTTCGTCTCCGGCGTCGCGGCGCTCGCGCTGGGAAGAAGTCCCTCGCTCAAGAACGAGGACGTGCGCCTCGTCGTCCAGTCCTCGTGCGACGACCTCGGGGCCCCCGGGTTCGACGCGACGTTCGGGCACGGACGGGTCAATGCAAGGGAAGCCGTCGACCGGACCCCGAGGCTCGCGCACTGGTTCAGTCCAGAGCTCGTGGTCGATTCCGAGGGAGGCCGGGAGTTCGAGCTGGCCCGGGTCGCGGCCGCCGGCTCGACGGTGCACGTCGCCTACCGCGAGGACTCCGCCATCTACTACATGCGGAGCCTCGACGGCGGCGTATCGTGGGACGACGGGCGCGGAAACGCCGGGATGCGCCGCAATATCGCCAACATGTCCAACAACGTTTCCCAGGGCCTGAACATCGCCGCCTCGGGAAACGCCGTCCACGTCGTCTTCCACGACAGCCCGGCCGGAACGACGGAGACCTACCACCTCCGAAGCACCGACAACGGCGCGACCTGGAGCGCGCCGGCGATGCGGAGCGCGAACGACGGCGCGACGAGCGGCAACCCGGACGTGGCCGCGAGCGGCGCCCGCGTGGACATCGTCTGGTCCGACGGCTACCGGCGCAGCAACGACAACGGGGCGAACTTCGGGGCGATCGACGGGACGATCCGGCGCGCGGACGCCGTCGCCATCGACGGCGGAATCGCGCACGTCGTGTATCACGACGGCCTCGGCGGCCTCTTCCACACGCAGAACGCCGGCGCCGGCTGGTCCGTCGGAGCAAGGCTCGACCCCGACGACGCGATCGGCTTCGCCGACATCGCGGCCTCCGCGGGGCGCGTCCACGTCGCCTACGGCAAGAGGACCGATCTGATGCTCGAGGTTTTCGTGGCGCGGCGCTCCGGAGGAGTCTGGGGCTCGGGTGTCCGCCTCACGAACCACTCCGCCGGCTTCGACGCGCTCGAGCCGAACATCGGCGCCGAGGGAGACCGCGTGGACATCGTCTGGTGGGACGATCGCGACGGCTTCTTCCGGAGGTCCATCCAGCACGCGGCGAGCTTCGACGGCGGAGCCACGTACGGGCCCCTGCGCGCTCTCTCGAGCTACGGCTACGACACGAATTCCTCCGTGAAGCCTTCCGTCTCGGTCGCGAACGGAACGGCCTACGTGGCGTGGGAAAAGACGATCGGGTTCACCGGGCGGCGGGAGATCTCCTTCAACCGTGACCCGGGCGGCGTCAGCGTGACCCTGGCGCCGAGCGGGGAGACCTACGCGAGAGGAGAGAGGCTCACGTTCGACGTGACGCTCTCGAACCACACGGGCGCGGACCGGACCGTCGACGTCTGGGCGCAGGTTCTGCGTCCCGGTTCGCGCCGGGTCCTGCCGAAGAACCCGCGATTCATGCTCGCCGGCGTCGTGGTCGCCGCCGGGGAGACGCGCGTCATCCGTCTCGACCCTCGCCTGAAGCCCGCGCTGCCGCTGGGGAGTTGGCATCTCGGCGCCTGGACGGCCGAGTTCGAGACCCCTCTTCACGATCTCGACTCCTTCGCCTTCACGCTGACGAATTGAGTCGCGCGCGCCGCTTTGGGCGTTTCTCTCGCGGCCTTCGTCCTTGGACGGAGCTCACCGCGGCCGGCGATCGGTGAGCTCCGCCGCGTGTTCGAGGTCGAGGAGCTGCACGGCGGAATCGCCTCCGATCGCGAGCATCCGACCGTCCTCCGTCGCGGCAAGGCCGTGAAGCGGTCCGCACGAGGTGCGGAGCGTCGCGAGCTCCTGCCCGGTCGAAGGGTCCCAGAATCGAAGCGCCTCGTCGAAGCCCCCCGAGACGAGCACCTCTCCTCCCGCGGCGAAAGCGAGCCCCGTGATCCAGTGCGCGTGGGTCCGCGCGATGACACGATCGGCGTCGCGCCCGGCCTTGCCGATGCGGATCCTGAGGTCGACGCTTCCCGTGGCGACGCTCAGGCCGTCCGGCGCGAACCGCACGGCGGTCACCCACTCGCCGTGCCGCCACTCTCTCGCGGGCCGCTCGTCGCCGATCCGGAAGAGCTTCATTCGCCAGTCCGCGCCGCCGGTCGCGAGGCAAGAGCCGTCCGGCGAGAAATCGGCGCAGAGGACGAGCCCCCCGTGCGCCTCGAGAACGCGCTCGAGGACGCCGTCGGCGGCCCTCCGGATCTCGATCCGCCCGCTCCGACCGCCCGAGGCGATCGCGCGCCCGTCCGGCGAGAAGGCGAGCGCTCGGAGGAACTCGTCGGCGGCGCGGTACGAGACGAGCGGCGCTTTCTCGCGAAGGCCCCAGACGACCACACGGCCGCTCCGGTCGGCGCTCGCGAGACGTTCGCCCGACGGGTCGAACACGAGCGACTCGACCTCGCACTCGTGGCCTTCGAGCGTCTCGACGGCTCCGGGGCCCGACGTCGAGACGACGGCGATCGCGCCGTTTGGGCTCCCGCCCCAGGCCAAGAGCCCGGCCCGCGACGAGATCGCGACTGAGGTCCGCTCGATGCCCGGCGGCAGATCGAATCGCAGCCGGTCAGGATGGCGCTCGAGATCCCAGAGTCGGAGCGAGCCGACGCAGCCGGTGAGGATGCGGCTCGATCCCGGTTCGAAGGCGATCGCGTAGAGCGCCGTCGGGTGCGCCCGCAGCTCGCCCATGCGCCGTCCCGATGCGGGACCGAAGAGGCGGAGCGTCGCGTCCCAGCCGGCGGCCGCGAGGATCGATCCGTCGGACGAGAAGTCGAGCGCCGGCCTGAACGAGTGGTGGTCTCCCTCCGGCGATCCGTCGAACTCGGCCGCGAGGTCGAAGAGCGACGTCGGCCGCGGCTCGGGGAGGCCGACAGACTCGGACCAGAGACGGCGGCGGGCCGAAAGGTCGAACGCCTCGATCGTCCGCCGGCTCGCCGCCGCGACGAGGGACGACCCGGGAGCGAAGCGGACCGCCTCGACCGGCCCGGGGAGCCGTCCCGGAATCGACACGAGCCGCCCGGTGCGAGCGTCGCGAATCTCGATCGCGCCGCCGGTCGTGCCGAGCGCCATCAACTCCCCGTCGGCCGAGAGATCGGCCGCCGCCACGCGCCCCAAGGCCGGAGCGGTCGCGACGACGACCATCGGCGGATCGTCCCTATCGGTCGACTCGCGGATCGAGACCGTGCCGTCGGTTCCCGCCGAGAGAATGACGCCGCGAGTGGAATCGAACCGCACGTGGCTGACCTCGCCATCGTGCGCGGCGGCCGCGAACTCGAGCCTTCCCGTCGCCGTTCGCCAGATCGCGATCCGCCCGTCCGCTCCGCCCGACGCGAGACGCGAGCCTCCCGGTTCGAAGGAAAGGGCTCGCACGCATCCGGAATGCGCCTCGATCGATCGCACCGTCTCGAACGTCCGGCCGTCGAGGACGGTGAGGCGGCCCGTCTTGTCGCCGTACGCGATGTACCGGCCGCCGTCCGACACGGCGGCGCTCGTCACCCACTGCTCGCGCGCCGGGATGGCGGCGACGAGCGGGTTCCGGAGCGTGTAGCCGACGAGCGACCAGTGCGCGGCGCGATCGCCGTTCGCCGCGAACGCGGGCCGCAAGAGCTCCTCGGCGAGGAGATCGTGGCCGGCCTCGAGATGAGCGAGGCCGCGCTGCAGCACGGCCCGATGGTGCTCCTCCACGAGCCGAACACGGTCGCGTCGGGCCTCGAGGTAGAGAAAGAGAACGGCTGCGCAGGCAAGAAGGACGCCGAGGAAGCCCAGGGCGGCGAGCCGGACCTCCCGCTTGTAGCGGACGTGGAGCCGGCGCAGCGCGTAGAACGTGCCGCCCCGCCGAGCCTCGACCGGCTCTCGCCGCAGGCAGCACCGGACGTCTTCCGCGAGCTGGGCGGCGGTCTGGTAGCGCGCGTCCGCCGATTTCTCGAGCGCCTTCATCACGACGGCGTCGATGTCCGCGCCGAGGCGGGGGCGGAATCGCGAAGGAGGCCTGGGGACGACGCGGCAGATGTTCTGGATCGCCTCCGCGAGCGCGCCCCCCGACTCGTAGGGCATCCGTCCCGTCAGCAACTCGTAGAGGATCACCCCGAGCGCGTAGACGTCGCTGCGGATGTCGATCTCGCCGGAAGGGCCCGCGACCTGCTCGGGCGAGAGATACGGGAGTGTCCCGACGAGCTGGCCCGCCTGCGTCAGGGAGGGTGCGGCGGCTCCGGTCTTCCCCGCCCTCGACGTGGCGCGCGCGAGGCCGAAGTCGAGAACCCGCGGCCTTCCCTCCGCGTCCACCATGATGTTCGATGGCTTGAGATCCCTGTGGACCACGGCCTTGAGGTGAGCGTGGTGGACGGCGTCCGCGATCGCTGCGAAGAGGCGAAGCCTCTCGTCGACGTCAGGCGCCCGATCGGCGATGTAACGGTGGAGAGGAAGTCCGTCGACGAGCTCCATGACGCAATAGAGCCGGCCGTCCGACTCCCCGGATTCGATCACGCGAACGATGCCCGGGTGATCGAGGGTAGAAGCGAGCTCGACCTCGCGCGCGAAGCGACGCCGGCTGGCGGGCGACGGTTCCGGGCCGCCCGCCAAGAACTTCACGGCGACCGGCCGTCTCGTGCCGTCCTGGACGCCCTCGTAGACGACGCCCATGCCGCCGCGGCCGATCTCGTGAAGGAGCGTGTAGCCGAGGACGGCTCGCGGCGGCGGCGATCCGGCACCCGGCGGCTCGCCGGTCGTTCGCGCGCGCTCGAGGAGCAAGAGCGCCGGGAGGCACTCGCGCAGCTCATCCGCGACGTCGGGATAGCGCCGGACGAGCTCCTCGGTCTCGATCCCGGCGCCGCGCCGCCGGCTCTCGAGGATCTCGTCGATCGCGCGGCTCAACCCGGCTTCCGACCCTTCCTCCGAATCGAGAGGGCGAAAGAGCTCACCGAACATCGGTCGTCACTCCATCCGGGTCCATGCCGAGGCTATGCTGACTGACGATCGGCGATGGACGATCCTGTGCTCAGGGACTGGCTTTCTCGAGCCGCTGCGGGCGATCGATTCGCGCTCCAGAAACTGATCGTGGCCCATCACGGCCGGCTTCGGCGCGTCGCCGCGGACCGGCTCTCGCGTGACCTCAGGTCGAGGGTCGATCCCGAAGACTTGTTGCAGCAGGTCTACGGAGACGTCGTCGATCACATGCGCGGTTTCGTCGCGGAGACTTCGGGAGCGTTCTTCGCCTGGCTCGTCCGCATCCTCGAGGCGAAGCTCGTCGACATCGAGCGGTTCCATCGGGCGCGAGTCCGCAATGTCCGCCGGGAGGTCTCGCCCCCGGAATCCGTCGCAGGCCGCGAAGCGCTCCTCTCGCGAGTCGGGCTCGTCACGTCGACGCCGAGCCGCATCGCCTCCCGCGAGGAGGGGCGGGCGCTCCTCCAGGCCGCGCTCGCCACGCTTCCTCCCGACTACCGTCGCGTGCTCGAGCTCCGCTTCCTCGAAGGACGCTCTGCAGCGGACCTCGCGCCGCTCATGAAGCGGTCGGTCGCCGCGGTCCAGATGCTCACGACGAGGGCTCTGCGTCAATTGAAGCGCTCGATCGGACGGTTGAGTCGCATCGGCCTCTGACGGCCGGCGATGCCTCGGCCCGTCACGGGCCGCCCGGGAGCCCGCAAGTTGCGGCCCGACCGCTCACGGTCCTCGAAGTCGGCGCACCCCACTATCACCCATGAACTTACGAAGCCCTTGCTTCGGCCGGTCCTCACGCGCTCTCGCCGCCGAAGGGTCACGAAAAGTGACGGAGGGCGCCGGCCGGAGCCGAGTCGTTCCAGCCGCTGCGAGGGGTCGCATGCGGATCGAGTCGAAGGGCGTCGAAGGGCGTCGCGGTTTCCGCCGTGTCGCGAAGCTCGGCCGTCGGGCCGGCCGTTTCGCTCCCGGAGCGCCGGCCGCAGCCCATTTCGCCGACTCGGCGAGAGGCCGTCTTTTCAGGAGTGGACGCCGGGCGCTTCGCAGCCGGTGCGCTCGACCCAGTCGACGTAGCTTCCCGGGTAGACGACGGGACGCCCGCGCTCGCCGCCCGCACCGCCGTTCGCGTTCGCGCTGAGGTCGAGCACGCGGTTCGCGAGCCCCTTCAAGAACGTCCGGTCGTGCGAGACGAAGAGCATCGTGCCGTCGAAGCCGAGGAGAGTCTTCACGAGCATCTCCTTCGTGAAAAGGTCGAGGTGGTTCGTCGGCTCGTCGAGGACCAGGAAATTCGGCGGGTCGAAGAGCATGCGGGCGAGGACGAGGCGCGACTTCTCGCCGCCCGAGAGGATCGAGATCGGCTTCTCGATCTCGTCGCCCGAGAACTCGAACGCGCCGAGGAGAGCGCGCTTTGCCGCGATCGGCGCGAGCGGGTAGTCGTGGTCGATCTGCTCCCAGACGGTGAGGTTCTTGTCGAGAACCTCGAGCGCGACCTGCGCGAAGTAGCCCATCTTCAAGCTCGCGCCGAGCTTCACCGCGCCCGCGTCGGGCTCGAGGATCCCGGCGACCATCTTCAAGAGCGTCGTTTTCCCGGTGCCGTTCTTCCCCATGACGCACCAGCGCTCTCCCCGCTTCACCTCGAGGTCGAAACCGTCGTAGACGACCCTCTCGCCGTATCGCTTCGAGACGCCCGCGAGCGTCGCGACGTCGTTCCCCGAGCGCGGCGGCGCCGGGAACGTGAACGGCACGACGACGCGCTTCTTCGGCGGCTCGATCTTCTCGATCTTCTCGAGCTTTTTGACGCGGCTCTGCACCTGCGCCGCCTTCGCGGCGTGGCGCTCGAACCGGTCGATGAACCGCTGCTCCTTCGCGAGCATCGCCTGCTGCCGCGCGTAGGCCGCCTCGGCCTCGACCGCGCGCTGCGCGCGGACCTGGTCGTAGTAGTCGTAGTTCCCGGTGTAGGAGACGAGCGCGCCGCCGTCGATCTCGACGATGCGCGAGACGACGCGGTTCATGAAGTCGCGGTCGTGGCAGGTCATGAAGACCGCCGCGTCCGTCTCCTGGATGAACTTCTCGAGCCAGAGGATCGACTCGATGTCGAGGTGGTTCGTCGGCTCGTCCATGAGGAGGACGTCGGGCTTTCCGATGAGGACCTTCGCCATCGCGACCCGCATCTTGAAGCCGCCCGAGAGCGCGCCCACGTCGCCGTCGATCTCGAAGTCCTCGAAGCCGAGGCCGTGGAGCACCTCCCGCGCGCGCGCCTCGATCTCGTAACCGCCGAGGGTCGCGTACTCGCCCTGCACGTCGCCGAAGCGCGCGATGATCTTGTCCATCTCGTCGGCGCGATCGGGGTCGCTCATCGCGCGCTCGAGATCCACGAGCTCGTGGTGGAGGTCGCCGAGCCGCCCGCTCCCCGCGATCGCCTCGTCGAGCACCGAGCGCCCGGACATCTCGCCCGTCTCCTGGCGAAAGAAGCCGAGGCTCGCGGACTTGGGCATGGTCAGGTCGCCGAGGTCGGGCGACTCCTCGCCGGCGATCATGCGGAAGAGCGTCGTCTTCCCGGAGCCGTTCGGGCCGACGAGGCCGACCTTCTCGCCCGGATTCAACTGGAACGAGGCGTCGACCAGGACCGCCTGGTGGCCGTAGCGCTTGTGGACGTTCGAGAGGACGATCATGAGGAAGGGAGGGGGAAGTCGGGACGGGGGCCGCGCCCATCATCCAACTTCGAGCCTTGAAGAGAAGGCCTGGGCCCGGACACCCCCGTCGTCGCGAGTGGCCCGAGGTTTCGGTGCCTGGCACCGTTTTCTGCGCCGGCGCCGGTTTCTACATCCCGACCTCGAGGATGACGGCGTTGCTGGCGCTGAAGCTGGCGCCGGTCGCGGAGCCGCGATCCTGCAGCACGGCCTGGAGGACGAGCTCGATCGCGCGGGGGAGTCCGCGGTTCCGCGCGATCGTGAATGGGGCGCGCCCGGGACCCGCGAGCTCGCGCGTCCCGCGGCACGCGGCGGACGGGACGCCCGCGGCCCTGACGCAGAAGACCGGTTGCGGCGTCGAGAGCGGATGGAGCGGGGTCGCGCCGAGGACGCAGCCGAGTGACCGGCCGTGCCGCTCGAGCTCGTAGGCTTCGAGCGGCGGGCCCGGCCACACCCAGAGAACATAGAGCGCGGGCGCCGGTCCCGCGGGCGACGCCAAGAGCGCGATCTCGATCCGCTCGCCGGCGCCGACGGCGACGCGCCGCGTTTCCGGATCGCCGGCGCTTCCGTTGACGCGGAGCACCTCCGCGGGGCGGCCCGACGCCGCGTCGACGACGCCCTCGCCGCAGAGCGACAGGAGCGTCGGGAACGGACGGCCGTCGTCAAGGACGGAGACGAGGCTCTCGAACTCGATCTCGGCCGCGCCCGTCGCGGTTCCCGGCACGGTGAAGAAGGCCGTGTCCGCGAGGAGCGCGGCCGTCGCCTGCGAGTCGACGATCCAGATCTCGACCGGACGCGCGCCGTCCACGGCGGCCTGCATCTCGGCGAGGATGCCGGAGCCCGCTCCGCCGTCGATCACGACGTCCGAGAGCGCGCCGCCGAACATCGACGAGACCGGGTCGAGCCGGACGCCGACGAGAGACGCCGTCACGAGAGTCGCGCCGGCCGGCCCCAGGATCTCGATCGTCCCGTCGCCGAAGAGAAACCTCCCGTCGCCGTCGCGGCCGCGGAGGACGATCGGCGAGAGTCGGAGCTCGCCGCCGAGGAGGGGGTCGGGCGAAGCGAGCCCCGCGATCGCCTCGATCGCCCCGCCCG
>Ga0187892_10011595_pt1 | contig 10734 bp, 9 predicted proteins | sample MA1701073metaG_FD_139345 | JGI IMG/M metagenome (GOLD analysis project Ga0187892, IMG submission 139345) | Bio-ooze microbial communities from a basaltic lava cave in the Kipuka Kanohina Cave System on the Island of Hawaii, USA - MA170107-3 metaG ...
CGAGAAGCGCTCCCAGGCCGCCTGTCGCGAGACGTCGAGCGCGTCGCCGATGCGCGACCAGCTCACCTCGCGCCGGCGCAGCTCGTCCACGTGCTCCTGGAGCGCCTCGCGCGTGGCCTCAGCCACGGCGGAGGACGGCTTCAGGAGCGCGAGGAGCCCGTCGTCCGAGAGCGAGCGCCACCAGCCCGGGAAGGCCGGCGCGGGCTTCCCCGCGAGGATGCGGTTGCAGATCGCCACGCAGGCGTCGCAGATGTAGACGCCGGGCCCGTCGATCAGCTTCTCGACCGCGTCCTCGTGCTTGCGGCAGAACGAGCAGTGGAGCAGGGCGCGGCGCGGCATGACGTCCCCTCCTTCTCGGAGTGCGTCAAGGCTATCCTGACGCCGCTCCGCTTGTCAAGCCAGGCTTGACGCGCGCGCCGGGCCCACCAATGTCAGCACGTTGCCGTCCGGGTCGCGGAAGTGCGCGAGCACGCCGCCCCAGGCCATCTGCTCGGGCGGCGCCAGGAAGTCCACCCCGCGCGCGAAGAGCGTCTCGTAGGTGGCATCGACGTCGGCCACCGCGAGCGACACGCCGAGGAAGCGGCCGGTGAGGCCCTCGTCGTGGGCCGGGTCGAGCCGCTCGAGCGCGAGCTGGGCCTGGCCCGTCGCGAGCTGCGCCCAGCCGAGCTCGTCGTTCCGGAGCGTGAACGGGATGCCGAGCGTCTCGTGGTAGAAGCGGAGCGCGCGCTTCCAGTCCCGCACGAAGACGCGCACGATCGTGAGGCGGCAGTCCACGCCGCCAGTCTACGGGGTGGGCTCCACGTACGTAAAGGAGAGCGCGTTGGCTGAGGCGATGCCGTCCCGCACGACCGTCACGGAGACCTCGTTCCCGACCACGGACTTCTTCTTCTTCGGGATCTTCACGTCGAGGCTCGTGGCCGTGACGTTCCGAGCCTTCGCCTTCTTCGGGCCGAACCACACCTTGACCTTCCGGCCGGCCAGGTTCTCGCCGCTGATCGTGACGTAGTCGCCCTTCCAGCCGCTCGCCGCCGAGATCGCGCTCAGCACCGGTGCGTCCACGACGACGTCGATCACGACGCGCTCCGAGCCGCTGCGCCCCGTGCAGTCGGTCGCGGTGAAGGTCAGCTCGTGGCGGCCGAGCTGCCCGGTGGAGGGAGTCCAGCGGAACAGCCCGCTCGCCGAGAGCGACGCACCGCTCGGCAGGCTCGCCGCGGAGAAGGTCACGCTGTCGCCGTCGGCGTCGCTCGCGGTGAGCGGGATCGAGAGCGCCTGGCCGGGCGTCGCGCTCCGGTCCGCGGGATCCACGGGGACGGGCGCGGCGCCGCTCGGCGCGTCCATCACGCTGATCACGACGGCCTCGGTCGCGCGGTTTCCGTCCGGGTCGCGGACCGTGAACGTGACCGTGCGATCGACGAAGCCGCTGCAGCCCGCGCTCGTCCGCGGCGGTGTCCACGAGAAGAAGCCGCTTGCCGAGAGCGAGGCGCCGGTCAGCAGCGGCGACGCGCTGTAGGTGAGCGGGTCGCCGTCCGGGTCGCTCGCCTCGAGCTGGAACGCGAGCGCCTCGCTCTCGTTCACCTCCTGCGGTCCGATCGGAGCGAGCACCGGCTCGCCGCCACTGGCGACCTCGGCGAGACACGAGACGTCGTCGACGTAGCTCGCGATCTGGTTCTGGCTCTCGGCGCTGAACCAGGTGACGTCGGGGTTGATACTCGGCGCCATCAGGCCGGTGCTGGTGTGTCCGCCGCCCAGGTTGTGGCCGATCTCGTGCGCGACGATCAGGCGCATGAGCGAGTCGCTCTGCTGGTAGTACTGGCTCAGGCCGAAGCGGTAGGGCGAGCAGGTGGAGGCCACGAAGGCCCGGCCGACCGTGCTGCCCTCGAAGTTCCGGCCCGAAAAGAGGTGCGCGTCGTCGGTCGAGGTGGCGACGTTCGCGAGGAAGTTGCTGCGGAACTCGCTCAGGACCGTGTCCGAGTCGCTGCTGCTGGCGGTGCCGGTGTAGGGGTCGCTCCCGTTCCAGGCGCGCTGGAACACCACGCGGTTCGTGAGGCCGAGGTCGAACTCGTAGATGCCGTTGATCGAGTTCACGATCGAGAGGATCTTCGCGTTCGCCGCGTCGACGCCGCCGCTCTGGGCCACGAACGGTGCGTCCGCCTCGGTGCCGAGCTCGATCTCGCGGAGCACGCCGGCCGCCGCGCTCAGCGGCGCGGCTTCGCTGCCGGGCTCGCCCGCCTCCGCCGCCGCGGCGAGCGCCTCGTCCACGGTCGCGCCGCACACGAGGAACGCGCCCGCGAGCTCCTCGGGCGTCACCTCGCGCACGTGGAGCAGGAGATCGCCCTGCGCGGCGTCCGCGGCGAGGTCGTAGTACACGCCGTCCACCCGCAGCAGGCCGGACAGGCGGGCGTTCTCCTCGAGCGCGAGGCGCGCGAAGTCGCCGCCTGGCCCGGGCACGGGCGTGAAGCCCTCGCCAGCCTCGACGGCGCCCGAGAAGGTGCGCACGCGCGGGAGCCCGCGCCCGCGCCGTGCGCCGATCCGGTCCGCCTCCTCGCCGTGGTACGCGTCCGCATGCACCGCGCGCGGATGGAGCGCAACCTCGACGTGCCCCTCTCGCGTCGGGACCGTCAGGCGGAAGGTGCCGCCTTCGCCGAGCCCGGCGACGACGTAGTCGGAGAGCGGCGTCCAGCCCTCGAAGCGCGGCTCGTGCGCCGGCTCTGCCCATGCGTTGCCGGCCAGCAGGGTCACGACCGCCAGCGAGAGCGAGAGCGCGCCGAGGCGGAGTCGGAGTACGTCCATGCGGGACTCGAGGTCCCGCGGATCGGTACGCCGGCGTGCCCGGAGTGTGACGTCTCGTCACCCCGCGAGCGCCCCGAAGCTGCGCGAGAGCGCCCTAGCGCGGGCCGCGCGGCGGCGGGCGGCCGCCGCCGCCTCCGCCGGGGCCGCTCCGCGGCGGCCGCTCGCGGGCCTCGCTCACGCGCAGCGCGCGGCCGCCGAAGTCGCGGCCGTTCGCACCGTTCAGCGCGCTCGCCATGTCGGCGTCGTCCATCTCGACGAAGCCGAAGCCGCGTGAGCGCCCGGTCTCACGGTCGCTCACGATGCTCACCGAGCGCACCGTGCCGAACGCGCTGAAGAAGTCCTTCAGCTCGGCCTCGGTGGCCCGCCAGGGGAGGTTTCCGACGTAAAGTTTGCCCAATGGGTTCACCCGATCACGAGAGAATGGAAAATGGGCACACGGCGAGCACCTGCGCCGTGACCCGCCGGCCCGAGGCCGAGGTCGCGTGAGCGGTCGCGATGGCGAGAGAGTGCAATCCCAGAACAGAGTCTCGGCTTGGGCGACTCGCTCGACCGTAGCCCCCGAGCAGGTCCTGGCAAGCCCGGGGCCGCGGGGGTCGGACGCCGCGTCCGACCGAGATCAGCCCACTTCCGCGAACGCCTCGTGGTAACGCACCCAGCCGTGCGCTCCGGCGAGCGCAGCGGGGGCGAGTTCCTGCACCTGGAATGCGACGTCGAAGGCGTGGCTCGCATAGTGGAGACCGCGAGGCGCGGCGAGCGTGAAGCCGAAGCGCGCGTAGTAGGCTGGCGCGCCGAGCACGAAGAGGAGTCGCCAGTCGAGCGCGCGGCACGCCTCGCTGCCCGCGCGGATCAGCGCGGAGCCCGCGCCGCGTCCCTGCGCGTCGGGGACCACGCCCACCGGGCCGAGCGCTCCGGCGGGAGACGAGGCGTCGCCTTCGAGCGTGACCGGCGAGAAGAGGACGTGCGCGATCACACGCCCGCGCTCTTCTGCCACGAGCGAGACGAGCGGCGACGCCTCCTGACGAAGCCGCGCGGCGAGGCGCGCCTCGTCGGGCCGGCCGAACGCGGCCTCGTGCACCGTCCAGATCTCGCGCGCGTCGGTCGGACGGTCGGCGCGGATGATCAGCCGAGCGTCCCCGCGAAGAAGTCGTTGCCCTTGTCGTCCACCACGATGAAGGCGGGGAAGCCCACCACTTCGATCCGGAAGACGGCCTCCATGCCGAGCTCGGGGTACTCGAGCACCTCGACCTTCTTGATGCAGTTCTTGGCGAGGATCGCGGCCGGCCCGCCGATCGAGCCGAGGTAGAAGCCGCCGTACTTCTTGCAGGCCTCCGTCACCGCCTTCGAGCGGTTGCCCTTGGCGAGCGTCACGAAGCTCCCGCCGTGCTCCATGAAGAGGCCTACGTACGCGTCCATGCGCCCGGCCGTGGTCGGGCCGAACGAGCCCGACGCCATGCCCTCGGGCGTCTTCGCGGGCCCGGCGTAGTAGACCATGTGGTCCTTGAAGTAGGCGGGCAGTCCCTTCCCCTGCTCGAGGCGCTCGCGGAGCTTCGCGTGGGCGATGTCGCGCGCCACGATCAGCGGGCCCGTGAGTGCGAGCCGCGTCTTGATCGGGTGCTTCGAGAGCGCCGCGCGGATCTCGGCCATCGGGCGCGTGAGGTCGATCTCGACGACCTCGCTGGGCAGCTCCTGGTCCGTCACCTCGGGCAGGTACTGCGCGGGATTGGTCTCGAGCTTCTCCAGGAAGACGCCGTCGCGCGTGATCTTTCCCTTGGCCTGGCGATCCGCGGAGCACGAGACGCCGATCCCCACCGGCAGCGAGGCGCCGTGGCGGGGCAGCCGGATCACGCGCACGTCGTGGCAGAAGTACTTCCCGCCGAACTGGGCGCCGATGCCGGTCCGCTGCGTGAGCTTCAGCACCTGCTCCTCGAGCTCGGGGTCGCGGAACGCGCGGCCCAGCGCGTTGCCGCTCGTCGGTAGCCCGTCGAGGTAGCGGCAGCTCGCGAGCTTCACCGTCTTGAGCGTGAACTCGGCCGAGCTGCCGCCGATCACGATCGCGAGGTGATAGGGCGGGCAGGCCGCCGTGCCGAGCGTCCGGATCTTCCCGTCGAGGAAGCGGAGCAGGTTCTCGGGGTCGAGGATCGCGCGCGTCTCCTGGAACAGGAAGCTCTTGTTCGCGGAGCCGCCTCCCTTCGTCACGAACAGGAACTCGTACGCGTCGCCGGGCGTGGCGTAGAGCTCGATCTGCGCGGGCAGGTTGGAGCCGGTGTTCTTCTCCTCGTACATGGAGAGCGGCGCCATCTGCGAGTAGCGGAGGCTCGTGTTCACGAACGTGTCGAAGATCCCGCGCGAGAGCCACTCCTCGTCGGAAGCAAAGGTGAAGACGCTCTCGCCCTTCTTCCCGATCACGATCGCGGTGCCCGTGTCCTGGCACGAGGGCAGCACCATGCCCGCGGACACGTTCGCGTTCTTCAGCATCTCGAGCGCCACGAAGCGGTCGTTCTCGGAGGCCTCGTGATCCTGGAGAATGGCTCGGAGCTGCGTCAGGTGGCCCGGCCGGAAGAGGTGCGAGACGTCGCGCATCGCCTCGGCCGCGAGGAGGCGGAGCGCCTCGGGCGCGACGCGGAGGATCTCGCGCCCGCCGAGCTTCTCCGTCCCTACGAGGGACGCGTCGCCGATGCGGCGGTACGCGGTCTTGTCGGGCGCGAGCTCGAACAGCTCCTGGAAGCGGAACTCCGGCATGCGGCCGATGTTAGCGGGAGAGGAGCGCCTCGGCGTCGCGCGCGAGCGCGAGGAGCTCGCTCGAGCGCTCCGCGTGGAGCTCGCTCGAGCGCTCCGCGTAGCGCGCTGCCTCGAGCCGCGCGAGGAGCGCGACGCGCGCGCGGGCGTCGTCGCCGCGCGCGCCGAGCGCGAGCTCCTCGACCGTGCGCTGGCGCGCGCCCGGAGCGTCCGCCTCGAGCGCGAGGCGGAGCGCGCGCGCCGCGGCGGCCGCGGCCGCCACGGCGCCACCGGTGGCGAGCGCCGCACGGAGCGAAGCGTGCGCCTCGCGCGCGGGCGCGCGGAGCGCGCGCGCCGCGCGCAGGGCGTGGAGCCCGCGGCGTGCGAACACGGCGAGGGCGAGAGCCCCGCCGAGCCCGGCGAGCGCAGCGAGCGCGAGCCGGCTCGGGCCCGGCTCTGCGGCCGCGCTGGGAACGGAGTCCTCCGCGATCGGCGCCGGGGCCTCCGCGCGCGCGGCCACCTGGAGTACGAGCTCGGGCGCGCGCGCCTCTGCGAAGCTTTGCTTCCCTGGGTCGAAGTAGGCCACGCGGACCGCCGGGATGGTCAGGGCTCCCGCGCGGCGCGGCACCAGGTCGAAGGCGTAGTACTGCCGGAGCTCGAGCCCGCGCCCGCTGTCGCGCGCCAGCTCGGGAGGACGGTCGAAGAGCTCCGCGACCGCCGGCTCGAATGCGCCGGCGAAGGGCGCGGGCGCCGCCCACACGTTCGTCTCGCCGCGCACGATCACCGAGATCGAGACGCTCTCGCCGAGGGCGACACGGTCCGGTGTCGCGTACGTCGTGACCTCGACGGGACCGATCAGGCCCGCCCAGCCGGCGGGGCGCCCCGCGCGCGGCGGCTCCTTCGCGACGAGCTCCGCCGGCGCGATCTCCACCCGCTCGACGCGGCCGGCGCTCTCGCAGAGGAGGCGCGCTCCGGGCAGCGCGAGGCGCCCGGTGCGCGCGGGGAAGAGCACGCGGCGCTCTTCCACGCGAACCGTTGCCTCGGACGCGCCGGGCCCCGCCGTGCCCGGGATCCACTCCGCGCGGAACGCCGGGAACGAGAGGCTCTCCTCCCAGCGAAGGTCGAGCACGTCGCGGCGCTGCTCGATCTCGACCTTGTGGAGCACGGGCTGGCCGACGAATGCCTCGGCCGGCTCGAGCACGAGGCGCGCGCGGCAGAGCGGCGGCTCGGCGTGGGCCGGGAGCGCCGCGGCGCAGGCGAGCGCGAGGAGACTCCCCGCTCGCGGGCTCACCACTGCGGGCCGCTTCTCGGGCCCGGGGCCTCCTCGACGGACGCGCGGAAGGCGGGGAGCGGCCGATCCGGCACGGCGTCGAGCCAGCGCGCGACGTCCTCGGGCGTGAGCTCGGCGTGGCGCGGGAGGGAGTCGCCCGCCTCCGCCGGCGCGGGCTCCGGCTGGGGGGCGTCCTCGGGGAGCGGCGCCGGCGCCTCCGCCTCGTCTTCGCGCTCCTCGCCCTCCGGCGGCGGCTCGCCGGAAGGCTCGCCCGCCTCGGGCGGCGGCGGCGCCGCCGAGAGCGCGCGGAGCGCCCACTCCAGGTTGAACTTCGCCGCCTCGTCGTCCGGCGCGAGTGCGATGGCGTCGAAGAACGCGTCGCGCGCGGCCTCGAAGTCGCCGGCCTCGAGGAGCGCCACGCCGAGGTCGTAGCTCGCGAGCGCGACGTCCTCGGGCGCGCGCGCGCGGACCGCCGCCGCCGCGAACGCGCGCGCCGCCTCGGCGGGATCGCCTGCCTCGGCGCGCGCGACGCCGAGTGCGATGAGCGCGCGTGCGTCGTCGGGGTGCCGCCGCACGTGCGCCTCCAGCGCGGCGAGCTCGGGCGTCGCGGCGGCGCCGAGCGCGAGCGCCGCGAGGGCGGCGAGCGCGGGGAGCCGCGCGCGCCCGAGCCTCGCGCGCGCGGCTCGGGCGACGGGGTCGTGCGCGAGCAGCTCGGCGAGCAGGAGCACGAAGGCGAGCGTGGCGGGGAGCGCGGTGTGCGTCACCGGCATCTCGCGGCGGAGGCTCCCGCCCGGTCCGGGTTCGAGGCCGCGGCGCGCGGCAGTGAGGAGCGCGCTGCTGTCGAGCGCGCCCCACGCGTCGGCGAGGAGCACGGCCCCGCCCGTGGCGTCGGCGAAGCGTGCGAAGCCCTGTGTCTCGCGGCGCGTGACGACGATCGCGCCGCTCGGTTCGCGGAGCGGCCCGGCCGCGCCCGCGAGCACGGTGCCCGTGTCGCTCCCGATCGCGCCGGCGACGACGCGGAGCCCCGCGCCCGCCACGGCCGCGAGGTCCGCATCGGTGCCGACGTGCGCGTTCTCCCCGTCGCCGAGGGCGATCACCACGCCCGGCCGCAGGCTCCCCCGCTCGAAGGCGCCGAGCGCCGCCGCGACGCCCCGCGCGAAGCGCGAGCCGCGGTCGCTCATCAGCTCGGTGTCGAGCGCGGAGAGCATCTCGACGAGCGCCGCGGCGTCGGAGGTGAGCGGCGTGAGGAGCGCGCCGTGGCCCGCGTAGGCCGCGAGCGCGGCGCGGTCGCCCGGCCCGAGCGCGAGGAGCAGCTCGCGCGCGGCCTCGCGCGCGCGCACGAGCCGGCTCGGCGGCGTGTCGGTGGCGTCCATGCTGCGCGACACGTCGAGCAGCACGACCACGTCGATCCCGTCGCCCGGCACGTCCACGAGGCGCGTGCCGAAGCGCGGCCCGAGCCAGGCGAACGCAAGCAGCAGGAGCGCCGCGACGAGCGCGGCATCGCGCCACCCGCCCGCGGCGAGCGCGCCGGCGCCGAGCCGGTCGAGGGACCGGCGCGCGCGCCAGGTGGCCGCGGTCGCGAGGAGCGCCAGCGCGGCGAGGGCGCCGAGGAGCGGGAGGAGCAGGTCGGAGTGGACGAACGCGCTCGTCACGGGATCCGCCGCAGCAGGACGCGCGCGAGGAGGATCTCGACGAGGAGCAGGCCGCCCGCCGCCGCGAGCGCGGGCTCCGGCTCCGGGCGTCCGGCCGGCGGCAGGCGCCCCGGCTTCTCCACCCGCTCGAGCCGGTCGATCGCCTCGTACACGGCGGCGAGGTCGGCCGAGCTCCGAGCGGTGAAGTGGCGCCCGCCGCTCCGGCTCGCGATCGCGGCGAGCGTCGCCTGGTCGAGGTCGTGACGCTCGGTGCGGAGCGAGCGGCCGCCCGCGCGCGTGGCCATCGCCACCTCGCCCTCGCCGCCGATCCCGACGGTGTGGACCCGCACGCCGAGCTCGGCGGCGAGGCCGGCCGCGACCTCGGGCGGCACCGTGCCGGCGTTCGAGCGCCCGTCCGTGAGGAGCACCGCGAGAAGGCCCGCGCGCTTCCCGCGCGCCTCGGCCGCCGCGTCCGGCGTCGCGCCGAGCCGCTTCAGCGCGAGCGTGAGGGCGTCGCCGAGCGCGGTGGCCTCGCCGGCCATCCCCGCCTCGACGCGCTCGAGCGAAGCGCGCAGGAGCCGCCCGTCGCTCGTGAGGGGGCAGAGCGTGAACGCGTCGTCCCCGAACACGACGAGCCCCACGCGATCACCCTGCGCCACGCGGTGGAGCGCGAAGCGCGCGACCACCTCGCGCGCGAGCTCGAGGCGCGTGCGCGGGCTCCCCGCGACCTCCGCGTCGAGCGCGCGCATGCTGCCCGAGGTGTCGAGCACGAGGAGGAGGTCGAGCCCCTCCTCGTTCGGGCGCGTGGAGGGTGGCGGGCCGAGCGGCCCCGCGAGCGCGGCGGCCAGGCAGGCGAGGGCACCGGCGCGGAGCGCGAGCGCGAGCGCGCGCAGCGGATCGCGACGGCGCGCGCCCGTGGCGCGCACCTCGAGCGCCGCCGGCCAGGCGAGCGTCGGCGGCCGCGTGCGGAGCGCGCGCAGCAGCGCGAGTGCCGCGAGGGCGACGAGCAGGGCGCCGAGTGCGGGCGCGGCGAAGCCGCTGATCCGCAGGAGCCCGGCGAGCGCCTCGCTCACGGAGAGCCCCCGACGAGGGCGGCGGACCGCGCGATCGTCTGCCGCGCGCGGTCGGCAGCGCCGTCCGGCGGGGGCGGGAAGCGGAGCGCGTCGAGCTCGCGCACGAGTGCGACGAAGCGGTCCCAGCGCGTCACGAGCAGGAACGGGGCGCTCCGCGCGGCGAGCTCCTCCCACGTGGCCGCCCGGAGCCCGGGCGCGCGCGCGCGCGCGGCCGCCCAGTCGCGGAGCGCCTCGGAGGCGAGGTCGGCCGCGCGCACCGGGTCGGCGAGTGCCGCGAGCGCGCGGCCGAGCGCCGCGAGCGCGGCCGCGTCGGCGCCGGGCGTCTCCGGGAGCGCGGCGAGCGCCGCGGCCGCCGCGGCGGAGGCCTGTCGCGCGTGCCGCACCCAGGCGAAGAGCGCGACGCCGGCGAGCGCGAAGAGCGCGCCGACCAGCGCCGGGAGGAGGACGCCGCCCGCGCCGGAAGCGGCGGCCTCGGGCGCGCGGTAGCTGAAGAAGCTCGGCTGCTCCGGGTGCTCGGCAAGGAGCGAGCGCACCTCGAAGGGCCGCTCCGGCGCGCGTACCACGTGCTTCGTCCCGTCGGACGCCTGGACCTCGACGTCGAGCGCTGGCCAGACGAGCGCGCCCGTGGCGCGGGCGCGCGCGCGGAAGCGCTGGCGGTGGACCCAGCGCCCGGGCTGGCGCTCGACGCTCGGGCGCTCGGCCTCGAGGATCCAGAGGCCGGGGATCGCCTTCGGCACCGGCGCGGGCAGGACGGCGTGATCGGGCGGGGTCACGACCGCGAGCTCGACGTCGAAGGGATCGCCGACCTCGATCCGCGGCGGCTCGATCACGAGCGTGGCGCGGAGCTGGGCCGGGCTCGGCGGGGGCTCCGCGTGCACGGCAGCAGCCACGCAGAGGCCGAGCGCCGCGAAGCGGAGCAGCGTCATCGGCGCCCCCCGCGGCGGAGCGCGGCGCGCTCGGCGAAGAAGCGGCCGAGCGTGCGGAGCGGATCCGCGTCGGTGCGGAGCACGACGAGGTCCGCGCCGTCCGCGCGGAGGCGCCGCTCGACGACGCGCTCGCGCGCGCGGGCCGCCAGCGCGTAGCGTTCTCGCGCGCGGTGCGAGCCGCTCGCGAGGAGGAAGCCGCCGCCCGGCGCCTCGGGGTCGGCCACGCGGAGCGTGCCGGCCGGCGGGAGCGCCTGCTCGCGCGGGTCCACCACAGAGCCCGCGACGAGGTCGTGGCGCTGCGCGACGGCGGCGAGGGCGGCGCCGAGGCG
>Ga0187892_10011596_pt1 | contig 10734 bp, 6 predicted proteins | sample MA1701073metaG_FD_139345 | JGI IMG/M metagenome (GOLD analysis project Ga0187892, IMG submission 139345) | Bio-ooze microbial communities from a basaltic lava cave in the Kipuka Kanohina Cave System on the Island of Hawaii, USA - MA170107-3 metaG ...
AAGACGGCGGCTCCTGCCCATGAACAGCCTTGCCAAGTACCTGTTTTCTTTCGAGACTGTCTTGGGGATGTTCATGGGCCCTGCAAACCGGCTTCTGCCGGATGGCCTCTCAGGACGAGCGGGCTCATTGTTTTTCAAACAGATAACATCCGCTCGCCCTGAGGAGCCCGCATCATTTCAGCGGGCGTCTCGAAGGGCGCGCTCCCGACGTACGCCAATTGTTGGGCAAAGCCACTCTCAACTGTCGACTCTCAACTCGAATCAGTTCTCACTCGCCACGAGTTCCTGCACCGGCCGGGTCAGCGGTTCGTCGAGGCGCACGATCTCGTTACCAGCCAGCGAAAACCATTTCGCCGTTCGCTCGTCAGTGTCGATGATGACGTGCGTCGGGCACGGTCCGATCTGACGCCCGGCATTGAACACCCACGTTGCGCCAAGGCGGTCGACCCACGAGCCGCCTTGGCGAAACGGCGACTGATGGATGTGCCCGGTGAGTACCAGCGTCGGTTGATACGTATCGATCCACTGCACCAGGTCGCTGTCACCGTAGTACTTGCTGCCGGTCCAGCTCACCGGCGATGCATCCGGTGGGGAATGATAGACCCAGATCCACTGACGCCTGGTACGTTGTGCGTCACGCGCCAACAAGGCACCGACGGCGTCGCGTCCCAGCGGCCCGTCCCACCACGGGCACACAGTCACTACTGTGTCATCGACGTCGAGCGTATCGCCGTCGACCGCGGCGCCGATGTCGCGTGCCTTCGCCAGCCACAGCGCGGCGCGTTCACCGCTCGGATCATGCCCGTTCAGGTCGTGGTTGCCCGAGCTGACAAGCAGGCGCGTACGCTCCCGAAGCCGCTTCAGATATTTCATGATGACGACGATCTGCAGATCGGCTTGGACCACCGAGGAGATGTCGAGATGATCGCCCGCGATTACCACAAGCTGAAAGCGGTCTGCGACGGCGTGCACCCAGTCGAACTGCTTGAGCGTGTAGTGCAGATCGGAGACCAGCAACAATCTCATCCCCTGATTATTAGGCTGAATCGCTAGGCGCTGGGAAGAGGGTGTTTCCGAGGCAACTCGCCGGCACGGCCCGACCCTGGGCCCCGACCGGGGCCGGCGTTACGAATCGGGCACTCTGATGTTCGGTCCGACGGGCCGGTTTCGGCCGACGGCGTCTGTCCATCGTTGCAGTCACGCCTGACCAGGTGGCACGCGGCATGCAGCCTTTGCGCAGGTGCTATGTCCAGCGCCCGGCCGCTGAGCGCGCGAGACGAGTTGCGCGAACGAATTCACGGCTTCTTCCTGCGCCGTCTCCGCGTGGGGTTGTGGACCTGCATCCTCATCTATTTGCTCTTCGGTCTGCAATCGCTCAGCACGGCGACCGGACCGCAAGGTCGCCTGGTTGCCCTCATCCGCTTCGGATGCCTCGCGGTGTTTGCGCTCGAGCTGGTGGCATTGCAGTGGGCCGCATTTCGCGCCCACCCCGTACCCCTCGCGCTCTTTGCCAATGCACTCATTTGCGCCACCACGGCAGTGTCGGCGACCCTGCTGACGCGGGACGCCGCCCTGGCACCCATGGCGTTCATCATTCAGTGCATGTTTCTGGCAACCCTCATCCCATGGGGATTGGGAGCGCAGCTGGCCATCGTGGTGATCGAAGTCCTGAGCCTCGTCTTCATCGAATACTGGGTGAACGGCAGCATGGCCCTCTTTGCGCAGCCGCCGCTGCTGATGACATTCACGGCGTTCGCGGTCTCGATCAGCATCGCGTACGAGTTCAAGCGCTACCGCGTCGACCTCGAGCAGCGTGAGATCGAGCGCGACCGCACCGCGGCGGCTCTGCAGGAAAGCGAGATGCGGTTTCGCTCATTGAGCGCCGCCTCACCGATCGGCATCTTTCAGAGCGACTCGACCGGCGCGAACCTCTATACGAATCCGCGCTACCAGGAAATTGTCGGCCTGTCGCTCGAGGAGACCCTGGGCCACGGGTGGAATGATGCCATCCATCCGGATGATCGTCAGGCCATTCTGGCGCAGTGCGCCGAAGCGATCCGCCAGCGGAGCGAGTTCACGGCCAAATTCCGGATGTGCACACGCCACGGCGACGTCCGCTGGGTACAGGGCTGCGCCAGCCCGCTGCGCTCCGACACCGGTGAGGTGACGAGTTACGTTGGGACATTGGCAGACGTCACCCAGCAGGAAGCCGCGGAGGCCCGCAAGACGCTGCAACAATCGGTGACCACAGTCTTGGCGACCGCGGCAACGCTCGACGATGCACATCCGCATATCGTGCGGGCCGTCTGCGAGACGGTAGGAGCCGAATTCGGTGCTCTGTGGAGCTTAGACGAGGCCGCCAACGTGCTGCGCTGCTCGGCAACGTGGCAGGCGCCGCACGCGCCTCTGGACGCGTTGGCCGCGTTGACCCACAGCACGACGTTCGGTCCGCAGGCGGGGATGCCGGGTACGGTCTGGTTCAGTGGCGAGCCCGGGTGGGTCGGCGATCTAGCCGCGACGGAGAGCAAGCGTTTCCCGCGGGCGCACGAAGCGGTGCGCCACGGCCTACATGGCATGTTCGCGTTTCCGATCCGCGCCGGGTCCACCGTGCTCGGCGTCATCGAATGGTACAGCCGCCAGGTGACCACCCTCGACCGGGAGCTGCTGCAGACATTGCACACGGTAGGCAATCACATCGGCGAGTTCATCGAGCACAAGCGCGCCGAGGAGCAGCTGCAACGACGCGAGGCGTACTTCCGTGCGTTGATCGAGCACGCCACCGACCTGGTCACGATCCTCGATCCGGACGGGCGCATCCGTTATCAGAGCCCGTCATTGCAACGCCTTCTGGGATACTCTTCCGAGGAGGCCGTCGGCCAGAGCCTGTTCGATTCGGTTCATCCCGACGACCACTCCGTTCTGCGCAACGCCATCGAGCACGCTACGTTGGCGCTCGGGGTGACGCAGCCCTTCGAGCTGCGTTGCCGTCACGCGGACGGTTCCTGGCGCGTGCTCGAGGCGGTAGGGAACGGCGTGCAGGACGCTGATTTGCGGGGCGTGATCATCAACTCGCGCGACGTCACGGCGTGCAAGGTCGCGGAAGCGCTGCTGGCGGGACAGAATCATGTCCTTGGCATGATCGCCGCGGATGCGCCTCTCGGTCACGTGCTCGAGGCGCTGGTCTCGTTCATCGAGTCGCAGACCAACGGCGCATTGGGATCGATCTTGCTGCTCGATCCACATGAACGCTGCCTGCGCCACGGCGCGGCGCCGAGCCTGCCCGACACCTACGTCGACGCGATTGACGGCGTGCGTATCGGCCCACACGTCGGGAGCTGCGGATCGGCCGCCTATTTCGCGGAGCGCATCATCGTGGCGGATGTCGCCACCGACGATCGCTGGTCCGCGTACCGCGACATCGCCACCACCCATGGATTGCGGGCGTGTTGGTCGACGCCGATCCTCTCGACCGGTGGCGCCGTGCTCGGCACCTTTGCAATCTACTACCAAACGGTGCGCGAACCGACCGCCGAGGAGCTACGCGTCGCCGACGTGATGGCAGATCTCGCAGCCATCGCCATCGAGCGGACGCGCGCCGCCGCGGAGCTGCATCAAGCCAAAGAAGCCGCCGAAGCAGCCAATCAAGCGAAGGGCGTGTTCCTGGCAAACATGAGTCACGAGATTCGCACGCCGATGAACGGCATCCTCGGGATGACCGAGCTGGCACTGAGCACCGCGCTGACCTCCGAGCAGCAGGACTACCTGGAGATGGTCAAGAATTCGGCGGATTCGTTGCTCGATGTGATCAACGACATCCTCGACTTCTCCAAGATCGAGGCGCAAAAACTCGAGTTGGAGCGTGTCGCGTTCAATCTTGCCGATACGGTAGACACCGTCTTGCAGACCGTCGCCGTGCGCGCTCATGCAAAGGGCTTGGAGCTCCTGGACGATTGCGCCGCTGACGTGCCCACGGCGCTCATCGGCGATCCGGGCCGCCTGCGCCAGGTGCTGACCAACCTCGTCGGCAATGCCATCAAGTTCACGCATCAGGGCGAGGTGGTGGTAGGCATCGAAGTTGCGGAGAGCCTCGCCGCGATGCCCGCTGGCAATGGCAGCGATCGAGCCGCGGAGATGTCGTCTGGTGGGCTAGGGATTGGCCTCCATTTTTCCGTCCGCGACACCGGCATCGGTATTCCGGCCGATAAGCGCGAGCCGATCTTTCGTGCCTTCGAACAAGCCGACACCTCGACCACACGGAAGTACGGCGGCACCGGCTTAGGACTGGCCATCTCGTCGCAGCTCGTCGCCATGATGGGCGGACGCATGTGGGTGGAAAGCGAAGTGGATCGTGGAAGCACGTTTCATTTCACCGTGCGTCTCGACTGCGCCGAGACGCCCGTTCCGGCCTTGGCCGAAACGGCGCCGTCGCACCTTGATGGTCTGCCCGTTCTGGTCGTGGACGACAACGCCACGAGCCGCCGCCTGCTCGATGAGATGCTGTGGCGCTGGCAGCTGCGGCCCATCTCGGTGGACGGTGGCGGCGCCGCCTTGGCAGCCCTCGCGGACGCCAGACGGATGGGACAACCCTTCCCTCTGATTCTCATCGACGGCCGTATGCCCGAGATGGACGGCTTCATGCTCGCTGCCTGCATCAAGGAGGACCCGACGCTGGTCGGCAGCACCATCCTCATGCTCACCTCGGACGACCGTCCTGGCGATCTGGCGCGGTGCCATGCGCTCGGCATCACGGTGTATCTCATCAAGCCGATTCGCCAGTCCGCCCTTTACAATGCCATCGTCACAGCGCTCGGTACGCCGGCGGGTCTGCCAGCCATCGACGGGGCGCATGGTAAGGCGTCTCGCGAAGCCATCCGGTCAACCCACCTGCGGCCCGTGGCCCGACACATCTTGCTGGCCGAGGACAATCCGGTGAATCAACGGCTGGCGGTGCGGTTGCTCGAGAAGGGCGGGCACTCCGTGGCCGTCGCCACCAATGGTCGGGAAGTGCTCGCAGCGCTCGATCGGGAGCACTTCGATCTCGTGCTCATGGATGTGCAGATGCCCGAAATGGATGGTCTCGAGACCACCGCGGCCATTCGCCACCGCGAACGCGGCCAGGCGGCACACATCCCCATCATCGCGATGACGGCGCACGCCATGAAGGGCGACCGCGATCGCTGCATGGAGGCCGGCATGGATGACTAGCTCTGCAAACCCATCCAGTCTCGCGAGCTGCTCGCAGTGATCGAACGCTTTGCACCCGACGAGACCGTCGACGGCGAAGGGCCTCAACGCGTCGCGAGCTGACGCGGTCCGCCCGACCCTTCGGTGGCGCGCGACGTCCCGGCGCGCCCGCGTTGCGCGAGATACCCCCGCCCCGCCCCCCCAACGCGCCCGGAGGTCTCGTTCCACCGTTGGCGCCCGGAGAGCTTGCGAAGAAATCTGCCCGCGCGCGTAGAACGGGGACAGTCCCCCTCGCGATTCCGGATGGTTAGGGGGACTGTCCCCTTCCCCCTGCGCGATTGTTTCACAAACTCGGAGGTCGGGTTCCACCGTGGCGTCATGTGCTCCGGACGGGTATGTATCAGGCGCTCACGCGAGGGATCGATGAAAATTGACGGAGCACTTCTCAGTCCCGATCTGGCAGAGACCGGCGCCGCAGCGCGTCGACTGGAGGAGCAGGGCTTCGACGGCGTGCTGACCTTCGAGGGGACGCACGACCCGTTTCTGCCGCTGGCACTCGCGGCGCAACAGACGCAGCGGGTTGCCTTGACGACGGCCATTGCCATCGCCTTCGCGCGCAACCCGATGGTGTGCGCGTACATCGCGAACGACTTGCAGCTCCTGTCGAAGGGCCGCTTCGTCCTGGGGCTCGGCACCCAAATCCGGCCGCACATCGAAAAGCGCTTCGGCCAACCGTGGTCCAAACCGAATGGTCGCATGCGAGAGTTCGTTCGGGCCCTGCGAGCCATTTTTCGGGCGTGGGAGACCGGCGAGCGGCTGGATTTCCGCGGCACGTTCTACACGCACACCCTCATGACGCCATTTTTCAGTCCCGGACCCAATCCGTACGGGCCGCCGGAGATCTTCTTGGCCGGCTTTGGACCCGCAATGATTGCGGTCGCCGGTGAGGTCAGCGATGGTTGGATCGTGCACCCCTTGAACACTCCAAGCTATGTGCGCGACGTGGCGCTGCCGGCGCTAGAAAAGGGGTTGGCACGCGCTTCGCGGCAACGCACCCAGGTAGAAGTTGCCTGCCAAACAATAGTCATGATCGGCAGCACGGACGAGCAAGTCGCATTGGCACGACAGAAGGCCAAGGCGCAGATCGCCTTCTACGGCTCGACGCCGTCCTACAAAATTCTGCTCGACCATCACGGATGGGGTGACCTGCAACCACTCCTCAATCGCATGACCAAGGAAGGCCGATGGGGCGAGATGATGGACCTCGTCACCGACGACATGCTCGACGCCGTCGGCGTCAGCGGGACACCGACGACGGCGGGACGCGCTCTGCGCCGGCGCAACACGTTCGCGGACCGAACGAGCTTGGTCCTGTACAACGAAACCGATCCTGAGGCAGTCGTCGATCTGCTGCGCGCATTCAAGGAGAACGCACGTGGCTGACAAGCAGATCTGCGCGGCGGCGCGCGACGCCGTTGCCGACGTGCACGATGGCGCGTCGATCCTGGTGCACAGTTTTGGACCGCCGCAAGCGTGGCCGACCGATTGTCTGCTGGCGCTCGCTGAACGCGGCGTGCGTGACCTGACCATCATCTGCAACACACCCGCAGGTGGACCGACCTCGCTGAACATCCTGGCTGACAAGAAGCAGATCCGCAGGCTGATCTGCAGCTACGTCGGCTCACCGGCGATCCCGACACCGATCAGCGAGATGGTGACCGCCGGCGAGATCGAGGTGGAAATGGTCCCGCAAGGCACGCTCATCGAACGCGTACGAGCCGGTGGCGCCGGGCTCGCCGGCTTCTTCACGCCCACCGGCGTGGGAACCGCAGTCGCCGCGGGCAAGGAAGAACGCCGCTTCAACGGCCGGCCCTACATCTTCGAGCACGCCCTTACCGCCGACTTCGCGTTGTTGCAGGCGTACCAGGCTGATCCGGCCGGCAACCTCACCTATCGTCGTGGGATGCGCAACTTCGGACCCGCATTTGCCACCGCCGCCAAGACCACGATCGCCGAGGTCAAGGAGATCGTCCCTCTGGGGGCGCTCGACCCCGAGGCGATTGCCACTCCCGGCATCTTCGTGGATCGGATTGTCGAAACCACGACACAGCTCGACGTCGGTGTCCTACGTCAGATCCTCATGTCGGTCGGACGCGTCACCGATATGGAAGGGCGCGCCGTCCGCGACGGCGGTCCCGTGGGACTGCCGGCAGACCTCATGGCGATGAAGGCTGCATCGCTGTTGCGCCACGGCGAATACGTGAACCTCGGCATTGGGTTGCCGACCCTGGTGTCGAACTACATTGCCGGCCGCGACGTCACCCTGCATTCGGAAAACGGCATCTTGGGCTATGGCGGCTTCCCGCCCGAAGGTGCGGAGGATATCGACCTTTACAATGCCAGCGGACAGTTCGTCACCCCGCTGCCGGGCACCGCCTATTTCGACTCCACCGTGTCGTTCGCCATGGCGCGCAATGGCCGCGTCTCGACGATCATTCTCGGGGCGTTCCAAGTCGCGCAGAGCGGTGACCTCGCCAACTGGAGCACCGCGGTCGACGGTGCGCGCAGCAGCGGCGGCATCGGCGGCGCCATGGATCTGGCGGCCGGAGGGGCGCGCGTGATCGCCATCTGCTACCACCGCGAGCGCGGCGGCCAGTCGAAGCTCGTCGAGCGCCTCACCTATCCCGCCACCGCCCTCGGCTGCGTCAAGGCGGTGGTGACCGATCTGGCGTGGATCGACGTCGATGCCGACGGTTTCGTGCTCCGCGAAGTCGCCCCAGGGGTCAGCGTCGATGACGTGAAAACCGCAACCGCCGCGCCGCTACGCGTTGCGAGTGACGTCCGCGAAATGCAATTCGAGTAGGGACAACGCGCCGTTGCTGATGTGCCGGTACGCCGAAGGCGTTACGCCACATAGCCCAGGGTTGCCGCTAATGCGGCTACCCTGGGACCTTGCCGGAGAGATGTTCAACCCTGAAAGGGTTGCACCCGCCCGCGAATCGCGTCGTGCCACCTGCGCAACTTGTGAACCCGTGCTTCTTGCGTGGGTCCCTTCGCTCCCAGGGTAGCCGCTACCGCGGCAACCCTGGGCTATGTGGCTCAACGCCTTCGGCGTAAAGGATCGGGGTGCCATCCCAGCGCTCAACCCTTCTAGCCCTCACGCCCTCAACGCCCCCAGGTTCTTCTAAAACCCAATGCGCCGCATCACCGCACGCGGCAACATGCGGATCACCAGCATGATCCAACGCCACATGCCGGGCACGTAGATTTCGGGAGTTCCCTTGTCGATCGCGGCAAGCACCGAGCGGGCAACGGCTTCCGGCTCGCCGGCGAACGGCGGCGCCTTCAATCCGGCGGTCATGCCGGTCTTGACGAATCCCGGCTTCACCAGCACCGTGCGCAGCCCCTGCGCGCGAAACTTGTGATCGAGTCCTTCCAGGTAGTGCGACAGGCCCGCCTTGGCAGCGCCGTAGAGAATGACCGGCTTGCGGGCGCGCTCGCCCGCGACCGAGCTGAAGACGCACAGTGTGCCGCCGCCGGCTGCCAGCAGACGCACGCGCGCCAGCTCGCAGAAGTGGACGGTGTTGGTGAAGTTCGCCGTCAGCAACCGGTCGCGCAACGGTGCATCGGCTTCGAGACGCTCCTCGCTGTCGAAGAGGCCGGCGGTAACCACGACGGCATCGAATCCGTTCAGTGCCTCGGCCGCTTGGTCGAGCGCGGGGGCAAACGTCGCGGTATCGAGCAAGTCGCAGACCGCCATGCCGACTGGACCCGATGCACCGCGGATCTGCAGGTCGGCCGCACTACGCGAGAGTTGGTCGCGATCGCGGCCGAGGAGAAACACCGCATCGCCACGCGCGGCCATGAGCTGTGCGAGAGCACGGCCCATGCCCTTGGTGGCACCGAACGCGACGACTTTCACATCACGTCTCCGAGAATGCGGACCGATTGCGCGCTGCGCAGCCGGCCGTCGGGATCCCAACGCTGACGTATACGTTGGAAGGCTTCCAGCCGCGGCTCCATCCGACGGAACTTCTCAGCTCGCGTCAAGGCGTCCTTTGCGAGATAGATCCGCCCGCCCGACTCGACGACGACGTCGTCCAAAGCGTCGATCAGCGCCTGCGTCGGCGCCCCGTGATACGGGATGTCCAAAGCGAAGGAGATGCCGGGCTTGGGAAACGAGAGCAGGCCCTTCCCCTGCGCGCCGCAGTCCTTCATCACACAGAGGTACGCCGTGCCGCCCCGCGCCGACAGATGCCGCAGGAAACGACGTGGTAGCGAGGGGTCGTGCTCGATCGGCAACACGCACTGGTACTGCGTAAATCCGTGCCGGCCGTACAGCCGATTCCATTCGCCGACGACGTCGAGCGGATAGAAGAACCACTCCGGGTGCTGCACACCGCGGTGCGTGCGGCGCCCATGCAACGCATAGTACAGGCCGTTGAACGCTTTCACGGCCCACGGCATCAGCAAACCGTTCGGCATCATGAACGGCACCGCGAATGCCGCCTTGGGACGCGGCGGGGCTGCGGGTGCTTCACGCGGTTCGGCCCAGCGTCCTCGCATCAGGATGCCGCGCCCCAATCGACCGCCGGTGGCAAGACAGTCGACCCAGCACACCGTGTAGGGCCATTCCTCACCGGCGCGCTTTAGCGAATCGATCAGCGTATCCAGATCATCGAAGCGCTGGCTTTCCGCCCAAATCCAGGGCGAGGGAATCGCCTGCAGCCGCACCTCGACTTCCAGGATGTGTCCCGTGAGCCCCATGCCTCCGAGCGTGGCGCGAAAGAGCTCGCGCTGCTGATCATCGGAGCATTCGACGATCGACCCGTCGGCCACGCGCAGCTTCAGTGCGGTCACGTGCGCGCCGAACGACCCGTTGCGGTGATGATTCTTGCCGTGCACGTCGGCGGCGACCATGCCGCCCAGGGTCACGAAGTGCGTGCCGGGCGTGACCGGCGTAAACCACCCGCGCGGTAGCGACCAGTTGTTCAAGCTGACCAGCTTGAGGCCGGCTTCGGCACGCAGGACGCCCGAATCAGGATCGAAGGCCAGCATTCGGTCGGCCAGCGTGGAGCACGCAACGATGTCGTCTGCCGAGGCGGGCAGCGAGGAGTCGCCATATGAACGACCCATCCCACGGCTCAACGCGGCACCTTCGGTACTCGCCTCGAACCGCTCGGACAGCAGCTCGCGTCCCTGCACGACCGGACAGTGTCCCCAACCGCTCAGCTCCGTGAGCGGTACGTCGTGATGCACCTCCGAAGTGTGCGGCACGCGCTGCAGCGGGGTACTTGGCCGAATCATGAAACGCCGAGGGTAACCGACTCGTCCCGGAATCGCCAGAAGCCGGAACCCAGAACACGGAGCTCGGAACACCGACGCTCCTGATTTCAGCGAGTCCGTAATCGGTGTTCAGTGTTCCGTGTTCCAACCCTCCACATCACCGCCCGAGTGTGCCAATGGAGAGAGGATGGAAGCAGCCGTCCTGCGCCGATGGCCCGTCGTCCGGATGCACCGCTGGATCTTCCTGCCGTGGATCGCCTGACG